>Ga0210387_10004775_pt1 | contig 10377 bp, 6 predicted proteins | sample IncBWC7OmetaG_FD_160108 | JGI IMG/M metagenome (GOLD analysis project Ga0210387, IMG submission 160108) | Forest soil microbial communities from Barre Woods Harvard Forest LTER site, Petersham, Massachusetts, United States - Inc-BW-C-7-O ...
CGGGCGGCTCACGAGCAGGCGCGCGTAGGCGCCGTCGTCCACGACTCGACGCAGGCCCGCGGCCAGCGCGAGCATGGTCTTCCCGGTGCCGGCCTTGCCCACCAGGGTGAGCAGCTTCACGTTGTCGTCGAGCAGTAAATCCAGGGCAAAAGCCTGCTCTTTGTTGCGCGGGCGAATGCCGAGCAAGCCGTCCTTCGGCGTCTTCAGGGTACGGACTTCGCGCGGCTCGTGGTGAAAGCGACCGAGCGCGGTGCGCGGCCGCGGGCTGTCGTCGCGCAGCACCACACACGCGTTCGGATTGATCTTGTCCGCGTCGACTGGCTTGAGCGAACCCGATTCGAAGAATTTGTCGAGCTCGGCCGCGGTCACCGCAAGCTCGATGATGCCGGTCTCGACGCGATCCAAGTCGACCGATTGGTTCTCGTAGGTCTGAGTCGTGAGCCCGAGCGCGTCCGCACGAATGCGCAGATTCACGTCCATCGTCACGAAGATGGTCGGCTTGTCCGGTGACTCGTCACGGAACTCGAGCGCGGTTTGCAAAATCGCGTGGTCGCCCGTGTTGGGATTGAGCGCGATCTTGAGCTCGAGCCGGCGCACGGGCACGTGCACACGCAGCGTTCCGCCGTCCGGCAGGTCCACGCCCTTCGACAGCGGCCCTTTGGCGCGTTGCGCGTCGAGCAAACGCGACACCGTACGCGCGTTGCGGCCGCGCTCGTTGGCATCCCGCTTGAACTGATCGATCTCCTCGATCACGTAGATCGGGAGAATCACGTCGTTGTCCTCGAACTTCAGGAAGGCATGGGGGTCGTGGATCAGAACATTCGTGTCGAGGACGTAATTCTTTTTCATCGTATCCTTGGCGCGTGCCGCGCCCGCGAGGGCGGATAACCTTGCCCCCTCGCCCGCGCAACGTGAGAAACCCTCGAGGGTAACGCGCTCTCGCCCGGCCCTCCGAACGCTCAGAAAAAACTTTTTAACATCAATTAGTTACGAATCCTGCCGCGAACCACGGACGAGACTCGCCAGGCGTCGGTCAGTGACTGGCGAGGGCGCGCGCTCAAGCGCTGGCCGAGCCGGCATTCGCTTCCGAGGCGCGCGGCAAACAGACCTCGACGCGCGTGCCCTTTCCGACCTCCGAGAAGATGCGCACGACGCCGCGATTCTGCAGCACGATGCCATGCACTGTCGCCAGCCCGAGGCCCGTGCCCTGACCGGCGTCTTTGGTCGTGAAGAAAGGCTCGAACACGTGCGACAGCACGTCGTCCGGCATGCCCGTACCAGTGTCCGACACGGTGATGCGCACGAAGTCCCCGGGCTGCGCCTCGGAGAAGGCGCGCGCGTCCTCTGGGCCGAGGTTCGTCCGATCGGTGCGGATCTCGAGGCCGCCACCAGCTGGCATGGCATCGCGAGCATTGACGCACAAGTTGACCAGGATCTGCTCGAGCTGCACCGGGTCCATCACGAGCTCGCCCACGCCCTCACCCAATTTGGTGTGTAAATCGACCTGCGCGCCCAGCAAGCGAAGCAGCACGCGCTGCGTGTCGGTGATGACTTTGTTCGGGTCGAGCAGCTCGGGACGCGTGGCTTGCTTTTGACCGACGGTGAGCAGCTGTCGAGTGAGTCGCGCGGCTCCCTCGGAGGCCTGCATGACCTCCGCCAGGCGCTCGGCAATGCCAGGATCGCCCCGCAATTCCTCTTGCATCAGCGAAACATTGCCCATGATAGCCGTGAGCAAATTGTTGAAGTCGTGCGCCACGCCGCCGGCGAGCCGCCCGATCGATTCCAGACGCTCGGCGCGGCTCAAACTCTGCTCGAGCTTGACGCGCTCGGCGGCCGCGCGCTTGCGCTCGGTGATGTCGCGCACGGCCACGGCTTGCCGCACTTTGCCGCGGTATTCGATGGCGCGCGCCTGCATCTCCGCTGGAAACTGCGAGCCGTCGCGACGAACGCCGATCACTTCGACCTCGGCGCCGGTTTCGCTGCCGGCAACCTGACCCGCCTGGGACTCGGGAGTGAGGAACCGATCATCGCGATCCGAACCGACGAGGTCCTTCGCGCGGGCGAAGCCGAACAGCTCCGCGAAGCGCTGGTTGGCTTCGACGATCACACCTTGATCATGGATGATGATGCCCTCGAACGAGGCGTCAGCCAAGAGTCGGAATTTTTGCTCGCCCACACTGGCGCGCTCCAGCGCGTTCCGCACGGTGCGACTGGCCAGGTACTGCACGACGGCAATCACCGGAAAAATAACGACGCTCACGATCCAAACCGAGGCGCGCTCGGACACCAAAAGCGCATCCGACGCGCCGCGAGATTGCATGATGAAGCCGCAAATGATGGCGGCGAGCGTCACCACCGCCGCGCCGCGCACGCCGATGAGCACCCCCACGATCACGATCGCGAGTGAGTAGCCCAATTGATAGGCGGGGCTATGGACGCCTCCGAGCGTCATCGCCGTAGCCGTCATGAACGCGAACAGCGCCGCTACTTGCAGCACCGAAGCCAGCCGCACCGCGCCCCGGCGCAGCAGGATGAGCAGCACGCCGTTGATCACTTCGCCGAACGCGCCTTGCACCAACGCGCGTCCGGAAAACTGCGGGGTGCGCAGCAGTGTGAACAGCACGTAGGGCGGCGGCACGAGCACCATCGACCACACGATCACGTTCAACAGGAACGCCTCGTGGGTCTTCGCCTCGTCCGCGAACACGGGCGCGCGCAGCCATTCCCAGCGCGCGTTCGGCCCTGAGGGCATCTCGGAGCGAATCATCCCGGCCGCGCAGTGTCCCCCGGCTGGAGTGGAGACACCACGACCGATTGGCGGGCAGCGACCGGATTTGTGATGAGCCTGCGAATCGCGCAGCGCGGCTTTGGGCCGGCAATTGAGGTCTACGGGCGGGACCTTCGGGGAACTCCAGACCCGCCCGCGTCGCGGAGATCTGATGTTTAAGTTTAAACTCAATGCCGTTCGGTTAAGGACCGAGACCACAATATGGACCCCATCGCTCATGCTGCCCCCACAACATATCGTAGGGTTCGCCGCTTAAGTGAACGGCATTGAGTTTAAACTTCAGATTGGAAACGAAAACGGGCTCAGCCCTCCTTTGACCTGTGGGGCGTGGGCTCAGAGGCGCCGCGGGCAAGCCCAATAAGGCTATAGTTTTCGCTATTTACTCGCGCGTTCCGCCCCGGATCGCCAGGCGCTGGGCCGAAGCTCCACGGCCGAGCTAGAGTCGCGCGGTGACTGGGCGATCCCGCTCGTTTTGGCTGTCAGCGGCTGCGCTGGCGTACGTGTGCGTGGGCGCGGCGCACTTGGCCGGCAGCCCACTGCCCTGGTTGGCCCTGCTCGGCTTGCCCGCGATCCTCGCGGAGACTTGGCGGCGCACCGCCGTCCCAGCCGGCAAAGACTCCGTCTCGGAGAGCTCGCGTAGCGCACTCCGCGCGGTCGTCTGGGGCAGCTTGCTCTGGGCAGCCGCGCGCACGGGGCCAGCCGGGCGTCCCGCGCTCGACGCAGCCGCCAATCTCGGCGCGGGGACGGCCGCGGTGGCGGCGCTCGTCGCCATCGCGCGCATCGCGCCACGCGGCGGCTTGCTCACCCCGCCGAAGGCCGCGCTGTCGCTCGACGCCGCGACGTTCGCCGGTTTTCTGTGGGCGGTCGCCACGGCTATCCCGCTCGGCTTCGCGCTGTTTCCCGCGGAGCGAGTGCGGCTCGATCCGTTGATGATCGACTATGCGTCGACCAGCGCGGCGGTGGGCTCGCTCTTGGTGTTCGTCGCGGCCAGCTTTCGCTTGCGCAGCTTGCGGCGCCTGGAGCTCGGCGTGGGTGATCGCGCGGCGGGCGCGCTGGCGCTCGCCATCACCACGTTCTCCGTCGCTATCCCGGCGAGCCTGCTCGACGTAGCGCCACCCGATCGCATTTTGCCGGTCGCGGTGTGGGTCGCCGCGCTGGCCATGACCTGGGCCGCAACGACGCCCGAGCCGACCACGGTATCCAGCGGGCTACGCGGGGTGCTCGCGATCCTGATTTTAGGAACGCCGCTCATTCTGGGCGCTGGCGCCGGCGTGCGCGCAGCGGCCGATCACGCGGGCGCTATCGTGCTCACGGTTTCGACGCTGTGTATCTTCGTGGGTTTGATTGCGCGTGCGGTGGCGCGCCCGCTGGGCCCCGAGCAATCGCGTTGGCTAGACGCGATTGAGGCAGCGAGCCGCGGCGCGTTGCAGCCGGAGCCCGACTCAGCGCTGTGCGCAGCCCTCGAAGCACTGAGCAAGACCGCAACAACACCCAACGCGCGGCCCGCGATTTTTCGCAATAGCCCACCGGAAATGCTGTCCGTCGACATTGCCGGCTACCTGCACGTCGAAGCGGCCGAGGCGCCCGACCGACTGTACGAGCTGGCTAAGGAAGAGCCCGAGCGGACGCTGCGTGCGGAGGCCTTGCAAGCGCTGGCCGTGCGCCGGCCAGAAGTGCGGCCCTTGATCACGTGGTTCGAGGACCGCCGCGCGTTCTCGGCCACCCTCGTGATCGACGAGGACGGGCCGATCGGCTTCATTTTGCTGCCCGCCGGCACGCGCACCACGGCCATGACACTAGAAGAGGCGCGTGCCGTGCGCGTGCTCGCCGACCGCATCAGCGCGCTGCTCGCCGTTTCGTCGGCTCTGGCGCGGTCACGCGAGCGAGAGCTCAAGGCCGCCGAGCGCGCCGACCGCGTGGACGACGAATGCAAGCGGCTCGAGCACATCATCTTTGCGGCCTCTGGGCGCCACGTGGAGCTCGCCGAGCGGCTGGCTCGCAGCGTGCGCACCACCGCGTACAGCCCCGCGGCCCGGCAGGTGCTGGAGCGCCTCGAGCGGCTCGGTCGACAGGGCGCGCCGATTTCCCTGCTCGCGCCCCCGGGGGTCGAAGCCATTGGTTGGGCGGCGCACGCGCACCTCGAAAGCGGCCGCTCGAAGGGCGCATTCGTCGTCGTCGATGGCACGAACTCCGCGGAGCACGCGCGCGAAACGTGGCTCGACAGCGAGCGCTCGCCGCTCGTGCTCGCCGACGGCGGAACACTAACGATCTTGGACGTGGCCGTGCTGCCGCTCGAGATCCAAGATCTGATCGCGCAATCCTTCTCGGGTCGCGCCACAGGCCCCGCCGTGTCCTCGGTGGCCAAGCCGGGCCTGTTCGTGACCTTGCGTGTGCCGCTGGCGCGCTTGCTCGAGGAACAGCGGCTCAGCCGCGATCTGGCGCGTTGGCTCGGCGAGTCCGAGGTCGCGTTGCCGGGCATCGCCGAGCGAGCCGAGGATCTGCAAGCCTTGGCGCTCGAGGCGCTTTCGCGCGTGGGGCTATCGCAACGCGGCGAGCCGCTGGGCATCGAACCCAGCGCACTCCGACTGCTCGCCGAGCACGATTGGCCAGGAAATGAGCTCGAATTCCGGGCGCGCCTGCTCTCGGCCGCGCGTCGCGCGCCCGGCTCGGTCGTGCGCGCCGAGGATCTGCTCGCGACTGGCTTTGCTCCCGCAGACGCGGAGCCGTTCCGGGTCGATCTCGATCTGACTCCGCCGCCGGCGTTGCTCGCACGGCGACCGCGGCCGCGGCGGATGCCGCGGGGGCGGTAGTCGGGGAAAGCGAAGGGCCCTCACCTGGCCAGTAAGACACGGTAGCTACCTCTCAACGCATCCAGCCGCATCTGGTACGCGTTCAAGTCGCGTCGGAACAGCTGTTCAAGTGCGTCCGGAATACGCACCTCGCTCGAGTGGAAGCGTCTCGAGGGGTCGAATCACCTCGAGCGCGGATACCCGGCGACCCGGCGGGCGCCCGTGCGGCACTGAGGCCGCGGCGAGACGGCGAGCGCCATTCACGTGTGAGTCGGTGTTGAGAGACGATAGTCATTGTCCGCCGAGTCGGTCGCTTAGTCGCTGGCTGCTTCGCAACAGTTCAGCTCGGATCGAGGTACGCTTCGTTTCGTCTCGCTGATCAGCAAACTGGGCAAGCAGATCGCCGAGCTCTGCGAGAGTTGCCGTGCAGGTACCTGGCTCGGGTGAGATTGTGTAACCCTGCCCGTAGACGTTGTCTCCCGCATACTCAAACGTATAGGTCGTTCCACCGAACTTCATCATTGAGATGGAGCTTTTGCGGTCCGGCCACCGCGCCCGAAGAGTGAGGGAGCCCCACGATTGCTCCAGTGCTTGAACTAGCCCTGCATTGATTGCGACCTCGCTGAAGTCCGCGCCGCCAGGTTCATCGCGAGCTGATAGCCTCACTTTGGATCGCACATGGACCACTTTGTATTCGGGTGGCGTCGGTCGTGGCGCCGTGCGCGTGACATAGACGGCTTCTTCAGTTGTGTGCGGATCTTGTTTGATCATCACCAGAACGAGCTCGTCCGTGGACGACTGCACGAAGCCCGGCAACGCTCGTGGCAGTAGCGTGGCGCTAATAACGGCTTCCGTCCTGGCGTGGCCAGGATCAGGATCCGTCAGCCGCGATGGCGCAGGGGAGAGGGCATCGCATGCAGTGCCGATCTGGTTGGGCTTGTGTATCGAGCCCGTCGAGCAACATGCACCGACGGACCATAGTGCTACCAGCTCACAGAGAAAGAAGGGCAACCTCATCGTGAAATCCCCAGGGTCACTAACGCGCCAGGAGTCGGTGATGGTTGGAATACTATGACACCCAAATACGGGCCTTCTCCGCTAGGCCCAACAACATAAGATGCTCGGAAGTTCCTACCCGGTGCAGAAGCGCGAATATTGCGCGCCGCCGGCAGATCGTGACCCTCCGATTGTGCCAATGCATCGCTCGGCAAAGCAGGGTGGTCGTGAATCACGCCAACCCAGCGCTCGCCAGGATCCAACTGTGGGGGATCGATGAAAACCATTGAATTATCGATATAAGAGACGGCGATTGGACCCAAACGAAGGTGCTCGTGCTTATCTTGAATGATGTTCGCCGCGTGCTCCGGAGCGGTTGGGATTGGTGATGGTATCTGAAACGGTCCCCGGATACTCCGGCGCCTGGCTCTGTGCATTCAGGAAATCGAACACCACCTGGTCCATTGGGTCAGTACCAAATTTTCGACCCCACAAATCGGCTGACCGGGCCCGTTGCAGTGTGCGGCATTGTGTCCATCGGCCTGTCCAAAAGCGCTACCTTCCGTCACGGGCGCCGTCGCTGTGGAACCATACGACGTGCGGCTCAGCGTGGCCGGTCCGGTTCCCGCAGCAGTAGCCGATTGCGTGACCCGTGGTGGTTGAGCCATCGTGCTGACGGCTTGCCGCCCGGAGAGGATGATGTTGGAAAAGATTGAAGTTCCGTATCCGAGACCAACACCGACGGCTTGCGCAATGGCTCCTGCGCTCGCCGATGCGCCGGCTGTCGCTGCGCTAGCTCCACTGGTCGCCGCGCTCGCAGCGTTTGCCGCGCTCCCCCCCCTCAACAGCAGCGCCGCTTTCGCCGCCGCTCGTTAGCAGAGTCGCCGCCAAGCCGGTGAAGTAAGCAACATCAATACCAATTGCCGCGTCCTCGCCGGGATCGGCGCTGAATCCGTACGGATCCGTCAAATTTAGCGGACTGTTGAATGCGTACGCGAAGCGGTTCAGGCCTTGACTGAAGGGCGCTTGGACTACCGGATCCGGCGACATTGCTTCGCCGGCTGACGTGCCTGCCCTCATTGGACGGTGCGTGGAGGTTCTGGATCGATCGTGGGTATCGGACTGACAGCAGATATATCGCACAGCGAACCAACTTGAAATGTGAGTACATTGGGATCACCCACGACGAACTTCCCCGTGATGGACACATACCTTTCCGCGAAGCTCCTCAGCTTCGTCAAGACTTCAGGGTCTTCCTCGGTCGACCCGCAGTGACCCGGGTGAATCGCAATTGAGCTCGATGCCAGTCCGTGGCGAGCAAATTCCTCGGAAATGTAGAGCATCTGATCCTCATCGCGCATTCTCAAATAGCCGTCTGTCCTCACGCTTCGCCCTGAATATTCTTTTGGTCTTGCGAGTAGCTCGATCGGTGAAACCACCGTACGCTCCCTATTTCGTCGTGCCATTTCGCTCGGCAGTTCGACAACCCCAGCATCCTGGCGTGTCACTGAGTCGCTGATAGGCGCGGAGCGCTTGCACCCCGCCAAACCGGACGCCAGCACCAATACCGCCACAACCGGAACACGAGACATCAGTATCCTATCGGCAGCGGTGGTAGGGGCGGCAGTTTGAAAAGTTCTTGCCGGGAACCATCGAATGCGGATGTTACGCTCAGGTCTCCGGATGGTCCGACGAGATAGGCATCCAGTGAATAGTCTTTGGTTATCTGGATATCATTTGCGCTCAGAATAGATGTATCCGGGTGAGTGTGAATCCAAGACACTGCCTTTGTGTCGGGAATTTTGCTCAATTTTTCCGCCGCGCCTTCATACCAATCTCTAAATTGTGGCACTGAATTGCGCACACCTGCAATTGGATCCAAGAAGGTGTACCGCGTGCCCTGCTTTACTATCACTGTCGCGACTTCACGGTGCAGATAGGACGACTGGATGCGTATGTAGTCAGCAACTGCATACGCGGCGGACTGCTCCGTGTCAAACCAGCGTTGTTTCTTCAGCGCCTTGACAACTGGGTCGGCCGCCTCCTGAGGCGAATTCGCCGACACCATTGAACTTGCTGAGATCGTCTCCGTCACCGGCGCCGTCGCTATGGAACCATATGACGTGCGGCTTAGTATGGTTGGTCCGGTTCCGGCTGCCGTAGCTGATTGCGTGACGCGTGGCGGTTGAGCCATCGCGCTGACCGCTTGCCGTCCAGAGAGGACGATGTTGGAAAAGACTGACGTTCCGTATCCTAGACCAACTCCGACCGCTTGCACAATGGCTCCCGCGCTCGCCGATGCACCCACTGTCGCCGCGGCAGCGCCACTGCTAGCCGCGCTCGCAGTAGTAGCCGCGCTCGCCGCCCCCTCAACAGCGGCACCGCCTTCACCACCGCTGGTCAGCAGATGCACCGCCAAACCGGTAAAGTACGCGACACCAATCCCAATTGCAGTGTCCTCACCGGCATCGGCACTGAATCCGGACGGATCCGTCAGATTCAGCGGGCTGTTGAACGCGTACGCGAAGCGGTTCAGGCCCTGACTGAAGGGCGCTTGGATCACCGGGTCCGGGGACATAAACTGACCGGCCGTCGAATCGTACAGGCGCCCGTGCATGTTTACGAGTCCCAGCTCAGAGTCTTGCTCCTGGCCGGTGTAACCGTATGGCATCTGGCTAGCGTTCGTCAGAGATCCGCGCGCATCGCCGAACGCGTCGAAATGGCGAGCACTTAGAACAGTCGCATCACTCCCGGTAGTGGCTTGAATTGATCCAAGTGAGTCATCATGAAGATACTCGATCGTGGCAGATGTCGAACCGCCCGGCGCAGTTACCGCTGCGACTGCTCGACCGCCACTGTAGATCATAAATCGGTGAGTCGTGTCGCCTGCGGCTGTGACAGTGCGTTGGTAGAGATCGCTTGCGTAGTAGGTAGACGTCGAGCTTGTGTGCTTGACGACACGGGCTCCGTCAGCGCCATACGCCAAGTCGACATCGCCAGAGGGATCGCTCTGCATAGAGATGTGCGACGGCAGACTGAAGGTCGTGTAGGTCAGTTCCTGCGTGTCACCCGGAACGCTCGGACCGGACCGGGTCTGGATGTTGCCCAAGGCGTCGTGCGTGTACTGATTGTTACCAGCCATCTCTAACCAGTCACGCCCCTCCGTGAAATACGTGTAGTCACCAACATGGTCTTGATGTGAAAGAGCATTTGATGTCGGGTCGTAGGTAATTGCCTCTGCGGGGGCTCCATTTGAGTATGTTGTCGACGACACGCGATTCAAAGCGTCATAGCCAAAGATTTCTCCGACACCGCTGACCGCGTCTGTGCGCTGCGTTAGGTTACCGTTAGCATCGTAGCCATAACTCAGTTGTTGAACCACGCTATCGCCATGCTTGCTGACGATCGAGCTGAGGTAACCAGTCTGAGGCTCGTAGTGCCGCTCTGTGACGATGCCGTTGCCTAGGGTTTCTTCCGCTACTCGATAGCCTTGATCTGCGCCAGTCAACTGCCAGTAAAGGGTGCCCGAGTCGTCTGCATTGCTTGCGCTGATGACATTGCCTGCGGCGTCGAACCCATACTTGACACTGAGAGCGGCAACACCATCGGTCGGGTAGTCAATCTGCTCGAGGCGAGCGAATTTATCGTAGTGATAGACTACCGACAGGTCCATTGGCGCAGTGCTCACATTCGAGCCAATTGGAACGACCGAGTGCGTGACACCGATTGGCAATCCACGATTTCCGCTGCTCGTTGGTGGCTCGTAAGCATATTCCGTCATTTGCCCCGTCGCGCCGACGTCGC
>Ga0210387_10004779_pt1 | contig 10373 bp, 8 predicted proteins | sample IncBWC7OmetaG_FD_160108 | JGI IMG/M metagenome (GOLD analysis project Ga0210387, IMG submission 160108) | Forest soil microbial communities from Barre Woods Harvard Forest LTER site, Petersham, Massachusetts, United States - Inc-BW-C-7-O ...
GGAATTACCTGGTCAAGGCGTCCTATGGCCACGTGATGGACCTGCCGAAGAAAACGATCGGTATTCTGCTGCCCGGGCAGGAAAACGGCAAAAAGAAGAAGAAGCGCAAGGCCAAGGCCGGCGCTCCCGAAAAGAAGGTCGTCAAGCCGGTGACCGTCACGGCTCAGAACATCTTCGAGCCGACCTATGAAGTAATCCCCGGCAAGATCAAGGTTATCCACGATCTGCAGAAAGCCGCGCGGGGTGCGGACGCCATCTACCTGGCGGGCGACCCGGACCGCGAGGGTGAAGCGATTTGCGCGCACCTGGCCGAGATCCTGGGCAAGCCCAAGAAGTACGCGGATTTGGTCGTCCACGAAGAAAAGGAAGGCGAGGAGAAGGCTGCTAAGCCCGCCGCCAAGAAGGAACCGCCCAAGACGAATGGCAATGGGGCGCCACCGAAAATCTATCGCGTGATGTTCAACGAAATCACGCAGAAAGCGATCAAGGCCGCCTTCGAGCATCCCTCCGAGGTAAATGAAAATCTAGTGGACGCGCAGCAAGCCCGCCGCGTGCTGGATCGCATCGTCGGTTACAAGGTTTCGCCGCTGCTCTGGAATAAAGTGCGCCGCGGCCTTTCCGCTGGACGTGTACAGACCGTCGCGCTGCGCTTGATCGTCGAGCGTGAGCAGGAAATACGCGCCTTCATCCCCAAGGAATACTGGACCATTCACGCGCTGCTCGATGCCGGCACGCCGCCGCTGTTCGAAGCCAAGCTGAACAAGTTCAAGGGCGAAGACATCGAAGTTGGGAATCAGGAGGCTGCGGACAAAGTTGTCGCCGCCGTGCAGAAAGCTAAGTGGCAGGTCGCTTCCGTCGCGCAGAAAGAAAAACGGCGCAACGCTCCTCCACCGTTCACTACTTCGAAACTGCAGCAGGCTGCCTACAATCGCCTGCGCTTCACCGCCAAGCGCACCATGTCTCTGGCGCAAAAACTTTATGAAGGCATCGAGCTTGGCAATGAAGGCTCGGTCGCGCTGATCACTTACATGCGCACGGATTCTGTGCGCGTTTCAAACGACGCGCTCGACCAGGTTCGCGCCATGATTCCGGAACGCTTCGGTGCGAGCTACCTTCCGGAAAGACCCAATTTTTATAAATCGAAGAAGGACGCACAGGAAGCGCACGAAGCCGTACGCCCCACCGACGTGTTGCGCGCACCCGAAGACGTTCGTCCGTTTCTGGAAGACGACCTATTCAAGCTTTACCAGCTGATCTGGCAGCGCTTTGTCGCATCGCAAATGCTGCCCGCGATTTTCGATCAAACCACGATTGATATTTCCGCCGGCGATTACACTTTCCGCGCCACCGGCTCGGTGCAGAAATTCGACGGCTACTTGCGCGTTTACCAGACGCCCGTAGCGGGCGCCGATCGCGAAGACGAAGAGAAGGACGATGAAGGCGAGGGCCGCTCGCTGCCGCAAGTGCGCGAAGGCCAATCGTTGCGCCTGGATCAGATTCGCCCTGACCAGCATTTCACCGAGCCGCCGCCGCGCTACAACGACGCCACACTGGTGAAAGAACTGGAAGAAAAAGGCATTGGCCGCCCGTCCACCTACGCCGCGATCATTTCCACCATAGTCGAACGCGAATACGTCACCAAGGATCAAGGTCGCTTCTCGCCCACCATGCTTGGCGAGCGCGTTAGCGTGCTGCTGGTGAAAAGTTTCGAGGATATTTTTGACGTGGGCTTTACCGCGCGCCTGGAAGAAGAGCTCGACGAAATCGAAGAAGGCAAGCTTCCCTGGCGCCAGGCGGTGAAGGAATTCTGGGATCCGTTTCTGGTGGATCTCGATAAAGCCGACGAGCAGATGCTGTCCTACAAGGCCGGAATTCCCACCGGGCTGAAATGCGAAAAATGCGGCGAAGGTGAATTGCTGGAGCGCATATCGCGCCACGGATTTTTCCTGGGCTGCAACCGTTATCCGGATTGCGATTACATCAAGGATCTTTCGCCCGAGCTGCCTGCCGAAGCGGATGGCGTCGCGAAGATCGAATATTGCGATAATTGCGGCAAGGAAATGGTCATCAAGCGCGGGCGTTTCGGAGTTTTTCTTGCTTGCAAGGGATACCCGGATTGCAAAACCACACGCCGCCTGGTGAGCGGCACCCGCATCGCGCGCCAGCCCGACGTTCCACTCGATGAAAAATGCCCGCTGGACGATGCGCAACTTCTGCGCCGCCAGGGCCGCTTCGGCGATTTCATCGGCTGCACCAATTATCCGAAGTGCAAGTACACGCGCCCCATCACGCTCGGAATCAAATGCCCGAAATGCAACGAAGGCGAATTCGTGCGCCGCGGCATTTCGCGGGGACGCGGCGCCGGCCGCATTTTCTACGGCTGCAGCCGCTATCCCGATTGCGATTTCACCACGCCACACGAGCCGATCAACGAGCCATGTCCGAAATGCGGCGCGCCGTTCATCGTGGAGAAGCGCACCAAGCAGGGAAATTTCCGCACTTGCATCAAGGAAGGCTGCGACTGGGAAATCGAAGCGCCCGCAACGGCCGAAGGCGCAACAGGTGCGACCGCCGCGGCGCCGCCGGTCTCAACCGCCGCAGCTCCCACAGTCAACTTCGTTCATCCGCAGGAACCGGCGACGGTTGGCGCCCGCGACAAGTCCTGATTCGACTTTGCGTCGCGCGGCGGCGAGGCCCACGCTAGCGCGCCCAAAGCCACAATCGCGGGAAAACATTCAATCACGTAACGCGGCTCGACAGTCTGCAGCTGCGTCATCGCCACCGTCCGGATCGCCACAAGCAAAACTAGAAATGCCACCGCCGAATTTGCGCGACATCGCCACCATCCTATCACCGCCAGCACCAGATACAAGATGTTCAAAATGCCGAACCCAGCAGTGACGCCGAAATCCGTTGGATTCCCGCGCCATCTCTCACCGGGCGGCCACAATTTCCCCGAATACGGCAGCAATTCAATGCGCGGCGTGAGCCACATCGCCGCGATGCGTCCCGCTGGCACAAAAATATAAGTACGCAACGGGTTCCGTGCGGTGCGCTCCGCCGCGAGATTTGCAAACTCGCGATCCAGCAGAGGCGTCATCTTGAAATCGCTGTTATAACGCGCCAGCAACCCCGCCACCTGCGCGCGCTCGGCGTCTGAAGCAAAGGCCGAGGCCGGAATCGCTCGGATGCTGATCGGCTGATTCCCCAGGCTCCAGGTCACCAGATAGGCTTCGCCAAATCGCGTCATCCAGGTTTGCGTCCAGGCGAAGTAGCCTCGTGGAATAAAATCTCCATAGGTCTGCGCGTAACGCGGTCCGAGAAACTCTACGCGCCCGAATGTGCGCGCATTGCGCGCCGCCCAAGGCGCCAGCGGCAGCAGCAATCCGGCGCACATCCAACACGTCGCAAGCATCAATTTCGGCCAATTCGCCGGCCGCGACCAACGAATGCACAACGCCACGCCGACCGCAGCTAGCACCAACGGCGTTTCCGGCCGCACCAAAGTTCCGAGCCCTGCGATAAATCCCAGCAGCAGGAACCAGCTCGCAATTGAAACCGCCTTCCCCCGCGCCGATGAATCACTCGCCGCGCGCTCCGGCACATCCACGGCCACCGCGGCCACAAAATGTACAAACACCAGCACCGCCGCAGTCGTAAAAAAAGTGGCCAGCGTTTCGGTGAGCACCACCGCCGTGTAATCCGCGGTGAAGGGGCACAGCGCCGCCATCCACAGCGCCGCCGTGCCTGCCACAGTGCGCCGGGAAACTGGCGCCAGCCTCGCGACAATCAGCGCCGCAAGCACGCAGGTCGCGAGATCCACGAACGCCTGCGCCACCATCACCACCCGCGCGCTGCGCCCGATCACAAAATACACCGCCGCAAGGAATGCCGGATACCCGGGCACGCGCATGTCCACCGAAGTCAGCGCGCCGCGCACATAGAGCCCGTACACGCCGTGCTCCAGCCAATTGCGCGCCAGCTCTTCGTAGAATTTTGTGTCCCCGGAATAAAAAGGAAAATGCCAGATGAAGAACAAGCGCAGCGCCAGACCCGCCGCCAAAGCCAAGCCGAGTTGTGTGTAGGAAAATGGGCGAGAGCTCATCTGAACGATTTCCGCAAGAAATTGTGCGTGGAATCAGCGTGTGAACCAACGAACCAACAAAACGGCAGGCCCGCGTGCCCGGAATCAGCTCCTCCGCGCGCCAGCACTCGAATTGCCACCATCATATTGCGTAACAAGCTTCCGCGACGCCGTGTTGCGCCAGGCCGCAGCCAGCGCCCGTTGCACGGCGCTCTTCTTCGCGGCTTTCAGGTGAACGTAGGTCGCACCGCGCCGTCCCCATGAGCCGTTCACCGGCGCAAACACTTTCGGTTCGGCGCGCACGAAATCCGCCTGCTGGTCCGGAAAAAGTTTCACCATCCCCACGCCCATCTCTGGATACCCCAGCGTCGCGAAAATCTTCCCGCCCACGCGAAAATCCGGATGATTCATGTGCGCGCTCTCGGTAGCTTCCGGAAGACGCAGCGCCATGCGACGAAAATCCGCCGCCGTCATTGACGCAGCCTCGCGCGCTTCACACCTCTCCGCATCGCCATTACAACAGCTTACCCGAACCAGCCTGCCGCTGCTCGTCATCTGCAAGCCCGTGCGCGGGCTGACACACACCCCCACGGTCGGCAAAACCTCCGGAGGTTGTCAGGTGTAAACTACTGAGAGGCCCAGCGAAGAATTCCGCGCGGATGCCGATACGCGCAGTACGGTTTCGCACAAAGGAAGTTCATGGGCTGGCGCAAATTATTTCTTCCGCGAAAAATTCGCTCCCGGCACGAAGCGGCGCCCGCGCCCGCAGCTCCGAAACCGAACAGGCGCCGCGATCATCGCGTCTCCGCCTTTCTGCCGGTATTTGTCTATGCCCACTCGCACGATGAACCGTTCGCCGAGCACGCCGTCACGCTGAATGTCAGCGCCAGTGGAGGATTGCTCTCGGTTTCGCGCGATGTCGTGCCGTCACACCAATTGTTGATCGCGAACCTGCAGACGGATGAGGAGCTGCCGTGCCGCATTGCGCGCGTAACGAAGAGCCAAGCCGGAACGGTTCTGGTCGGCTTCGAATTCATGCGTCCCGCCCCCGGCTTCTGGTCCATCGAATTCGGACCATAGCCTGGTGCGCATGTCCGGACGTGTGAGTGAGTTCGCGTGCCTGCGCTCTCACGACAGCCTGAAGCAGCAAAAACTTAGCCGCGCCCCGCAGCACCCAAACATCGCGCCATTTCTTCCAACGCATGCGCAAATTCCGCGGGTCGCAGAGCCGGCGATCCAAGGCATTTTCTCCCCGCATCAATCGCAGGCAACCAGAAGCAGCTGGTTTCCACTGGCAGGCAAAGAAACGCGGTCACCGCAAGTCCAGCCAAAATGCCCAGCAGCGCGAAGCCGGTCCCGTCGGAGAGCCGCATATCGCTGAGCACCACATCCACGCGCGTCGCACGCAACATTTCGCGCGCAGTCCGGGTATTGCGAGCGAAATGGCAGCGGAATCCCCAGCGCTGCAGCCATTCCGTCAATCCGTGCGGAGTTTGAAAACTCTGCCCCACCAGAAGCACGTCTCTTCCGGGCAATGTCATTTGCCGGTCCTTTGATCGCTGAATTTCGCGAATAACCGTGCGTGCGCGAATCATGCTCGCGGCAAGATCGAGCATGTGCGCTATTCTTAGCGCTGGAGGGGCTGAGGAGCGTGAATAGTGGCGCCGACTCGCGTCTAGTGATCTCTCAACCAGATTTTTGAAACGAACAGCAATCTTTCAACAACGCCGGGTTCCTCGCGCCGCCCAATTTTTGAACCTTGATTGAATCCATGGCTAGCGTCGCCAGCTTCATTGCGCGCAATTCGTTGCGATAATTCGAGGGATTTTCCAGTTGCTGGCGCCGCTGCACGATTGCCATCTCCGCTTCACGAATCAGCCGGACGAGTTTTTCGCGATCCGGCTCGTCCACAGCTTTGATGAAGGCTTCCTGCCAAAGCACCGGCCTAAGGTTTAGCATATGATTCCTCTGTCGGCATAGAGGTTGAAGGTGGGAGTGAAGAATGGCTGCAACCATTCGCCATGTTTCACGCTAAGAGTAACAATTGTCGACATGGTGTTGGATGCGCCAAGATACAAACCGTTTCATCAAATAATTTATATTCCTTGGCTTCTCCGCGCTGCCACTGCTTCGGCCAAGTCACTTCGCGCCCCGTTCGTCCCTTCTCATCCGCTCAGAGACCGTGAAACACGCCGCTCAGATTGCAAATCACTCGGCGCGTAAGCCCCAACTCACGGTATAATGGTGCTTTCCTATGCGTGGCGGGGCAGTCTAATACCTGGCCTGGCCGCGCGACCGACTGCAGGCAACCGGCGCACCACGAAACCGGCTTCGAGTTGTGGTGATATAACGTCAGGTAATATTGCGGCACTAATATTGGGCACAAAAAAGGACAACGCATGAGCCCGCTCGGCAAAAAAATTGTTCTGGGGATTTCAGTTCTGGTGGTCGCATATGCCGCCACCGGATACATGCTCGGCCGTTCGCCGGATGACAAGGCGTTCCGCGCGCTCACTGTGTATAGCGAAGTCCTGGAACACATCCAGCGCGATTACGTGGACGATCCCAACATGCACGCCGTCACCAACGGCTCGCTGCACGGCCTGCTCGATTCTCTGGACCCGCAATCGGCCTATCTGAGCCCGCTCGAGTACAAAGATTTTAAGGAAAAGAGGGCCAGTAATCCGCCGGCGGAAACCGGCCTCGCGCTGACGCGCCGCTTCGGTTACATCGGCGTGATCGGCGTGCTGCCCGATAGCCCCGGCGCGAAAATCGGCCTGCGCATTGGCGACATTCTCGAGAAGATCGCCGGCTTCACGACTGGCCAGATGGCCATTGACCAAGCGCAACTGCTGCTGAAAGGCAATCCCGGAACCACCGTGCAGCTTTCCGTGATTCGTCGCGGCAAAGCGGAACCGCAGGAAATGAATATCACTCTTGCGAAACTCGCAGCGCCGAAGCTGGTGGAAGACCGACTGAATGGCGACGTGGCTTACCTCCGCGTCTCGGAATTTACGCCTGGAGTTTCCAAGCAGATCCGCGAAAAGTTGGTGCAATTCCAGAAAGCCGGCGCGAAGAAATTGCTTCTTGATTTGCGCGACTCTGCTCTTGGCGATGACCAGGAAGGGATTCAGACCGCGCAGCTATTCCTTTCTTCGGGCACCATCTCCACATTGAAAGGACAGACGGTCACGGCCGTCGTCTCTTCCGCCGATCCGACGAAAGTTGTCTGGACCGAGCCTGTCGCGGTGCTCATCGGCAACGGCACAGCCGGGCCCGCCGAAATTCTGGCGGCGGCTATCGCGGACAACAAGCGCGGCAGCACCGTCGGTGAGCGCACTTACGGCACGGCTTCTCAGCAGAAACTGATCGAGATGGATGATGGTTCGGCGCTGATTCTTACCGTCGCAACTTATTTCACTCCCGGCAACAAGGACATCCCCTCCGAGGGCGTGCCGCCTACCGCGGAAGTGCACCCTTCGATTGATGATCTTCTTGCGCAGGCGGATCTCACGCAGCCTGCCGCGGCTCCTAGCTCTTCGCCTGACGATCCCGTCGTGAAGAAGGCGCTGGAATTGTTGCAGGGCGGCGCTGCGGTGGAGAAGAAAGCCGCGAAGTTGGTGAACGGCTGGCAGCAGCTGGCCGCATAGATTTGAATTCACACGGCGCTGGGCGGATTTTCGCGGCGTGCGCCGCTTTAGCCCTTCTGTTTCTCACTGGTTGCGCCAAAAAAAACCTTTCGAAGTCCGAGTTGCGCGCGATTACCGGCGAAATCGTCAGCGCTGCGCAGAAAATCAACGGGCGCAAATCTGAAATCGCGATTCGTCCGGAGCTGCAGCCCGCGAAACGCGGCTCGTCAAGCGCGCTTGCCGCTGACAATATCTACATTTCTCTGAGCGATCCTTCGCAAATTGCTGCGTTTGCACAAGCTTTGAACGCCATCGCGCGCAAGCACGATCTCTCGATCTCCGAAACTATTTCCAGCGGCGTGATTCGCTTCGATTACGCTTTCCACAGCGCGCGCACGCATACGATTCACGTTGTCACTCCGCTCGCCGCGCGAGCTGCTGCGCCGCATTCATCAGAATCAGCATCAGCCTCTGCGCGGAACTCCCCCAGCCGCGGAAATCCGCGGCTTGCAATCATCATTGACGATCTGGGATACGACCGCTCAGCTGCCGATGCGGTGCTCGCGCTGGGCTTCCCGCTCACCGTTTCGGTGTTGCCGCATTTGCCCCTATCGGGCGAACTAGCGGAGGAGGCGCAGCGCCGTGGGGATCAGGTGATGCTGCATCTGCCGATGGAATCCGAAGCGGACGGCACGAAGCCGGAAGACATCGAGCTGCGTGTGGGTATGAGCGCCGCGCAGGTGGATGCGGCTCTGGCGGGAATGCTGGAAACCGTTCCATACGCTGCGGGCGTGAACAACCACCAGGGATCGCGCGCCACTGCCGATCCCGCGTTGATGCAGGCGTTGATGCCTGCGCTGCGCCAGCGCGGCTTGTTCTTCGTGGATAGCCGGACGGACGCGAAGACTGTGGCTTACGACATGGCCGAACGCGCCGGCGTTCCGGCAGCGTCACGCAAAGTGTTCCTCGACGATGTCGCGTCGCGCGACGCGATCCTCAGGCAGCTCAACCTCGCCGCCCGCGACGCGCAGCGCGACGGGTTCACGATCGCCATCGGCCACCCGCGGGCCGCCACGATTGCGGCGCTGGCCGAAGGCGTCCCACCGCTGGAAGCCCGCGGCATCCATTTGGTTTTTGCATCCGAACTTGTGCACTGATGCGAGGAAATGCGTGCGGGGATTTTGCGTGCGGAGCGCGGTCCGATCTGAATGCGCGTGAATGAATGTTCGCTCGCCGCCGCGAACCCTAGTAGTCTCCACCGATTTCATCGAACATCGGCGTGGTGCGCACCAGCCGCGCTTTGGTGCCATCGTGTACCGCATACTGCATCGGCTTGCCGTCGTTGTGTTTGCCCCACAGGCTGCCGGCGCCGTATTCGCCGTTTTTGTTCACCGCATAGAATTGAATGTGGAATCTCTTCAGGCGGTCGGGAAATGGTTTGTAATTGCGGACCACGCGATGCAGCGCTTCCATGCACGCGTCGGTGGGAGACGAACCTCTGCGCATTGCTTCCACGATAGTGTGGCCGCCGCAGATTTTGATATTTTCTTCGCCGCGGCCTGTGGAACCGGCAGCGCCGACTTCGTTGTCCACAAAAAGCCCCCCACCGATGATCGGCGAATCGCCCACGCGGCCAGCGATCTTCCAGGCCAGGCCGGACGTGGTGGTGGTGCCGGAAATATCGCCCTTCGCGTTCACCGCGAGACAATTGATCGTTCCCGTCGGCGGATACTTCACGACGTTTTCAATGTGAGCGCGCCACGCCAACTTCTCGGGAGTGTCCAGAAGCTGTGTGAGTTTTTCTTTCCACTCCGGACTGTCGAGGCCTGGACGCCAATTTTCGGAAATGGAAGCTTTCCAGGCCAGCCAGGCAATTCGTGAACGCTCCGTCAGAAGGTTCATCGGCGCGAAGCCCTCATCCTCCGCAAAATGCTGTGCGCCGCTGCCGACAATAAAAATGTGATTGGTCTTTTCCATCACGGTTTTTGCGACCAGTGAAGGATTCTTGATTTTCTGAATGGAGCCGACGGCTCCGGCGCGACGCGATGGTCCGTGCATCACACTGGCGTCGAGCTCAACAACGCCGTCTTCGTTGGGCAGGCCGCCATAGCCCACGGAGTCGTCGTTGGGATCGTCTTCCACTTTGGTTACTACGGCTAGCGCCGCGTCCAGCGTGTCGCCGCCCGATTTGAGCAGCTCCATTCCGTCGTCGAGATGCTGAAAGCCGTTGGCGGAAGAAATAATCAGCGGACGCACGCCCTGCGATGCTGCGGAGTCCGCGAAATCGCCTGCAACGGCGAGGGATTTACGGGTTGGATCCGCGGCGCCAAAGAGCCGCCGCGTGCTGGCCGCAATTCCACCCGTTAGCGTGGCTAGGAAAAACTTTCTACGAGTCCATTTGTCCATTGATAAGCTTCTCCTGCGCGTGCGGACATGTTAGATGCGTCCGCTGCAACGTTCCCGATTACCGAAAATCAACTACGCCCGGCTAAAGGCGGCCGCTACAAATGCAAGCCAAAACCGAGCGCGGAACGGCTGAGCTGAAGCCGCGCCCTTCCCATTAATCATTCACGAGGCCCGTGCTCGGATGATTTCCCATCCTAGGGCTGGAAACCGACGCTGCGCCATAGCTCCGCGCAGTTGTACATGACGCCGTTGGT
>Ga0210387_10004780_pt1 | contig 10372 bp, 7 predicted proteins | sample IncBWC7OmetaG_FD_160108 | JGI IMG/M metagenome (GOLD analysis project Ga0210387, IMG submission 160108) | Forest soil microbial communities from Barre Woods Harvard Forest LTER site, Petersham, Massachusetts, United States - Inc-BW-C-7-O ...
GAGCGGATCGTTTTCATTGCGCTCGACGGCCTTGCGCGCCCAGTCGAGCGCCTTGTCACGGGTCGCTTCGTCGGACGAATACAGGCCCTGCAGGGCGATGAAAGGCGCCGCAGTTTTCTTGTTCGCGTCCGCATTGGCCAGATCGACGACGGCCTTCGTCGCGGCTTCTTCGCTCTGATTCGCGCGCACGGAAGTGAACAGGTAGGCCCAAGCGTCGACCGAATTCGGATCGATTTTGATGGCTTGTTCGATCATCGCGCGCTCATTCACGCTGTCCTTCTTGCCTTGAAAGACCTTGGCCAAGTGCAGCACTGGAAACGGATTCTGCGGCAAGAGATTCTGCGCACCCTTGAGCGTGCCCTCGGCCTTGTCCCACTTCTCTTGCTGCAACTGCGAAACGCCGAGCCCGAGCCAATCCTCACCGCCGCCGCCCAAGGCGACCACCTTGCTCAAGACTTTCTCGGCGCGCTCGAAGCGACCGTATTTCATCAGCTCTTGGGCGAACAGGCGGCCGCGATTCAGATCGTTCTGATCCTCACCCCAGTGCTTTTCCAAGCCGCTCAGCAAGTCCTCGAGGCCGATCGCGATCGGGCGCCCATCGGCGTCCTGAACTTGCACCGCTGGGCCGTTGAAACCCAAAAGCTCCCACATACGATCGATTTCGAGCGCGAGCGGGCCCTTCTTGAGCGCCTCGGTCAGCTCATCGGTCGGCTTGCTCAGGGGCAGGACGATCAACGCGTTGCCGGGCACTCCGCCGGGAAATGCGCTCACCGGCGCGACGATGGCGGCGCCGCCTTGCAGGTTCAGGTTGGCGGCTGCGTTGGGGGCCCCGGGCAAATTCGGCTGAGTCATCGATGCGCTTCCTCTTCGTTCGCGCGAGACACGCGAGCCGGGAGGTACTAGCAGCGCGAGAACACCCGGGCAATACCGGGCCGCGCCAAGCCTCTCCCGACGCCACCTCTGCCGGAGTAGAGTGCCGGCCATGACAAGCTCGAGCTGGGTTTCGACACGACTTTTGGCCTTAGCATTGGCAAGCTGCGCGTTTTGGCTGTCCGCGCGAGCCCACGCCGACACGATGATCATCCGCAATCCCGGCGATCATTCACGCTACTCGTTCGAAGCCGAGCCGCATCTGCTGCTTGGCCTGATCGACCCACCCGGGCCCGCCAGCGGCACTGGCTTCGGGCTCGGCTTTCGCGGCACGGTCAAGCTGCTCGACAACGGCTTCGTGCCCACGATCAATAACTCGATCGGCATCGGCTTCGGCGCGGACTGGGTGCACTATGGCGGCGGCGAACAGGTGTGCGTGACCGACCCGGGCGCGAGTCACGTGACGACCTGCGCGAATTCCGCCTCGGTGAGCGAGCTCTGGTTCCCAGTGGTCATGCAGTGGAACTTCTTCTTGAGCCGGCAGTGGTCGGTATTCGGTGAGCCGGGGTTCGCGTTCCGCTACCAGTCGGTACCTGGCGTGCGCGACGTCACCGTCGACCCGCAAATCTACATCGGCGGGCGCTGGCACTTTTCCGACCAGATGACCCTGACGATGCGCCTCGGCTACCCCACCTTTTCGGTGGGTGTTTCATTCATGTAACGCTTGCTTGCTGATTTCCGGGGCGTGCCCGATGGCGGCGACCGGGGACAGACGCTATATAGAGGAAGGTCCATGAACGCCTTCGTGCTCGTCGCCATCTTAGGCCTGGCCGTGTTGATGATCGTGCACGAGGCCGGGCATTTGCTCGCCGCGCGCGCGTTCGGCATGCGCGTCGTGCGTTTCAGCATCGGCTTCGGGCCGGCGCTCTGGCGCTACCAGGCCAAGGGCAGTGAAACGGTCTACCAAGTCGCGCTGATCCCGTTCCTCGCGTACGTGCAAATCGCGGGCATGAACCCGTTCGAGGAGGTCGACGCGGATGACAAGTCGAGCTACGCGAACGCTTCGCTCATCGGCCGTGTCTCGGCGATCTTCGCGGGCCCGATGGCGAACTACTTGTTCGCGTCGGTGCTCTTCTTCGCCTCGTTGATCATCGGCGGCAAACCCGTGCCGACCACGTCCGTCGTCGTTATGGACGGACCAGCCAAGACCGCACAGATGAAGAAGGGTGACACCATCCTCAACATCGACGGCATCGCGGTCACTGATTGGGAACAGATGCGCCAACTCATCCTGGCGCGCCCCAACAAGGAGCTCGCCGTTGAGGTTTTGCGTGGCCAAGAGCACCTGACGTTGAAGGTCACTCCTCAGCTCAAAGAAGGCGGCGGCAAAATTGGTGTCTCGCCGATCGAGAAACAAGTTCCGATCGGCATGAAAGAGGCGTTGACCGCGTCCGTGCAGATGCCGTTCAAGGTCGTCGAAGATCTGGTCGTCGGGCTATCTCGCATCATCACCGGCAAAGAGAAGCCGGATTTCAAAGGCCCCGTGGGCATCGTGAAGGAGACGTCGAAGGCCGCCGAGCGGAGCACGCCGGATTTTCTGTGGTTCCTGGCGGCGCTCAGTGCGTACCTCGGCGGTTTCAATTTGCTCCCGTTCCCAGCGCTGGACGGCGGTCGACTCACGTTCCTCGCTTACGAGGCCGTAACGCGCCGCAAGCCGAACGCGCGCGTGGAAGCGAACATCCACGCTTTCGGGTTGATGCTCTTGCTCGCGCTCATCACGGTCGTCACGTTCCGCGGTAACTAGTCGCCGCTCGGCACGGCGTTGGGCACGTTGCCCGTTTTGTTTGGGGTAGCTCTGGACACGATTTTGCCCGCGCTTAGCGTCCAGATCTCGTCAGCCAATTCGTGAGCCAAGGCGCGCTCGTGCGTGACGAGCAGAATCGTCAAGCCGGGAGAGGGAGCCACGCCCGCGCGCCCTGGCGCGTCGTGCGCACCGCGCGCAACTCGTCGCAACACTTCACGCACTTCTTCCCGCAGCTCGGGGTCGAGCGCGCTCGTCGGCTCGTCGAGCAAGAGCACGCGCACGCCTTGGGCGAGCGCGCGCGCGATCGCCACGCGCTGCTTTTGGCCGCCCGAGAGCTCGCGCGGCCGCGCGTTCGCGCGCTCCGCGAGCCCGACTTGCGCCAACAATTGCCGGGCGTGAGCTTCGGCCTCGGCGCGCGCCACGCCCTGCGCCACGCGCGGCGCCAACGTCACGTTGTCGAGCACGCTCAAATGCGAAAACAGGTGAAACTCCTGAAACACCATGCCCACCTTGGCGCGCAACGCCTGCAGCGTGCGCTGCTCGTGCGCGCCTGGCCCGAGCGAAAACCCCGCGATCTCGAGGCTGCCCGCATCGAATGTCTCGAGGCCGTTCAGGCAACGGAGCAGCGTGCTCTTGCCGGAGCCCGAAGCTCCAAGTAGCGCGACGATCTTGCCTTCCGCAACTTCGGCGTCGACGCCGCCGAGCACGCGGGTAGCGCCAAACGTCTTTTGCAGGCCAGTGATGCGGATCACGAGCTCTGGTACCTCCGCTCGAGCCACGATGAGAGCCGCGACAACGGAAAGCTCATCGCGAAATACAGCGCGGCGCAAAGCAGACCAGGCAAGACCCAGTCGCGCGCCTCGACGGCCACGATGGTCATGCGCTTGGTCAGCTCGACGACGGTGATCACGCTCACGAGCGACGAATCCTTGAGCAGCGCGACGAAGTCGTTGGTCAGCGCCGGCAATGCGATCCGCAAAGACTGAGGCAAGAGCACGTGCCGCAGCACCTGCAAGCGAGACAGACCGAGTGAGCTCGCGGCCTCAGCCTGTCCGCGCGGGAGCGCCGCGAGCGCACCGCGGTGCACCTCGGCTTCGTACGCCGCATAGTTCAAACCCAAACCCAAGATCGCGGCCGTGATTGGCCCGAGTCGCACGACGGATGAGAGCCCGTAGTACAGCACGTAAAGCTGCAGTAGCACGGGCGTCCCGCGCAGGACTTCCACGTACGCCGTCGCGAGGAAGCGAACCACGGGGCCCGCGTGCGAACGCACCACGGCCAGCAGCACACCAAACGGCAATGCGAGCCCGAACGCGCACACCGAAATCAGCACGGTCAACAGCGCGCCCCGAAAAAATAGCGCAATCTGCGCGCCGGTGAGCGGGCGCTTGCTGATAGCCGCGGGCGCGGGCCGCTCGCGCTCGGCCGCATTCGCAGCGCTGCGCGTCTCGAGCTCGTCCTGACGCGCATCCCACAATTTCCAGTGCTCGAGGATACCGCGGAGCTCACCGCGCGCGATCAGCGCGGACAACGCGGCATCGACTCGATCGGCGAGCTCGGTATCGCTCGGTCGCAGACCTATCACATAGCTGCCGCGCGCCAAGTCCTGCGGCACGCAGTAAAGCTGTGGCAAGGAGCAGCCATAGCGATCGGCAATCACGTGGTCGAGCAGCACGCCGTCCACGCGGCCATGCACGAGATCCATGTACGGCTCTTGCTGTCCCTCGTAGAGCGCAACGTCGGCGTGGTGCGTTTGGAGCAAGTCCTGCGCGACGGTTTGATTCAGCGTGCCGATGCGATGCCCGGTGAGCTCATCGAGCGTGCGCAGGCTCGAGCCTTTCTGCACAGCGAGCGTTTCGCCATACACGAAATAGGGGCGACTCAAGCGAAGCCGCGAGCGCCGTGCCGGCGTGTCCTCCAAGCCGTTCAGAATTAGGTCGAAATCGCCACGCTCCAGAGACGGGATCAGGTTCGACCAATCGTTTTGGTGAAATTTGGCACGCACGCCGAGCTCTTTGGCCAGCGCTCGAGCAATGTCGACTTCGAAGCCGACAATCACGCCTGGCTCGCTCGGGCTCTCGTAAACGTACGGCTCACCGCCTTGCAAGTCTCCGCCCCAGTCGAGCTCGCCACGTGCGTACACTTCGGCCCAACCCGCATGCGCCGTTCTCGGCCGCAGCGCGAAGACGCAAAGAACGACGCAAAAAACGGCCCAAGCGCGCACGCGAACCCGAGCGTACCATGCTAACCTCGCCGCCGTGCGCGCCTCGACGATCACCCGCCCTACGTCAACGCCCATGACGGTCACGGTGCTCGCCGCGCTTGGTCTGTCACTACTCGGTCTCAGCGGCTGCCGGACACCCTCCGTCGGTCTCGACGAAGGCCCGCGCGAGTACGTGCCGTCAGACTACGAAACCGTACTGAAAGCGTGGACGCGCAGCGAGCAGCTCACCACCGTGAACGCGATGGACAACGTGCTCACCGTCACCGCGACGTACGAGTCATGGGACTTTCGCTGGGCGTACACGGTCCGTTACGCGGAAGACTACCGGCTCACCGTCGACCAACGTCACGCATTGCTCGAACGCTCGCTCGCCGAGACCCGGGACGCTCACGAATTTTACGTGGCTTTGTACGCGGAAAAGCACAAGTGGAACGACCTGACCGCGGCCGAGCCAGCCTGGATCGTGCGCTTGACCGATGACGAAGGCACCGAAACGGCGCCTTCGGAAATCCAGACCATCAAGAAGCCAGGCGCGATCGAGCTCACCTATTTTCCGTACACGACCCCGTGGCGGAGCGCGTTTCGCATCACCTTTCCCAAGGTGCGCGCCGACGGCCGTCCGACCATTTCCCCGGCCGCGCGCTGGTTCGGGCTGCGCTTCGCGGGTGCTCAGGGCAATCAGGAGCTAGTCTGGGAAATCACGAGTCGCGCGCGTGAATTCTCGAGCGCCACTCCGCGCAGCCCGCTCTAGCGCACTCTCGCGTGCGCGTACGCCGCTCAACCCGCGAAGATCTCGAGCAGCGGCGGCACGCTGAGCAGTAGCTCGTGCGCCACGTGACGGCCCGCAAACAGGACCAGCGCTCCGCCTTTTCCCGCACGCGCGGAGTGCGGCGCCGCGCCACCCGACAACACCTGGGACGCGAACAAGAAGTCCCCGGGGCCGAGCTCACTGTCGACAACGTCGTTGTCGGCGATCTCGATGCGACCGGCCGCGATGATGAACATGCCGCCCACGGGCTTACCCTTCTCGACCAACTCTTCACCGGGTAACAGCCGTTTCACCTCGCAGCGGTCGGTCACCATCGAGCGCAGCGCGTCGTCGAGGCGCTCGCCCATCGGGCCCATCGCAACGCCCGCGAGCGCTTGAAAGCGATCGGCCAGCGCCTTCAGGTCGTCGACCACCCACGGCAAATCGCGAACCGCGGCGTTGAGCACGCTCGCATCCCAAACAGCGACCTCGGTCGAATCCTCGGCGGCCACGAGGCGCAGCGCGACGCCCTCTTCCAGATTGCCTTGGCTCCACACGATCTCGCCCTTGCTCGCGCGCGCGCAGCTCACGTCGGCGATCGTCGGCATCACGTTGACCGCGCCGCGCACGACCAAGGCGAGACCGAAGCTGCTCACTTCCTCTTCGGTATTCAGCGTCTCGATCTTCGCTTGTCGCATGAGCGACACTTGTCCCTCGGGCGGCAGGTCCTCCAGCCCGCGAACCTCACCCAACACGACATCGCCGATGCGCGGATCCTGTTCGGGCTCGGGCTCGGGCTCGGCTGGCGCTGATGGCGGCGCGGCAAAGCGCGGATCTTCCAAGTGAGGCTGAGTGACCGGCTCGTCGACGTCTTCATCGATCAGGCCGAGCGCATCGCGATCCGTGTTCGGCTCGCTAGAAATCGGCGCGCGCGCGCTCGGTTCGACCGGTTCGACGTGCGGCGTCGCGTCGTTCGGGTCGTCGAGCTCCGCGTCGGCAACGGCGTCATCCTCGATGATGTCGGCTTCTTCTTCCGGCTCCGAATTTCGCTCTCGTTCGGGCTCGACTTCATCGGCGACTTCCACGTCGTCGATCGACATCACGTCTTCTTCGAACTCGGTGTCGTCGACCGGCGCGTAGGACGGCAATGGGCCAACGGAAGCGATCACGACTTGGTCGAGCGCAACTTGCCCCGCCGAGGGCTCGATTGAATCGAGGCCGTCGTCCTCGCCCCCGCCCAACAGCGCGTCGATGTCCGAGCCGCCCACTGATGCCGGAGGCCGCGACGCCGGCGCCACCGCGTTCGCCAATTCAGCGGTCAGCTCATCGGCGCTGCGCCGCAAATCAGCCGCGCGCCAAACGAGACCGAGCTGGTCGGCGGAGTCCGCTGCGCGCCTGAGCCAAACGATCGCGTCCGCTTGCCCGCCGCGTTTCCACTGCACTTGCGCGGTTTGCAGAGCCCACGCCACGTCGTCGTCGTCGTCGTCGAGCGCCTGCGGAAATCGCGACGAGAGAGGAGAGATCATCGGGCGAGGGCTCGTGTCATGGCGCGATCAGCGAGTCATTCAGCAATGGTTGTCGGGGGTTATACACCGTCCGCCGACGCCGGAAACAGGCTACGTGCGCGGACCCTGGCCGCTCATTCAATGAGCATGCACCAGAATTTCGCGATCCTTGGCCCCATTCGGCGGTCCAACCATGCCGCGTTTTTCCATCATTTCCACAATCTTGGCGGCTCGATTGTAGCCAACGGTCATCTTGCGCTGCAGCCAAGACGTCGAACAACGCTGCGTTTCCGCGACGATCCGCACGGCTTCGTCGAAGCGCGGATCGATCACCTCGTCCGCCTCTTCGTCCGCGTCCTCGTCGTCCGGGCAGAGCAAGATGGCCTCGTTGTACTCGGGCGAGCCCTGGGCTCGTAGATGATCGGTGAGCGCGCTCACCTCTTCTTCGCTCACGAACGGGCACTGCACCCGCTGAGTGTCCGTGGCCCCGTTCAACTTGACCAACATATCGCCACGGCCGAGCAAAAGTTCTGCTCCCTGCTCGTCCAGGATCGTGCGGCTGTCGACCTTCTGAGCCACGCGGAAACCGATGCGCGACGGAAAGTTGGCTTTGATCATGCCCGTGATGACATCCACGCTCGGCCGCTGAGTGGCGAGCACCACGTGCATGCCCGCGGCGCGCGCCTTTTGAGCCAGGCGCGCGACGGACACCTCCACCTCTTTGCCCTGCTGCATCATCAAGTCTGCGAACTCGTCGACCACGATCACGATGTAAGGCAACTTCTGCGGCAAGTTGTGGCCGTCGAAGCCCTCCTTCGCCGCGGGCACCATGACCGTTTGGCCATTGGCGTCGATGGCCTCGACCAGCTTCACCTCCGGCGGCGGAATCTCTCCGGACGCGACGCGCGCCACCCAACCGTTGTAGGTGGTGATGTTCTTGGTGCCGGCGTTGGCGAAGAGCTGATAGCGACGCTCCATCTCGTCGACCGCCCAGCGCAGCGCGGTCGCGGCCTGCTTCATGTCGGTGACGACCGGCAACAGCATGTGCGGAATGCCGTCGAACGGCGCGAGCTCGACGACCTTCGGGTCGATCATCAATAGCCGGAGCTCATCGGGCGTGCGCTTGAAGAGCAGGCTCGAGAGCATCACGTTCAAACCTACGCTCTTCCCGGCACCAGTGGCGCCCGCGACGATCACGTGCGGCATCGAGGCCAAATCCGCGTAGAACGGCGCCCCTACGATGTCTCGACCGAGCACCACGGGCAGCGGCGCGCGCTCCGACAACTTCTCGAACCGCGCGTCTTCGATCAGCTCGCGCAAATTGACCGCCACGCGTTCGTCGTTGGGCAATTCGAAACCGATCCGGCTCTTACCTGGAATCGGCGCGATGATGCGCACCTTGCGCGAGAGTCCGAGCGCCAAGTCGTCTGCGAGACTCGCGACCTTGCTCACTTTGGTGCCGGCCTCGCACGCGACCTCGTACGTGGTCACCGTGGGCCCCGGATGAATCTCCTCGACCTTGGCCGCTACGCCGTAGTCAGCGAGCGTCTTCTCGAGGCGCGTCGCGTGCTCCAAGATCTTGTCTCGGTCGAGCTCATTCGTGACCGCGACGGCGGATTGCAGCAAATCGTAGGAGGGCAATTGAAACGAGCCGCGCTTCGGCGTTCGCTTCACGACGACGACCGGCTCAATCTGACTCGCCGGCTTCGTGTCGATGATGCGTGGCTCAGTGCTCACCTCCGTCGACGCAGCGGCAGCGGGCAGCGCCGCGACGGCACTGGTTGACTCCGAGAGGGTGGGCGTGGGCGCGGGCATGGACCCTGGCAATTTCACGCTCGGCGACGCGGGCGACTGAGAGCCCGCAAAGGCGACCACGAGCGCGCTCGTGTCCGACGGAGTGCTCGCGCTGAGCGAAGTGTGCAGGGGCGCATCGTCGTCGCCCAAATCCAAGCTGAACTTCGGTGGCGACAGGTCAGCGCCGGTCTCGATTTTCGCCGAATGCCCCTGGCGCAGCGCCTCGGAGATCGCGATCGGCGGGGTGCCCGTTTGCTCCATCGGGATCCAGTCGTTCTCGTCGTCGAGCGCGAGCAGGATCTGAGCTTCGTCGGCGTGGGTTTCGATGCGAGGTTGCGCAGCGATGCGCGCGGCTTCATCGTGCTCACCGCGCAGCTTGCGCGCTTCGCTCCAAGCGCGCGTGAGTCGACTGAACACGGCTTCGAGACGCAACGCGAGCACACGCAGCAACTCGAGCGTGCGTTGACAACCCGCGATGAACGAGAAGCTGCTGCGCCCGATTAGAATCAAACCCACGATGGTGAGCGCCACCAAGAACGAGCCGAGCGTCGAAAACGCCTCGCGCATCAACTCGCCGAACAGAAGACCCACGTTGCCACCCGCCGGCGCGTTGCCGAACACGACCGCTTCGGGTGCGGCCACCTGCACCAAGGCGGACAGCACGATCGCGACCACCAAGTCGCCGGCCACGCGCAAACCGAGCGAACGTGGGCGCTGGCCGCGAAATAGCGGGGCGCCGCACAAGGCGATCTCGAGCGGCAGCAGCCACGCCACCAAACCGAAGCCCTGGATCAAAAGTGTCGCGACACTACCGCCCGCCGGGCCGACCCAATTCGCTCCGTGCACCGAAGCGTCCAGCGGGTCGACACGAGCCGTCACCAGTGAGAGGAGCAGGAACGCCGCGCCGGTGAACAGCAGCAGCGCCGCAGCCTCATAGAGGCGCCCAAGCGAACGCGAGCGAGGCAAGCCCACGCCCGCTGAAGAGGAGGAGTCGATTGCCGGCCCATTGGCCGTCACCCGGGAACTGAATAATCGAGCGCCCATATACTCACCTTTACCTACATTAGCCTACTAGGCAAAGCAAGTTCGCTTCGAGACGGTCCGGCTTGAGACCCCCGCTTGAGTCGGACTGCACTCGGGCGGTACTATGACTCTCCTCGGCATAGGGCGATTTGGGCAAGACCTCGGCTGCTCGAGCAGTGGATCTCACCGGCTCGAGCGAACGACGACTTCCCCAGGCTTTTCGCAAGTTTCTGGCAAGAGGAACCAAAGAAGAAAAACATGTCAGGCCACTACAGAACGGCGCGATGCGGGACGGTTCCGGGGGCGACGGCAGGCCGTTTCGTCGCAGCAGTCACAGTGGCAGCGGTACTGACGCTTGGTCAGGGCTGTCGGACCAGCGAAGACGACGTGCACCGCTGGGCACA
>Ga0210387_10004781_pt1 | contig 10372 bp, 7 predicted proteins | sample IncBWC7OmetaG_FD_160108 | JGI IMG/M metagenome (GOLD analysis project Ga0210387, IMG submission 160108) | Forest soil microbial communities from Barre Woods Harvard Forest LTER site, Petersham, Massachusetts, United States - Inc-BW-C-7-O ...
CCGGCCCAGTCGGCGAGCTCGTGCTGCGACATGGGCAAGGTGAACATCGCGGCGGAGGTGTGCTGATAGCCGCCCCGGCGCTGAGCCAGGTCGAGCAGCAGCCAGGCCAGCCGACGCTCGGCGCCCGCCCGTTCGGCCGAGAACAGCCGCGCCCGGTCTTCCTCCCGGCGCTCGGTCACCTGGCGTTCCAGCACCTCGGCGGCGCGCGGGTGGCCGCGCAGGAACTCCGCGAACCGTTCGGCGGGAACCACCATCGCCGAGACCTCGTCCAGGGCGGTCACGGTGGCCGACCGGACTCCGGCGGTCAGCGCGGCCCGCTCCCCGACCACGTCCCCCTGGCCACGCACCGCCAGGATCTTCTCGGCGGAGCCGGGACCATCCCGGACGCTGACCTTGACCCAGCCCGAGTCGATGATCATCACCTGGGAGGTATCCTCCCCCGCGCGGCACAGCACCGCCCCGGCCCGGAAGACCTCCTCCACCCCCGCTGCCGCGAGCGCGTCCCGTTCGGGATCAGCCAGCGCGTTCCAGAAGCTGCGGACGGTGGGCCGCTCCCAGCGCACGCTCGCCGCGGCCACCGGGACATCCACGACGCGGCCGGCGGCCTGCTCGGCGCGGTATTCAGCGTCGGCCGGGCCGGCGCCGCTGTCCCGTTTCACGGTTAGCCCGTCCCCTAACCTGACTCGCCCTGTCCCAGCGCTCGGGCCCTTCCCCCAGGTAGATCCGCCGCCGCCAGACGACGCGGCCGGTCCCGGCCCTATGAACCCGCCATGTGCAGCCTCTGAGTCGCTAGTTTACGCATGGCGCAAGCAGGTAAACCGTCCCTGAACGCCGGGTTCCTGAACATAACCGGATCAGGAGCCGAAGCCGAGCAGGATGAGGCCGGCCAGGATCAGCGCCGCTCCGCCGACCTGCTGGCGCAGCAGCCGTTCCCGGAAGATCAGCAGGCCTCCGATCAGCGGAATGACCGGGTAGGCGCTCGACGCCGCGGCCGTCACCGCGACGAGCCCGACCTGATCTCCCCTGGTGAAGAAGACCAGCCCGGCGGCGTCGGCCAGGCCGGCCGCGAGGGCCCAGGCGAGGCCGGCCGTGAGCGGGGTGCCTGCCGGTCCGCGTAGCGGGGTGGCCAGGAGTCCGAGCAGTATCACCATCGCGCCGCCGCGGGCGACGACGACCGGGACCAGCCAGCTAAGGTGGAGCGAGTAACGGCCGATCATGAATCCGCCTACGCCGTAGCAGAGGGCCGCGGCCAGGCCGAACGCCACACCGATGGCGGGTGCCCCGACGCTGCCCGGCGCGGCGGCGGTCCCGCGCCGGGTCACGGCTAGCATGACGCCGGCCACAGTGGCCACGATGCCCGCGACGGCCTCGATGGTCAGGTGCTCCCGCAGCAGGACCACGGACAGCACCGCGATCACGCCGCCGTAGCAGGCGGAGATCGCGCTGACTAGGCCGACATGCCCGGACTCCAGGCCGCGGTACATCGCCAGGTAGCCGGCCACCGCGACCACCCCGGCCAGGACTAGCAGCCAGGCGCTGCCACCGACGCCACGGAGCGAGAAATGACCGGCCAGGAACAGCGTCCAGTAACCGGCGAGCCCGGCCGCTTCGCCGATCAACACTGTACGCAAGGCGCCGATCCGCCGTGCCGCCACGGCGGCCAGGAGCGTGGAGATCCCCCAGCTCAGAGCCGAGAGCAGTCCGTAACTCATGCGTTGGCGCTCCATAGTCAGCCGACGACCGTGGCTGGCGCCAGAGCCGCCGATCGTGGCTATGCTGCACTTTATGTCACGCCCAGTGGCGAGCACTGCCGAAGTGCCTGGTGCGGCAACCGATGGGGTGCAGCGCATCCAGGCTGTCGACCGGGCCATCGTGCTGCTGAAGGCGGTCGCCGCGAGCAGCACCCCGCCGACCGTGCTCGAGCTCGCGCGCCGCTGCGGTATCAACCGGGCCACCGCATGGCGGCTGCTCCGGACGCTCGAACATCACGGGCTCGTCGACCGTGACGTGGTCACCCAGCGATACACGGTCGGCTACGGCGCGACCGTGGTGGCTTCGGCGGTTACCGACGACGCGCTTATCCGCAGGGTCAGGCCGCTGCTGACCGACCTGTGCCTGCGTACCGGCGAGGCGGTCACGCTCGCCGTCGCGAGACGATTCAACCTGGTGTACGTCGACCAGGTGGAGCCGCCGAACATGATGGCGCCGAACTGGCTGGATAAGCCGTTGCCGCTGCACGCGACCTCGGGCGGGAAGGCGTTCCTGGCCTGGCTGGGCCGGGACGAACGGGACGCGATCCTGCCCGCGGACCTGCCGCGCTATACCGAGCGCACGGTCACCGACCGGGAACAGCTCGAGTTCGAGCTCGCTGAGGTCCGCCGGACCGGCTTCGCGCTCTGCGACCGGGAGTACGAAGAGTTCTCCTCCGGGGCTTCGGCGGCCGTGCTCAGCTCCAGGCGCTCGCCGATCGCGGTCGTCAACGTCTGGGGTCCCGCGCCGCGGAACCCGGCGCGGCGGCTGCGCGAGATCGGCCCGGAAGCGGTTAAGACAGCGGACGAGATCCGCGGCCTGCTCGACTGACCGCTTGCTGACAGGCTGGGTTGGCGGGCCCGGACGGGACCAGAGGATCGCCGGCTGAGGTCACCGGACAGCGAAAGTGTATTGACCAGTGCCAAAGGGGACATATACGCTTCACACTAGTAACAAAACGTTCGTATCGTGAACACCAGGAGGTGGCACGATGGCAGGCAAGGTCATCATCACCTGCGCGCTCACCGGCTCCGGGCATACTCCGTCGATGTCGCCTTACTTGCCCTATACGGTCGGTGACGTCGTCGACCAGGGCGTGGCCGCCGCGGAGGCAGGCGCGGCCGTGCTGCACCTGCACGCCAGGAATCCCGAGGACGGCAGCCCGTCGGCCGATCCGGCCCTGTTCGCCGAGTACGCGAAGGGGATCAAGGCCCGCAGCGACGTGATCGTGAGCATCTCCAGCGGCGGCGGTACCGGGATGAGCGTCCAGGAGCGGCTGCAGGGCGTGGTGGAGCTCAAGCCGGAGCTATGCACGCTGAACCTGGGCACGATGAACTACGGCAGCTTCCCGATGATCGATCGTTACCGAGGCCAGTTCAGGTACGACTGGGAAGAGCCGTACCTGGAGTCCACCCGAGCCGAGCCCTTCGTGTCCACCTATGCCGACATCGAGTACATGCTCAAGGTGGTCGGCCCGCAGACCGGGACCCGGTTCGAGGCGGAGGCGTACGACACCTCCCACCTGTATACGCTGGCCTACTACATGGACCAGGGCTTGGTGCCCGCGCCGGTGTTCGTGCAGACGATCTTCGGCACGATGGGCGGCACCGGGCCGGATGTCGACCACATTGTGCACATGAAGCGCACCGCGGACCGGCTGCTCGGGGGCGCCTACCAGTGGTCGACGCTGGGCGCGGGGCGCTATCAGATGGGCATCGTCACTGCCGCGGCGATCATGGGCTCGCATGTCCGCGTCGGCCTGGAGGACAGCCTCTACCTGGGCAAGGGCCAGATCGCCACGTCCAACGCCAGCCAGGTCACCAAGATCAGGGGAATCCTGGAAGCCCTCTCCCTGGAGGTGGCGACGCCCGCCGAGGCGCGGAAGACGCTGGGCCTCAAGGGCCTGGACAATGTGGGTTACTGAGGGGCACTGCGAACAAGAGGGCAAGGGATGACCGCTGTGCAGCCGGAGATGGCACGCCGGGTGGGAGTCGTCGGAGCCGGGGTGATCGGCGGCGGCTGGGCGCTGCACTACCTGCGGACGGGGCTCGACGTCGACGTCTACGATCCGGCGCCGCAGGCCCGCCTCGACCTGCTGCGCCTGGTCGAGGCCAGCTGGCCGCTGCTCGAGCGGATAGGCCTGCGGGAGGGCGCCAGCCCGGACCGGCTCACCTTCCACGATCGGCTGGCCGGGGCGGTGGCCGGCGCCGACGTGGTGCAGGAGAACGCGCCGGAAGACGGCACGGTCAAGCGCGGGGTGCTGGCCGACATAGACCGCGCTACCCGGCCGGAGGTGGTCATCGCGTCGAGCACGTCCGGCTTCGTGATGACGATGCTGCAGGCCGACTGCGCGCACCCGGAGCGCTGCGTGGTCGGTCATCCGTTCAACCCGCCCTACCTCATCCCGGTGGTCGAGGTGGTGGGCGGTGAGCGAACCGATCCCGCCGCCGTCGACTGGCTAGCCGCCTTCTACGCGAGCACCGGCAAGCGCCCGCTGCGGCTGTCCCGGGAGCTGCCCGGCTTCGTCGGGAACCGGCTCCAGGAGGCCATGTGGCGGGAGGCCCTGCACATGGTGGCGGCGGGCGAGGCCACCGTGGAGGAGATCGACGCCTCGATCGCGTTCGGCCCTGGCCTGCGCTGGGCCCTGATGGGACCCTGCCTCACCTTCCACCTGGCCGGAGGCGGCGGCGGGATGGCGCACATGCTCGACCACTTCGGCGCGGCGCTGCTCGAGCCGTGGACCCGGCTGCAGGCGCCGGTCCTCACGCCCGAGCTGCGGGACCGGATGATCGAGGGCTGCCTGCGCGAGGCGGACGGCCGGTCAGTTGCTGAACTCGAGCGGCTGCGAGACGGATTCCTGGCCGAACTGCTCATGCTCGTGGAGCGGTACGCGCTGGCGGACACGCTAGGCCGAGCGGAACTGCAGCCCCGGTGATCGAACTGGCCGGCCGTAAACCCGGCCTTTAGGGCCGGGTTAGCGCGGCTACACTCTCCCCTGCGCGCCTGCTCTGGCGTGTCTCCGCAGGTTTATCACAGTAATCCGGCCCTCAGGACCGGAGGATGCCAAGTGATCCTTGACACACGATGACGGCATATTTACGATCAGCCTAAATCACATTATGCACATTATGTTCGTATCGTGAACACAGGCCGGACGGGTCCCTGGAGCCCGGAAACCGGCACCGGCGGGCTCGCGGGACGCTCGTGAGCCCGGCGATCCGCCTCGCCAGCTCGTGTCGGCACGAGCTCGCGATCTCCTAGGACACCGCGGCATCCGGATTCATAGCGGCCACCGCTTCGCGACAGCCGGGAGTAGACATGCCGGGAAAAGAAATGAGAGTCAGCCGCAGGGACTTCCTCAAGACCGGCCTGACCCTGGGGGCCGCCGGGGCGGGCGGTCTGCTCGGCGGCGGACTGCTCAGCGGCTGCGGAACGGGCAACACGGTCAAGGCCTTCACCGCCTCCACCGCGGGCAAGCCCCGCATGGGCGGCACGCTGCGGGCCGGGCTGACCGGCGGGTCGAGCGCCGACACCCTGGATCCGCTGAACGCCATCACCAACGTGGACTTCTCCCGGATCGACAACCTGTACGAGCCGCTGATCGGCCTGAACCCGGACGCACAGCCGATCTTCGTGCTGGCCACCGAGCTCACGCCGAACGCCAAGGCCACCGAGTGGACCCTGCGGATCGCGCGGGGGATCACCTTCCACAACGGCAAGGACCTGACCGCCGATGACGTCATCTACACGTTCCGGCAGATCCTGAACCCGAAGGCTCCGGCCGCCGCCGCAGCCGGCTTGGCGTCGATCGACGCCAAGAACATGACGAAGCTGGACCAGTACACGGTCAAGATCCCGTGCAGCACGCCGTTCGCGACCCTGCACCAGGCGCTGGCCATCCCCGGCTACTCGGACATCATCCCGGTCGGCTTCAACCCGGCCGCCCCGGTCGGCACCGGCCCGTTCCGGCTGAAGAGCTTCAGCCCGGGCACGCAGTCCGTCTTCGTCCGCTACGCCAACTACTGGCAGCCCGGGCGGCCGTACCTGGACGAGATCGTCATCACTGACTACAGCGACCAGACCAGCCAGGTGAACGCGTTGCTGGCGGGCCAGGTCGACGTGGTCAACCTGTTGAGCGAAGACGTGATCTCCGAGGTCCAGGGCGAGGGCAAGAACGTCCTGGTCTCGGCCGGCGGCGGCTGGAACCCGTTTACCATGCGGGTGGACACCGGGACGTTCAGCGACGTGCGCATCCGGCAGGCCATGCGGCTGGTCGTCGACCGCCAGCAGATGCTCGATCTGGTCTTCGGCGGCTACGGCACACTGGGCAACGACCTGTTCGGGATCTGGGCGCCAGAGTACGACCACAGCCTGCCGCAGCGCGAGCAGGACATCGACCAGGCCAAGTCGCTGCTGAAGGCGGCCGGCGCCGAGGGCCTGCACGTCCAGCTGGTGACCTCTGACATCGCGCAGGGCACGGTCCTGGCCGCCCAGGTCCTGGCCCAGCAGGCCTCCGCGGCCGGCATATCGGTCAGCGTGAACGACGTCACTGTCAACGACTTCTACGGCACGAACTACCTGAAATGGCAGTTCGCCCAGGACTACTGGTTCTACAACTTCTACCTGCCGCAGGTCTCGCTGGCCACGCTGCCGACGGCGTCGTTCAACGAGACGCACTGGGACAACTCCCGGTACAACTCGCTGTACCACCAGGCCATCGCTACCGTCGACGACTCGCTGCGCACCGAGCTCGCGCACGAGATGCAGCAGATCGAGTACGACGAGGGCGGCTACATCATCCCGTTCTTCCCGCCGGTGATCGACGGCTACGCCACCAATGTCGGCGGCCTGGTCCCGTCCAAGATCGGCTTGTCGCTGAACGCCTACGACTTCAAGAATGTGTGGCTATCGTGACAACTGCGACAGCGGAGACGCAAGGGGCCAAGGAGACGAAGCCGAGCAGACCGCATCCCATTCGGCACATGCTGATCTACCGCAGCCTAATCGGCTTGCTCACACTCCTGCTGGTATCGATCCTGGTGTTCGCCGCGACGCAGACGCTGCCCGGCAACGCCGCCAGCGCGGTGCTGTTGAACACGGCCACCCCGCAGCGCCTGCACGCGCTGGAGGTGCAGCTAGGCCTGAACAAGCCGGCGGTCGAGCAGTACTGGACCTGGCTCACCGGCATCCTGCACGGTAACTTCGGCAAATCGCTGGCCAACGGGACGTCGGTGGGTACGCTCGTCGGCGGGCGGATCCTGAACTCGCTGGTTCTCGTGGTCCTGGCCGGCGCGATCGGCACGCTGATCGGAGTGGGACTCGGCGTGCTCGCCGCGGCGCGCCGGGACAGCGTGTTCGATCACGTGCTGTCGGTCACGGCCCTGGCCGTCACCGCGCTGCCGGAGTTCGTCGTGGCCGTGGTCCTGATCATCTTCTTCGCCGCGGTGGTCTGGCACCTGTTTCCGGCGGTTTCGGTGTTCGTGCCGGGCACCGCGCCGTGGTCGAACCCGAAAGAGCTCGTGCTCCCGGTGGCGACCCTGGTCATCGTGGTCGTGCCGTACGTGTTCCGGATGATGCGGGCGTCGATGATCGACGCGCTGGAGAGCGACTACGTGCAGATGGCACGGCTCAAGGGCATGCCGAAGTGGCGGGTGCTGCTCGTCCACGCGCTGCCGAACGCCATCGCGCCGACTATCCAGGTGATCGGGCTGAGCTTCCTCTACCTGGCCGGCGGCGTGGTCGTCGTGGAGTACATGTTCAACTACCCGGGGCTCGGACAAGCATTGGTGTCGGCGGTCTCTGACCGGGACATCCCGGTGATCCAGTTCATCGTGCTGGTCCTCGCGGCCTTTTACATTGTCGTCAATATCTTGACCGACGTGATATCGCTCGCCGCGAGCCCGCGGCGGCGGCTGCCCAGATCCTGACGGAGGTGCCCATGGCTCACAGACCCGAGGCACTCGCGGTACTCGGCCGCGCGGTGCGCACCCCGCGCGGCGTCACCGGGCTGGTCATCGCCGGCTGCGTGATACTCGCGGCCGCGATCGGCCCGCTGGTCGCCCCGTATTCAAGCACCGAGTTCGTGACACGGCCGTTCGCCCGGGCCTCCAGCATCGCGTGGCTCGGCGGTGACGTCCTGGGCCGGGACGTGCTGAGCCGGACCCTCGACGGCGGCTGGGAGCTGCTGCTCATGGCGGCCGTCGCGACCGCGCTCGGCGTCGCCGCCGGGGCCGCGCTCGGCGTGATCGCCGCCTACGCCGGCGGAATGTGGGACAGCGTGATCATGCGCGTGGTCGACGTGTTCCTGGCCTTCCCGCAGCTGGTGTTCGCGCTGCTGCTGGTCAGCATCCTGGGCCCGAAGATCTGGCTCATCGTGCTGGCCGTCGCCATCTCGCACGCGCCGCAGGTCGCCCGGGTGACCCGCGCGGCGGCGCTCGACATCAGCGAGCGCGACTTCGTCAAGGCCATGCAGATCCTCGGCATCCCGGGCCGCCGGATCATCCGCCGGGACGTGCTGCCCAACCTGACCTCGGTGCTCATGGTCGAGATCGGGCTGCGGCTCACCTACTCCATGCTGGTCATCGCCGGACTGAGCTTCCTCGGCTTCGGCCTGCAGCCGCCGGCGGCCAGCTGGGGACTGATGATCAACGAGAACCGGGTCGGCCTGATCGCCAACCCGTGGGGCGTGCTCATGCCGGCCATCCTCATCGCGCTCTTCACGATCGGCGTGAACACGTTCACCGACGCGGTGGCGCGGGCCTCGCTGGGCGTCGGCCGCCGTTCCACCGAGCCGGATCCGCTGGTAGACCTCGCCGTCGAGGGGGCCACGACATGACCGCCCCGTCCGAAGAAATCCCGGTGACCACGGCCGGCCGCGCGGAAACCGCCCACGGCACCCCCCGCCTCGCGGTGGAGAACCTGCGAATCCTGATGACGCCGCGCCGCGGCAGGCCCGAGGCGGACGTCATCGACGAGATATCGTTCACCGTCCAGCCCGGGCACGTGCTCGGCCTGGTGGGCGAATCGGGATCAGGCAAGACGACGGTCGCCCTCGCCCTGCTGGGGCTCTTCAAGCGCGGGCTCAAGCTCGGCGGCGGCAAGGTGCTCGTCGACGGCCAGGACATCCTCGCGCTGCCCGAACACGAGCTGCAGAAACTGCGCGGTCGCACGATCGCCTACGTCCCCCAGGACCCGGGCAGCGCGCTGAATCCGGTGCTGAAGGTCGGCGCCCAGCTGCGCGAGGTCTTCACCATCCATGGCGGCGACCGGGACCGGCTTACCGAGGTGCTAGCCGAGGCCGGTCTCGAGGACCCGGCTCCCATCGTGGCCGCGTACCCGCACCAGCTTTCCGGCGGCCAGCAGCAGCGGGTCGCCCTGGCCATGGCGTTCGCCTGCCGGCCGCGGCTGATCGTGCTGGACGAGCCGACGACCGGCCTCGACGTCACCACCCAGCGCCGCGTCCTGGACACCGTGCGCGGGCTGTGCCGGACCTACCAGGTGGCCGCCGTCTACATCACCCACGACCTGGCCGTAGTGGCCGAGATCGCCGACCATGTCGCGGTGCTGTACGCCGGACGGCTGATCGAGATGGGTCAGGCGCGGGAGCTGTTCGCGACCCCGGCCCATCCATACACCCGCGGGCTCATGCGGGCCGTGCCCGTACTGGAAGGCACCTACGAGCTGCACGGCATGGCCGGCAGTCCGCCACGGCCTGGCAGCCGCCCGGCCGGATGTTTCTTCCAGCCGCGGTGCGAGTTCGCGGTCGCCCAGTGCGAGCAGCGCCAGCCGGAACTCATCACCGTGTCCGAGACCGGGCACGTCGCCCGGTGCGTGCGTGCGGTGGAGATCAAGGCGCTGTCCGGCACGCTCACCCTGGCCCGCGAGCGCCCGGCGCCCTCGGCCGAGGAGCCGGTGCTCACGATCAGCGGCGTGTCGGTCTCCTACACGGACAAGCCGGTGCTGCATGACGTCAACCTCATCGTGGGGGCCAGGCAGTCGGTCGCGATCGTCGGCACCTCGGGCTCGGGCAAGACCACGCTGGCCAGGTGCGTCGTCGGGCTGCACAAGGACTGGTCGGGGACCATCAAGTTCGCCGGCCAGGACCTCCCGGCCGGTGTCCGCAGCCGGACGCAAGACCAGCTGCGCCGGATCCAGTTCGTCTCGCAGAACCCGTACTCCTCGCTCAACCCGCGGCAGACAGTCGGCCAGATCGTCGGGCATCCGCTCGCGCACTTCCGCAAGCTCTCCGGCGCGGAACACCGGCAGCGGATCGGGGACGCGCTGACCTCCGTCGCGCTGCGGGAGTCGTTCGCGGCCCGCTACCCCGACGAGCTTTCCGGCGGGGAACGCCAGCGGGTCGCGCTGGCCCGCGCCCTGGTCCTCGACCCCGACCTGCTCGTCTGCGACGAGGTCACCTCTGCGCTGGACGTATCGGTGCAGGCGGCGATCGTCGAGCTACTGCTGCGGCTGCAGGCCGAGCGCGGGCTCTCGCTGCTGTTCATCACGCATAACCTGCCGCTGGTGCGCAGCATCGCGGACGACGTGACGGTGATCAGCGCCGGGGAGATCTGCGAGCGCGGCCCGGTCACTCGGGTCCTGTCCGCGCCGAGCCACGCCTCCACCC
>Ga0210387_10004784_pt1 | contig 10371 bp, 7 predicted proteins | sample IncBWC7OmetaG_FD_160108 | JGI IMG/M metagenome (GOLD analysis project Ga0210387, IMG submission 160108) | Forest soil microbial communities from Barre Woods Harvard Forest LTER site, Petersham, Massachusetts, United States - Inc-BW-C-7-O ...
TCGACCCAAACAGGGCCTCCAAAACGCTCCCACTCACGCGCGAACGAACAGCGACCCGCGCCGCCGCCCGCGCATCCCTTCCCTCTCTAAACCTTCTCAATCAGCTCCCCCAAACGCTCCCGCGTCAAAGGGGCCGCGCTTATAGGCCCTCCCCCACCCCCCGTCAATACCTTTTCCGGCTGATCTTCTGAGGCTCGATCAAACCGCATCGGCACCGTAATACAGCATTACGGTGTGTTTTGCCTCCGCAAAGAACAGCCAGCGTTCGACGAGGAGTCCGACCGCCGCGCTTAGGACGGCAATCCCCGCCGCAAACGCACCGCTCACGCCACCAAGCAATAGAGCGAGGAAGCTCGCCAGGGCGGGCAACGCAAAACCGGCGAGCCGGGCAACCCACCGCAGCCGCAACCGGTGCTTGCGGGCGATGCGAAAGCCCATCTCCTTGAGGAGATAATTCTCCTCGCTATGCGGCGGCTCCAGCATCCGCACCTCACCCCGGCTGCCGAGTAAGGTTGCGCTGGCAACGGTGCTCGGCGCCGATGTCGAGTCGATCGTCAGCCAATACCGTTCCTTCAGCCGCCACGCGGCCAGCACGACGAGCACGCTCAGCAGCGCCGTCCCCCACGAGGGCGGCGCCCACAGCCGGACGAGAAAGTCGAGAAGGAGAAACCCGCTCATCAAGGCGAGCGCGAGATAGTTCGGGACGACCCAGCGATTGTGCCATTGATGAATCGGCTTCAGCGACGCGTAGATCATGCCGGTGCAAAAGATGGTCGCGGCCGCCAGAGCTGCGGCGAGGATCCCGCACAAGCCGACCAAACCGCCGGTCGTGTCGAAGAACACCCAGCCGATCCCGAAGATCGCGGCAGGCAGAAAAGTCAGAGCAGAGAACACGCCCTCCCGCGACAGCCAGGATGACCGCCACTGCGAGAATGCCCGCCACGCCCGCTCGGGCCGACCGAGATGAAAGGCCGAGGAAGCCAGACCGCCTGCGGCGAGCAGCACCGCGATCGCGAGCGCGGCAAAGCCGAAGCTCGCGCTCGGCGGCACGATGCCGAGCGGCGCACCGAGCCCGAGCAGCATCATGAGCGCGTAGCCGGCACCCGACGAAGTCGTAAAAAAAACGATCGATGCCGCCGGATGCATGCTGTCCCGTAGGGGAAGCTGAGGGTCAACAGAGCCGGGTTGTCAGGCCCGGCATCGGTTCTTTGGGCTGGAAGTCATTAGAATTGATCCTTCCGCTCGCCAGCAGCCTTGTAGCGCAATATCGCCGGCGGACTGCCGAGTGACGGCGGGCGTTTGAGCGTCCCAAACGAGGGTGCCGTCATGCGCGGTTCGTCCGCGGCCGCCCGATCGATCCGCACGCGCAAATCGTACCACGCCGCTTGGCCGGTAATCGGGTCGGCATTGGCATGCGCATAGCCGCCGTCCGGCGGCAGCAGCTCCGAGATCAGATGATTGAGCAGAAAACCCGAGCGGAACTCCGGGGCTGCGGGATCGAGGTCCCAAGCACCCGAGCGCTTTCCGATCGCGTTCCAGGTCCACACCGTGTCCGGGTTGACACCATCCATCAGCTTGGTCGGCACGCGAATCCGGCCGTGGAGGCTCGATAGCCAGACCCAGTCATCTTCCTCGAGGCCGAGTTCCCGGCCTCTCGTCCGGTTGATAAATAGCCGATTGCTCCCAAGGATCTGCCGCAGCCAGGCATTCTGAGAATGCCAGGAGTGATACATCGGCATCGGCCGCTGGGTCACGGCGTGTAGCGGGAAATCGCCGCGATCGATACGTGCTTCCTCGAACGGCATATACCAGAACGGCAGCGGGTCGAAGTAGGTCGCAATCCGCTCCCGATGGGTCTCGGGCGGCACCACTGCGCCATGCCCGCTCGCTGCGAGACGGAAACGTTGCAGCGGTTCGACATAAAGTTGCAGCACGATGGGTTCCGCTGCATCAATGAGGCCCATTGCCACGGCGGTTTCGAGATACGCCTTGTTGGCATGCTTGAAGTATCGTTGGTCATCGGGCAGCTCGTGCCTCCAAAAGCAGCCGTTCGCGACGTAGCGTTCGAGCTGATGCGGGTTCGGCATGCCCCGACCCGGCTGATCTCCGTCGGCGCCGCGCCAGCCGCCGAGCGGCCCGACCCCGGGGCGGCGCTCGTGATTGACGATGTAATCGGCATACCCGCCCGGATAGCGCGGGGCGCCCTCAGCCGTGACAAAACCGGGAAACCCGAGCCGGGTGCCGATTTCGATCAGCACGTCCTGGAACGGACGAACATCGCGATCCGGGACAACTACCGGCTGCCGGATCGCATCGGCCGGGCCCTCGACACTACCGATCGGTCGGTCGAGCAGCGATATGCAGTCCCAGCGTTCGAGATAGGTCGTATCCGGCAGGACCAGATCCGCGTAGGCGACCATTTCGGAGTAATAAGCATCCGCGTAGATGATCCGCGGGATGCGATAATTACCTGTTGTCTGATCCTTGTCTGTTAACATCTGCATCGTCTCGGCAGTATTCATCGCCGAATTCCAGGCCATGTTGGCCATGTACAGGAAGAGCGTGTCGATCGGGTAGGGGTCGCCACTGCACGCATTGGCGATGACCATATGCATCATCCCGTGCGCGGCAATGGGCGCGTCCCAGGAGAAGGCCTTATCGATGCGAAGGGGCCGGCCCTGATCATCGATGATCAGATCATCGGGCGAGAGTGGATAGCCCAGCGGCACCCCCGGCAACGGCTTGCCGGGGACGACTTGCTCAGACTTACCTGCGGGTTTCGGCCCCGGCGGGCACGGCTTGGGATGCGGAGACTTGTAACGCCAGCCGCCAGGCACGTCGATGGTGCCGAGGAGCAGTTGCAGCAGATGTAGCGCTCGGCAGGTTTGGAACCCGTTCGAATGGGCCGAAATTCCGCGCATCGCATGGATCGACACCGGACGGCCGCGCATCGTCTCGTGGCGCCGTCCGGCCCAGTCGGTCCACGGCACGGCAAGTTCGATCTCTTGTTCGAAGGCAGCATGAGCCAGCTCTTCGGCTAGCCGCCGGATCGTCGGAGCCGGGACGCCACAGGTTTCCGCAATCGCCGCGGGGGCGTAGCGCGGATCGAGATAGCGCTCGGCCACAAGTTGAAAGACCGGGACGGCGCGCCGACCATCGGGCAGCACCGCCTCGCCGACGAGGCGGGCCGCAACGTCGGTCACAGCGCTGCTCGCGAGCGATCCGGAAGCTTCGAGAACCAGCGGCTCGCCCGCCTCGTTGCGGGCGAACAATCCGTCGTCAGCCGCTCCTGGCGCCTGAATCACCAGCCAAGCGGCGTTCGTGTAACGAGCGAGATAGTCGAGATCGATACGGTCGGATTTAAGGAGCTCGTGGATCAATGCCATTACGAACAGGCCGTCGGTGCCAGGCCTGATCCCAACCCATTCGTCGGCGATCGCCGAATAGCCGGTGCGTACCGGATTGACGGAGACAAATCTGGCGCCGCGTTGGCGCAGGCCCGACAGCGCGATTTTGATCGGGTTGGAGTCATGATCCTCGGCAACCCCGAACATCATGAAGAACCGCGTGTGCCGCCAGTCAGGCTCGCCGAACTCCCAAAAGCTGCTGCCGAGCGTGTACATTCCGGCGGCCGCCATGTTGACCGAGCAGAACCCGCCATGTGCGGCGAAATTCGGGGTTCCGAACTGGGAAGCCCAATAGCCGGTCAAGGACTGGCTCTGATCACGGCCGGTGAAAAAGGCGAGCTTCTTGGGATCCTCGCTGCGGATTGCCGACAACCATTCGACCGCAGTCGCGATCGCCTCCTCCCACTCAATTTCGCGAAACTCGCCGGACCCGCGGTCGCCCACTCGCTTGAGCGGCTTTCTCAGTTTTGCCGGCGAATGCTGCTGCATGATGCCGGCAGCGCCCTTGCCGCAAATCACGCCGCGGTTAACCGGGTGATTGCGGTTGCCTTCGATATAGCGGATGGCGCTGTCTTTGAGATGAACTTTGATCCCGCATCGGCAGGCGCACATGTAGCAGGTCGTATATTTGACCTCGTCCGAAACCTTGGGCGAAGTATCGACCTCTTCACGCGGCCAGAAATAATCGCGCAGGCGCTCGCCGAGGTTCATCTCATTCCCCGCTGTGCGTCGAGCCGAGCAACACCCATCCCTCGCTCCTTGCAAAACAAGATGGGCCGAAGCTGACGAGACGGCTCCGCGTTAATCGGGCGCCCCGAGCGGCCCATCGCCAACCGACATCCCAGCTTCACGATAGAACCGTTTGGCCCCGAGATGCAGCGGTATCGTCAGACCGTCGAGCGCGTTTGCCAGCCGCACTTGCTTGCCGATGGGGTCATGTGCATCGAGGAGACGCTGCGTAGCCTCGTTCCACAACGCCTTGGTGATGGCGTAGATCAAGTCATCGGAGGCGTTGACGGAAACCACCCACAGCGCGTGGAAGCCAACAGTCGGGGTCGCGACATTCACCCCCGGATAGATGTCGGCAGGAATCATCGCGCGGTCATACGGGCCATATTTCTCGTGCATGGTCGTCAATACGTCGTCCGGGATCGGGATGAGACGAATGGCCGTCGTGCCCGCGAGCGCGCGGATCGCAGGGATCGGCACTCCACCGATCAGAAAAAAGCCTTCGAGAGTGCCCTCCGACAGGTTGGCCGCAGCGGTGCCGGAGCGTAGGTATTCGGGCGACAGGTCTTTCTCCGCGAGCCCGCCGGCGGCAAGCGTAATTCGGGCGTCGACGAGAGTTCCAGATCCCACCTGGCCTAGCGAGATGTGCCGGCCTTTCAGGTCCTTAAGCGTCTGGATAGGGCCCGCCGCGCGCACCACTAGATGGAGGCGTTCCGGGAACAGGCTTGCGATGGCGCGCAAATTCTTGATTGGTCCCTCGCCGGCGAAGATGCCGGTTCCGGCATAGGCCCAGCTTGCGACGTCCGACTGGGCGATGCCAGACTCGATCTGGTCGGAAGCGATCATCCGCAGGTTGTCGACCGACCCTTGCGTCGCTTGGGCCACGGCAACGAGGCCGGGCACGCCGCAGCTGCCCCCCTGCTCGCACGGAGCCGAAGCCGCCGGCTTGGAAATGGCACTGGCGAGCACCCCGCCGACCTCGAAAAAGCTTCCCGCAGTCGCCGCCGCGCCGATGCGAAAGATGGGCATCTCCTGCGCGCTCCCCGGTGCCGCTTGCCACAGGACACCGAGAACGACAACGACGGCGGCGGCCAGGCCTCGACCAGGAAGACTTTTCGTAGAAAGCATCGTCTCACCACGTGAGACCGCAGTACCCGAATACAACGGATCAACTCGGTTTGCTATCCCGCACAGGAGCGCAAATCTGATGACGAAGGTCATACTGCGAGCTCTGCCCAGATCCCTCTCTCTGGCCCGGTTCCTCACTTGCTCCGCGACACGATCTCGATGATCGCGGCTCCGTAGCGGTCGAGTTTGCCGGCTCCAACGCCGGGGACGGTGGCGAGCGATGAAAGCGAGATCGGACGGCGACGCGCCACCTCGATCAGCGTTGCATCGTGAAAAATGACATAGGGCGGGAGTTGCTGGCGTCGCGCCTCTTCAAGACGCCACGCTCTGAGGGCTTCCCAAATCGCGCGCGCCTCGGGTTCGAGCTCTATCGCAGCCGCGGCTTTGCGATCGGGTTTGGGGCTGTGCTGAGTGGGACTGTGCGCATCGCGACGAAAGCGGACTGTTTGCGCGCCACGCAAGATCTCTGCTGCCGCCGGCGCGAGCATCAGTCCGCCGTGGCCGCCAAGGTCCGGCAAGACGACACCTTGCGCTACGAGCTGGCGGAACACCGAATGCCAGCTGCGCCGGTCGAGCTCGATGCCGACGCCGAAGGTTCTCAGTCGATTATGCTGCAGACGCAGAACGCGCTCGGTCTCTTTTCCAAGCAGGATGTCGATCAGATGGTGGGCGCCAAAGCGCTGGCCCGTGCGGTAGATCGCCGAGAGCGCCTTTTGCGCGGCGACCGTTCCATCCCAGCTGGGCACCGGCGTGCGGCAGTTGTCGCAATTCCCGCACGGCGCGTGATCCGCCTCGCCAAAATAGCCGAGCAAGACCTGGCGTCGGCAGGAAACCGTTTCGCAAAAACCGATCAGTGCCTCGGTCTTTTGACGCTCGATCCGGCGCTGCATCTCCGGTATCTCGCCTGCGTCGAGCAATCGGATCAGATTCATCACATCGGCGAAGCCGTAAGTCATCCAGGCATCCGCTGCGAGCCCATCGCGCCCCGCCCGACCGGTTTCCTGGTAATAGGCTTCGAGGTTCTTCGGCACGTCGAGATGGGCGACAAAACGGACATCGGGCTTATCGATCCCCATGCCGAAAGCGATGGTCGCGGCCACCACCACACCCTCTTCCTTCAAGAAGCGCTCCTGGTTTCGCTCGCGCACGGCCCCTTCGAGACCGGCATGGTAGGGAAGCGCGTCTCGCCCATGAGCCGTGAGCCAACCAGCGGTGGCTTCAACCGCGCGCCGGGTAAAGCAATAGACGATGCCGGCGTCGCCAGGGTGGTCTTCGACAAGGAATTGCCAAAGTTGCTCGAGTGGATTTAGCTTGGGGACCACCCGATAGAACAGGTTCGGACGATCATAGCCCGCGGCGAAGATCCGTGCGGCGCTGAGCCCGAGCTGCGCGACGATGTCGCGGCGTGTCGGCTCGTCCGCGGTGGCGGTGAGCGCTACGAGCGGCACCCCGGGAAAGCGCTCTCTCAGGATCGACAGCTGCTGAAATTCCGGGCGGAAATCATGACCCCACTGCGAGATGCAATGCGCCTCGTCGACGGCGAAGAGGGCGAGCCGACATGACGAGAGCAGCTCGAGGCAGCGCGTCGTCACCAGCCGCTCGGGCGAAACGTAAAGGAGATCCAGTGCGCCATCGCCGACCGCGCGTTCGATTTGGGATGTCTCGCCAGAGGACAGGCGGGAATTCAGAGCGGCGGCGCGCACCCCTGCTTGGCGCAGCGCATCCACTTGATCCTTCATCAACGCGATCAGCGGCGAAATGACGACGCCCACACCGGGGCGCAGCAGAGCTGGTATCTGATAGCATATCGATTTGCCGCCGCCTGTGGGCATCAGCACGACGGCATCCCCGCCGGCGACCACGTGCTCGATGATTGCGAGCTGTTGGCCTCGGAAGCGGTCAAAGCCAAAGACCTCGCGTAGCACCCCGAGCGGCGCGCGCTTTGAGGCGTCAGGATCGCGCTCAGGCGAAATTGGCAACTCCCTATGCCCTCCAGCGGCTTCGCCGGCTAAGAAGAATTCCACAAGCGCGATGCATCCTGCCAATTGCTATTCGCGGAGCGACAGCCTGTCTCTTGCAAATGCAATTCCAAGTAATCACCTTGAGGTTGGACAGGCCCTTACGCAACCCGATGCCACGCCTGCTGCTCCCCCCAACGGCGGCTGCAACGTATCGGGGTTTATATTGTTATACCACCATGTTAGAGATCTCTCCTGCACAGCGAGGTTGCGTGCTCAATACCCGCTCCGTTTGGGACCACGCGCGCCGGCTGCTGGTCGGAAGCATGATCGCAGGCGGGCTCGCTACCCTTGGCATGGTGCCTGGCGGCATGCAAGCGGTCGCGGCCGACCCGGTGAGCGAAGCTGCACCGCCAAACTCCGGCGTTTCCCAGCCCGCCGAATCGCCGAATGAGCCCCCCTTTGTCGGTAATCCCGAGCTCAAAGCGCGCCTCGACCTCCCGGGCAAATTGATCGTGGCGGGGGAGCGGATGCACGAACAATTGCTGCGCCGCTTCTATGCCGCGCACGGCTACCAGACAGTATGGGCCGACCATTCGGCGGGAGCGAGCCAGCTGTGGAATGCGGTTCAGCGCGCCGGTGATCATGCGCTCGACCCCGATCTCTTCCACGGCGTCGCGATCGCCGAGCGTGGGCCGGCACTGTCGCCGATCGAACGCGATCTGTTGCTTAGTGATGCTTTCCTCTCCTATGCCGACGCCCTGTCGCGGGGGGCGATGGCGATCGAGTACCGCGTCGATGACGAAGATCTGGCTCCTGAGCCGGTCGACATTGTAGGGGTCCTCGACGCGGCGATTGCTAGCCCAAATCCCGCGCAGCTAATCGAGGCACTCGCGCCGCCCTCACCCGAATACCGGGCGATGCGCCGCGCCTACGCCGAACACCGCGCAATGCTCGAGACCGGCAGCCCGATGCACTCCTCGGATGCACGGAAAAAACCCGAACGCCGACCGATCGATGCACGGGCTACGGAAAAGCGACTGCAGCAGCTGGCGGTCAATCTCGAGCGGCTGCGCTGGCTCCCGAGGGTTATTCCGCCCGATCGCGTCGTGGTGAATGCCGCGATTGCGCGCCTGCAGCTCGTCCGCAACAACCAGCCTGTCTTCACGACGCGCGTTGTTGTCGGCGAAACCGATAAGCAGACGCCGGAGTTTCAGTCGACGATAAACGACATCCTGTTCAACCCTCCTTGGAACGTTCCGCGCTCGATCGTGCACAAGGAGATTCTACCAAAGCTCGCCGCCGATCCAGGTTATCTGAGCAGCCATCATATGAGGTGGCGCTCCGGGGGAGCCATCCAGCAGGAGGCTGGGCCCTATAGCGCCCTCGGACGGCTCAAATTCGAAATGACCGACCGCTACGATGTTTACCTGCACGACACGCCACAAAAATCCCTGTTCCAGTCCGCCGCGCGCATGATGAGCCATGGGTGTGTGCGGGTCGAGAACCCGCGCGCGCTCGCAGCGCTCCTGCTGGGGCAGAGCCCGGAGGCAATCGATAAGGCGATCGCCGCCGGTTCGACCACTCGCCGGCCACTGCCGACCCCGCTGCCAATCTTCATCCTCTACCAGACCGCCTTTGTCGAATCGGACGGTTCGATCCAGTTCCGTTCGGACCCCTATGAGCGTGATGACGAGATTTGGCAGCACTTGACGCGGTCACGACAGCTTCCGGTTGCCCAGGATTCTGCCCCCGCCCAGCGGAAAGGGTGACCAAGAAGAAATCAATGCAACTTATATTCGATGCAATAACCAAAATCAACTGGCCAGGTTAATTTCCGCCGTTCAGGGCTTGTCTACCTCGTTAACAACTGCTATGGCGCTCCCAGGGGAATTTGGGGGGTCAAGCATTGCCAGTGTCTTCGCTACTGAGCCGCCGGCGGCTCATCGGCGCGGCGGCAGCCGTTGCCACAGTCGGTTTCGTATATCCGGTTCCGGCCGTTTCTTTCGCCCCGCGATCCGTTTCATTGTACAACATTCACACCGGCGAATGGCTGCGCACGGTTTACTGGGCCGACGGTCATTACATCCGGGAGGCGGTGCGCGACATCAACTGGATTTTGCGGGATCATCATTCCGACGAAATCCGACCGATGGATGCCGGGGTCCTCGATGTGCTCGGAATGTTGCGCGACCGGCTCGAAACCTACGATCCTTTTCTGGTGGTTTGCGGCTATCGCTCGCCGTCGACCAATATGAGAATGTATCTGCACCACGAGGGGGTGGCGAAACACAGCTATCATATCAAGGGGATGGCCGTCGATTTGCGGTCCGAACGGCGGGATCTCGGCCAAATCCGTGACGCGGCGTTGAGCCTCAGATGCGGCGGGGTCGGCTACTACCCGCGCTCAGACTTCGTGCATGTCGACTGCGGGCCGATTCGTCGCTGGTAAATCCGATCTCGGCGACGGCCGCGCCTTCCCCGGATAGGTGGAAGACTGCGATGCCCCTGTCATAGCCATGCCTCCCTCTCTGCCCCTTGGGGGCGGAGAGGGCCGGGGTGAGGTGGGGAGTCCAGAGCGCCGACAGCGCCCACCTCACCCTCCCCGTCGCCGAAGCGACGGGTCCCCTCCCTCTCCGCCCGAAGGGCAGAGAGGGCAGACCTCACTTGTTCCTTGCGTACTCAGCCATAGCTCCCTCTCTGCCCCTCAGGGGCGGAGAGGGCCGGGGTGAGGTGGGGATTCCCGAGCGCCGACAGCGCCCCACCTCACCCTCCCCGTTAGCCGGCGGCGTCGAGGGTGGCGGGGTTTTCGAGGTCGTCGAGGAGGGTGCGGGCGGCTTGCAGGTCGGCGGTGTCGAAGCCTTCGGTGAACCAGCCGCGGATCGGGGTGAGCAGGGCGACCACCTCTTGCGGGCGGCCCTGCTGGCGGCGCAGGCGGGCGAGGCTCGTCGCGGCGCGCAATTCCCCCTCATCGCAAGGCGTGGATAGCGGTCCCCCGGCGCCGGAACCGACATCAAATCGGCGAAAAACCTGACACTCTCGGCGAGGGGCAAGGTCTTGAAGCCGGCGAGCCCGGCTTCGAGCTTCGCCAAGTGCTGCCGTGCTGTATCCTCCGGTTGCCAGCCGAAGGCGCGCTTCAAATGTTCGAT
>Ga0210387_10004785_pt1 | contig 10370 bp, 8 predicted proteins | sample IncBWC7OmetaG_FD_160108 | JGI IMG/M metagenome (GOLD analysis project Ga0210387, IMG submission 160108) | Forest soil microbial communities from Barre Woods Harvard Forest LTER site, Petersham, Massachusetts, United States - Inc-BW-C-7-O ...
TTTGAACCCCCGACCCTCTGATTACAAATCAGATGCTCTACCAACTGAGCTACGCCAGCCCTGCTCAAACCGAAGAAATTTATCACAGAGGCAATCGAATTGCAAGCAAGTATCTTGCCTCCGCAAACCCATTGCCAGTATTGCACTTATTCCTGATTTCTTCGCCACACCAATGCCCTATTAGCCAGCAGGCTTCGAAAACAGCGAGTTCTCGATAGGCACGTTGTGGTGCACTTCCGTAAACTTAATCGTAAAACTCGAGTCTGCCCCCGCTTGATGCACCAAAAATGGCAGCTTGATCCCGTCCACTTCCCGGTAGTCGCTCAGATCTTCTGTGAATTCGGTTACGCCTTCAGGCGCATGATGATGGCCGATGATTCGCAAGAGCAGCCCAGTCTGCGCATCGAAGTACATTTTATCGGATTCGCCTTCTGGGGCAGTTGCTTCCATCACGTATGCATCGCGATCATCTACTTTTTCGGCACCCGTCACCGTGAACTTCGAATAGAGTTGTCGCAAATCGAGCGGATGATAAAAGTCAGCGTCGCGTTTTGTCTCTGCGAGCTCCGTGCCGGACTGCTCGCGCAATCCGTTCTGAGGATCGTCCGACCAGCCCACCGCTCCATCGAAACCCTGGCTGAACTTCGCACCGTTGATCGTGATGTTCGCGACGACCTGATCCGGCGCCTTCTCGTGCATTTCGATCGCCCCCGACAAATTCAATGCTGGAATTTCAATCGTGCCGATCGAAACCCGGCTCGTCAGCTTCTTCCATGCTTCGCGTCCGCCCAGAGCTTTTACGTATGTATCGAGGATCTGGTCCGCGCTCGGCAACACAGCCGCTGCTGCAGGTGCAGCAGCCGATTTAGCGGGAGCTGTCGCGGTCGCCGGTGATTGCGCAAGCGCCGGAACACCCATGCAGAGCGAGAGCGCGACCGTTCCTCCCGCCGCAATCAGTCGCTTTGCGTCCGCGATCAAATCCAAGCTGAGCTCTCCTGCATTACGCTACGCGGCGGGTTCATAATTGGACGCGCTTCCTGCGCCTTTGGTTGCTGTGACCGCGGATGCGCCAAAAAGCAGCGCCGAATCATGGCCGCATCCCGCGAAGTCCAGGGCCAAAACTTTACACCAAGCGGCCCAAAACCTATACTCGCTTCTTCACGTGACTCTTACTTCGACGAACCGTGCACTGATTGCGATAGCCATCATTCTTGTTTTGGCAGCCGCCGCCGCAGTTGGCATCTACCTCTATTTGAACCAGGGGCCGTCGCCTTCTACATCGTCTCCCAGCGCGCCAGCACCACCTTCGCCGCAACTCCCTGGAATCAGCGCCGTAAAACCACCTGAGCTGCTGAGCGAACTCCCCGCCGACGCTCCAGCAGTGGGCTTCATCGATGTAGCCTCGCTGCGCGCTCTGCGGAATTCCCCACTCGCAGCAATTCTCGGACTAACGTCGCCCGGGCCTGACGCAGATCGCGAATACGCCGAATTCGTGCGCCAGACCGGTTTCGACTACACGCGCGACCTCGACAAGGCCGCAGTGGCATTCTGGCCTCAAAGCTTTGCGGTTGCGCCGGGCGAAGGGCTCGGCCAAAACCGCGTGCTCGCAATCGCCGATGGCCGCTTCGACGAAATCAAGATTAAAGCTTACGCGCTGCGCACTGGAAAAGCAGTCGTCAACACGACTCCAACAATCTACGAAGTCCCGGGCAATCCACCCATCTCGCTCGAATTTATCTCACCCTCTCGAATTGCGCTCGCAAGCGGCAAGAATGCCCGCGGTCTTCTCGATCAGGCAAATCATCCTGCAGCCCGAGATGCGTCGATGAAGACCCGCATTGATCGTGTGGCAGGAGCGCCAATATTCGCGGTTGCTCGCACGGATCGTCTGCCCGACAGCTTCTATGCGAATTTCGCGAACGCGCCACAGCTCGAGAAACTCGCTCGCAGCGTTCGCGGGCTATCGCTTGCCGGACAACCAGCCGGCGAAAATATTCGGGCGGCGCTCGACGCGGAATGCGATGCCGTGAAAAGCGCGTTCGAGATCTCCACTCTTCTCGATGGCTTTCGCATGGTCGGCTCGATGGCGCTGTCCGACCCCAAATCGACACAGCATATGACCGCGGAACAAGCTGCGTTCTTGCAAGCGCTGATCCACCAACTCAAAATCACTCGCGAGGATCGCTGGGTGCGCCTGCGCCTTGACATCACGCCTCAAATGCTCGGCGCGCGCCCCACCGCCGCTTCTTCCCGGCCGCCGGCTGTTCCAATCGATCGTCAGGCGACGCAGCACGCCGCACAATAATTTTCTTCAACAATATTCTGCAAAGTGAATCACAACGAGAAGGATGCTTGCGCGGTATTAATCAGCCGATGCGACTGCAGTTGGTACGTTGCGGAGATAACGCCACGGGTTTACAGGCGTATTGTAAATACGAACTTCATAATGAAGATGCGGGCCAGTCGACCGGCCGCTCGCGCCCTCATATCCAATCACATCGCCGCGCTTCACGTGCATGCCAAGCTGCGTGTTGAAATTTGACATGTGGCCGTACCACGTAGTGACGCCGAATCCGTGATCGATCACAACCAAGCGGCCGTAGCCTGCGCGCCTGTCGACCACTGTGACGACCCCGTCCGCGGAAGCATGAACTCCGTCGCCGTAGTGCGATGCAATGTCCATGCCTGCATGAAACGCGCCTTCACCGCTGAACGGATCGAGTCGCTCGCCGAAGTGCCCCGTAATTTCACCAACCACAGGCCAGAGAGTGGGCACAATTCCGAGCGCGCTCAGCTGCATCGAAGGCATCAGCCGCAGCGTGCCATTGGAACCCGTCACCGCTGACGCGTTGCGTTCAAGGTAGCTGAACTCATCCAGCGATTGCTGAAACTCGGCACCGGTTCCCTCGTTCACGTCCGTGATTCCGAAAGGTGTCTGCTGGAAACGCGTGAGGCCGTAGGCCATGGCCACTTCACTTGCGAGCGATTGCAGTGAGTTCAGGCGCTGATTCGTGTCTTTCACTTCCGTCTGCAACTGCTTGTACTGCTGCTTCAGGCTGTCCTGCTCGCGGCGCAGCGAGTTGTAATTCGTGGCCTTGAACAGCATGCGGGAATAGGAACCAATGCCAGCAAGAACAGTGATTCCGCCCACAACTGCAAGAATCGCCAGCAAATGCAGGACGTAGATCGGCACTCGCAAACGCCGCATACCGCCGGACGCGCTCGAGGCAATAAAGAACGTGTATGACTTACCTTTCATTTATTATTTTTTGTCCTGAATTTGTCCGTGGCCTGCTGGCCAAACACCGCGCGACCCCTCGACGCGGTTAGCCGATCCCCTCAGAAGTCTCAACCGAAAGATTTGGGTGCTTTCGTTCAAAACCGCATGGATTGTAGTTACCATCGTTCGATGCGTCAACCTCAATCTTAGTTTTCCACATTCGTGCCTGGTCGCTTCCCTGCTCAATCCAGTCTACAATTTAGTATTCGCCGCCCCCAATCGTACCGTACTGGCGAACGCTGCAACAACTGTCCGAAGGTTCAGGATGAACAGGGAAGATCAACTGGTCGAACGAACAGTGCGGACAATTCCGTCCGCTTCGTCTCAATTGCGTTCGCGCGGCGTTTCGATTGGCATTGGTGACGATGCTGCTGTCCTTGCGCCAACAGGCCGCACGGAATGGGTTCTGAGCTGCGATGCATTCCTGGAAGGCGTTCATTTTCTCGCAAATTCTCATCCGCCAGATTCCGTGGGCTACAAATCTCTGGCCCGCGCCACAAGTGATCTTGTAGCGATGGGCGCGAAGCCCAGATATTTTCTTTTGGCGCTTGCGCTGCCGGCATCCCGTACGGGTGCCTGGCTCGACAGTTTTCTACGAGGTATGGCTCGCGCTGGGCGCTTTCTCGGCATGCGTCTGATCGGGGGTGACACCACTAACAGCAGCTGGATCTCGATCAGTATCACAGTGCTAGGAGAAATCGCTCGCGGGCGCGCGCTGACTCGTTGTGGCGCGAAGCCCGGTGACATTATTTATGTTTCCGGAAAGCTCGGCCGCGCGCAGTTGGGTCTCGACCTGGTTTTAAACAGGTTGACCCGTAGTCCCGAATTTCAGAATTTGTTGCGACCGCATCTCTACCCCAAAATTCGCGTGAAACTCGGCGAATGGCTCGCACAAAACAGAATTGCGTCCGCGATGATGGATATTTCCGACGGTCTCTCGACTGATCTGGGGCGCCTGTGCAAAGCCAGTCGCGTCGGTGCGCGAATCGAAGCTCGGAATCTGCCTTGCGTTACGATTCCTTCAAACACCGCGCAAGCGCTGAGAAAACTGAAACTCGATCCTCTCCAAATGGCACTTCATGGGGGCGACGACTATGAACTTCTTTTCACAGTTCCGCCTCGGTGTGTGAAACGCCTTCGTCGTGCGCCCGGATTTTCGGAACTGAGCGCAATAGGAAGGATCACTCGCGACAGAAAGATCCTTCTGCTGGGAAGTGACGGCTCTTCTATAACTCTTGCGGCTCGCGGCTGGGACTCGTTCCGGGAGAAGTGAGCCGCTCTCCGTGACCGCAGTACGTGATAAAGTTTCCACGGAAATTTTGGCAAAATTATCGTCCTAATGCAGTCAGGAGACTTCGCGCAGATGGGCTCCCTCGGTCTCAAATATCTCGCCCTCGCTGCCTGTCTTGCGATGCTCATTGTTTCCAACTCAGTTGGAGCGCAACAGCCGAAAAGTTCGGCAACGCAAGCGCCGGGCCGTCAATCCGCCGAAGTCAGCGCGTCAGCAGATCAGCGCGCGGCCCGCGCTCTCGAATCCGTCCGCCAGAACCCACTCGAGCTTTACGAATTCCTGCGTCAAATGCCGAAAGGCGCCGACCTCCACAATCACCTCGCGGGCGCGGTTTACGCGGAATCATGGATTCGCGACGGCGCCGACGATGCTCTTTGCGTCGATCTCGCCACGCTCGCTTTTTTCAAAACGCAAGCCATGACTCGCAGCATCCCGCCGCAGCCCGTTTGCGGAGAAGGTCACGTAGCCGCTTCGCGCGCCTTCGAGGACCAGCACCTCTACGATTCACTCGTCGACGCATTTTCAATGCGCGCCTTCGTTCCATCGGCCGGCACCAGCGGTCACGATCACTTCTTCAACTCATTCGCGAAGTTTCTAGCTGTCGATCCCCGGCACACCGGCGCGTGGCTGGACGAAGTCTCCGCTCGTGCGGCGGCGCAGAACGAACAATATCTCGAACTCATGGACACGCCGCCTTTCGCGCACACAATTCAGATCGCAAACGAAATCGGATGGCAGGACGACCTAGCAAAATTCCGCGAGGCGCTTCTCGATCGGGGTTTGCGCGATGATGTCGCTGTCGCGCTGGCTCACTGGGATCAGGCCGAAGCGCTGCGGAACGAGCGACAGCATTGCATCGCTTCCGCGACCGCGGGAGCTCAGTCGGGCGCTCCCGGTCCGCCAGCACCATCGGCGGGATGCCGAGTCGAAATCCGGTTCCTCTATCAAGTGCTCCGCGGATTTCCGAAGCAGCAAGTCTTCGCACAGGCTCTGCTCGGCTTCGAAGTCGCATCCGTCGATCCACGCGTACCGGGGATAAATTTCGTCATGCCCGAAGACTGCTATATCTGCATGAATGATTACGCGCTGCAAATGCGCATGATCGATTTCCTTCACAATCTCTATCCGAAGGTTCGCATCACGCTGCATGCTGGAGAAATCGCGCCAGGTCTCGTCAGCTACGAAGGCCTCTGTTGCCACATTCGCCTGGCGATCGACGAGGGCCACGCCGAACGCATCGGCCACGGTGTCGATTTGATGTACGAAGACCGTCCCTATGATTTGCTGAAGGAAATGGCGGCAAAACACGTGATGGTGGAAATTAATCTCACCAGCAACGATTTAATTCTCGGGATCACGGGTGACGCGCATCCGTTCCCGCTCTACCGAAAGTTTGGGGTGCCTGTCGCGCTCTCAACCGACGACGAAGGGGTATCCCGCATCGATCTCACGCACGAATATGTCCGCTCGGTGCAAACTTACGATCTCCACTATGCCGACTTGAAGAAATTAGTTCGCACCAGCCTGGAACACAGTTTTCTGCGGGGCGATAGCCTGTGGGAAAAACCCGATGACTTCTCTCGCGCGAACCTCGCCTGCTCTGGCGATTCTCTCGGCTCCGAAAAACCCTCGGCCGGTTGTGCGGCATTCCTAAAAACCAATGAGCGTGCTCAGCAGCAATGGGAACTCGAACGTCGCTTCCGCAAATTCGAATCAACTTTCTAGAATATATTCCCTGTCGCGATTCGCTGCGCACCCAACGCGTCTGTCATCCTGAAGCGAACCGGCCAGGTTCGCTGTAGGATCTCGACGCAACTCATAACTCTAAAGACAGCTACGTACTCACTGCATTGGAAGGAACCACGACGATTTCCCGCGCAGCTAGTTCGGTTTTGGCTCCGTTGCCGCATCGGGACGCGCCGGCGCAGAAATCTTTTGCAACGGTTTCGCAGGACTTGACGCGGGTGGCACTGCAGGCGTCAATCCCGGCGTCACCGGAGCTTTCGGCACTACCTGCGTCTGAGTCAACCCTTGTTCTGCGGCATCGGCAGGCGGCGCGGTGTCTGGCGTATCTACGTGCACCTGGTGCTCGCCTGCTTCTTTCTCGAGCGGCACCACATTCTGAAAATCCTGGGGCGGATATTCCTGCACTGCCTGCTGCATGAACTCCAGCCAGATCGGCAAAGCTGCGCGCGCCCCGGTTTCTTTTTTTCCGAGCGACACGCGCTTGTCGTCGTTCCCAAACCAAACGCCCGCCGTGATGTTCGGCGTAAATCCAATGTACCACGCGTCGGTGAAGTCGTTGGTTGTTCCGGTTTTTCCTGCCGAAATACGTCCCAGCTCCTTCGCGCGAACGCCTGTGCCGAACTGCACCACTTCTTCCAGCATCGCCGTCATCGTCCGCGCTACTTGCGGCTGAACCACATCTTTCACGCCGGGCCGCGGCTCTTCGAGCACCGCGCCGTCGTAAGAAGTCACTCGCCGGATGTAATGGGGCTCGATGTGTATTCCGTCATCGGGAAAAACCGTGAACGCAGACGTGTGTTCCAGCAGCGAGAGATCGGCCGAACCCAGCGCCAGCGGCAAATAAGGCGGCAGCGGAGTCGTAATCCCAAAACGACGCGCCATGTCGATCGTATTCTGAATCCCAACGTGCTCCATCAACCGTACAGCAGGCACGTTGCGCGAGTCAGCAAGGGCGCGCCGCAAAGTGATCCGTCCTTCGAACTTTTGGTCGTAGTTCTTCGGCGAATAATTCTGGCCGCCGCTGCGGAACGTCACCGGTTCGTCGACGATGGTGTCAAACGGAGATGCCCCCTGCTCGAGCGCCGTCGCATACACATACACTTTGAACGAGCTGCCCGTCTGCCGAACAGCTTGCGTGGCCCGATTGAATTTCGATTGATCGAAATCGTATCCGCCGACCATCGCCTTCACTTCGCCGGTCGGATTATCAATCGCGAGTAATGCCGCCTGCGCCACCGGCTGCTGCTCGAGCTCCGCGCGCACCGTGGACCCAGCCACTTCTTTAATCGAAACCACCACCAAGTCGCCGACCTTGAGAAGCTTCGGAGGAGATTTCTGGCCCGTCCACTCGAAATCCGCAGGCGTAAGCATCGCGTGAAATTGCCCAATCCGAATCGATGCAAAGGTCGGCTCGACGGTCATCACGAGCCCCGGAGCGTAGTCGCCCTTCTCGAGCGTTCCGCGCCACTCGTCATTCTGATACGCATCGAGTTTGCCCGGGGGAGTCTGCGTCAAAATGTTAGGCAAGCTGCCGCGCCAACCGTGCCGCCGGTCGTACGCATGCAGCCCGTCGCGCACCGCTTGTTCCGCAGCTTTCTGCATCGCAACGTTTAGCGTCGTGTACACGCGCAAGCCCTGCTCGTGAACTGCCGCGGTGCCGTACGTATGTTCCAGGTATTGCCGAATCTCCTCGACGAAATATGGTGCGAAATTATTCCGCGTGGATGAAACGTGCAAACCCAGTGGCTCCTTCTCCGCGTCTGTTGCCTGCGCTTGCGTAACCTTTCGATCGTGCGCCATCAGCGAAAGCACCAGATTCCGCCGCGCCAACGCGCGCTCCGGATGCGTGATTGGAGAATAAATCGGTCCGCGAATGATCGCCGCAAGCGTCGCTGCCTGAGGAAGCGTCAGTTGTCCCACCGGCCGGCTGAAATAATATTCTGACGCAGCCTCGAATCCGTAATTCCCCGCACCAAGGTAAATCTGATTGCAGTACATAGTGAAAATCTGTTCCTTCGTGTAGTGGCGCTCGATCTCAATTGCCAGAATCGTCTCCTGCATTTTGCGGTGCAGGCTGCGGTCCGCGCGATTCAGAAAAAGGCCTCCGGCAAGCTGCATCGTCAGCGTGCTGGCGCCCTCCTTCATCCCGTGGTGCCGCACGTCGTGCCAAGCCGCTTGAAGCACGCGCGGAAAATCTACTCCCCAGTGCTCTTCGAAATGCTGGTCTTCGGTCGTGAGGATTGCGTCCTTCAGAAGCTTGGGGATTTGCCCGTAGGTGAGAAGAATCCTGCGCTGCAGCGCGAACGTTCCAATCGACTGCCCGTCATCCGCGTACAATTCCGTCACCACGTTCGGCCGGTAATCTTCCAGCGCGCGAATTTCCGGCAAGTCGCTTGAATAAACGAAAAGCACACCAACCGCGACTCCTATCCCGACCGAGCACAGCAAGAGGAATCCAAAGGCGAGCCGCCCAAACAGCGTGCCTCCGACAATCCTCATCGTCGCTCGGTAAAATCGCTCCATCAATCGGTCATTCTATCGCATCCAGCCACGTCTCGCCGGACACTACCTTCGCCTGGTGTTTCCAAATTCGCCGTGTCAGACATCATCTCGCTTTGGTGCGGACGCGAGGCTCGTACCTCAGGCCGCTAGCTCCCGGTTAAGATCGCCAGTCCCATAGCCAACGACCTGTTGCGACCCGCATTTGGTCGCAACTGAGCTGAAGGGTTAGTATTGCCGTTGCCCGGTCAGCATTCTCGAGGGAAAAATGGAAGCGGACCCAATACTTTTTCGCGATTTGACCTACGTATTTCTCGCCGCCGTCCTGGGCGGCTTGCTCGCGTGGCGTGTAAAACTGCCGCTCATCCTCGGCTTCGTTGTCGGCGGGATTGTGATCAGTCCTTTCACGCCCGGTCCTCGCCTCTCCGACCTCCACACGTTCGAAGTCTTCGCCGAAGTCGGAGTCGTCCTTCTGATGTTCTCGATCGGCGTGGAATTTTCAATCAAAGACCTGATGCGCGTGAAATGGATCGCCCTCGGCGGAGGAACCCTCGGAATTCTCATGTCCATCGGACTTGCGCTCATCGCCTCTTGGCTCGCCGGATGGAGCATGGTCCAGGGAATCGTCGTCGGGGCCACGATTTCCGTCGCCAGCACGATGGTAATGGCTCGCTTGCTCTCGGACAGAGGTGCGATGGGCACCACCTACGGCCGCGTCATGATCGGCATCACGCTCGTTGAAGATCTTGCCGTTGTATTCATGACGGTCATACTGCCTGTCTTCAACGGCCCCACCGAAGGCCGCCTCCAAAAAATAGCCTGGACTCTCGGCAAAGCCGTCCTTTTGCTGGTTCCTCTAGCCTTTCTCGCTATGACGGTCGTCCCTCGCATCTTCCGCCGCGCGCGCAATACGAAAGACCCTGAAATCTTCCTCCTCGTCGCTATCGCGATCTGCCTCGTTTCCGCAGCTGTCGCACAAACGCTCGGCTTCTCCGTCGCCCTCGGCGCGTTTCTCGCCGGTCTCTCGATCAGCGGTGCAGCGGATCTGCACGAAGCCCACACCACGCTGCTCCCGCTTCGTGATGCGTTCGTCGCGATGTTTTTCGTTTCTCTAGGCACGCTCGTGGTTCCCAGCGTGATCGTTCACAATCTTCCGCTACTGGGCATCATGCTGCTGTTGATCGTTTTCGGAAAATTCGGTATCTGGGTGCTTGTGATGAAGATTTTCCGCTATTCCATTTGGACTGCCATCGCAGTCGCCTGCGGCCTCACCCAGATCGGCGAGCTTTCCTTTATTCTCGTGGAAGTCGCAAAGAAATCCGGGATGGTCGGCGAGGAAATATTCACCGCCACACTCGCAGCGTCGTTGATTTCAATTTTCTTGAATGTGTTTATCGTGCGAATCGTGCTGAAGTGGGTGGAACCAAAACTTCCCGCCGCCGAGCGCGCCACAGCGCCAGCCTGATCCTGCCTCGAAAGAATCCGTCCCGCCTACGCGAGCGAAGCTTCCGCATCCTTGATTGTTGGGTACGTCTTGAAAAGTTGTGAGACGTG
>Ga0210387_10004786_pt1 | contig 10369 bp, 6 predicted proteins | sample IncBWC7OmetaG_FD_160108 | JGI IMG/M metagenome (GOLD analysis project Ga0210387, IMG submission 160108) | Forest soil microbial communities from Barre Woods Harvard Forest LTER site, Petersham, Massachusetts, United States - Inc-BW-C-7-O ...
AAACGCGCCTACATCCGTGCCGACGTAATAGGTGTTGGCAACATCCGGATCGATGGCGATGCTGGTGACTTCGGTGTTCGGCAAATTGCCGCTGATGTCGGTCCAGGATGAGCCGCCATTCGTGGTCTTGAATACATGTCCGACCGAATCGGTGAAGCCGGAAAAACCTCCGTAGGTTACATACGCGATAGTGGAGGTCGTGGGGTCAACCTTGATATCCGTTACAGCACGCGTGGCGGCTGTGCTGATGTTGGACCATTTGGAACTCGTACCCGCGAGCGCGTCCTTTGTGACTGCGACAATTGCGTCGTCAGAACCGGTGTAGATCGTATTGGAATCGCTGGGCGCCACCGCGACGATTGCAAGCGTGCCTCCTGCCGTCAGATCAGGAGAAATTGCATTCCAGGTAGTCGCTCCGTCAGTGGACTGGTACAACTGGTTCGCTCCCACATAAACATTCGTGGGACTCGAGGGGTCGAGAACGACGGGAGGAATGAAGGCAATTCGACCGCTGGAGGAGATGGTTGGCGCAACATTCGAGAAAGTGTTGAGGCTGCCGCCTGTCGTCGACTTTTCAACGCAGGGACCGTGCCCGCTTACGTAGACGGTATCAGGGCTGAGAGGGTCGATGGCACTGAATCCTCCGTCGCCGCACGGAGCCACTCCATTCCACGTTAAAGAATCGGTGTACCCCTGAGGGCCGTTGTCCTGCGCTCCCCCGAACATGCGGTTGACATTAGTGGGATCGACGGACAGTCCGTTATAGAACTGAGTGATTGCGAGGGTCGCGTTTAGACTGGTCCAGTTTACCGTTGAAGCAGTGACGTTGGTGGAACTCCACACCCCTCCATCGGTACCGACGTACACCGTGCTCCCGGAGGGCGAGAAGGCGACTGCGTGACCATCCGTGTGGACGTTCACGCCATTGGCTCCGCCGCCCAGCAGCGCCCAGGTTGTGCCTCCGTCCGTCGACCGAACGACCGTGGTCTGGGAATCAGTGGCGTATTGATATGCTCCGGCTCCAAAAACTACATTCGCGTTGTTGGGCGCAACCGCCAGAGCCATGTCGTACCAGCACTGCGGGTTGCAGTAATTTGGAACGCTGGCAAGTTTGGTCCAGCTGGTGCCTGAGTTGGTGGTTTTGTAGAGTGCGTACAGGCTGCCAGCGCTGGTGGTGCCGTCGCTTTCGTAGGCAATACTCGCGTAAAGCGTGGTTGGAGTGGAAGGCGCCAGTGCCAGGGCGATGCGGCCAGCCGGTGCGGTTCCGGCGGTCAGTAAGGGAGTCCACGTGGCTCCAGCGTCGGTCGATCCGTAAATTCCATTCTGTGCGTTGCCTCCAGAGGCGCCGATCGCGACAAACGCGTTGTTGCCATTGGTCGGATCAAAAATAACCGCGGTCGCCGGAAATCCGGAGCCGCCGAGCACATCCGCCCAGGTTTTGCCGCCATCGGTGGAGCGGTACACTCCGTCGGCACCTTCAAGAGTTACTCCCGCCAGCAGAATCTGTCCGTTCGTAGGATGGATGGCCAGCGAACCGATGGAGCCGCCGCCGGTAACGGAATCAAAGGGGCCGACAAAAGGTCCGGGAAGATTCGTCCACGTCGTGCCGCCGTCTGTCGATTTCAAGATGCCGGCTCCGGTGTAGCCGTCCTGATTGTTATTGTCCTCGCCCGTGCCAGCATAAATGTTGAGGTGATTGGAAGGGTCGATGGCAATCGCGCCAATGGCAAGGCTAACCTGAGTATCGGTGAGTGGAGTCCAGTTGGTGCCACCGTTGGTCGTCTTCCACACGCCGCCGTCCGCGCCGCCGGCATAGATGATGCTGGCGTTGGTGGGATCGACAGCCAGCGCCGTTACCCTTCCAGAAACATTGGGCGAGCCGGCAAACGCCTCGGAGAGCAGAGGAATGGTTGGCTCAGGGCCGACAAGAGTCCAGGCAGAGGTAACCGACGGCCGCACTGTTGCCTGAGCCCTCGCCTGAGCTTCCATCAACTGGCGCGCACGAAGCGCCTTGAGGCGCATGCCTGCGGGAATGTGCTTCAACGGATAAGCCCGCTGGTGGTGGTACCACTCCTCACGCTGCTGGATGGAGTCCGGCGATTCGAATTCCGAATCGGCTTCTTGAGCGGCTGCGGCAACCACAAACCATGCGGAAAGGCAAACCACGATCAGCGCGAGCAGCCGCGACATCTTCATAGACATCTCCAGGCGAAAATTGTTTATGTTGCGAGATTCCTGAGAGGGGGATCTCAGCTCGCGACAGACTAGGTGTTGGGCGAGTATCCTCTCGCGATCAGAACCCGTTGTCAAGCCAAGACTTGGAAAAACTGCATGAACTGACTGGGTCTGTCACTCAGTCTCGCGTGCCTTGCGTGGACTCTGTGTTGCGCCATCCTTTGAGGAGTTTGCCAGGTTTCAGAGGCTGCGGCCGCACGGAATCCCACAGAAGCGAGGTGCGACAAAAACGTCAGCGAGGGCAGTCGTGCCGTACGGCGATGAGGGAAACCTGCTCCAGGTCAGGATAATGTCCATCTTTGTCGGGGCTGCGTTCCGCTGGCACAATCTGCTGCACGGTGGTTCGCGCTGGCAATTCGCCGTGGAAATACTTTCCGTAGACTTCGTCGAATGCCTTCATGTCCGCCATGTCATCGAGATAAACCGTTGTGGAAACAACCTGGCAGAACTGCATATCGGCTTCCTCGAGATTGTCCAGTTGGTTGCGCATCGTCTGGATTAGTTGGAGCGCGGTCGTGGAACTGTAGACTCCGCTGTTCGGGCCCGGGATGAAGCCACTCTTCGCCGAACAATACAACGTGTCGCCGGCAAAGACGCACGGACTGGCCGTGGGACTAGGCGGCATGTTCTTGGGCCGCACGGCACGCCGTTGCTTCAGGTCACGCACGGCAACGCCCGTGTATTCGATTTGCGCTCCGTTGGGCAGACTCGACGCCTCGATCGTGGCGCGGGCGGGAGTATTGCCGAATTCGAAGCGGTGCGCATAATGTTCGTTCATCACTCGCGTCGGGATTTGCGCGGTCAGAAAGGGATTCACAAAAACTACGTGGCCGAGGTCGAGGCCGGCGGCCTCGAGTACGGCTTTCATTTGGTCGAGCGCGTAGTCGACCTGCGCTGCGGGATCGTCCGAAACTTGGTCGCCGGAAGATCCGCGAGGCAGGGCGGAAATGAACAGACGATCGTGAGTGAGAATGCCCGGAGAAAAAAGTTCGTCTGATTTGTAGTTCGGCGGATAGACGGGGCGCTTTTCCGAGAGACTCCGCACTGCAACGGCATTGATCTCGATGGGCGGATCAGCAAGCCCGGCAACGCCAAGCACAGCCCGCGCCGGCGGAACCTTTCCAAAGAACTCGGCGAAGGTGCGGTTCATTTCTCCGTACTTCGTGATGTCGGTCAGGTAGACCGTGGTGTAGACAACGTGATCCATCGTCAAGCCTGCAGCTTCCACGGCCGATTTCAAATTCGTGAGAGCCTGCCGGGCCTGGGCGGTAAATGTCGCGGGTAGAGCCCCATCCGGGCTGCGAGGGCCCTGACCGGAGACGTAGATGTAGTCGCCCGCATCCACATGCGATGGTCCGGCGCTGTGGCGCGCAGGAGGTTGCTGGGAGGGAGCGGTCGACGCCGTCTGAGCTTGTGCGACGACAGCGGACCAGAGCAGCAATTGAACCAAAAATAATTTCATTGGTTCCCTCATGACTTGAAAAAAGGAGACCGCATCGAGTCCCGCATTTAGGCTGCCCGCGCTTTCTTTTGTGCTGCGCCGAGAATGCTGCGCAATCGTTGTCCTACAACGATTTCCTCGCCGGGCTGGATGGTCATGGAAACCAGTTCGATGTGTTTGGCCTCCGGGCGCTCTTTGCTGGTGGGATTCGGTCTGCCTTCGCGAACTGTTTTCACCAGGCTGGGGTTATCGGCACCGAGCACTTCGATGACTGGATCGCTGTCACGCAGGGCTTGAACGCAGTCGGCGACGGTGAATCCCCAGGCGTGCTGATCCCACGAGACTTTCAAGGTAGGAAAGCGGTTGCCATCGTCTGGAATATAGATTTCTGTCTTCACACCCGGCACGGTCTCGACGAGCTTCCCGATGCTGTCCACACGGTCGTTCCACTCGCGATAAAGCTTCTTGTCGTCGAGCTTCAGCCAGGTTTCGAGCGCAGTCAGGCAGCCAATCATTTCTTCTTTTCCAACCTTCATAGGACGGCACACGGCGCCCTCGCGCGGGCTGGAATTCATAATGGCCGCCTCGATCAAGTCTTTTCGGCCCAGGAGCACACCGCTGCACTGCGGACCGCGTAGTCCCTTTCCGCCGGAGAAGGTGTAGAGGTCAATTCCCATGCGCGCGTAAAGTTTGGCATTGTCCGCTGGGGGAATGCCGGCGGCATCGTCGAGCAGCAGCGGCACTTTATGGTCTTTCGCGATCGCGAGTTCCTTCTGCAGTTCCTCGCCCAGGTGCGTGGTGTAGATCAGCGTCGTGTTTTGGTTGATGGCGTTGGCGAGTTCCTCGGGCGAGTAGGCGAGCACGAGTTTCGCGCCCGTCAGACGGATCGCGCTATCGAAGGCGCTTCGGCCACCCGACATGACGACTTCGTTCTTCAGGCCCGTGGTGTCAGGCAGTTGCCAGATCAGCTTGTCATCGGTTCCCGCCATGGATCCTGCAGTCGCGACCGCCATTGCGCCCGCAGCACCGGAAGTGATCATGCCAAACTCGGCGCCCGTAAGTTCCGCCAGTCGCCTCCCAATCGCGTGCTGCAAGTCGAGCATATTTACGAAATACTGGCCCGCTTCGATCATGGCTTCGCGGACCTCAGGAAATTCCAGAGAGCCGCTCAGGTAGGTCCACGTGCCTCGGCAATTGATGACGGTTTTTACCCCAAGGCGGGTATAGACATTTTGTCGAAGGTCTCTGCCGACTGCGCTGGCAGCTTTTGCGTAGAGATCAGAGACGGCGATCTGACTCAGCAGGGGAGCGGCGGCCACCCATTTCATGAATGTCCGCCGACTGGAATTCAAATCATGCATTTCGAAACCTCCGGGATTCTGCAATCTGCAATCTTCAATCTGAAATCTTCCTGCGCGATCTACTCTTCATCTTCATGCAACGGAACGCGCGCTCGAACAGCTAGAATATAGGCTTTCGCGTCTGGCTTATTTTCGTTGTAGAAGCCGACCGTGCAGTTAGGCCTAAAATAGTAAGCATCCCCCGCTTTGGCGGGATAACGGCCTTCGACGCCGTCCGTGCCACTGCCAGCCACCATTTCACCATGGCCGTCGATCACCAGATAGATTTCTTCCGCCGCCTCGTGGTGGTGAGGCCAGTTCGTGCCGCCTGGCGCAAAATCCATCCAGAAGAAACTGTCCATCACATAAGCCTCATCGATCAAATCCCGCTTGCCGGTGCGCAGCCCGATCAGAAGCTTGTACAAAACTGAATTCGGGTGACCGCTGACAGTCCTCTCATTGGCGTCTTCCAGATTTGCCACTTTCGGATGCGGCATTGGAGCTCCGAGAGCCATCGACGACGGGATTTTGAACCCCATCACGAGCACGCGCAGCGGCTGTTCTGACTGATTTGAGATTGAACGTTTCACTCCCGGAGGCAAATAGGTGAAGTCATGCTTGCGCAGCGCGTACACCTGATCGTTCTCGCGTACGGCGTCGTGCAGAACGTAATGCAGTGAGCCCGTTCCTTCGACGACAAAATAAATTTCCTCCTGGCGGTCGTAGACGACAGTCTCGCAACTGCCATGCGGATCGAGAGTGACTTCCCCGAAGCGGGCCACGGTTTGGAGCGATCGATTGTCTTTATCCCCATCTCCGAAGATAGGCCGATAGTGGCAAGTTGGAGAGCTAAGATCGACCTTCGTCTCCGCCAGGTCGGGAACGTAGCGATGCAGCCACGTGGGATCGACCGGGTGCTCTTGTGCGCGCAGTCCCTGTGCCAGCGCCAGCAATAACAGCAGCTTTTTCACCCATGCTCCCAAGTCTGCGACGGATTTCGTTTCGGCCGCGCCGCTAAGATTGCATCGTCGCGGCACGTTCAATGCTGAAGAACCGATTGCGATGATGAGACGTGCGGCGCGTGCGCCTCGCGCTGAATGTAGGCGACAAGATCATCGATCTCGCTGTTGCTAAGGCGATGGCCGTAGTCGCCTGGCATGGGCTCGCCCGTTTTCCGCTGGACAGACGCGAGGCTGGATTTCATCAGCAGATAAAATCGGCCATCTCCATCCTGCAGCTGCAAAGAGGTGTTGTCTTCGTTCCGGATCATTCCGGAAAATTGTCGACCATCCCGCGCCGCAGCAATCGCTGTTTCCGGCGGTCCTCCGGTCGGCCTGACAATCGCATCACGAATCTCGCTCGTCTCATGATCCCGGGCAAACCCGGCTATGTCTTCGGCGATGATTTGTCCTCGGCTGTGACATGCGGAGCAACTGGCCTTTCCGAAAAAAAGGTCACGGCCTCGCACCGGGTCGCCCGGCGCGGACTCCCTCGCCGACGTGCCTTGCAGGAAACGTACGTAGCCAATGAGCGCACGATCATTTTCGCTGCTCAGGTTTGGGAAGCCCGGCATTCCGGCTTCCGTAATCCCCTCATGGATCAGATCGAGCAGTGCCTCATCCGAGATCGTCCTCATGGCCAATCGGCGCACGATATCTGGTGCGTGCTCTCCGCCGAGCCCGTCGAGCCCGTGGCACGTCGCGCATTTCGCCTCAAAGACCCTTCTTCCTCTGAGTTCCGGCTGCGGACTCGGAGTGGATTGTTCGTTCGAGTTCTGGCCGAGGGCCGTGCCGATTGCCGCGAAGGCGATTACACTAAAGCCGATCGCGCAAGAAAATATCAGCGCCAATCCAATCTTTGTAACGGCCGCCTTTGTAATCATTCGCCGAGTCACATCGCGCTTCGCACAACCGCGAACTTGATATATCACAGAATGGAGTTGACGCAAATCAAATTATTTCGTTTCATTGGGTTTCATTTCGTTTCCAAGTTCATCGGCCAGCCGGCAAAGCGGCCCGGCGCGCGGTGAGTCATTGTTCGCGCGTGATTACGAGGCCCTGCCCTGGTGGGCGAGGTATTATGACATGGCGTCTCAAAGGTGAGGACAGGATGCTGCGCTTTCCGCTGGTTTTGCTAGCTTGTTTGGTGAACCTGAACATCGCGCCTGCCCAGACTGCGAGTCAGCCGAATCAGTCTGACTCGTCATGTCGCATTGAGGCCGCGAATTACAAGGGTTGGAGCGCACAACAGCTTTCCAATCGCTGGGTAAAGCTGGAAGTCGTACCGCAAAATGGCGGACGGCTCATGCAGGTGATTTTCGCGGGGCACCCGTTTCTGTTCGTGAATCCAGAATTTGAAGGAAAATATCTGCCTCCCGATCCGTCCCACTGGTTCAACTATGGAGGCGACAAACTCTGGCTCCTGCCCGAAGGAAACGACGATGAACAGCATTGGGTGGGCAATTCCGATTTGATTGACGACGGGCCTTACGCCTTTCGAAAGGTTTCGGAAGGGAAGGAGTGCGAGATCGAACTGACCGGCCCCGCCGATCCACAAACTGGAATTCAGATCCGCCGCACGATTCACCTGGACTCCGACTCTCCGCGAATCCACTTTCACGCAACCATGCAGAACGCAACCGGGCACGCTGTCGAGTGGTCCATGCAATCCGTTTCGCAGTACGATACTGCGGACCCGGCGAATCCCCAGAGAATCAATCACAGTTTCTTTGCCTTCACTCCGGCCAATCCGTCCAGCAGTTACCTCAATCGCTACCACGTTCGCTTCGGTCCGGCTGAGAATCCAGCCGTTTCCGTCAGGGACGACGGTCTCTTCGCGCTGCATTATGTGCACATGGCAGCCGAGCTTTGGCTGGATTCGACGGCAGGCTGGCTGGCAGTGGTCGACGGCGAAAGCCGGTATGCCATGGTGGAGCGCTTCCGCTACGAAAAGAGCGAAGTCTATCCGGGTAAGGCATCGGTTATTTTTTGGATGAACGGACCGGAGACGAGGCTGAATTCCGAGGGCGAGCCTTCGCTGACTTCCGGAGGCGATGGATCTCCTCGTTATCTCGAGGCCGAGATCAACAGCCCGCTGGTTCAGTTGCGACCGGGCGAGACCCGCGATCTTGAAGCCGACTGGTTTCCGACTCGTGCCGCCGGCGAATTTCACGGAGTGGAAGATGCGGGCATCGTGGTGCATCCTCTCCGAGCGACTCGCGCGGAGGGCGGGCGCATCCGGCTCTCGGGTTCTTTTGGAGTATTCTTTGCGGGACGTTTGGTCGCCCACCTCTACAACGAACACGGTGCTCTGGTGGGAACTATGCCCCTGGCCCAGGTCGACCCTGCCGAGCTTGTCGCGATAGAGACGGACTTAACGCCCCCTGCCAAGACCTCTCGGGTCTCGCTTCATCTGGAAGATGGCAAGGGGATGGACCGCGGTTCTCTTCAAGAAGTTAAAGTCGAGGAAGTTCCAGTTGGCGCGGTCGAAGCCCATTGATATGAAATCATTCCGTGAGAAGTTCAGAGTCGTCTTATTGGCAGCCTTTCTGTACTGGGGCGGTGCCGCGGGACAGACGGCGAAACAACACGGGCAGGCTCCCGTGGTCGCCGACGTGAACGTGAGCGCGGACGATCTGCTGACGCAGCCTCCTGGCGCGAACTGGATTTCTTACAATGGCGACTACACGGGGCGGCGCTACAGCGACTTGCGCGAAATCACTGCGAAGAATGTCGCGCAGCTTCGCGCGTCGTGGATCTTTCATCCTTCCAATTCAGACAGAATGGAAGTCACGCCCGTGGTTGTCAGGGGCGTAATGTATGTCACCTCGGCGAACGATGCCTGGGCGCTCGATGCACGCACGGGCCGGATTATTTGGCATCACGAACGCCCGGTGAGTACGGGGTTGCTCGACGATGCTGCCGCTCATCACAACCGCGGAGTGGGCGTGTGGAAGAACTTCGTCTACATGGAAACCGACGACGCCCACCTGCTGTGTCTCGACGCGCGCTCGGGTCACCTAGTCTGGGAGGTGATGTACGCTGACAAAGCGAAACAGTACGGAGCGACCAGCGCTCCGCTGGTGGTGAAAGATGAAGTGATCGTCGGCACGTCCGGGGGCGACTCCGGTGTGCGCGGTTTCGTGGCTGCCTACGATGCGGTGACCGGCAATCTGAAATGGCGCTTCTGGACGATCCCCGGTCCGGGAGAATTCGGCTCTTCGAGTTGGCCAGGAGATTCCTACCTGCACGGCGGCGGCACGACGTGGATGCCCGGCACTTACGACCCGAAACTCGATACTCTCTATTGGACAACCAGCAACGCGGCTCCCGATTTCATGGGCGATTCCCGCCCCGGAGACGACCTTTACACCGCTTGCGTTCTTGCACTGAACCCCGCTACGGGGGCGCTGAAGTGGTACTTCCAATTTACTCCTCACGACCTGTACGACTACGACGCTACCGAAACGCCCGTGCTCGCCAGCGCGAAAGTGAACGGCAAGGCCCGCGATCTGCTAGTGCAGGCCAACCGTAACGGATTTCTTTATCTTCTCGACCGGACGGATGGAAAGTTTCTCAAGGCCACGCCGTTCGTTGAGAAACTGAATTGGGCGAAAGGTATCGACGATTCCGGCCGCCCTATATTGACCGGAAGACTACCGACTGCTTCCGGCACTGATATTTGTCCAAGCATCGAAGGCGCCACGAATTGGTTCTCGCCTTCCTATAATCCCGGAACTGGATTTTTCTACGTGATGGCCCTCGAGAGTTGCAGCAACTTCTTCTCGCACCCGCAATCCTTCACGCAAGGCGAAACCTTCTACGGGACGGGCACCAAGCAGGCAGTTGACGACCACGCTCAGAAGATTCTGCTGGCGTACTCTGTTGCCGAAGGCAAGATTGTTTGGCGCTATCCTCAGATCGGCCGGGGAAACTCCTGGGGTGGGACGATGACGACGGCGGGCGACTTGGTTTTCTTCGCGAACGATACCGGAGCATTCGAGGCAGTCGAAGCGCGAACCGGACAGCCCCTCTGGCAATTCAATACCGGCCAAAGCCTCCACGCGTCGCCCATGAGCTACGCGGTCGATGGCACGCAGTACGTGGCGATCGCGGCCGGAAGCGATGTGATCAGCTTCTCGCTGCCGCATTAATTCTTAGAGCGGAACATCCGCTTAACTCCGCTTAATACGGCACGAAGCCCTGCGTCTTCATCTCCAGCCGGTAAACGGAAGTCGTGGCCGTGATATAGAGCGTGCGGTAGTCTTTGTCGCCCCAGTTCAGATTCGCCGGTTGCTCCGGCATCACGATGGTTCCGAGATGGTTGCCTTTGGCGTCCCAAACCCAGATGCCCT
>Ga0210387_10004787_pt1 | contig 10366 bp, 10 predicted proteins | sample IncBWC7OmetaG_FD_160108 | JGI IMG/M metagenome (GOLD analysis project Ga0210387, IMG submission 160108) | Forest soil microbial communities from Barre Woods Harvard Forest LTER site, Petersham, Massachusetts, United States - Inc-BW-C-7-O ...
CCAAGCGCCTGTTTCGCAAGGCGCTCGGCGATCCATCCCATCGCCAACCTCGAGTGATCAACACCGACCTGGCACCGATATACAGCTCCGCGATCCCCGACAGTAAGAAGGAAGGGACACTGCGCAAGCGCTGTCGACACCGACCCGTGCAGTACTTGAACAACATTCTGGAACAGGATCATCGAGCCATCAAACGTCGCGTTAACGCCAAGCAGGGCTTCCGAGAATTCCGGGCGGCTCGGCGAACGATTCAAGGCTATGAAGCAGTCCACATGATCCGGAAAGGGCAAGTTCGATGGGTGGCTGGAGATGATCTTCTTCGGCAGATTCAGTTCATCGACAGTCTTTTCGATTTGGTAGCTTAAGAACGCTCCACAGACGCTCGCCGACAAACTTGTCTGCATTTGAAACTTGCAACACTACCTTTTGGTCTGTGGGTGTCGGTGGCGGCATTTAAATAAGCGGCTCCTATCGTGCGTCATTACGTCATGCCGTCTAAGCGTCAAGAGGCGGCATTCCTTTGCTCTTCGTCGGACGTGACAACCTCTGCTTGTTTTTGCGGCTTCCCGCGACCACGAGTGACCATCGCTGGCAAGACGAACAGGAACTCCGCAAGAGCCTTGGCGAACTCGATGGTCTTCTTCGCTTCGTCCCGCGTCGGGAGCGGAACACTCTCGTCAGCATGACGCTGGTTATTCGCATCCAGCTTGACTTCATGTGCCCACTCAGCCATCTCCGGCGTGATAAGGTGTGCACCTTCCGCCTCTTTGATCCGGCTATTCAGAACACCTTCTTTGTACCCCTTCGCCTTGAGCATGGCATCCACGGCACTGGCGGCACCGATCTGAGCAAGAGAAGGAGCGTGTAGGGACTCCGTGGCCTGTTTCAAATATGAACGAGCACGCTCAGGGATGGAGCCTGAGAGTAAATCGCCCTCAGGCCACATCCTCTCAATCGGCGAATAATAATTGTGCCCACTGGAGACGGTGAGGATCACGCCTCCGCAGCTCACGCACCGATACCTCTGCCAGATCCTCTCGTTGTCTTCCTCTGAATTCCCTGTGCAGTCCGGTGATCCAAGGTTGATGATGCGAGGCTTCGCCACGCTACAGTGCGGACACCGTTCGAGGGGCAGTTCATTCCCGTTCTTCATTTGGGCCGTCTTCCCTGGTCGTTTTTACGTCATTCCGACATGCTGTCTAAGCGGAACGCCCTGATGTGTTCACGCTCTTTGTCATCGGAGGCCAATGCCGCCAGGTATTTATCGCGCACCCCTGCCGCCTTCGCCGCAAGAGCATGAACTTCCACCAACTTGCTTTCGAGGTTCTCACGTTTTGAACGCTGATACGTTTCATCAGCGGCGGGTAGCTCACCCGCCAAGGCATGTGAGATCTTGAGGTCGCTTTCCCACTCGTCCGTCCAGATCTTGGAGGCACTAGATCTTCCCACGCCCCTGGCGGCAAGGACCGTGTGGCGGGACGCCCGCGACTGTTTCAAGAGGTCAGGAAGCGCCTTCACTGCGGCATGAACATCGCACACCTGCTTGCGAAGTTCCAGTCGAAGGTCGAGCGCCTTAGTTTGTTGCATGCTCCGATAGTTGATCCAGCTGAACACCAACCCGCCAAGGCCGGTGATTGTGCCGACAATTCCCGTCACAACGCCGAGCGTTGCAGGACTGAGCATGAACACCTCCGCTTTCGATTTTCGGCGTCACAGTGCCGTTTGTGAAAGGGAAATTTTGGGTGGCGTGGTTCGGTTCTGAGGCCGGTCGAGATCTCGCCCGCGCTCTAGGCATCGGCGGTCAACGAAGGCGAAAAGCACCCTGATCGGTCTTGTTGACATAGTGTTGACACGAAACACGCCGCCCGGGAGGCTAGTTAGCGGTCTACCTTGTAAGTTATTGAGTTTATGTTACTTATTTGGCTGCCCCCCAGGGATTCGAACCCCGATATGCTGATCCAGAGTCAGCTGTCCTACCATTGAACGAGGGGGCAGTAAAAAGACGGGATGGTGACGCTGGCTCGTCCGGCCACTTATTCATAGTAAAGCGGGCGGCACTCATGGTCAACGCCAGCGGGGAACAGCAAGCGCGCGAAACCAATCGCTTCTCCAGAAGGAATATTCAGCTGAAATCAATCGGGTACAATCTGATTGTCTTGGAAGCTCTCTTCAACCTGCTGTGGCTTGCTCTCTCGGTCGCCCTCCTTTGTTTTTGGCTTTGGAGCCAACGGCGATGGGCGGATACATCGTTGCGCGCAAGCACCCGTATGCAGATTATGGCATTGGCCATACTGATCGTGATTCTGTTTCCGGTTGTTTCGCTGACAGACGACTTGCAGGCCTGCACTGCGCCTGCTGAGGCTGAGCACCTTACGCGGCGCGGCGATCTTCAGTCCCACGCGGATAGCCCTCTGCATACCGCAGCGATTGTCGTAGCGGCGCTGCTTTCGTTTCCCCGGGCTTCCGGGTTTCAGACCATCCCTCATCTTTCGCCAGCAATGGAAATCGTAACTCCGAGTGAGGACTATCTAAGCATTGTGGGGAATCGCCCGCCTCCTGTCACTTAGCTTCTACATCCCATTCTTCACTTCTTTACATGTCCTCAATCGTCTAGCCGCTACTTTGAAAGTGGTGCTATGAAACGTACCCGATTTCGGCTCCTGAGCTTTCCGCTCATTTTGTATGCGACTGCGGCCGCCGCGGGACAGACGGCCTCCGCACCGCTGACGCTGCAGCAGGCCATTGACATTGTCCGTGCAAAAAATCCGACCCTCCTTGCGGGCCAACTCCATGTAACCGCGACGAAGGCCAACGAGATTACCGCGGGCTTGCGGCAGAATCCGAGCTTCACACTCTCAGGAAGCGCCATATCGCTGTCGACAGAAAATCCGGCGGGCCCTTACACGTATTCCGCAAATGTGACGCGGCTGTTCGAGCGGGGAGAAAAGCGGCGGTGGAGGCTGGACGTCGCCCATTCCACAACCGACGTGACACAGAGCCAATATAAGGACACCGAACGACAGACGATCCTGCAGGTGAAGCAGGGCTTCACCAATCTGCTGGCGGCCAAGGGGGCGCTTAAGATCGCCGTCGATAACGTGGACAGCTATCGGAAGACAGTCGAGTTGAGCAAGGCGCGGCGGGATGCCGGCGACATCAGCGAAACGGACTTTGAGCGTATCGACCTGCAACTAGCCGAATTCGAGTCAGATTACGACAGCGCGGAGCTCGATGTAGTTCAGGCAAGGGATCAGCTGCAGATGCTGCTGGGCATTGCGACGCCGACGGATACCTTCGATATAACAGGCACCCTCGATCCGCCGGTGTTCACAACCACGTTGGCGCAAATAGAGCAGGAAGCGCTGACGGCCCGCCCAGATTATCAGGCGGCATTGCAATCCATTCGAGTGGCAGACGCGAATGTAAAGCTCGCCGAGGCGGATGGCACTACTGATCCAACGCTTGGCGGGGAGTACGAGCGCGCAGGGACATACAACACCGCAGGCTTCCAGGTCTCGATCCCATTGCGTATCTTCGACCGCAACCAGGGCGAGAAGGAGCGGACCCGGTATGAGGCGCAATCAAGTCGTTTTGCCGAGGTCGCCGCGCGCAATCAGGTGGAGAACGACGTGAATCAGGCGTGGGCGGCGTATGAGGCAGCTATCGATCTGGCCAAGCGGTACAACGGACACTACCTGACGGAAGCCCGGCGTGTGCGCGAGAACCTGGAATACAGCTATCGGCACGGGGGCGCTACTTTGCTCGACTATCTTGATGCTCTGCGCGACTACCGGCAGATCAATCTCGACGCGCTGAACGCCAACCAGCAGGTCTGGCTCAGCATTCACCAACTCAGTTTTGCCAGTGCCACGGAGATTCTGCCATGAAACGGCACCCGTTTTCCGTAGCCGCTCCATTCGCGCTTTTGCTCCTGACCGCCTGCAAACATGAGCAGCCGGCACCAGCCGCCAATCCCTCCCCCGCGCGCAGTGTCGTCGAGACTATCACCGTGCATAGCCAACAGGTGACGAATCAACTGGCGCTCGCGGCAAAGGTAATGGCCAATCCGACATCGGTGGTACATATCTTTCCTCCCATAAGCGGCCGTGTTGTGGCGCTCAAGGTTCTGCCCGGCCAGGAAGTGAGCAAGGGCCAACAGATCGGTATGCTACAAAGCAGCGACGCTGCGCAGACGCGCGCCGATTTCCAGAAGGCCAAGATCGAAGCGGCTCGCGCCGATCTGCAGTTGCAACGCGCCAGGGACCTGCTACAACACGAGGTCATGGCGCAGCGCGATTTCGATGACCTAACGGCGATGGATGACGCGGATCACGCGGAGTTGGAACGGGCTCGGCAGGCTCTGCGTATTCTCGGTTTTTCAGAAAACGACACCTCCGACACGATTCCCATTCATTCGCCCATCAGCGGCGTAGTGCTCGACGTGGGAACCGCGGTGGGCGAGTTACAGCGCTCTCTCGACAATGCGAACGCCATCGCCACCATTGCCGATATCAATCCTATCTGGGTCGTCGGCGATCTCTACCCGCGCGATCTTCGCGCGGTACACGTAGGGCAACCAGTAGAAATCAGCGTGAATGGCTATCCGGATCAGGTGTTTCATGGCGCGATCGATAACATTTCGGATGCGGTCGATCCGACGACGCTGACACTTAAGGTTCGCGTGGTGCTTGAGAATTCCCAGCACAGGCTAAAGCCACAGATGTATGCAACTATCACAGTTACAAATAACAAGGGTACGGGAATCGTCGTGCCCTCGACCGCAGTTATCCAGAACGGCAAGGAAGCGTTTGTGTTTGTACAGACCTCTCCGGGCAAGTATGCCCGTCGCACAGTGACCCTTGGCACAACACACGACACATCGTACGAAATCACGCAGGGGCTCGCAGACGGCGACACGGTTGTTTCCTCGGGAGCCGAGCTGCTGCGCGAATCAGAGGAACAATAATGCAAGGGATGATTGGCACCCTTCTGCGCTTTCGCAATGTTGTGCTGATTATTTTCATCGCGTCGCTCGCAGTCGGCGCTTTTGCATTCCTCCAGTTGGACATCGAGGCGTATCCGGATCCTTCGCCTCCGATGGTCGAGTTCATCACTCAGGACCCGTCGTGGTCTGCCGAGGAAATGGAGCAGCAGGTGACCGTGCCCCTGGAAGCGGGGTTGAATGGTACGCCGAAGCTCGAGCAGATTCGGTCGATCAGCATTTTCGGACTGAGCGATGTGAAGATGTACTTCTCCTTCGACAGCGACTACTTTATCGATCGCCAGGAAGCGCTCAATCGCCTGCAAGGGGTGAACCTGCCGAACAATCTACAGCCGCAGCTTTCGCCGGAGTCTCCGATCGGCGAAATTTACCGGTATCAACTAACCGGCCCCGATCACTCGCTGAATGATCTGAAAGCCACGCAGGACTGGCTGGTGGTGCGCGAACTGAAGCAGGTGCCGGGCATCATCGATGTGGCAACATTCGGCGGCACAACAAGACAATACCAGGCGGAGATAGATCCCCATAAGCTGCTCGCGATGGGCGTGACCATGACGCAAGTGGTCAATGCCGTCCAGAACAGCAACGCCAATGCCGGCGGAAACTATCTGACGCTAGGCAGCCAGAGTGTAAATGTGCGGGGCATCGGTCTGTTGCACTCTCTCACGGACATGAACAATATCGTCATCGCCCAGCGCGGCGGCACTCCGGTGCTGCTGAGCGATGTCGCCACGGTTCAGGAAGGCCATCAACCTCGCCTGGGGAAGGTTGGGCGAGATGAGAATCCCGACATTGTGCAAGGCATCGTGCTGCTACAGAGGGGCGGCATTTCCCTTCCCGCGCTGGCGGGCATTCGCCAGAAAATCCACGATCTGAACACCGGGAACCTACTTCCGCCGGGCATGCAGATCAAGACGATCTATGACCGCACGAGGCTGATCGACACCACAACACACACAGTGCGGCACATCATCATCACCGGGCTGATCCTGGTGACCCTGGTTCTGCTCAGCATGCTCGGCGACCTGCGCCTCACACTGATTGCTGCGATTACAATTCCCTTCGCCGTACTGTTCGCCTTCGCGATGATGGTGCTGACCAACCATTCGGCAAACCTGATTTCTATCGGCGCAATTGACTTCGGCATTCTGGTCGATGCTTCCATCGTTGTGCTTGAAAGCGTGCATCGCAAGGTTTCGCGCCGGGTGGAAGGCGAGGACGTAGGCGAACTGATCATGGAAGGCGTGAGCGATGCAGCCAAGCCCGTACTATTTGCGACCCTCATCATCATGGTCGCGTTCATCCCCTTGTTCACGATGCAAGGGGTTCCGGGTAAGATTTTCGCGCCGATGTCCGTAACCTATGGCTTTGCATTAACCGGCGCGTTGATTTTTGCGCTGGTTTTCGCCCCCGTGCTGGGCTCATTCGCCATTCCCAAGCGAATCAAGCACGAGGCAACGGAGACCTGGTTGAGCGCGTTTCTGCGACGCTACTATGATCGGGGTCTGATACTCATTCTTCGGTTCAGCAAACTTGCGTGGATTATCGCCTTGACGTCGCTTGCAGGGGCGGTACTGCTCTTCGAATTGGTCGGTGGCGAATTCATGCCGGCACTCGAAGAAGGCAACCTGTGGATTCGCGCTACGATGCAGCAGGATATCTCTCTCGAACAATCAGAGAAGCTCACTGACGATATCCGCGGAACTTTGCGCACGTATCCCGAAATTACGCAGGTGCTATCGCAGCTGGGCCGGCCCGATGACGGTACGGACGTGAGCACTTTCAACAATGCGGAATTTCTGGCCGATTTGAAGCCGGTTGACCAATGGCGGCCGCAATTTCACAGGAACAAGGAAGTCCTGATTGCGTCGATACAGAACGACTTCAAACGCTTTCCTGGCATCGACTTCAACTTCTCGCAAAATATTCAGGACAATGTTGAAGAGGCGATGTCGGGCGTGAAGGGCGAGAACTCACTCAAGCTTTTCGGTGACGATTTCGATGAGTTGACGCGCATCGCGGATCAGATTCAGGGAATCATGAATGGCGTTCCCGGCATTACGGATGTAGGTGTCTTCCATGTGAGCGGGCAACCCAGCCTTATGGTCTCCATCGACCGGATGAAAGCCGCGCGCTACGGCCTGCAGCCGCAGGATGTGAACAGCATTGTTCAGGCGGCGGTGGGAGGAACTCCAGTGACGCAGATCATCGATGGCGACCGGCGTTTCGACTTCGCAGTGCGTTATTCCAAGGAATTCCGGGATACTCCGGATGCGATCGGCAAGATTCTGGTGCCAACCCCGGATGGAACCCAGGTTCCGCTCAGCTCCATCGCGAACGTGGGGCTGCGCAACGGCGCCTTCATGATTTATCGCGAGGGTGGCAGACGGTTTATCCCAATCAAGTTCAGCGTTCGCGGGCGCGATCTCGCCAGCGCGATTCAGGACCTGCAACAGCAGCTCGGTAACAAGGTAAAGCTGCCGACCGGTTATAACTACACCTGGGCGGGCGAGTTCGACAGCCTGCGCAAAGAGCAGCAAAGACTGGCGGTGATTATTCCGGTGAGCGTGGCGATCATCCTGCTGCTGCTCTACATCCAGTTTCGCACCTGGAAAGATGCGTTCATCATTGTAGGCATGCTGCCCTTCGCGTGGATCGGCGGCGTGGTTGCCCTGTTCATCACACATACCTCCTTCAGCATTTCGGCTGCGGTCGGTTTTACTTCCCTGACTGGCGTGGCGACTCTGGGGGCGGTCGTTTTCCTCTCCGGAATCCGGCGGGCGCAGCGAGAAGAGGGGCCCGTGCGCGGCCTGGAGAAAGGCTGTCTGGATGAAATGCGACCGGTGACGATGGCATGCATGGCTGCAGGGCTGGGGCTTCTGCCGGCGGCGGTGGCAACTGGGATTGGTTCCCAAACGCAGCAGCCGTTGGCGCGCGTAGTCGTCGGAGGAATGGTGTCTACGTTACTCGCGATCCTGTTCGTAATTCCGCTGATGGCTCGGCAGCGAAGGAAAAAGGGCGAACCCGACGAGACGGAGTTGCAGGCAGGATGACCGACTCGCGTCTTTCCAAGGGCGCGACCATTTTTCCGCACCGGAACTTCTTTGCAGTTGACCCTATTGCGGGGGCTGAAGCCAGTGGCTAGGGGTAGAGCGTGCGATCTCCAGCTCTTCCTCGGTCATGTCAGCCGAGATGTCGGCGAAGAGAGGAGTGCTCAGATAACGTTCTCCCGTGTCGGGCAGCATGCAAAGAATCGTCGATCCGTTGGGAGCTTCGGCGCTCACCTGCAGCGCGGCGGTGAAGGTCGCACCGGAGGTGATGCCGACGAAGATTCCTTCTTTGCGGGCAAGTTCCCTGCTCCAGTGCATCGCGTCCGCATTTTTGATGCGAAGGATCTGGCTGATGACTTTCATGTCGACGGCGTCGCCGGCGAGTTTAGGGATGAAATCCGGGCTCCAGCCTTGCTGTGGATGGGGATGCCAGACGGGATGACTGCCCGCGCCCGAACCATCGGGGTGGCGCTGCTGCGCAATACCGCTCGAGAGCATGGCCGCGTCGTCGGGCTCGCCAACGACGATCTTCGTTTCTGGCCGCTCCTTTGCGAGCACGCGGCCGACGCCTTTAAGCGTGCCGCCGGTGCCAAATCCCGTCACCCAGTAGTCCAGGCGTTCGCCCTTGAAATCCTCCAGTATCTCCACAGCCGTTGTTCGCGAGTGGAAATCGGCATTGGCTTCATTTTCGAACTGACGTGTGAGAAACCAGCCGTGCGCTTCGGCTAGCTCAATCGCTTTGGCGACCATGCCTGTTCCTCTTCCCGCGGCAGGGGTGACAACAACCTTCGCTCCGAGGAAGCGCATCAGTCTGCGGCGCTCAACGCTGAAGGTCTCTGCCATCGTCACGACGAGCGGATATCCTTTCTGCGCGCAGACCATCGCTAGGCCGATTCCGGTATTGCCGCTGGTCGCCTCGATCACCGTCTGGCCCGGCTTGAGTCTTCCGGTACGTTCCGCATCCTCGATGACGCCCAGGGCGAGGCGATCCTTGACGGAGCCGAGTGGATTGAAAGCCTCGATCTTGACGAAGAGATTTACATCGGGCGGTGCGAGCTTGTTGATCCTGACGACGGGGGTGTTGCCGACTGTTTCAAGGATGTTGGCGTATCTGTGTCCCATTTACTGCTCCTTTGCATGCACACAACTGTTCGCTTCATTGTCAATAATCGACGCTTGTTCAAGATAACGCTTTTTCGCGATTGTGGATTATGTCTTAGTTCGCGAAGGTGGGCACACCCGGCGTAAATGTTCGGAGAAGACCTCACGGCATACAATTCTCTTGCGGACCTCCAGAGATGGCGGCCATAATGTCGCTTCGTCAATAACCATGATCGATATAGGGGAGGTGGTTCATCGCGCTTCATATCCCGTCTAAAATTCGCGCGACAGCGAAGTGGCTTTGGTCCAACACTGAAACCGTAACAAGATGGTGTCAGGCTGTTGTGCTCCTGGTAGCAAGTGTTTTGACATCGGAATGGTTTGTACGTAGCGAGTTGCCAACTCTGAAGCCTCGGCCTTCCGCCACAGTCGGTGTAAGGACACAAAAGGTTACAGAGGGATGCCTGGTCACCGTGAACGTGCGCATAGCGAATGGCGGCAAGGAGTCGTTTGACGCGAGCAAGGTTCATCTACAAGCCTGGCAGCATGATCCACTCGCGCCCCGCGGCTGGCAGAAGTTCATCGACGTTAACGAGCTTGAGCGTCCTCCGGCGATCATCGACCTCACCCTCGACGGGACCAGCCGGGGCCAGCTGGTCAGATCGTTTGGTCCGGGTGAAGACGCCGAGCAAGAATTTACCTGGGTCGTCGCCAGCACCCCACCCGGAACCTACACATTCCATGTGAATGTAGAGGATCAAGGCCAGGCCGTGGCCCATGCGCGCTATTGGCAGGAAGGCTTGTGCCCATAGTGTGATCTTGGTAGTGTTTGTGGCTTGACAGGGTGGAAACACAGTTTTGCGGCGCCGGGTTCGTTACAGCACCGCAAAACCGATTGACGCGCCGGCAGCTACCGCAATGTAGTGTCGCGGATCAGCATGCTGTTGACTATGCGCACGTTTTCCACCCGCTTATCGATGACTTTCTCCTCAGCGTTTTTGTCGCTATAGTGCTTCATGCGAAGGCCATAGATCTTATCGAGGAGGCCGTCGAGAGCAGCCATGTTTTTGTAGGTCGACGAGTAACCGAAGTCCTAATCTTCGGGCCCGGAACTCGTGGAGTTGACGAACATCTGGTAATCCTGAATCAGACCGGCGGTTTTTTCAGGGGCCGGCCTCGCCGGTGTATACCTCTCAAGGAGCTCCATCACACT
>Ga0210387_10004788_pt1 | contig 10366 bp, 7 predicted proteins | sample IncBWC7OmetaG_FD_160108 | JGI IMG/M metagenome (GOLD analysis project Ga0210387, IMG submission 160108) | Forest soil microbial communities from Barre Woods Harvard Forest LTER site, Petersham, Massachusetts, United States - Inc-BW-C-7-O ...
CTTCTCCTACTTGAGTCTGTTCTGAATCTTGAGTAAACCCGCGGCCGCACACAGCTCGTCCTGATGACCGAAGGGCATGCCCGCTGCCCCGCTCACGCCGATCGCGCCGATGGTTTCGCGATTGACGACGATTGGCAGCGCGCCTCCCATGACAAACATGTTCGGCTTAATGCGGGAGAGCAGGGCCTTGTCGCCGGCAACCAGATCGGCCGCTTTCGCACTCGGCATGTCCGTTGCCAAAGCCGTCAGCGCTTTGCGCATCGCCACGAATACATGACTGCCGTCGGCGCCATCCGCGGTGATCATGGCGCGAGCCTCGCCGACCGAGTCAATGACGCTCACTCCGATCCGATAACCATTGGTGTGGCAAGTCTCAATCGCGGTTTGAGCGGCTTCCAGCGCCAGGGCGAGCGACGGGCCCCGCGCGGTCGATTCGGGTGCACTGCCGGGCTCGTGGTGCAAACCGCCTGGCGGCAGAGGGGGGAGGGGTACCAAATGCCCCTGCGCATCCAACATGCGAAACGGTGGCAGGTTGTCGGCGGGCAGGCTGCGCGGAGAATCAGGCTTGTCGCCGAAGGGACCGACCGCCGCCTGCGAGAGACTGAACAGGCCGATCATTGAGCATGAGAGAAGCAGGGGAATAATCCGATTGGTCTTCATGTCAAAAGCCCGCTTGCAGGCGCAAGCCGTAATAGCGATTCGAATCGCGGGCAGGCTGGCCGACGACGGCGTTTGCACCCCACGGGCCCGACCAGAAGTCCTCCATATCCGTAAAGTAATGATGGTCCGTCAGATTGTTGACGAAAAACGTCGCGCTCAACTTGCCGTTCTTTTCGCGTATGCCGGCATTCAAGTTCAGCAAGCCAAAGGATCCTTGAATGGTTTCGGGATTTTGATCGGGCTGAAACTGATCTCGCGTCCGATACGAGTAGGTGCCGCCGACAAATCCCTCGTAGTTGAGGCCGCCGAGCGGAATGCGCTGCTCGGCGGAAAAGGTACCCTTGAACCTGGGCGAGTTGGGCATGGTTTGTCCCGAAACATCCTGCACGCGGGTTCCGGTGGGTACGCCGTTGGGATCCAGCACGTCGTGACAGCCGAGTGCGTCGGTTTGAATGATGCCGTTGCCCCAGCAAGGTGCTCCCTTATAGTCGACAAACTCCGCATCGATGTAGGCGAGGTCGAGTCCGATGCGGGTCAAGGGCGTCAGCGCATAGGCGCTGTCGATTTCCACGCCTTCCGTACGCGCCTTGCCCGCCGGCGTTAGGCCGAGAATCGGCGCCACCTGACCGACGATCGACTCGGAAGTTTGAATCTGGTAATTCGTGTACACGGTGTAAAAGGCCGAGACATTCAACTGCAATTGCTGCTCGAGATAAAAGCCCTTCGAACCGATCTCGAAGTGATTGATGTGCTCCTGTCCCGTGACGGGCAAAGCGGCCGTCGGCGCGGCCGCATTGCCGCCGCTGTACACGCCCGTGTTGAACACCCGCGGCGCATAACCGCGTGCATAGGTCACATAGGCCATCGAGTTAGAGCCGAGTTTTTGCTGCAGGCTGATGTCACCCACCACGGCGTTGGAGTCATCGCTGTTCGCGGTGTGGACCGTGCCGCCGCCGAGTTGATCATAGTGATAGCGCAGGACATCGTGATTGAAACGCAGGCCTGTCACCAGCGAGGTCGTGGGTGCGAAACGCCAGGTCGTTCGGCCGTAGACATCGTAGGTCTTGGTGCTGCTGTTCACGTCGTAGTCGGTCAGTGCGGGCGTCAGTGTGCGCGCGGCCACCAAATCCACGGTCGAATCAGAGAAAAACACTCCCGCTACGTAATTGAACGCGTTTTCCGCGGCCGAAGCGACGCGGAATTCCTGACTGGTCTGTTGGACCTCGATGTTCTGAGTCTGGGTATTGTTGAAGTCAGCCCAAGTACCGGGCGAACCAGGCGGCGGCGGATTCGGCGCAAATAGCGAGCTGAACGCATCACGAAAATTATTGGAGTAGTAACTGGAATTGACGAACAGATCTTGAACGTTGAATTGCGTTTCTCGTTGATAGGCCGTGGTTGAGCTCAAGGTCACGTCGCCAATCCGATAGTCGATGTTCACCGACCCCATGGTGTCCCTGATGTCCGATCCCGAATCGACCGGCGTATTGATGAATTGGTTGGTCATGCTGGGCGTAATGCCGGTGAGAACCGCTGCTTGGCTCAGCGCACCCGTCACGAACGGCGGCAGCGGCGGAAATCCGGGTTGCGAGGGCAACCCGAGGAGCAGATATGCGCCCGGCGTCACGTAGGTGTAGAGAAAGTTGGCGCCGTGCGAAGTCGATTTCTGGTATGCACCGGCCAGAGTGATATCGAGAGCATCGTTCGGCTTGAAGATCAGTTTGCCGCGAACGCCGCTGTTGTCCTGATGGGACTTGTCTCCATCAAATATATTGGTGATCGGAAACTCGCGCTTGTTACCGTAAACCGACAAGCTGCCGAGCAGGTTCTCGGTCAAGGGTCCGCCCACAAAACCATTGAAACGATATTCGTGATCGTTGGTGGCCGTGACATTCATGTCGCCCGTCAGGTGATCGGTCGGCGTCCGCGTCACAATATTGATGATGCCGGCGGCGGCGGTGCGGCCGCCCAGAGTCGCCTGGGGTCCCTTCAGAACCTCGATGTTCTTGACGTCCTCGAGTTGATTCGCCGCCTGGGAATCGGAGGGCACCGGCACACCATCGATCATGATCGCGACGCCCGAGGCGAGGCCTACTGTGGCCTCGTTTGCATTGCTGGAAATTCCTCGTATTCCGATCGGTACGCGGCCATTGAAGGTGCCGACCAGATCCACCGAGGGAACCAAGTTGTTCAGGTCTGTGATGTCGCCGGCATTGGACCGTAACAGCGCATCCTGCGAGACGACCGAAGCCGACACCGGGACGTCAGCCAGGCGTTCGGTGCGCTTTTGCGCGGTGATGACAATCTCTTCCAATTGCGCGGTGGAATTGCTGTCAACGGTATCGGCCATCGCGACCGTAAATTGAGCGGCCAGCAGATTGGCCGCGACGATTACCGGCAGCGTGCTATTTCTAAGTGACATCAAAGCCCCCTGTTTCTCGAACCGTTCCTGTGCGGCACGCCTGGATGTGCCCGCAACGATTTCTCGCGTCCGAATAATTGTTCTAGTGATTCACCTATACCGTATGGCGGTACAGGAGATTCGAATCATAAGCCACCGGGCGCGGCTTTGTACAGCAGCCGCGTTTTGCCGTAAGGGGGCGAAATCGAAGTCGTTGAACTAGCTGCGAGGCTGCTCGCAGGCGAAGCTCTCGGCGCGATTCAAGTCGCCGGAGCGGTAGCGGGCGATTTTAGGATAGGGACACAGCGGGCGGGTGCGGCCCGGCCACGGCGTCATCGGACCTGCAGTGGCTTCAATTCGATCGGGCGCAGTACCACTTTCGACCCAATCGACCACGGCACTCAGCGCATCATATTGATCGGTGGCCGGTCCGCCGGCGCAGTGATTCATGCCAGGCACCGCAAAAACTCTCACGAACCCGGCAGCGGCCCCGTGATTTGCGGCATCGACCTTGCGCCACCAGTCGATGGTGTCATTGATTGAAAAGATGGGATCGGAACCACCCTGCGGAACGATGAGCTTGCCGCCGTGTTCGCGAAATCGTGTGAGATCCGTCGACTGGGCGCCCACCAGATCCCACCCCGATCGGGGAAATTCTGCAGACTTTCCGAATATCTTTGCGGCGTCGCGGTCAAAGTTGAACTCAAGCTGATAGCGCAGGCCCGCATCGGGCGCTCCCGGAACATCCGCGGGCGGCGTGACGAAGAGCGCCGATAGTGCCGGCGAGCCGAGCATGACATTGATCGGGGCCATGCCGCCCGGAGCTCCAATCTTCCAGATCCGCCACCCGATGCTACCGATGCCAATGTCCCAGGGCCATTCGGCGTATAACGCACGCCCCTTTGAATCGTGTGGACCGCCTAGCGAGCGAATCAGCGTATCGACCTGATCTCGACTCAGGCAGGAGGCTTCCTTGGCTGCAGTACAAACTCGGGCCTCCAAGGCGGGGTGAACTCTGGCAGTGGAGCACTCCTGCAGATTTTGCACCATGCCGTCGACCGCGCCATCCAGAGCGTCGCAGGCCTTGGCCACTGCGTCCGCGGCGACGCCGAGATCGGCATCGGAAAACGTCCCCGCTAGATCCGGCAAACCGTCTTTCTGTTTCAACCCCTCACGTGTCGCGAGCGCAGCGAATGCCTGGGTGTCCCACGCTTCGGCGATCGCCGCCTTGGGGACGGCAAATGCGGGGGCGGCCGCCACAATGCCATCAAACTGTTCCGGAAAGCGTTGTGCAAAGACCATTCCTTCGCGGCCGCCGTTTGAACAGCCCGCAAAGAAATTGCGCCGTGCGGCTCGTCCATAAAAACCCTTGACGATGCGCTTCGCTGTGGTTGCGACGCTATCAAGAGCCTTCTCGGAATATTCCAAGCGTGCCAGGTAGTCGTGCCCGAAGGCTACCGTGCCTTGTTTTGCCGCATCGTTATTGACGGCATTGTCGTGGCCGGTATCGGTACTCACCACTGCGAAGCCTCTTTCGAGAGCCGTCGGCATTCCGGGCTGCAGGGCACCGTTCGCCAAGCCCAACATGCCATTGGTCCCGCCGCCACCTTGAAAAAGAAATCTTCCATTCCAATCGAGCGGCATGCGTAAATGGAATTTCACCGCATAGTGCTGTGCGTCGGTACCCGTGCGCTCGCGCATGACGCCGATCACTTCACAGTGCTCGGGCATCGCAGGAACGGGCCCCATCCATGGCGGAGCTGCCGGGTCGACTCGCACCTCGGATCGCGCATTGAGCGTCGAACTTACGATGCGCGCCGTAGGTTCGCCGAGTGTCGCAGCAGTTTCCCGGATCAACGCCGCGCAACGCTGTGTATCAGCGGTGATTTTTGCGGCTGGCGCCGCCGGCTCGGCGGACGCTGCTCGAGCGAGCAAAATCGAAGCGACGATGTATCCGCCGAGGCGCATCCATTCACGCATGAGCAGCTACCTTTTGAGTATCCGTGCCATGAGCTTCCTAGCTGCGCGGTGCGAAGCCTTGTTGTTCGAGCCACGCATAGAACGCATCGAGCCAGTGGTCAACCGGAAGGCCCTGCTTGGCAGTGCCAAATCCGTGCTGACCCTTGGCGTAGATATGCATTTCGGCCGAGGCGCCTGATCCACGCCAACGCGCAAACAGATCCGGTACGCCCTGTGACAGCGGATCGTCGGCAGCCGCCGCGATGAAAACCGGAGGAGCCTGCGCTGGGATGGCGCCCGGGACGCCGCCGTAAATGATGCCTACAAAATTAGGCCTGTCGGCCGGTTCCGCCCGCACAGAAGCGCCGCCCGACACAGCACCGCCCGCCGAGAAGCCGATGATTCCGACGCGTTGTGGATCGATTCCGAACTCTTTGGCGCGAGATCGAACGAGTTTGATGGCCTGCTGGCCATCTGCGATGGCCGAGAGTTCAACCGGTCCGAATTCCATGCGCGGCATCGGCGGTGCGGGGGCGGCCGCGCCGTCCGCCGGCTTGCCCGGCGGATGCGAAGCTGCGGCTAACATCTGGTCCAATCCTTTACGAACCTCCGCTGGATCGTCCGGCATTCGATGCAGGCGGTACTTCAAGACAAATGCGGTGACGCCATGATCTGCGAGCCACTGCGCGACCCGCAGGCCCTCGTTCTTATAGCTAAGTACGCGGAATCCGCCGCCCGGCGCGACGATTACAGCCGTGCCGTTCGCCTTGCCCGCGGCCGGCTTAAAAACCGCCAAAGTAGGTTGGGTGACATTCCAGACCAACGTATCCGGATTGGGCGGGGTGAATCGGGTGTCAGTCAGGTCCAGCGAGCCTTCCTTTTGGGATGTCTCGCCCCCGCCCGGAGGTGGCCCGTTCCAAACTGGGATCACCTGAGAAGGCGTCTGCGCAGAGGCGGAAGCCGCCATGATTAGAAATCCGGTTGCCGCGGCACCAGCAAGCGTCAGTCTTTTGACCTTGTTGCTCATATCTCCCCTCAGTCTATAGTTCCTTCGCGGGCAGATTAGAGAGCTACCCAACGGTTGGGAACTCCGTTTCGCGGACAACAGCATTCTGTCCGGCCGAATGATTGAGTCGCCGGCCGGCGCTAAGGGTGGATGGTGAGTTACAAGCTCGAGTTAAGAGCGGGTACTTGGACCGAGTGCTTCGATGATCAGGGCGCGCGCGTTCAGCAGCTCCTTGACCAGAGTGCTTTTCATGCGTTTGAAACGCGGGGTAGGCACGGGAATGGAGAGCGCAATGCTGCGGCCCAAAGGATCCAGGAATGCTGTGCCGACGGCACAAATGCCTTCCGTGTGCTCTTCGTCATCAAACGCTATCCCGGTCTTGCGGGTGCTTTCGATGGTGGCGCGCAACTCGCCGGCCTTGACGATGGTGGAGGGGGTCAATCTCGCGAGCGGCTCGCCCAAGAATCGCTCTAGATGTTCTTGCGGCATGACGCTGAGCAACGCTTTGCCGTTGGCGGTGCAGTGCAATGGAAACGAATCGCCCACGGCCGATACTGCGCGCAGACGGTGCGCACCTTGAACTTGATCGGTAAAGACCGCGGAAAAGCCCTTTAAAACAGAGAGATCGACAGTCTCGCCGAGTTTTTGCGAAAGCTTGACCATGAGCGGCCGGGTGATGAGGTCGAAGTCAACGCTCGCGGAGGCGGCAAGCCGAATCAGCGCCGGCCCCAGCCGCACACCTGAGGTCGGTGTGGCGGCAATGACGAATTGCTCGGCACGCAATGCGTCGACGATTCTTTGCACGGTGGAGCGGGCCAGATCTACGCGCTGAGCGATCTGCGCCAGGCTCAATCCGGATTGCTCGCCCTCGAGCGCTCGCAGCACGCTCGCCGCCCGCGCGATGACCTGAATGCTCTGTCCGGTGGAACGGTTTTCAGAGGGAGTCGTTTCAGCTCTGGTTTTTTTTCGCATTGAGCGAATTCTAGCGCGTCCCGCACTCAACGCTCACCTTCTGTCTCGGCACGCTGAAATTTTTGCGCGGATCCTTCCATCCCCGCCGCCAGCGCGCCGCTCGTCGGCGGACGCATCTCGAACACCTGGTTTACCGCGGTGTATTCAAAGTAGCCCAACCGTGCCAAGGGGCGAAGACGCGCGATGTCGATCCGGCCGTTCGTGAGTGCGGCATCGTCGATGTGGATGGCCAGCACCCTGCCGAACACGACATCGACGGTACCCGCGTGGCTGTTGCCGGGAAGACGCAAGGTCTGCATGTACGCACATTCGAACTGTACGGGTGACTGCGCCACTCGTGGCGGGCGCACGATCCGCGATGCAGCCTTCTCCAGTCCCGCCCGCTCAAACTCATCGACGGCCGGTGCAAATTCCTCAGAGGTTATGTTGACTGCCTCGCGCAGCGCATAGGTAGCCATATTCCACACGAACTCACCGCTCTGCTCTGCATTCACCACGGAATCTTTGCGGCCGCCACCGGCACGCTGGTTGGCAATGAAAAGCACCGTGGGAGGATCAAACGTCACGTTTTGAAATTGACTGAAAGGCGCGAGATTGTCTATTCCGCTGAGGCTCGTCGTCGATATCCAGCCGATCGGCCGCGGCACCACACAGGACTTGAAAGGATCGAACGGAAGTTGATGATCGCTGCGCCCGGGCTCAAAGTACATGAGAACTCCACGGCATCGATTAGACCGATGCGATCTTGACCGGTGCGTTGCGCTTCACGGACAGCGCCGCAGCTTCAGCGAGTACGAGCGACGCGACACCGTCACGATAGCCCGCCAAGGGTGTTTCGCCGTCCCGCAAAATATCGACGAAGTGCCGCATTTCATGGCGATAAGCTTCCGCATAGCGCTCGAGGAAGAAGTTCTGCAGTGCATCGCTCGCCGATCCGCGTTCAGTGCAGGTTGACACCGTGCTCATCAGTACGTTGTCGGCGCGCACGGAGCCGGCGGAACAGTAGGCTTCGATGCGCTGATCGTAACCATATCCTGAACGACGAGTGTTGCTGATGACGCAGAGCCGGCCGGTTTCAGTGCGCAATAGAGTGCGCGCGGTGTCAACGTCGCCTGCCGCGCCGATTGCAGAGTCGACCAAGCAACTGGCGCTCGCAAAGACCTCCATAGGTTCTTCGCCCAGCAACCAGCGGGCCATATCGAAGTCATGAATTGCCATGTCCTTGAACAGTCCGCCGGAGGTGCGGATGTAGGACACCGGCGGCGGGGCAGGGTCGTGACTGGTGATGTTCAAGCTCTCGAGTTTGCCGATGGTCTTTGACTCAATTCTGGCCTTGAGTGCGGCGAAATGGGGATCGAAGCGCCGATTGAACCCTACCAGAATTCTTGCAGCGGATAATTGCGAGGCGGCGCTGCGGGCGCGAGCCAGATCAAGATCCAGCGGTTTCTCGCAAAAAATTGCCTTGCCCGCCGATGCGGCCAATAGGGCCTGGTCCAAATGCGCATTCGTGGCGCTCGCGATGATGACGCCGGAAACGGAGCCGTCGCCCAACGCTGCATCCAGGTCCACGACCTCCGCGCCTGTTTGGCGTGCGATCGCGTCGGCCGCCGCACGGTTTGGATCAACGACATACTTGAGCGTCAGCTCAGGCTGTGCCGCAGCGTTGCGTGCATGAATTTGCCCGATCCGACCCGCTCCAAATATCGCAACGTTGAACATCACCGCTCCCCTAAATTGGATCATTCGGTGCTCGATCGAACGATCATTGCAGGCCGAGTATAATGAAACGCTCACTTCTCGTTGCGTGAGTTCCTTGCACCCTACGGACAAAACCCTTGATCTGATTGCCATCGGCCGCGCCGGCGTGGACTTGTACGGTGAGCAAATCGGGGGCCGTCTGGAAGATATGGGGTCTTTCGCCAAGTACGTGGGCGGCAGTCCCACCAATACGGTTATTGCAGCGGCAAGACTCGGATTGAGAACGGGACTTTTGACGCGGGTCGGTGCCGATCATATGGGGCGCTTTATTCGCGAGGAGTTGCTGCGCGAGGGTGTGGATGTACGCGGCGTGCATACTGACCCCGATCGACTGACCGCGCTGGTCGTGCTCGGGATCCGCAGCCGCGAATCATTTCCGCTGATTTTTTATCGCGAAAACTGCGCCGATATGGCGCTTTGCGAGCAGGATCTCGATGCTGCCTATCTCGCATCGGCCCGCGCGGTGCTGATCAACGGCACTCACCTCTCCACGCCCAGCGTGTTCGCAGCGAGCCTGGGTGCGGCGCGGCGAGTCAAAGCAAATGGCGGGCGGGTGGTGTTCGATGTGGATTACCGGCCGGTCCTTTGGGGGCTGACAGCGAAGGATTTGGGCGAGAATCGCTTCGTCGCCAACGCGGGGGTAACCGAGCGGCTGCAAGCGGCGCTACCCTGGTGCGATTTGATCGTCGGCACGGAAGAGGAGCTCTGCATTTTGGGGGGATCGGAACAGTTGATCGCCGCCATTCATAATATTAGAGCGCAAACGACGGCAACCTTGGTTTGCAAGCGCGGCGCGCGCGGCTGCGTCGCCTTTGCGGACGATATCCCCGATGATATTGAATCGGGCTTGCTCGTAGCCGGGTTCAAAATTGAGGTCCTCAACGTGCTGGGTGCCGGCGACGCATTTATGGGCGGCTTTCTGCGGGGCTGGCTGCGAGATGAAACTCTCGAGGAAAGCTGTCGCATGGGCAATGCCTGCGGCGCGATTGTGGTGTCGCGCCACGGTTGCGCGCCGGCGATGCCGACTTGGGCCGAGTTGCAAACGGTTCTGCGCACTGTAGGGAACCTTCCGGCGGAGTCACCGAATTTGGATCATCTGCACTGGGCTTCTACGCGAGCACAGGACTATCCTGAGTTGATGGTGCTGGCCATTGATCACCGCAGTCAGTTTGAAGACCCCGCGAGCTTCGGTGCCGCAGACAAAGAGAGGATCGCAACCTTCAAGACCTTGGGATTTCGCGCGTTGGATTTGGTCGCCCGTAACGACAGGGGTTTTGGGGTGCTGCTCGACGGACGATACGGATTCGACGCCCTGAGCGAGGCGGCAGATTCGACTTATTGGGTAGGTCGGCCGATAGAAATCCCGCAATCGCGTCCGCTCGAATTCGAAGGGTCCGCCGATGTTGCCGTCGAGCTTTTGAGCTGGCCGCTCAATCAAGTGGTCAAATGTCTCGTCAGCTATCATCCTGACGATCAGGCGGATCTCAAGGCCCGGCAAGACCGCCAGCTGAAGCGCTTGTTCGACGCATGCCGCAGGACGCGCCACGAATTGCTGCTTGAAATCATTCTCCCGCGAGAGTTGCCGGCGGATTTCCGGACGCTGTCGCGCG
>Ga0210387_10004789_pt1 | contig 10365 bp, 9 predicted proteins | sample IncBWC7OmetaG_FD_160108 | JGI IMG/M metagenome (GOLD analysis project Ga0210387, IMG submission 160108) | Forest soil microbial communities from Barre Woods Harvard Forest LTER site, Petersham, Massachusetts, United States - Inc-BW-C-7-O ...
GGTCTATCTCTGGGTCCAGGACGTCCTTCCGATCGCCAACGATTTCCAAATCAAAGTCGCCGAGCAGCCGTGGGCCCACGAAATCGAACTGCGCGACCCGGACGGCAACCGCCTGCGCATCGGAACCCCGAAAGCATGACGAAACCGAAACGAGTCCTCAGCGGCATGCGCCCCACCGGCCGCCTCCACCTCGGCCATTTCTTCGGTGCCCTCTCCAACTGGCTAAAACTCCAGCAAGAATACGACTGCTACTTCTTCGTAGCCGACTGGCACGCCCTAACCACGCATTACGAGGACACAAGCTCCATCGCGGAAAATACTCTGCAAGTAGCCATGGACTGGCTAGCCGTCGGCCTCGATCCGCAAAAATCGACGCTCTTCGTGCAATCCCAAGTCCTGGAACACGCCGAGCTCCACGTCCTCCTCTCCATGATCACTCCTCTAAGCTGGCTAGAGCGCGTCCCCACCTACAAAGAGCAAATCGAAAATCTGAAAGGCCGCGACCTGGGCACTTACGGCTTCCTGGGCTACCCGCTCCTCCAATCCGCCGACATCGTAATGTACGGCGAACCAAAAAAAGAATTGCTGGTGCCAGTAGGCGAAGACCAAGCTCCCCACGTCGAGCTAACGCGCGAGGTCGTCAGGAAATTTAATTTAAATTTTGGCCTGACATTCGCTGACCAGCTTAGAAACGATCACAACTTGATGACGCGAGTAGCTTTCGTCCTGAAACTTCCGGAAATAAATTTCAATATTTCCGAGTTTCCGCTATCCAGTGAAAACTGGTCCACCTTCAAAGCGTTATTGCGCCGTCGTGTTTTTGAGATGGGCGTGGAAAACGCTAAGCATAATCTGTCGGCGATAGGCCCGACCGCCACAGGAACATTTTTTGTTCGTGACATCCTGCAAGAACCCGCCTACATCCCCACCGAAACCCCGCGCCTGCCAGGCCTCGACGGTCGCCGCATGGCCAAATCCTACGGCAACGCCATCTGGCTAACCGATCCCCCCGACGAAATCCGCACCAAAACCCGCAACATGCTTACCGACCCGCAGCGCGTCCGCCGCACCGACCCCGGCCGCCCAGAAATCTGCCCCGTCTTCGCCTATCACAAATTATTTTCGCCGCCTGAAACGGTGGTCCGCATTGATCACGACTGCCGTTCCGCCGCCATCGGCTGCGTGGATTGCAAAAAAGAGATGGCCGAAAACCTGGTGAAGTGGATCGAGCCTATCCAGGCACGCCGCAAACAATTTGAGGCCAATCCACAGCAAGTTTGGGATATCCTCGACACCGGCTCGAAGCAAGCCCAGAAGGTCGCGCGCAAAACCATGAAACGCGTCCGCAACGCGATCTTCCAATGGGACGAAGCGCGCCAGTCTTCAAATCCAGCGCGTGCAGGAAAGGTGGCAACAGGCGAATAATGGCATCACCCTATCGCATCAACTTACCATCGTACGAAGGCCCGCTAGACCTCCTGCTCGATCTCATTCGCAAGCAGGAAATGGACATCCACAATATCCCCATCGCCAAAATCACGGAGCAATATCTCGACTACCTCCATCAACTCGAAAAATTAGACATAGACGTCTCCGCCGACTTCATCTACATGGCCGCCACCCTAATCCACATCAAATCGAAAATGCTTCTGCCAGTAGACCCGCTGCTAGCCGCCGAAGAACAAGACCCGCGCGACGAACTAGTCCACCGCCTCCTCGAGCACGAAAAATTCAAAAACGCCGCCCAGCTCCTCTACCAAAAGCAACAAGTCGAAGCCAACGTCTGGTCCCATCCCGATAAATCCCTCTACGGCGGCGACGAAGTGCAAGGCGAACTGGTAGTCTCGCTGGTAGATCTGGTAAAAACTTTCCAGCAAGTCCTGGAACGCCGCAAAGAGGTCCCCCAATTCGGCCTGCGCCACGACACAGTATCGATCGCGCAAATGATGGACCGCCTCCGCCAGCGCCTGGTAGTTACCGACGATCCTGTCTCCCTGATCGCATTCTTCGAAACCTGCGAAACCAGAAACGCCATGATCGTTGCGCTGCTGGCCGTCCTGGAAATGGTCCGCATGCAAGCCGTAATGCTAGTCCAATCCGACCTCTTCGAAGACATCCGCCTGCGCAAACACAAAATGTTCGACGCAGTCTTCGCCGGCCCCGACGCCATGTCCCAAATCGAGGAGCAATACCTGTGACGAGCGCTTTCGCAGTAATCGCCGCACCGCAATCACCAAGGGGAAACGCATGACGCCACAAGAAATCCAATCCTCACTAGAAGCCATAATCTACGCCGCCGACGAGCCCGCCACGCTCGACCAAATCTCCAAAGCCCTCGGCATCGAAAAACCCGAAGCCCGCGCCGCCCTCGAACAACTCACCGCCGCGTACCAAACCGACGATCGCGGCATCGAAGTCCGCAAAGTCGCCGGTGGCTGGAAGTTCTACACCAAAGCCCAGCATCACGACGTAGTCCGCAAATTCATAAAGAGCCTGCAACCGCCGCTGCGTCTCACGATGCCCGCGCTCGAAACTCTAGCCGTAATCGCCTACAAGCAGCCGGTAACGGTCCCAGAAATAAACGAAATCCGCGGCGTCCATGTAGGCGGCGTAATCAAAACCCTCTTGGAAAAGCGCCTCATCACCACCGCCGGACGCAAGGAAGTAATCGGCCGCCCCATCCTCTATCGCACCTCCAAACAGTTCATGATGCGCTTCGGACTCTCCGACCTGGACGAACTCCCCAGCCTGAAAGAATTCGAAGCCCTGGCCCAAGCCGCCCTGGGCTCCGACGAAGGTATAGCCGAAGCCCAACCCGAAGACTCCGGAGCAATCGCCGAAGAAATTGTGGACGTAGAAGTGGTGAACGTTGAAGTTGTATCCGAAGGCGGCGTCGCAGTCGCAGGCACTGCGTCCGAAATCGCAGCCACCGAAGTAGTCGCGGAAGCAGTCAGCGATTACCTCTCGGACGACGCCGCGCCGGGAGCCGCATATGTGCCGGAAAGCGCCACAGATTCTATCTCCGACGCGGCGCCAGAATCAGAAGCGCCCGCGAACAGCACACCCGACGACGCCGACAAGTCCCGCGCCGCCGCAGCCAGCGCCGGCTCCAGCATCCATTCATCTGAAACTGAAAGCTAGCCGGACGAGCGTCGCAGTCGGGGCTACGGTCGACGCGCCAAGGTGTGCTCGATTTACGAAGATATTCGACGAGCTCGGAGAATCGGTTATCGCTCTGATCGCGTCAGCTGCTGCGGCGATTGTCAGCGCCATCTGCGCGTGGGTACTTGTCACTTTCATCGGCGCAAAATTGTTTCGTGATGAGATGAGCTACGGCGTGGGCCTTTTATTCGGGCCACCGGCCGCTCTCATAGTGGGCGGGGTAGTGTTCATTCTTCTTTTCCGCAAAATTCGGTCCATCTAGCATGTTCCGCAGCTTCCCATTCGCTCCAAACCCACTTTTCCGTTAAGCTATACCTGCACCACGGAGCCATTCAGCCTACTCATGCTAGAACGACTGCAGAAAATAATCGCGCGCGCCGGCATCGCTTCCCGCCGTCATGCCGAAGAACTAATCAAATCCGGCTTGGTCACCGTCAACGGCCAAACCATCACCGAACTAGGCAGCAAAGCCGACGAATCCAAAGACCACATCAAAGTCCAAGGCAAACTCCTGCGCCCCGAAACCGAGCGCGTCTATCTGCTCCTCAATAAACCGCCCGAAGTAGTCTCCACCATGATCGACCCCGAAGGCCGCCGCTCCCTCTCCGATATGCTTCACGGCGTAGCCCAACGCGTCTTCCCCGTAGGCCGCCTCGAATACCACAGCCTGGGCCTGGTCTTCCTCACCAACGACGGCGAGCTAGCGAACCTGATGCTCAAAGCCCACCACCTACCGCAAACCTACAATCTAAAATTGAAAACTCTCCTCACTTTCGACGAGACTGCCGCCCTCGAGCAATCCACCGGAGCCCGCATCACCCGCATAAAAGGAAAGGACGCCCCCTGGTACGAAGTCACGCTCTCCGAAGCTCGCCGCGACGCCCTACGCAACCGCCTCTTCCAAACCGGCCACCCAGTGGAAAAAATCAAGCGCGTAAAAATTGGCAACCTGGCCCTCGAAGATCTCTCCGCGGGCCACTTCCGCCCGCTCTCAGACGCAGAAGTGAACACGCTGCGCCGATTGGTTCAGCCCGGAGCTACGCAAGTCAGCCCGGCAGCGCAATCGGGAGTCGCCGCCGCGGCTCGCCCAGGTCTGGTGCCGCCAACAGCAACAGGAATCTCCACACTAGGAATTCCCCCCGGAATCGCCCGCCGCCCCTTCGTGAAGCGTCGCCCCTATCAACCGAAGCCAAAACCCGGCGAAGCAAAGCGTCCGATTCAACCATTCGTCGCGCGCGACGGCAGCACGCCGCGCCCGCATCAGAATTTCAAACCCGTGCCGCGCGATCGCCCCGCGGCTGCGGGACCACCGCCAGCCGCAACAATTCCGTTCTCCGCGCCACCACAAAAAAGCTTTCAGAATTCGCGCCCCGGCCATCCCGCGCGCCCCGATTTCAAATCGCGCCCAGCAGCCGCAGGCGGACGCCCCTCAAAACCGCCCTTCGCAAAACCGTTCGGCGCAAAATCACACGGCCCGAAATCGCACGGCGAAAAATCGCGCGGCCCATGGAAACCACGTCCACCCTTCAGAAGGGAAGTCCCCGGCGGATCAAAACCGCACGGCGGTGGGAAGCCATTCCGGAAATTCGGCTCGGATTCCTTTAACCGTCCCGATCAAGACTCCGACTACGATCGCCCCATCAAACCAAAATCCGAAGCCCCCTGGCGCCGCACCGAATCGCAGCAACCCAGCGGACGCTCAAACGCCAGCTCCGGCCCCGGCTCAAAATTCCGCAAATTTCCATCGGCAGACGGCAGCCGCAAACCCGGCGCCCCGTGGAAATCGCGCAAACCCTCCGAACCAGGCGCATTCGGCCGCGCGAAAAGCAAATTCACCAAGCCAGGCCACGGCGGACGCCCAACAGGAATGAATGCGCGCCCAGGCGCGGGCGGCCCAAAACGCGGCAACAGCCGCCCAGGCCAGCACAAACCAAAACCAGGAAATTTCTCAGGGCCGAAGGGCAGGCGCTGAGCCGCCCAGCGAATGACGAACCGCATTCATGATCTCGTCCCTCCTCACATTCGCGCGCTCGCTCCCTACGTCCCCGGAAAACCGATCCAAGAAGTCGAGCGCGAACTAAAAATGCATCCCATCAAACTCGCATCCAACGAAAATCCCCTCGGCCCTTCGCCTCTCGCCATCGCCGCCGCGCAAAAAGCTCTCGCCGATTCCAATCGCTACCCCGACGGCAGCGGCTTCTACGTCCGCGAAGCTCTGGCAAAAAAACACGCCGTCCGCGCCGAAAATCTAATTCTCGGCGCAGGCTCCACGGAATTAATTGACCTAGCCGCGCGCATCATGCTCACCAAAGCCGATTGCGGCGTCGCATCCCACGGCTCTTTCCCGCTCTACTACATCGCTATCCGCGCCGCCGGAGCGCGCCTCCTCGAAATCCCCCTGCGCAATTACGCTTTCGATCTAGACGCCATCGCCCGTAATCTGCCGCCCGAAGCCAAGCTTGTATATCTCGCAAATCCCAACAATCCCACCGGTACCATGTTCACCGCCGACGAGCTCGATTCCTTCCTCGCCTGCGTCCCCGAAACCGTTCTGGTGGTCGTGGACGAAGCCTACTTCGAGTATGTCGACCGCCCCGATTATTCCCGCTCCATCGCAGTAGCCCAGCAGCGCCATAACGTAATCGTCCTGCGCACTTTCTCGAAAGTCTATGGTCTCGCAGGCCTGCGCATCGGCTACGGCATCGGCCCCGCCGATCTGCTAGGTGAAATGAACAAGCTCCGTGGCCCGTTCAATACATCCGGCGTAGCGCAAGCCGCAGCCCTCGCCGCGCTCGACGACACAGCACACGTTCGCCGCTCCGTAGAATCCAATCGCGCCGGCCTCGCGCAGCTCACAGCAGGCCTGAAAGCGCTCGGCATCCAATTCGTCCCGTCCTTCGCAAATTTCCTGCTAGTCGAATTCGGCCGCGACGCCGAACCCATCAGCGAAGAGCTTCTCTCTCGCGGGGTAATCGTGCGTCCCATGCGCTGGATGGGCCTGCCCACCGCCATTCGCGTCTCCGTTGGCACGCCCGAAGAAAACAAAAAATTTCTGGACGCGCTTGCCGCGGTGCGAGAAACTACGCCACGCGAATCTAGGCCCTCCATCCGGCAATTCCTGGAAGGCGATTCCCGGGACATTTAATGACTGAAGCCACCGACGAATTCAACAGACCCACCAACGTGTCCGTACACGGATGCGCTCCAGCAGCGCCCCACGATCCTGTCACAGAAATTCTAAAAACCAGCCGCGCCATCGCTGTCGTGGGCCTCTCCAATCGCAAATTTCGCCCCAGCTACGGCGTAGCCGACTACCTGAAATCCGTCGGCTACCGCATCATCCCCGTGAATCCGTTGGAGAAAGAAGTCCTAGGTGAGAAGTGCTACGCCCGCCTGGAAGACATTCCCGAAAAAGTGGACATAGTTGACATTTTTCGACGCTCCGAATTCGTCCCCGATATCGTGGACGCCGCCATCCGCATCCACGCCCGCGCCATCTGGATGCAAGAAGGCGTTATCCACCACGAAGCCGCTGAGCGCGCCCGCCGCGCAGGCCTCTTCGTCCAAATGAACTCCTGCATCCTAAAAGAACACGTCCGCCGCCTCCGCTTACGATGACGAACGCCAGATTTGTTTGGGTAGTCTTTTGCGCGTTAGCCGTGACATTAGTGGGTTGCCGCGCGCCCTCCAAGGACTGGAACGGCTCGTGGAAAATGGATGTCCAAAAAAGTAGATTTCAGAGCCACGCCATCACGATTTCAATTTCGCCGGACGGCGAGTATCGCTACGACGACGGATTTGTGAATATCACGTTTCGCTGCGATGGAGTGTATCGACCGATCGGGAACAATCGCACACAGGCCTGGGTGAAAAGCAGCGCGACCACTCTCGACAGTACCCGAATGGAAAACGGGGTAAAGGTGAACACATATCATTGGGAGCTTTCGGCTGACGGGAAGGTCCTCACCACGACGGCAACTGCGTATCGTCCGAGCGCGCCGGTCATTATGGGTCAGCTCGTCGCCACGCGTACTACGGGTTCCAATGATTTTGCCGGCGAATGGAAGGATGTGCACTTTCAACAGTCGGGTCCAGAGTTGACGCTGAGGCTTGATCGTCAGTTCCTGCATATCAGTTATCCGAATTCAGGCAGTTACGTTGACGCACCACTCACCGGAGACGACGCGCCGGAGCACGGGGTTCACACTCTAGATGGGGTGACCTACGCCGTTCGGATAGGTGGACCACGGCAGATTTTCATTCTGGTGAAGCGCGATGGCAAAGCTCTGACTCAAAGCTCTCTCGAATTGAGTGGCGATGGAAGAGTCATTACCGAATCGCAGTGGACCCCAGGTCATCCGGCTGATAAGGGCACGTTGGTCTACGAACGGCAGTAGAAGTTCGACCACGATAAACTCTCGGCCGGGTGACGAACCTTCCGCACCACCCAAACAATCGCCGTAGGTGCGACACATGCATCGCGCGTACGCGTCGCAGCGACCAATCCTCATTCCAGCCGATACATCACCAATGACCGTTTCCCCGGCTCCGTCACCCCTACCGTCGCTCCATCCGGCGCAATCGCAAAACTATGAAACTCCAACCCATGAAAAAATGGCTCGAACGCTCCATTGTAGACCCCGACCCACACCAAATTGTTCGATGCCGTTGGCTGCCCGCGCTTCAACAAAATATGCTGCTCATCCCGCGACCACTGAAATTCTCCAATCGCCACGCGCACTACCACCGGCCGCGCCCGGCCAACCACGTCACGCACCTCCAGCGTGTCGCCATCCTTGAAATACGCAATCTTTTTCGCCGAAGGCGCCACGGTCAAAAATCCCGCGTACTCCTCCACCGACCCCAGCTCCGTCACCCGCTCCGCCACCAAATCCAATTGCATTATTTTCGGTGGTCCCATTAGCCGCGTATTCTGTTCAATTGCAAATGCCTGGTTGCGCTTCGTGTCCCATGCCACCGACGCGAACGTGAACCCGTCAAATAGCACGCGCTTCTTTCCGTCCGCCGGACGCAACGCGTTTATCTGGCTCAGCCCTCCGGTAGTTTTCGACAAATAGACCAGCGTTTGCCCATCCGCCAGCCAAGCCGCGTTAAACGCATCCGACAGTGTCGCGGTCTTTGATCCCGAAATCGAGATCTCCCGTCCGTCCGCATCCATCAAATACAAAATGGTATTTGGCCGCACCGTCTGCTGTTCATCCAACTGCTGCACGATGCTCCCGCGCGGCTGCGCCAGCTCCGAAGTATCCATCTTCACCACGATGCGCTTGCTGTCCGGCGACCAAGTCAGGGTGTCCACCTGATAGCTATGCTGATGCGGCAACGGCGGATGCTTGGAATCTCCCGGATCGCTAGGCTCTTCGTCAGGAGCGAAGGGCACAGGCGAAAACTTGTCTCCATCAATAATCTTTCGTGCCTTCCCATCAACCTCGGCCACCCAGAAATCATCGTGCTCCACAATTAATTTTTTAATTCGCTTCATCCGCTCGACGGCGTACACCACATGATTGTCCTGCGAAATTGCAAACGCCTGCACATCCTGATCGAACACCGCCACCTGCTTTATTTCCGCCAAGCCCAGCATCGGGATCGAAAGAACGAAAACGACAACGAACCAAAACAGCAACGAGGAGAAGGGGACTGGCCTGATTTTCGGTGGCATCACTTGTCTTTCGTCTCCCCGGGCTTTTTCTGAATCCGCCGAATTTCCTCCAGCCGCAACCGTATCCGCGCCTCAAATCCCTGATCCGTAGGCTGATAGTAAATCCGCCCCGCCAAGCTTTCCGGCAGACAACTCATGTCCGTAACCTTATCCTCAAAATCGTGAGCGTACTGATATCCCTGCCCGTAACCAACATTTTTCATGAGACCCGTTACCGCATTCCGAATCTGCAGCGGCACCGGCTCAGCCATCGTGCTCTGCAAATCTTCCTGCACCTTGCCGTAAGCTTTGTACACGGCATTCGATTTCGGCGCGAGCGACAAATACACCGCCGCCTGCGCCAAAGCCAAATGCCCCTCCGGCGGCCCCAGCAGCTCAAACGCCTGCATCGCCGCCATGGTGACCTCCACCGCATTCGGCTCCGCCAATCCAATATCCTCACTAGCCATGCGCACTAGGCGCCGCGCGATATACAACGGATCCTCACCAGACTCGATCATCCGCGCCAGCCAATACAAAGCCGCATCCGCATCCGAATTCCGCACCGATTTGTGCAACGCCGAAATCAAATTGAAATGTTCTTCGCCGGACTTGTCATAAGGCAGCAACTTCCGCTGCAGCACATCCTCGAGCCGCTCCTGCGTCAAAACCCGCCGGCCTTCCGGCCCAGGCTCCGTCCCCATCACCAAAGCTTCCAGAGTGTTGTAAGCCGCCCGCGCATCTCCATTCGCCAAAATCGCGATGCGATGCAGTATCTCCAGATTCGCCGCCACGTTCACTTTTCCCAGACCCCGCACATCGTCCGCCAGCGCCCGTTCAAGCAGCTGCACAATCTGCTCCGCCGTATGCGCCTTCAACACATACACTTTCATCCGCGAAAGCAGCGGCGCAATCACTTCGAACGAGGGATTCTCAGTAGTAGCCCCAATCAACAAAATATTTCCCGCCTCCACGTGCGGCAAAAATGCATCCTGCTGTGCGCGATTGAAACGGTGTACCTCATCCACAAACACAATCGTCCGCCGCCCATACCTCCGCGTGGCCTCCGCCCTGGCCATCACCTCCTTAATTTCTTTGATTCCGGAAAGCACCGCGCTGAAAGGTATGAATTCCGACTTCGTGGTCCGCGCAATAATGCGCGCCAAAGTAGTCTTGCCGCACCCCGGAGGTCCCCACAACAACATCGAACTCAAATCGTCGCGCTCAATCTGCACCCGCAACGGTTTCCCCGCCCCCAACAATTCTTCCTGTCCAATAAATTCATCCAAACTCTGCGGACGCATCCGATCAGCCAGCGGCCGCCCCGCCGGCGATTCGTCCTCAGGTTGTACAGCTTGAAATAGGCCCATGGTTAATACCACCCAACATCAATTTGAAGTTCATTAGATTTCATCAGAGTTCATCGGTGGTAAAACCTGTCCTCTGCCGCGCCGCCTCGTACAAAACCACAGACGCCGCCACCCCCGCATTCAACGACTCCACCCCAGCGCTCATCGGAATCGAAATCCGCGCATCCGCCA
>Ga0210387_10004791_pt1 | contig 10363 bp, 7 predicted proteins | sample IncBWC7OmetaG_FD_160108 | JGI IMG/M metagenome (GOLD analysis project Ga0210387, IMG submission 160108) | Forest soil microbial communities from Barre Woods Harvard Forest LTER site, Petersham, Massachusetts, United States - Inc-BW-C-7-O ...
GAAGTTCTCGTTCACGAGCTTCGCCAGCGGCACGGGGATGACGGTGATGTCGCCGCGCTGTAGTAAGGCGCTTCGCGGCCAAGTCGAGTCGTAAATCAAATAGCCGCCGGAACGCAGTTCGCGGACGTCCTTGGTGTAGGTTTCCGCATTCATGGCCACCATGATGTCGACGTGGCTGGCGCGCGCGGCATAGCCGTCGCGCGTGACGCGAATCTCGTACCAGGTCGGAAGACCTTGGATATTCGACGGAAAGTAATTCTTCCCGGTAACCGGCACCCCCATGCGGAAGATCGCCTTCATGATCAGCGAGTTCGCGCTCGCCGAGCCCGTGCCGTTGACGTTGGCGAACTTAACGACGAAATCGTTGACTCGATTGGCGTCGGCAATCAGGCTGGGCATGCGCGGACCTCCTCGTCGATGGCGTGCGGAATGCGGATGGTGGACTTTTGCATGTCCCATGCGGCGGTTGGGCAGCGCTCCGCACACAACCCGCAATGCACGCACACATCTTCGTCCTTCACCATGACTCGGGCGGTTTGCGGCAACGCCGCCGACACATACAGCGCTTGCGTCGGATTGGTCGCCGGCGCCGTCAGGCGGGCACGCAAATCGGCATCCGAGCCATTCGGCGTGATCGTGAGGCAGTCGACCGGACAGATATCGATGCACGCGTCGCATTCGATGCAGAGCTTGGCGGAGAACACCGTCTGCATGTCGCAATTCAAGCAGCGCTGCACTTCGAGAGCGGCCTCCTCGGCGGTGAAGCCCAGCTCGACCTCGATGTTGATCTTCTTGAAGCGTTCGAGCAGTCCGACGTGCGGCACCAGGCGGCGCTCGACCCCGTTGTACTCGTTCTTGTAGGCCCACTCATGCATGCCCATTTTGCGGCTCGACAACGTCACGCCGCGCGGCAGGCGCTCGGTGATCGGCTCAGAGTTGCAGAATTTGTGTATCGAAATGGCGGCCTGATGTCCGTGCTCCACCGACCAAATGATGTTCTTCGGGCCGAAGGCTGCATCGCCGCCGAAAAATACCTCCGGGCGGGTCGATTGAAAGGTGATTGCATCGACCTTGGGCACACTCCACTTATCGAGTTCAATGCCGATGTCCTTCTCGATCCAGGGGAATGCATTTTCTTGTCCGATGGCGAGGATCACATCATCGCAAGGAATGAACACGTCGCCGAGCGAGCGCGTGGCCTTGATGTCGCCGTTCTCGATATCGTATTCGAGTTTTTCGAACATCATCCCGGTCAGCTGGCCATTTTCGACCACGAACGACTTCGGCGCATGGTTGACGATGATTTCCACTTTTTCGTGCTCGGCATCCTCGAGTTCCCACTCCGAGGCTTTGAAGAATTGCCGCGGCTTGCGCGCCATGACCTTGACGTCTTTTGCGCCGAGGCGCAGCGAGCTGCGGCAGCAATCCATCGCGGTATTACCGACGCCGATGATCAAAACTCGTTCGCCGATGCGATCGACGTGGGCGAATGCAACGGACTCGAGCCAGGTAATGCCGATGTGGATGCGGTCGGTGGCATGGCGGCCGGGCAAGTCCAGCTCCTTGCCTTTGGGCGCGCCCGAGCCGACGAACACTGCAGCAAATTCCTGCGTATCCAGCAGCTGCTTCATGCTTTTGATGGGCGAATTAAGACGCAGGTCCGCGCCCATGTCGACGATGTAGCCGATCTCTTCGTCGAGCACATTGGCGGGCAGTCTGAATGCCGGAATGTTGGTGCGCATCAAGCCCCCGGGCACCGCGTATTGCTCGAATATCGTGACCTCGTATCCCAAAGGCAGCAAATCGTTCGCAATGGTCAGTGATGCGGGGCCGGCGCCGATGCAAGCGACGCGCTTGCCATTTTTGGCGGCAGGCGCCTTGGGCAACAGCGCGGTAATGTCGTCGCGATTGTCCGACGCCACGCGTTTAAGGCGGCAAATGGCGACCGGCTTTTCTTCAATGCGGCCGCGACGGCAGGCAGGCTCGCAGGGGCGGTCGCAGACGCGCCCTAAAATTCCGGGGAAAACATTGGATTCGCGGTTCACCATGTACGCTTCGGTGAATTCGCCTTGGGCGATTAGACGGATGTACTCGGGAACGTCGGTGTGCGCCGGGCAAGCCCACTGGCAGTCTACAACTCGATGGAAGTATTCAGGTTTCGAAGTGTCGGTCGGCTCCATATTTCCTCGTAATATTCGCCCGCAAGCCAATCACGAAGTATAACGGCTGAACCCTCGTTCGGGCGTCATCAAGACAGAATCTCGGATTTGCGTACAGGTCATCGATGTTCGGCACTATTTCTGATATATCAGGCTAATGATTCAAGGTCGCGACGCCACCTGTCCGCATTGTTGGGAAACCATCAATTTAACCTTGGATCCGTCCATCGCAGAGCAGTCGTATCTCGAGGATTGTCCCGTCTGCTGCCGGTCGATGATCGTGTCGTACAGCGCAGAGGACGGTGAAATCACCGGCCTGACGGTGGAAGCCTCCGATTGAAGCCGCGGACCGCCGCACCGCCGCTGGATTGGTTCAAAACCCTGCGTATCGCCTTCTTGCTGCTGGTGTTGGCGGTGGTCGGGCTGACCGCCTGGCAGGACCGCTATCGCAGCACTCGATGGCGAGAGCCTTTGTACGTCGCGATCTATCCCATTGCGGCGGATGACAGCCCGGTAACCGCGGCCTATGTGACGGAGCTCGACACCGAGCGCTTCAAGCCCATCGATGGCTTTTTTATTCGCGAGGCGGAGCGCTATCGCTTGGACAGCCAGGAGCCGATCAAGACCCGGCTCAGAGCGCCATTGCACGATCGGCCGCCGCAGCGATCACCGGACGCGGGACTGTTTGCGACCGCGCTATGGAGTTTACGTCTGCGTTATTGGGCCTGGCGCGACAGCGGGCACGTCAGCGAACCGGAAGACGTCCGCATTTTCGTGCTCTACCACGATCCCGCGCTCACTCCCGAGGTACCGCATTCGTTGGGCCTCACCAAGGGACTCATCGGCGTGGTCTATGCCTTTGCGACGCACGCCATGGATGGTGCGAATAATGTCGTGATTGCCCACGAATTACTGCACACCCTGGGCGCCGGCGACAAATACTCACCCCGCAACGATGCACCGAGTTTCCCTGACGGCTATGGCGATCCGCGGCAAGCGCCGCTGTACCCGCAGCAGACTGCGGAATTGATGGCCGGCCGGCGAATGCTCAGTGCCGACAAATGGGTGCAAGCGGAGAATCTCGAGGAGGTGGTCATCGGGCCTGCCACCGCGCTTGAGATCCGCTGGCCGCAACATGCGCATTGAGCGCAATTTCAATCGAGCGCGGCGAGCACCGGCGCATGCATGGCGCCGTTGGTGGCCAGCACCGAAGTGGACTCGAGCGTCAAGGCTGCGCCGCTCAGCTCCGTGAAACGCCCGCCCGCCTCCATGACTATTGCCGCGCATGCGGCTATATCGAGGATATTCACATCCGTTTCGATGACCGCGTCGATCTTGCCCGCGGCCAGCAAATGGTAGTGCAGAAAGTCGCCGTAGCCGCGAATCCGGCTGGCCTGCGCGATCATGGCGCCGTAACGCGTCCATTTGGGACCGGTCGCGAGACTCTTCATATTGCCGGACGAGATGGCCGCCGCTTCGATTGTCGACACGCCGCTGACCACGACACGCTGGCCGTTGAGGTAAGCGCCGCGGCCGCGCTCCGCATAGGCAAGCTCGCCGTATACCGGCGCGCTCGAGACTCCGAGTATCAACTCGCCATTGCGCATCAAGGCGATTTGCGTGGAAAACATCGCGTACTCGCGCACGAAAGCCTTGGTACCGTCGATGGGATCCACCAGCCATAGGTACTCGGCATCCGCGTCGCGCGAGCCGGTCTCCTCGCCGTAGAATCCATGCGACGGGAAGCGCGTCTCGATGATTTCGCGAATCGCCATCTCGCAGCGCACGTCGGCCTCGGTGACCGGCGACTTGTCCGCCTTGATTCGCACTTCGACGTTGCGCTGGTACAGCGACAACGCGATGGCCGAAGCGGCCGCCGCGGCATCGAGCGCCGCCTGCAGTTCTGCTGAATTCTCCATGGCGCCACCATACCAAAGCTTATGCTACCGTCACACGTTCCTCTGGAATTTAAGGATCATGGGAAACCGGCTCAGCAAAATCTATACACGCACCGGCGACGACGGCAGCACCGGTCTCGGGGACGGATCACGCGTCCCGAAGGAAAGTCTGCGCGTCGAGGCGTACGGCACCGTGGACGAAGCCAACAGCGCGGTGGGCGTGGTGCTAGGTTGTGCGTCCCTGCCGCCGGAAATCAGGCGTTGCCTCACGGATATACAGCACGACCTTTTCGACCTCGGCGGCGAGCTCTGCATACCCGGCCACGTGATGGTGACTGCGGCCCATGTGACGCGACTCGAGCACGAATTGGACGATTTCAATGCAGCATTGCCGCCGCTCAAGGACTTCATACTCCCGGGAGGCGGATCTGCGGCCGCCGCCTGTCATCTCGCGCGCGCCGTCTGCCGCCGCGCGGAACGGCGCTGTTGGTCGCTGGCGAGAATCGAAACCGTGGCGCCCGCCTCACTTCAATATTTGAATCGGCTGTCCGATCTCTTGTTTGTGATCGCGCGGGTGCTGGCTCGCGAGACGGGCGGCGGCGAGGTCATTTGGCGCCGAACTTGAGTGCTTACGCAACGCTTGCGGAGCGCTGCGGATGGGAGTGCAGCCACTCCGAATGCCAGCGATTCAACTCCTCGATTGTCAGAGGTCGGCAGAACAAGAATCCCTGAACCTGATTCGCATGCCGCGATTTCAGATAATGCCATTGCGCTTCGGTCTCCACCCCTTCCGCCACCGTGGCCAACCCCAGGCTCTTGGCCATGGCGATGATGGCATCGACCAGCGGTGTATTGCCGCCGCCCTTCGACGCGATGTCGCGCACGAATACCCGATCTATCTTCAAGGTATCGATGGGGAAATGCCGCAGGTACGACAGGGAGCTGTAGCCCGTGCCGAAATCATCCAATGCGGTGGCCACGCCAAGCTCTTTCAGTGATCTGACGGCTTTGCTCACCACCGCGGAATACTCAATCAAGGCGCCCTCGGTGAATTCCAATTCGATCATGCGCGGTTCAATCCCGGCGGCATTGATCGCGCGCGACACGCGTTCTACCAAACTGCCGTCGCGGAACTGCACGCCGGAGACGTTCACGGCGACTTGCCATCCAGGCCCCATCGTGTCGCGCCACAGGCGCGCCTGCGCGCAGGCTTCGCGCAGTACCCAGTCGCCGATCTCCACGATCAGCCCGCTTTGCTCGGCCAACGGAATGAATTCGTCGGGAGAGACGAAGCCACGCTGCGGATGGCACCATCGCAGCAGCGCTTCCACTGCCTCGACACGCATGCCCTCGACGGCCAATCGCGGTTGATAATTCAACGTGAATTCGCCGCGTTCCAATGCCTTGCGCAAGTCGGCTTCCATGGACAAATGCTTGGCCGCGCGCGTGCTGATGGATTTTTTGAAGAATTCCAACTTGCCGTGGCCGGTTTTTTTGGCGTGATGCATCGCGGCGTCGGCATTCTTGATCAGCGCCTCGGCGCTCGCCGCGTCGGCCGGAAACATGCTGACGCCGATGGTCGCCGACAGTGGAATTTCCTGTTGTGCGAATACAAACGGCCTGGCCAGGGCAAGCTGCACCCGGTGCGACACCGCCTGCGCGCTGTCTGCCGTCGCAATGCCCGGCAGTGCGAGGGCGAATTCGTCGCCTCCGGTGCGCGCCACCCAATCATTGATGTCGTTCGCGTCACTGTCATCGACCAACGCGCGCTGCGCATCGCGCAGACAATGCTGCAGGCGGTGAGCAATCTCCTTGAGCAAGCTGTCGCCGACCGCCTGGCCCTGAGTGTCGTTGATGCGGGAGAAATTATCGACGTCCAGCATCAGTACCGCGACCCCGCGCTGCCTCGGCGCGGCCCATTCCACCTGCTGCTCCAAGATCTGCAGCAGCCGCTGCCGGTTGGGAAGCGCCGTGAGCGGGTCGTAGTAGGCGAGATATCGCACCCGCGCCTCGCTCTCGCGCAGCTGATCCTGGGTTTGCTTGGCGCGCACCAGGAATTTCACCCGTTCCGCAAGCAGCATGGGGTTGATGCCTTTGGAGGAGAAGTCGGTCGCGCCCGCATCGTAGGCGCGCTGTACCGATTCCATATCGTCGAGACTGGTCTGCATCAAAATCGGCACGTGCCTCGACGCCGGCAACGAGCGCAACGCGCGGCATACATCGAATCCGCTCATGCCCGGCATGACCACATCGAGCACTACGCAATCGGTGGGCTGCGCGTGATACTGCTGTAGGGCGCTCTTGCCGTCCGCGGCAGTATTTACCCGAAAGCCCGCCACTTCCAGAGCGCTGCCGACCAGCAATCTCGCGCCCGGATCGTCATCGACGACGAGCACGGTCGCGCAGCTGGGGATCTGTTTGTCGGCTTGAATCATGGTACTTCCTGTTACGCCGCGTTGGGCGAGCGCTCGCGCATCAACGCGCTGCAAAATTCCTGGTATTCCTTGCGGATACGCTGCACCAGGGGTGCGGTTTTGAGCACTCCGCCCTCGCGCACCAACACTTCGCACTCCTTGGTGAGGGCGGCGAGCCGCACGCCGCCGAGATTGGCGGTGCTCGACTTGAACGCGTGCAGCGCATTTTGCAACGCGTCGGCCTGCGAATTCGCCGCCGCTGTCTCGATGGCGCCGATCAAGGGCGGCGAATGCTGCAAATACAGCTCGATCATGGAGTTGAGGAGCGCGGGACGCGCCAGAGCTGCAATATTGCGCAGCACCGCGGCATCGATCAGCGGCAGCTGCGGCGTGTCGCGGCGCTCGGATTCCGGCAGCACATGCAGCGCGAGCCAGCGCTTGAGCAGTGTGGCCAATTGCTGCTGCGAGAACGGTTTGCTCAGGAAGTCATCCATGCCCGCGGCAAGACAGCGCTCGCGATCGCCTTCCATGGTGTTGGCGGTCAGCGCAATGATGGGCAGCCGTGCGCCCCCCGTATTCTGCTCGCGCCGCCGCAGCTCGGCGGTGGCCGTCAATCCGTCCATCACCGGCATCTGACAGTCCATCAGGATGGCATCGTAGGCATCGTTATTCATCGCCTCGAGACCCAACCAGCCGTTCTCCGCCGAGTGCGCGATGCAGCCCAGGCTCTCCAGCATCCCGACCGCCACTTCCCGATTCACAGGATTGTCCTCGACGAGAAGAATTTTCGGTACGAAGGTCCGTGCCGCAGGACTCGGCACGGAGCGTATGGCCGTGTCCTCCATTGACGGTTCCGGCGCGGCGCTCATGGCCCGCGTCACGCAATTCAGGAGTTGCGAGCGGCGCAACGGCTTGGTGAGAATTGCCGCGAACAATTGCACGGTATCCGAGTTGGCTTCGTGATGGTCTCGTATGGTCAGCATGATGAGACGCACGGCCGCCAAGCGCGCATCGTCTCTGATGCGCTGCGCCAGTTCGATGCCGTCCATGCCCGGCATTTGATCATCGAGCAACGCAAAGTCGAAGCGCGGGCCCTCGGCGGTTTTTAGCACCTTGAGGGCTTGCACGCCCGATGCAGCGGCCACCACTTCCACGCCCCAGGAATTCAAGTGCTGCGACAAAATCTCCCGATTGCTGGCGTTGTCATCCACGATCAGTGCGCGCAATCCCACCAGCCGCATTCTCGGCAAGCGCGTAAACGTGGGCGTTAGTTCCACGATGGGCTCGAGCCGTACCTCGAACCAAAAAACCGATCCGCGGCCGACCACACTGTCGACGCCGATCTGGCCGCCCATCAAGGTCGCGAGTTCGCGGCAAATCGCCAAGCCCAAGCCGGTGCCGCCGTACTTGCGCGTCGTGAACGAGTCGGCTTGGCTGAATGCATTGAAAATGTCGGACTTGGCGCTTTCGGCAATGCCAATTCCGGTATCGATCACCTCGAAGCGCAGCAGCTCGTCGGCGCCGATGATCTTGACCCGCACGATGACTTCGCCCGCATCGGTGAACTTGATGGCATTGCCCACCAGGTTGATGAGGATTTGGCGCAGTCGCATGGGATCGCTGCGAACTTTCGCCGGCACATCCAATCCCACGTCGCAGGCGAGTTCGAGCCCCTTTGCGTGGGCACGTGCGGCGCAGATCTCGATGGCCTGCTCCACCGTTTCGCGCAAGCCGAATTCGATGCATTCCAGTTCCAGGCGGCCCGCTTCGACCTTCGAGAAATCCAGGATGTCATTGATTATTTGCAGCAGTGCTCCCGCCGAATGGGAAATGGTTTTTGACAAGTGTCGCTGGCGCGGCGTGAGCTCGGTCGCCTGCAGCAGTTCCGACATGCCCATCACGCCGTTCATCGGTGTGCGAATCTCATGGCTCATGCGCGCCAGGAACTCGCTCTTCGAGCTGCTGGCGCGTTCCGCGGCTTCTTTCGCGCGGGTCGCCTCGGTGATGACCAGCTGCAGCTCGCGATTGGCGTTGCCGAGATTTGCGGTGCGCTCGGCCACCTGCTGTTCCAGGAACTGCCGGTATTTCTCCAGGCGGCCGTCGCGATGCCGGATCTGCGCCAGCATTTGGTTGAAACCGTCGATCAGCGAACCGATTTCATCTTCCGAACTGCGCTCGACCCGCAGGCCATAGTTTTCCTCGAGCGAAACCCTTGTCATGGTCTGCGCCAAGTTGACGATGGGTCCCGAGATATGCTTCTGCAGGCGCGCCGCGAGCCAGTAAGAAATCAAAATGGCGGCGGCGATCGCCCCCAGGGTGATCAGTGCATAGCTGCGCCAGTCGGGATAAAACGCCGCCAACGGCACGAGAATGCGCACGTACCCGAGCAGCGCACCGTCGCGCGTCGCGGGAATGGTGATTTGCAGCTGTTTGCCGTTGAACAGCAGCGGCGTGCTGGCGGGGCTGATCCGCGGCGGCGGCGCGCTCTGTTGCAGCAGTACTTGGTCGCTGGCGCGATCGTAAGCGGCCAGCTCCTGGCCGCCGGGCAAGTAGACTTTCGCCACGCTCACCATCGGCTCATCGCGCAGCGCACTTAAGGCGTCAATCGCCCCCTTGGTCTCGCCCAGGCGCAGGGCCTCGATAGTGGTCACGCCGGTCACGCGCGCTATCCCGGCGGCACGCTGCTGCATGTCCGCGCGCAAGTGCAACAGATTCGTGGCCAAGTGCATGGCCATGGCAATCGCGAACGCAGCCATTGCCGGAACCGTTATGACCACGCGCAATTTGCGTTCGATTGGGAGGTCCGCAAACCAACGAAACAATAGCCCTCCCCTTTAGCGCGTCGGCATGAATGTACCCTCCTATAGGTGTCGGCTTGAGAGAGGAAATCTGCTGGAATGGAACGTGAACCGGTTCACGTTGTTCCGAGTGACGGCGATTTTGCCCGCTAAACGCCCGCTTTGCGGCAGGCGGCGGCCACACAGCGGTGGGCCCGCGGCCAGTCGAACGCGGGCCCCGGATCGGTCTTGCGGCCGGGCGCAATATCGCTGTGCCCTGCCAGCCGGCGGGGGGACAGGCGCGGATAGACTTTGCATAGCGCAGCGACGCTTTCGGCCAGCGCGTCGTACTGCGCCGCTTCGTAGGCAACGTCGTCGGCGCCTTCGAGTTCAATACCGATGGAGAAATCATTGCAGGCAACACGGCCTTCGTAACTCGACTGGCCGGCATGCCAGGCCCGCTCGGTAAACGGCACGAACTGAGTCAGGCCGCCGTCGCGCGCGATCACCAAATGCGCGGAAACGCGCAGCGCGCCGACTTCCGCAAAATACGGATGCACATCCGGCGGCAAGCTATTCGTGAAGAAGCGCTGCACCCACGGGCCGCCGAATTCCCCGGGCGGCAAACTGATGCCGTGCACGACGATCAGATCGGCCTCCACGCCCGCGGGACGCGCATCAAAGTTCGGCGAGGCCACCTGTGCGGCGCCGCGCATCAGTCCGGTATGTACATCGACCTGCATCGCGTCAGCATATGCGACAATCGGCCGTCGATGCACGCCATCTCAAACCCCGACCCTAAGCGCACTACATGCGGCTGACTCGCGTCTTCGTCGATGGCCCCCTGAGCCCCGGAAGTGTCGTGGAGTTGGCGAAAGATACCGCTTCGCATTTGGCAAAGGTGCTGCGCGCTCGCGGCGGCGACGAGTTGGTGCTGTTCAACGGCGACGGCCGGGAGTTCCTGGGCTCGATCGAGGCGGTACGGGGCACCCGAGTGTCGGCGTCCATCGGTGCTGCTCGCACGGTAGACCGGGAGTCCGCACTCGAGGTAACCCTGGTTCAATGCGTGCCGCGCGGCGATCGCATGGACTTCATCGTGCAAAAGGCAACCGAAT
>Ga0210387_10004792_pt1 | contig 10363 bp, 16 predicted proteins | sample IncBWC7OmetaG_FD_160108 | JGI IMG/M metagenome (GOLD analysis project Ga0210387, IMG submission 160108) | Forest soil microbial communities from Barre Woods Harvard Forest LTER site, Petersham, Massachusetts, United States - Inc-BW-C-7-O ...
CGTGGTGTGTCGGCGAAATGTTCCAAGACAGTAGTAGCGCCGAGGTGATGCGCAGCCTGCCCCGAGTGGGCGCAGATTTCCAACACTTGGCCGAAGGCGCCAAGCGCTTCTCGGGCCACCTTGGCGGTGTCATCGGTGCACGCATCGGCGATGACAACGATCCATAGCGAGTTATGCCAGCCGGATTGGCTATTGGCGGCGAACAAGCTAGCGATGCATTTTGCGATAGTCGCAGCGTGATTGTGCGCGGGTATGACGATCCCGACTGCCTGTATTTTCGATGGTGTACGGGACGGGGAGTAGGCGTGGGCGGCGTTTGCTGGAGCTAGGATCTTCTGCACCCCGCTAGAATCGCAAATCGAAAATAAAAATGCTGTAAACGATGTGCAGACTGTGAGGCCCTTAACGGTTCGTCTTTACACCGATTCCACCTGCGCCGACATTACCCTGGAAGTCCATTGAAGCTAAAGCGACGGCGTAAAGGCAAAGAAGGACCGCGATCAAGCTTCCGCCGGGCAAGGAGACAACCTCCAAGTCGACGCTCGCACAGGCATATTGGATGAGAGCACTAATCCGCACCGCGGTTACGTCCATAAACTGCTTCATTGCGCATTTCCCAACGATAAGTATCCGTACGGTTGCCACCATCAGCCCTTGTCGTACTCGTCGTGGCGCCGCCACCAGATGCCCGCCTCGTTGCGGCCCATGGGTGCGCGGTCGAGCCACTGGTACGCGCCCCAGAGGCCATCGAGGCCACGAGCGTAGGTCGAGTAGGTGTGATAGACGGCACCATCCTGCAGCACGAACGCGCTCATACCCGGCCGATCGCGCGTGTACGTAGGCGCATCGGTTCCGCACATGGCAGCGAATTGGCGAACCGGCTCCGGCGCACTGTTCGCATCCATCGCATGGCCACCACGCCGGTAGTTGTACTCGATGCCACCGGCACGCTGCTCTTCCTCGGTGAATGAGACACTGAAGTCGGAATTGAAGTCGCTCCTGGACGAAGAGCTCCAGGGAAATGTCCATCCCATTCGCCGCTTGTAGAACTGCAGCTTCGCGAGCGGCGCCCGCGAGACTGCCCACAGCATCACGTCATGGTTGGCGAGGTGCGTGGCGAAGCCGTCAAAGCCGTCAGCGATCATTGAGCAGGACGGGCAGCCGGCGGTGTAGTCGGGCCCGAACATGAAGTGGTAGACCAGGAGCTGTGAACGGCCCCGAAAAAGGTCCGCCAGCGATGCGCCCCCCTCGTCGGTGTCGAATGGATATTCCTTGTCGACCCTGACCCACGGCAACTCCTGCCGCCGCTGCGCCAGCTCGTCACTCCGCCGTGTGAGTTCCTTCTCCGCCTCGAGCAGCTTGAGCCGCTCGCCCAGCCACTCCTTCCGTGTCGCAGTCCTGTGCTTGGTCATCGCTCGTATCCTTCTGCTGATTGGTGAGGAATTAGATTAGCGCCGCGTTCCAATGGGTGGGAGTAACAAGTGTGACGGGATTTCCGCGGACGCGAGGATCGGCGCCGCGGCGCATAAGCCGGACGAACATCCGCCTGGCATCAGCATTAAGCTTTTCTTAACAGTCGATCAGATACTGCGTTTGTTGTGGTTTGGCCGGCGGTGCAGTCTGTGCGCTGTTCGATCAATCCATTAAACAGGGTAATCACGTGAGCTACGAAACCACGATCAAGACGCGATCCATCTCGGCAGCCTTCATTTTAGCCGCCGGCTTCTTAACTCTCGGTGGTGTCGCAATGGACGGAAGCGCCCAGGCCGCCGAGCCGCAGTACGATAAAGCCATCGTCGCCTATGGAGACTTGAACCTGGACTCGGAACAGGGTGCCAAGGCGCTCTATGCGCGACTTCGCAATGGTGCGGAGGACGTCTGCTCCTCTCTGGAAGGGCGCGATTTGGCCTTCAAAAAACTTTGGCAGAGTTGCTTCGATAATGCAGTGGCCGGTGCGGTCACGCAGATCAATAGATCTGGTCTTACCACGCTGCACAACCAAACAGTCAGTCGATCAAAAGGTTATCGGTGAGCTTGTGGGGTCGATTGCCATGTTGGTTCACACAACACGGCGTCCCGAATGAGACTTGATTCGCGGTCGGTGACGGACAATCGAACCACAATGGAGAGGCCCTAACTCCAAGGAATGGTTCGATGGCGTTTAAACCGCGGGTCTTCGACAGACTTCTGCAATTCGCCTCTGCCGCACGCTCAAAGTCGGCGGTAACTTTGGCGGCCGTCTCTTTTGCGATCTGTCACTTGGTCGTGATGGGAACCGCCGCCTCCGGCACCAGTACCGATTTGGACGCCGAGATTCCGCGCCAGCTGGTCCATTTTGCCGCTGAGCTATGCCGATTCGCGCTGCCACTCGGGTTCATGGTGGCCGGATTCGCAGGCCGCGCCAAGACTTCCGGGAATCGCCGGAGAATTTCCTGAGGATCGCGGAAGCTTAGGCGAGCTCGGCCGCCTGGATCAAACCGGGATCGTCGGGTACCGCGGAATTGATGCGTGGGCTGACAGGGTAGGCTTGCATGCCACCCTTGTTATAGGGTCGCAGCGTCGCCTTTGCTGCTACCGGGGTTCCTCGCAGCCACGTTTGATAATCTTTGCGTCGCAAGATGGCAGGCATGCGGCCGTCGGTGTTGGCGATGCGGATCATGAGGTCGTTCGGCGGCACGCAGACTAGCGAGCAGCTTTCGATCACATCATCGCCCTCGCTCACGGATCGATCCCAAACGGCGGCCACGCCCAGGACCGAGCGGTCCAATAGACGAACAAAGTGGGGTTGGCGGTAGCGTTGATTGGTCAGTTGCCATGCATAGAATCCGGACATGGGCAGAATGCAGCGTTGGCCTTCGAGCCAGGGCTTTCGGAATATCGGGGATTCCATGATCTCACTCAAGTCGATGGTCAGCGGTGATTCACTGGCGCGACCTTCGGCGAATGAGGGTATCAGCCCCCAGCGCATCATGACCGCTTCGGATTGCCCGTCGTGCCAGCGGATCGCGGGCACGTATTGTTGCGGAGCGACGTTGTACTTGGCCGGGAAGCTCCACCAAGCCCTTGACGGCATGAATTCCCGCTCTACGGTGGCCTGGTCCGGAAGTGCATAGCGCTGACACATGACCGGACATTACGGCAGCGACCCTCCTTAAAAATGTGATGCGTCTACGGTTTGAGCGTGAGGCCGCATGACTTTTTGACGCGACTACTTGCGCCCGCTTGTTGAGGGCTATAGTGGCGCCTGGGGAATGCATATCAGGAGTTAGCATGGGCAAGGTAATTTACGAAATCGTTCGACACGATGGCGGTTGGGCATACAAGGTCGATGAGACATTCACGGAAGCCGTCAAGACCCGTGACGCGGCACACAAAGCCGCGGAGCTGGCGGCGAGAGAACAGGCGGAGCCAGGGGAAGCGACGGTCATCTCTTATGAAGACAAGGGCGGCCATTGGCACAAGGAGAAATCCGCGGGAGATGATCGTCCGGAGGCGAAAGTCGAGGGTTGAATAGCGCATGGCCGGTCTCGTGACGGAAACGAGCGCCGATGATCCGGCGGCACTGACGTTCCGGTCCGCTATGCCCGCGGATGTCGCTGATGCAGTGCCGCTGATCTACAGCTCCGGTCCATCGGCTTTTGACTATGTGTTCGATATCGGCACGCCTCTTGGAGCGCAGGAATTCCTACGCTTCGCATATCTCAGGGGCGGAGGTGAGTTCGGCTGGCAGGCTCATCGTGTCGCTGAGATCAACGGGCGGGTTGCTGCCGCGGGCGCCGCGTTTGATGGTCGCGCGGTCCTGCGCTTCACGATTGCGGGCGCGCTGCAGATTTTGCGATTCTACGGTCCAATCCGCGCGTGGGGTGTCATGATTCGCGGCCTCCGCACCGAGACGGTCATCCGGCCGCCGCGGGCGGAGGAATATTACTTGTGCCACGTTGGCGTCCGGGAAGAGATGCGGGGGCACGGCATAGGCGCGCGCTTCATGCGCCATCTACTTGAAGGCCTCGATGCCGATCGACATCGCTGCGCGACGCTCGATGTTGCCGTCACCAACCCACGCGCCCAGTCGCTTTACGAGAGACTTGGGTTCGTAATAGAGGCCCTGCGCGCATCTAAACTGCAGAACCGGCGCGGCCGAGTCGCGGACCACTACCGGATGAGCTGTGCAGTGGGCGACTACCTCAAGCGCGGTGTTGTTCCCGCAACAAGGCTTTGACCTGGCGATGAATCAGTACGGGGACATAGGTCTTGATTCTGGCAGTCCGCTCTAATTTCGCGCGTTCGCTCGAATAGAGGCGTGCCACGAGTTCACGCGGCATGCGCGTTTCTCGTGCCAACAATTCAATCTCTGTATCGACATGAGATGGGTCGCCGAGCTGTTGGTCGCCCATCGGTAGTGTTGCGAGTTTCATAAAGTGAATGCTACTCACCATGCGGCTTTGTGGCTCTTTTACAATTAAAATTTGCCATGTCGGGCTTATCGTGGGCGGAAACCGCTGCAGCCGGCGCGCTAAAACCGCGATTTCACGCTAGTGGCCTCGTATCGCAGCCCGTTGCTCCGCCACCCAGGTCGAACACTGCACGAGCGTAGTTTGGTTGGCGGCATTGCAGAGCATCAGCTAAGGTACAGCAGCATTCATACGGACGGAGCTCCCTTGATGGACATCGTCATTCCAAGCGCCGCGTCGATCGGCTTGTTTGCCGTTGCGGCGACCCTTCTGCTGCTGACTCCCGGTCCTGCCGTTTTATACATCGTTGCGCGCAGCGTCGAGCAAGGCCGGATTGCCGGCTTGGCCTCGGTTTTCGGAATCACAACGGGAACGCTCGTGCATGTGCTGGCATCGACGCTGGGGCTGTCGGCGCTCCTGGCTTCCTCGACGCTCGCTTTCGCGGTGGTCAAATATGCGGGCGCCGGGTATCTGATTTATATGGGGGCGCGGCGGATTCTTAAGCGAGCTGATACGCCGGCCTCGTCATTGAAGCTCCCAAGGCGAAGCTTAGGCAGGCTGTATCGCGATGGTTTCGTCGTCAACTTGCTGAACCCGAAAACGGGGTTGTTCTTCTTGGCATTTTTGCCTCAATTCGTCGATCCTTCGCGGGGCGCGGTCCCGTTCCAGATCGCCTTCCTCGGTCTGTTGTTCACATTGATGGGCCTGACGAGCGATGGTCTCTATGCGTTGGTCGCGGGCACGGCCGGCCGCTGGGTCAAGCGCCAGAGCCGCTACCTGGACTGGGAACGCTATATCACGGGAAGCGTGTTTATCGGTCTCGGCTTGACTGCCGCCTTGACCGGCGGCCCGCGCAAATAGCGGAAGATACATACGGCACCGATCGCAATCAACGTTGACCGACTGATCGCCCGCATCAACAATCTTGCCGAGATGGAGCGCAAGGACGATGGTACGTGCAATCGACTGGCGTTGACCGATGCCGACCGCCGCGGCCGCGACCAGGTCGTCCAATGGATGCGCGATGCAGGCCTCACGGTGCGGATCGACCAGATCGGCAACATTACAGGTGTGCGCGCGGGCCGGTCGGCTGTCCGCCCGGTGATGACCGGTTCGCACATCGACACGGTCGGTAATGGCGGACGCTATGACGGCATCTACGGTGTGATCGCAGGACTTGAAGTGCTACAGAGCCTTCGGGATGCCGATCAAGTCACTGAGCGGCCACTTGCCGTGACAGTGTTCACCAACGAGGAGGGGGTGCGCTTCCAGCCCGACATGATGGGCTCGCTGGTGTATTCGGGCGGCCTGACTCTAGAGGAGGCACTAGATGCGAAGGCGACAGACGGTGCGCATGTTGGCGATGAGCTCAAGCGGATCGGATATGCGGGAACCGAGCGATGCGGCGAGCCGGTTCCGCACGCTTTCATAGAGCTTCACATCGAACAGGGACCGATCCTCGATATGGAGTGCGGTTTGCTTGGCGCCGTCGAGAATCTCCAAGGCATTTCATGGCAGGAAGTCACGATTCGCGGCGTTTCAAATCATGCCGGCACGACCCCGATGCAGCTGCGCCACGACGCCGGCTATTGCGCAGCGAGAATCGCGGTATTCGTGCGTGAACTTGCCAAGCGCATGGGCGCCTCGCAGGTCGGCACCGTGGGGAGCGTCCGACTCACACCCAACCTGATCAATGTCATTCCCAATCAGGCAGTGGTTTCCGTTGATCTTCGCAACACCGACGATGCCCTGCTCATCACGGCCGAGAAGGAGTTCACCGCATTTCTCGCGACGCTCGTGCAGGAAGAGGGCGTCACAATTGAAACACGTTCCTTGGTAAGGACGCAGCCGGTGATCTTTGATCCGACAGTTCTGCAGGCTATCGAAGCAGTGGCGGCGGAGCGCGGACTGCCGATCCGGCGCATGACTTCGGGCGCGGGCCATGATGCCCAGATGATGGCGCGAATCTGCCCCACCGCGATGATCTTCGTGCCAAGCGTTGGCGGTATCAGCCACAATCCGCGCGAGTTTACCGAGCGCCGACACCTCGAGATCGGTGCCGATGCGCTCCTGCACACCATGCTGCGGCTGGCCGCAAGCTAAGGGCGGCGGTGCGTTTTGTCTTGGGAAGCATGCAAGTTCCGGATGCTACGGCAGCTTGCGTGCCTCAATTTCAATGGCCTTGGCGATCCTCACGGCGGTTTCTGCAATTTCCGTGATTCGAGAGGCGACGAGGCCGCTGAACTTGTCGTAATGCGCCGCTGCCATTCCGCCGGCAATACTCGCGGCCGCTTGAATAAGTTGTGCTTGTTCCATAGTAAATTTCCGATGTCGTTTTGTGGATTGAAGATAATTACCAAATCGTCCTACTCTAAATGAAACCCTAAGGCGCCGTTGAGTCGTAGTGTTGAACCCTGTCGGGTCGGGTCAGCAAAAAGCGGTCGTCCTCTGGATAATAGCGAGCGCGACTGATATCGCTGCCCGCAAATGCCTTGATGGAGGCTTCATCCTTCCACCAACTCAACGTCACGATCTCGGTGCGCTCCGCATCGATGTCGCGGGTAGCGACGATCGCTCCCAAGTTGCCGTCTGCTTGGCGATAGCCGGCGATGCCGGTGGCTTCAACGTATGCCAGGTATTCATCTTTCAGCGCATGGCGAATCTCGGCGCGCCACTCTCTCATGATCGACATGGAGCAGTCCTTTGGTTGGGGAATAGTTGTGCCCGGGCATTTTCCCGCGTCGAGGTTACGGGCGCAAACCGCGTACAATGTTGCACCGTCGACCGGCGCAATGGGGGAACCTATGCCACAACTCAAGCGGAAACGTGCCGTTAGATCATTGCCGCACGCTTATGAAGTCAAGGCGGAGATCTCTAACGCGACTCTGGCGAAGGCAAAATCCGCGCTCACGCTGCAAATCTATCGCAAGGACCTCAAGCTCGGGGAGCTGCAGATTGGCCGCGGATCGTTGTTCTGGGCCGGCGCGCGCCGGCAGTCCGCCAAGAGAATTCACTGGGGCCGATTCGCCGAAATGATGGATCGGTTGGCGTACGGAGATCATTAGACGACTTTAGCCAGTGGGTTTTGCCTACCCTGCCGCCGAAGGATGAGTATGCGTATTCTTCTCGCCTCTCATGGAACACGCGGCGACGTGCAGCCGATTGTCGCGCTGGCCGTGGCCCTGAAGGCGCGTGGCCATGCCGTTCAAATTGTCTGTCCCGCAAATTTCGTGACCTGGGTTCGCGGTTATGGGCTCGACGTCCAATCGGACGGCATCGATGTCGAGTCTCTCTTGCGATCCGCAGGCACCGGCCTGCAATCCCTAGGCTGGCAGATGCGATATCTGTCGCACAACACACCGCTTTTCTTCGAGCCGATCGCGCGCGCGGCCTCGAGCTGCGAGCTGATTGTCGGCGCCGGCATTCAATTTGCGGCGGCCTCCGTGGCGCAGTGGCGCAAAGTCCCCTATGCGCACGTCGTATTCTGTCCCTGCGGGACGCCGAACAGTGCGATCCCGCCGCCGAATGTGCACAGGCAAACGCTGCCGCGATGGATCAACCGGTTACTGTGGCAGGCGGGCGGCCCCGTCGCCGACCTCGCGCTTCGAGGCGCCGTCAACCGCGGCCGCGCGACGTTGGGTCTTGAAGCGCTGGACAATCCGATAAGCCAGCTCCTTACGGGGTGGACGATTCTCGCGGCCGATAGAGACTTAGGTCCGCTGCCGGATGATGCGCCGAATTGCGCATTGAGCACCGACGCATTGGTGCTCGACGAACCAGGGACGCTCGATGCGCGAGTCGAGGCGTTCCTGCAGCAGGGTCCTGCGCCGATCTACATCGGCTTCGGCAGCATGGTCGCGCCACACTCGCCCAAGCTGGTGGCACACGCCGTCGCCGCGGTGCGCGCGGTTGGACGGCGTGCGGTCATCGCCGGCGGCTGGGCATCGCTCGACCAGCACATCATCGAGGTAGATGACGTGCTCACTATCGACAACGTGCCCCATTCGCTGATCTTTCCCAAGGTGGTGGCCGCCGTTCATCATGGCGGTGCGGGCACGACGACCGCGGCGGCGCGGGCGGGCGTGCCGCAAGTCCTGCTGCCGCACATCCTCGATCAGTACTATTGGGCGCATCGCGTGAAGGTGCTGGGACTCGGGCCGCCGGCGCTGCCGATCGAGCGGGTAACGGTCGAGGGGCTCTGCGAGCGGATCAGCCGCGCCGTCAACGATCCTTCGATTCGAGAACGGGTGAACAGACTCGCGCCGGCCGTCGCGGCCAGAAACGGGGTCACTACGGCGGTAGAGCACCTCGAGGCGCTAATCCTGAGAAGCACATCACATTACGGTCGCGCTCGGAACGCCTGAGGGCGATATTGGCCTACCATTCGGCTAGGAGGACCAAGAACATGACGAGATTCGCAATTGCCGTGATCGCCGCCGTCACGCTAATGCAATCGGCGTTGTCAGTCGCCGGCGATAAGTCGACCGACCCCCGCCCCAAGCCGAGTTCTTTTGTTCCGCACCCCCATAGCAATACCCACGTCTACGGCTCACCAATTCAGCCTGCGGTCGTGGGTCATTCGAGGGTTTCACATCACAAGCACACGCCGAAGAAGCCATCGTCGAGTCCGAACAAGCCATCGTCGAGTCCGAACAAGTAAGATAGCGGAGGCTCCGGGCTGGACGGCCTGGAAAGAAGAAAAAGGGGTGCCGCGGCGGGTCGATGCCGACGGATGCCGACAGTCGGAGACACGCCGTGAGACGAACGAAGCTGTGCGCATTCAATATAGTGATGGTGGCGGCATCGCTTTGCCTACATCAGGCCAAAGCGGGAAGCGTTCAGCACACATCCTCGATTGGCGCCTCATTTGATGCCTTCTGGGGAGCGGCACACGATCGCCCATTCGATGAACAGGCAGCCGCGTGGGACAGGCTGGTTGAACAGCCCCGGCAGGATATATACGCATCGGTCGTGTGGGAGAGCCGAGACAATCCGCGCTGGAGGGAGGCGAAGGATCAGTCTTTGAGGCAACGTTTCGCCGAGTACCCTCGCGTCAGCGATCAGATCTCAGCGAGGGCGCACGCGATGCAGTCGGGTATGCGGACTCAGGCGACCCGCTTCCGCAAGCTGTTTCCGGACGCCCCGGCTCGGCCGCCTGTCCAACTAGTGCTCGCCCCGAATTTTGATGCGAAGAGCGGTGTATTGAGCAACGGCACTCCGGTCCTCGTCTTTGCGGTCGATTCCTTGGTTCTCGAGAACGCGGACATGAGTATTCTTTATCCCCATGAGCTCTTTCACCTCTACCACGCGCTTCATGCCGGAATTCAAAACGACGGCGTGATGGCGGGCGCTGATTTAACTCTGCCGCTGTTTGCTGAAGGCTTGGCCACGTACGTGAGCTCAGTGCTATCGCCCGGTCATGCAGATGGCGAGCTTCTCCTACAGGGGAGCCTCGGCGCCATACCCGTCGGTAGATTGCCGGAGCTTGCGCGTCGTTTCCTGTCGGAGGCCGATGACAAGGCGGTCAATGCCCTTGGCCCCAAGAGATTTGGACGCTGGTTCATGGGAGCAAAGAAGGACTACCAAGCCGATGTGCCGAACCGTACAGGTTACTGGTTGGGACTGAACGTTATTCGCCAAATGCAGCGTCAGTACACCGTGCAGGAGATGTCTTCGTGGTCTGCCGCCAAGGCCCAGGAAATGACGCGAGCGGCACTGCTGATCATGGCGCACGGGTGATCATGGCGCACGGAGACCCGGGAACCGACACGGCGCATTGAACTTCACGGCTCAACGCTTCTCGATACCCATATCCAAAATGATGCCGGTGACGCCGTCCACACGGCGAGCATCAAGCGCCGCGCGCTTTTTCGTATCAGGGTCACCGATGCTACTGGCCAGCTTAACCACGC
>Ga0210387_10004793_pt1 | contig 10362 bp, 8 predicted proteins | sample IncBWC7OmetaG_FD_160108 | JGI IMG/M metagenome (GOLD analysis project Ga0210387, IMG submission 160108) | Forest soil microbial communities from Barre Woods Harvard Forest LTER site, Petersham, Massachusetts, United States - Inc-BW-C-7-O ...
GCACCGTGGCTCGGCACTGCAAGCAGACCAGGAGCCCCAAGCTCTGTCCGGTCGGCACCGCCTTCACGCGCGGCTCCTCTCAACCCAACGCCAGAACTGTCCGGGCGTCGTGCGGCTGGTCAAGGCCGCGAGGGTGAGCATGAGCAGTCCACATGACCACAGCGCGACTCCCGGTATAACGAGTGCGTACGCCGAGAGCCTCACCAAAGCCACCAACACGCCCAGCATGAATACCTCGACAAAGGTCCACGGGCGCACCTGGGCCAGCAGCCGAAATATCGTGTTCTGCCCCGGCGCCTCGCGGGCGCGGCGCAGGGGCAGCAGCAGATACAGGAGGCTGGCAATCTGCAGAAAGGGTCCGAGCACGGTGGTGATGAACACGAGCGCAGCGAGGCCGGCGTGGCCTTGGGCGTAGAGTCCCAGGGCCGCTCCCAGGAGGGTGGTGGCACGCGTTGTGCCGTTGACTTGGATCGTGACCAAGGGATAGGCGTTGCTGAGGAAAAACAGCACCAGCGCGCAAAGGGCCAGGGCAATCGCCGTGTCGATGTTGCCGTTCTCAGGGCGCTGCAGGGGCGCGCGGCAGCGGGCGCATCGGGTGCCCTTGGATGCAGGTGCCACACCGACGCGGTGTGCCAAGTCACACGACGGACAAACGATAACCGACGACATTTAATGTTCTCGGATGGACTTCCGAGTATCTTGCCTCACGGCCGCCAAGGCGTCGCGTAATTCATCGATCCGGTAGGGCTTGGGGATAATTTTAATTTGTTGGGCTCCCGCCTTGCGGCGCGCCGCTTCCGCGTAGCCGCTGGTCAATAGCACCGGCAGATTGGGCCGCCGGCGGCGGATTTCCTGCGCCAGCTCGACGCCATTCATGCGTCCCGGCATCATCACGTCGGAGAAAACAATGTCGACCGTCCGGCGATCGGCGAGGGCGCCCAGCGCCGCCTCGGCGCTTGCGACGCGAGTCGTGTCGTACCCGAGTTGATTGATCATTTCAACGGTCAACGCCGCCACTTCGTCATCGTCCTCAACCACCAGAACTTGCGCAGCATTGACCGCGACGTCGTTAGCGGCACGCGGCATCAATTCCGGAGTATACGCCGGGGTCTTCAGCGTTCGCGGCAGGAACAAGCTCACCAGGGTTCCTCGCCCAGGGGTGCTTGCAATCCTCACCGCTCCGCCGGATGCCTTCGCAAATCCATGCGCTTGAGCAAGCCCCAGTCCCGAGCCGCTGCCGACTTCCTTGGTGGTAAAGAAAGGTTCAAACGCGTGAACAAGGATATCGGGCGACATGCCGACGCCCGAATCTGCAATATCGAGACGCACAAAATCGCCCTCGAGGTCCTGGTCTGTCAGCGCCGGCATGTTCTTCGCGCTGATTTCAATCGTTCCACCGCTCGGCATGGCATCGCGCGAGTTCAAGGCCAGATTGAGAATGACCAGCTCGAGTTCGCCTGGATCAACCTCCACGCACCACAGGCGCTCCGCGAAGGAGGTCTTGATTTGAATATCGCCACGCAGGCTGCGATTCAGCAATTCGCGCATGTCGCAGGCCAGCCGCTCGAGATTCACGGCTTCGGGCTTCAGTGCCTGACGCCTCGAAAACGCCAGCAGCTGACGGCACAGACCGGCGCCGCGGTCGACGGCCTGCCGCATGGACTTGAATATTTGTTCGCGCCGCGCCGGGTCGGTTTGACGCCCGACCACTTGCAGGCCGCCGGAAATGACTTGCAGCAGGTTGTTAAAATCGTGCGCGACACCGCCTGTGAGTTGACCTAGCGCTTCGATCTTCTGCGCCTGGCGCAATCGATCTTCCACCGCGCGCCGATGGGTTGCGTCGGCGATGACGCCCACGATGCGCGTCGGCGTGCCGAGCACATAAAATGTTCGCCCGCTTAAGTGCACCCACCGGGTTTCGCCGCCGGGGCCGCGGCGGGTGCGCGCCTCTACGTCAATATTTCCGGTGAACTCGGCCTGGGAAAAGGCCTGCCGAACGGCCGCCCGGTCTTCGCCCACGATGTGTTCGAGGGTCATGTCGAGATCCCAGAACGGCTGGATTTCGGAATAGCCGAAAATCTCATCGTGCCGGGCCGTCCGATGCACCGCCCCGGTCGAGAGATAAAGCTCCCAACTACCCAGTCCAGCCGACTCTAATGCGACTTGTAAGAGTTCTGCGGTATTTATCGCCCCGGATTCCATAGGCAACTGTAACCGACGAGCGCTTGAGCCTGATGTCGCCTGCTGGCTACGCCTCTTGTCAGAATCCGCCGATGCTATGTATCGAATTTACACCCTGGATTATTCTCCCGCTTGACGCTTAACCAGCCAAAGCGCCGTTCAAATTGCGCAGATTTTCGATAATCGCGGACAAAATCTCTGCATGTTCTTCCTCGACCGCCAGGGCGACCTTTACCAACCGCAGAGTGGCCGGGTCATAGTTCTGTCCGCCCTCGGCGATCCTGCGGTAGGCATCAATGGCGAATCTCTCGGCAAGGAGATTTCGCGACAATGCCCGGCCAAATACCGAATGATCCGGCGGCGCCGGTATTGAATCACCCGCTTCCGATCGGTCGAGGTCGAATCCCATGGCAGCCTCCGCGTAGAACTTATCGAGTGATTAGAACGAGACCGTCACTCCCGTTGCAGCAGCCTTGGGCGCGTCTCTGCGTAGGCAAATGCCCGACAAAATCTCGGACCGATTGCAGACGTGGTTTCTGCGCGATCAGGCGCGTTTTCGCTCCCGCGCGGTTTTCGGCGCGGCGCGCGCCGCAAGTTTGCCGCGCAGCTTGAGGCTGCTTTTAAGTGCGTCCATCAAATCGATCACTTCGGCCTTCGGGCGCGGCGCTTTCTTGGGCTCAGTGCCCAGCACATGAGTCTCCTTATTTTTTATTTTCTCGCGAATACGCCGCATCAGATCTTCACGATAGGTATCGTGAAACGCCTGCGGATTCCAGGCGGCGCTCATTTCCTCCACTAGTTTGCGGGCCATCGCGACTTCCGCTTCCTTTGGCTTGGCCGATTTTGCGGTCGCTGCCGCAGGCTTGACGGCAGGCAGAATTTCATCCGCGAATCTCAAGGTGATCAGCGTCAAGCCGCCGGCGGTTGGCGTGACCACGCACAGGTGTTCGCGGCCGCGCATGACGAAGGTGGCGACAGCAACCTTGCGGGTGGATTGCAGGGCGGCAGCGAGCAGAGCGTAAACTTTCTCGCCGCCCTTGCTCGGCAGCAAGTAGTACGGGGTCTGGTAGTAGAGCGGTGAAATGTCGGCGGCGTCAGTAAAGCTTGAAATGTCGATTGTTTCCGTGGCCTTCACATTCGCGTGCTTGAAATCCGCATCGGAGAGAGCCACGTACTGTCCTTTTTGGAATTCATAGCCCTTGACGATGTGCTGCCAATCGACGCTCTTGCCGCTGTTCTTGTTGATTCGTTCGTAACCCACCGGCGAGAAATCCCGGCTGTCGAGAAAATGTAGATTGAGCGCATGCTCCTTGGATGCCGAATACATTTCGATTGGGACGTAGATCAAGCCGAACGAAATAGCGCCGCGCCAAACGGATCGCTGGGCCATGGTTTACTCCTTGGGAAGATTTTTAGTTTGCTCTGCCTGCCCGATCAGCCCCGTGCAATTTGCGTCCTTTGCCAGGCCGCCGTCAACAAAAGCGAGCAGGGCGGCCACCGGGGTCAGCAGTGTGCCCAACGCCACGGCGCCGCCCGTCTGCGCCGCCAGTTTTCCGGGTTGCACGCCAATTTTCGGTTGCAGCAGCGTACCGCGAACCGTGATGGGGGTGCGCAAGCGCAGAATGCGCACCTTCTTTGGCTGGCCGCGCAGCGACAGATCGAGCGTCTCGTCCTTGAGATCGACTTGGCCCTGGCCGGTGACCAACACATTCGTGGTATCGATGACGAACATGGTCGCCTGCAATTCGCCGTTGTTTGCTTTGAAGTTCGCAACACCGCAGCGCACGTCGGTCTTTTGTTCATTTTTTGTCAGGATGAGTCCCAACCCGCGCGAGACGTCGATGCCGGTCAGTTCGGCGAAGGCTTCACGCATCTCGCCTCTGGGGATGACCAGGGTGATGTCGCCGTCCGCATCTGCGGCCGTTTTGTGAACTGACGTTCCTGATCCCTGTAGTTTGATCCGTCCCTGTAATTGCCCTTGGAGCGGCGCATCCTTGCCGGACTTGGGCTTGAACTGGGCCAGGTCCACATTGCTGAGTTTCATGTCGATGCTGGTGTGCGGCGTCGAGCCTTGTGCATCGATCGTCACCGTACCGGCGAATTCCCCTTGCGGCAGGGCGAAGGTGAGCGGATCGAGCGCGATCTTGCCGTTGTCGAGACTCAGGTGGAAGCGCACTTTGTTCATGGGCATTTTGGAGGTGGTGACCGATGCCGCATCGAAATGCACGTCGGCATCCATTCCACGCACGCGCTGCACCTGTAAGTCCGCGTCCGGCAGCAGCAGCGCGGGAGAAGCGGCGGCTGCGCGCGCAGGCGCGGGCACTACTGGCGCGGCCGCCGCTGGCGCAAGCGCGTTTGATTTTCTGGCAGGGGTGGCTTCAGTTCCCAATGGTGCCGCCAGGTCCGCCAGGTTTAGTTGTTTCGAGACCAGAGTCGCGGTCAGCTTGGGCCGCTCGCGGCCGGTATCGATGGACAGATTCCCGGATATGTCGCTGCTGCCGAACTTGCCGTGCAGATCATCGACCTTGAAGCGTAGATTTTCGCGCACCAGCGTGCCCGAAACATCGTAGGGCGGCGAATTGGGCAAGGCCAGGCCCGTCAAATAGTACACATCGGCCAGGTCGTTTCCGGATACATGAAAGCTCGCCTGCAGCGCGGCCAAGTCGAACGGATGCGCAATGCCGGCACGAGCGCTGAGTTTGATGTCCGCGGCGGTGACGCTGGTTTCAAAACTATATGGCTTGGACTGCTGCACGCCGATCAGCGGTTCGCCATCGAGGTTCAGCTGAAATGGCTTGCCGTTGAGCTTGCCGGAGCCGCGCACTTTCAACGCGTGGCTGTCGGCCGAGTTATTTGTCTCGGCGACCGATACCTGTCCGTCGAAGGTCAATTTGCGGACGCGATCCGCCAACTTAAGCGTGCCGTTGATGAGGGTCAATTGCTGGATAACGGGTAGGTGCAGCGGCTTCTGGGCAGAATGCTTCACGCGACTATTGCCGGAGCCGGAAGAGTCCCAATTGGTACGACCGGATGAGTCCCTTTCCACGTCGATCGCGGGCGTATCAATCGTGACTCGCGGAAAAACGAGATGAAATTGCAGCAGCGATTTGAGGCTCATTGTGGCGTCGAATTTCTTCACGTTTATCATGTCGCGCGCAGCGGTCCACTCGGGATTGGCGACAGTGAGGCCTTCGACGGTCAATTCTGGATTGAAGGTAAAGAGATGTACCGTCACATCGCCGGCAATGCCCACAGGCCGCCCGCTCGCCCGCGAAACCTCGTGCACGATCAGCCAGCGCCAAAAACTCGCGGGCGCGAGCGCGGCGGCCGCGATGATGAGGACAATCAACAGACCCAAGGACAGCGCGATAAGCGCAAGCGCCCGGCGCGGGCGTATCGGGCGTGATTTCCTCACCCCCGGCGGTCGGATTTCGGTTCGCTCGGCAGCCTCGGTGGTCACGCAGACGCTCGCTCACCCGGGAACACCCCGGACTCAAGATGCGAACGCTACGCGTCTTCGCTCGAGACGACTGTCTCCCGCGGCCGGCTTCCACCGTAAGACAACCTGAAGGGCTGACTCTCAGTGCGGTTTGGCGCCGGTCTCCATGAGAAGACGGGTGAAAAGATACAACCGCGGGACGACGCTGTTGAGGTCGATCCACTCATGATCGGTATGGAAATCGCCGCCCACGAACCCTAAGCCGTCGAGCGCCGGCGTGCCCTCCGACATGGCGAGTGCGGACTCCGATGCTCCACCGTTGCCGGATAACTCAACTGTCTTGCCGATTTCAGCGTAGATGGCGCGCGCGCGGGCGGCCAGTGCGTCGATCTGCGCATTCTCGGTCAAAGGCGGAAAGGCGGGATCGTGCGCGAGGGTCACGGTCGTGTCCGGAACTTGGGTGCTATGCGTTCCCGCCTCGACTTTTGCAAGGATCGCGTCGAACTCTTCCGGCTTGCGGTAGCGAACATTGATGGTCGCTTCAGCCTGGTCCGGAATAATGTTGGCGCGTTCCCCGGCTCGCAGGACGGTGAGATTGACCGTAATGCCGCTGCCGGAGGTCGGGAAGGCCCCTTGCAGGGCGTTCAGCTGATGCATGAGTTCGACGGCGGCATTGCGCCCGTCCTGCGGCGCCATGCCCGCGTGCGCCGCGCGGCCTTTGACTTGAATGCGGATGCTGGCCGCACCCTTGCGCCAGACCGTCAGTGCGTCCGGCGGGTCGCCGGGTTCCATGTTGAATTCCACGTCGTGTTCGCGCGCCAGGCGCCTGATCAATTTGGTCGAGCCGGGCGAACCGCGTTCTTCACTATCGTCCAGCAGGAAAGTAATCGTTGCGAAATTCTTGAATCCCAGGTCGTGAAGAATCTTCAACGCCGTAAACGCATTCACGACGCCTGCCTTTTCGTCGCCCACACCGGGGCCATGCGCGCGCTGCTGGTCCATGCTGAATGGCCTCGCGGCGACAGTGCCGGGGCCGAATACCGTGTCAACGTGCGCGATGATGAGAATCCTGCCCTTTCCGGTGCCATGGAAGACGGCAACCATGTTGTCAGGCAATCCCGGCGCTTCGGCAGGTTCGGTCCGCACCTCGGCGCCCAACTGGATCAGGCGTTCTCGCAGCACCGCCTCGACCTTAGCGCCTCCCTCGACATCGCCGGTTCCGGAATCGATATTGACTATCTCCTTCAAGAGCTCCAGTGCGCCGCCGCGGTTGGCTTCCGCAGCCTGATACACCTTTTCGTTGCGGGGCGAGGCCGCATCGGCGCCGCCTGTCAACGCGATCAGGACGGCGGCTGCGACGCCTGTAATGAGTCTTATTGTGTTCACGTCTTCTCCGGAAGGGTTGCCTCGGGAGGAAATTAGCACGCGCCACGTCCGCAATCTTCGCAATTTTGGCGCTGAGCGGGGTATTCCTGTTTACAATCCGCAGCAATTGCGATTTTGTCAGGAGAATAAGGGATGCGAGGATCGATCGGGCGGCGTCAGCTGTTGACCGGCACTGGCGCTGCGGTATTGCTCGGTGGCCTGCAAGGCTGCGCGACCTCCTTCAGCGACAAGGGAGCCGCCAAAGCGCCCGCGCTGCAGTTGGTGCCGGTGCGTGCGAGCACCGATCGGATAACTCGCGTCACCGTCTGCACCCGGCCGTTTCGGGCGGCTGGCCCGCGCCTCGACACCGAGCAGATCGGCTCGAAGCTCGTCGTCCACAACTATGGGCACGGGGGCAGTGGCTGGTCATTGTCCTGGGGCTCGAGCGGCGTTGCGGTCCGCAAGGCGCTGGCGAGCGGCGAACGCGACATCGCCGTCATTGGTTGCGGGGCATTGGGACTGACTTCGGCGTTGCTGCTGCAGCGAGCCGGCGCCAGAGTCACCATTTATGCCAAGGACCTGCCGCCGAACGTGAGATCCTCGCTGGCCACCGGACTTTGGACGCCCGACTCGAGGATCTGCCTTGAAGAGAATGCGACGCCGGCGTTCAAGCAGCTCTGGGAGCAGATGGCCAGGGGATCGTTCCAGACCTACCAGAACTTTCTGGGTTTGAGCGGCGCGCCGGTCGAATTCATCGATAACTACTATGTATCTGACGAGCCCGCATCGTTACGCCGGCGGGGCGTCGCGGACGGCCGACCGCGATTCGCAGATCTGCAACGCGAGCTGGTGCCGGACCTATTGACGCAAGGCGCGGACTTCGCGCCCGGCAGTCATTCCCTGGGCTCCCGGTATCTGCGGCGCAATTCGCTGATGATGTTCAATTTGACCTCGTACCAGCGGCTGCTGCTCGGCGATTTTGGCGCCAACGGCGGCAAGATCGAGATCGCCGAATTTCACACACCCGATGATTTCGGCAAGCTGCGCGAAAAGACCCTGATCAACGCAACCGGTTACGGTGCGCGAGCATTGTTCGGCGATCAATCGCTCACGCCGGTGCGCGGACAATTGGCGCGGGTAATTCCCCAGCCCGAAGTCAATTATGGACTTTTCTACAAGGGCGTCTCGTTCGTGCCGCGGCGCGACGGGTTGGTTTTTCAAGTGGTGGGAGAGGATGACTATTACGGCTTCAATGACGAAACCGCTTTGCCCGACCGCGGTGAAGCGGATCGTGCCGTCAATACCATTGCCGGACTGTTCAGCGGCCCAGCGTCTTCCGGCTAAATACAAACAGGAATATCCCCATGGCGCTGACCATCAGCGGACTGTCGAAAACATATCCGAACGGCGTATGCGCGCTGAAAAACCTTTCGCTCTCCGTCGGCAACAACATGTTCGGCCTGCTCGGGCCAAACGGAGCGGGCAAGAGTTCGCTCATGCGCACCATTGCCACCCTGCAGGATCCTGACTCCGGCAGCATTGATCTTGACGGGTTGAACGTGCTCACCCAGAAGAATGAGGTGCGGAAAATTCTCGGCTATCTGCCGCAGGAATTTGGCGTATATCCCAAGATGTCGGCGTCCGACATGCTGCAGCACCTGGCGGTCTTGAAAGGGGTGCGGAGCAGCGGCGAGCGCAAGGACATGGTCGAAGCCCTGCTGCAGCAGACTAATCTTTGGGACGTGCGAAAAAAAGCGCTTTCGACCTATTCCGGCGGCATGAAGCAACGCTTCGGGATAGCACAGGCGCTGATCGCAAACCCAAGGCTGATCATCGTAGATGAACCGACTGCCGGCCTCGATCCGGCTGAGCGCAATCGCTTTTTGAACCTGTTGTCCTCAATCGGACGGGACGTCACGGTCATTCTCTCGACGCACATTGTCGATGATGTCCGCGAACTCTGCCCGCGCATGGCCATTATCGCTTCGGGACAAGTGCTGCTGGAAGGATCGCCTAGTGAGGCGTTGGCGGCCCTCGATGGGCAGATTTGGTCACGAGTGGTCGCCACCGACGAGGAATTGCGTGTGTTGGAAGCGCAGCTGAACATCGTCAGCACGCATCTGGCCGGAGGCCAGCACGAAATCCGCGTGTTCTCCGCCTCGTCTCCAGGGGCGGAGTTCCGTCCGGTGGCCTCGGGCCTCGAAGATGTTTACTTTTTGAATTTGTCGCGCCACGCGAAACACTAAGACCGGCGTCGCGGAAATCACATGCGCATGTTTTGGGAGTTCTTCACGTTTGAGTTGCGCTTTCGAGCGAAGAGTCCGTCGACTTACATTTACTTCCTGCTGTGGCTGGCATTCTCGTTTTTATGCGTGGCCGCGGAGAACTTTGGACCCGTGGCCAACGGCAACGGCAAGGTGCTGCTGAACGGTCCCTATGCGATCACGCTGAACGATCAGGTGGCGTGCTTGTTCGGGCTGATCATCATCGCTGCGATTTTTGGCACCTCCATCCTGCGGGATTTTCAGCGGGATACCTACCAGATTCTCTTCACCAAGCCGGTTTCCAAATTTGCCTACCTGGGCGGGCGCTGGGCAGGATCATTCGTAACCACCGTTCTGGTGTACAGCGGGTTGCTGATCGGCACATACCTCGGAACCTTTGCGCCTTGGGCGGATCACGCGCGGATCGGACCGAACCACCTGAGCTGGTATCTCGAGCCGTTCCTTTCCATCATCGTAATTCAGATATTTTTCACCGGCTCGCTGTTTTTTGCCGTGGCAGCACTGACGCGCAAGATATTCATCGTCTATCTGCAAGGCGTGGCGCTGTTCATGGTCTACCTGGTCGGCGTGACGGCATTTTCGGCAACGCGTTCCTTGGAGCATTTTTGGTCCGGCATTCTCGATCCGGTGGGACTGCTGCTAAACAATGCCGTGGCGCGCTATTGGAGCGTGATCGAGAAAAACACCCGGCTTTTCCCATGGGACTTTTCCGGATACTCGCCGGGCGTATTTTTATTCAACCGGCTGCTGTGGATCAGTGTCGGCGTGGCGGCCGTGCTCGCGGTATGGGCGTTGTTCCCCATGTCGGTCGAGGCGCTGACCGCCCGCTCCCAGGGAAAGCGCGCGGCGCGCGCGCGTCAGGACGAGGAGGAGGGCCCGTCGAAAAAGCGTTCTTTCGTCGCCGTGCGGCTGCCCAGAGTTCACCAGCTGTTTGGGGTAAGCACGGCGTTTCGTCAATATCTCGCGCTCTCTACCTTGAGAATCCGCCTGATCCTCAAGGAAGTGCCGTTTTGGGCCATTGTGGGTCTGCTGATTGTGTTCGCCGTCAACAATGGGCACTTTGCCGGGCGGCTTGGCGGCGTGGACGTCTGG
>Ga0210387_10004794_pt1 | contig 10362 bp, 10 predicted proteins | sample IncBWC7OmetaG_FD_160108 | JGI IMG/M metagenome (GOLD analysis project Ga0210387, IMG submission 160108) | Forest soil microbial communities from Barre Woods Harvard Forest LTER site, Petersham, Massachusetts, United States - Inc-BW-C-7-O ...
AGCGCCACGCGGGTCAATCCGCCCGGCACGATGGTGGTGCGTTTAGAGCCCGTCAGCACGAAGGGCCGCAAATCGACATGACGTGGAGCGAGGCCGGAAGCGGTGCAGGTCGGGCAGGTCGACAGCGCCAGCGTCGGCTGGGCGATAAAGCCCTCCGGCTCGCGCTTGAGCTTGTCGCGGAAGGCCTCGATGGTCGCCTTGGTAGCGGCGGGGCCGATCAGCATGCCGTAGCCGCCGGAGCCGTGCACTTCCTTCACCACGAGGTCGGCCAGATTGTCGAGCACGTAGGAGAGGTCCTTCGGCTCGCGGCAGCGCCAGGTCTGCACGTTCTTGAGGATCGGATCCTCACCCAGATAAAATCTGACGACATCCGGCATGTAGGAATAGATCGCCTTGTCGTCGGCGATGCCGGTGCCGACGGCGTTGGCGAGCGTGATATTGCCGGCGGCATAGGCCGACATCAGGCCGGGCACGCCGAGCGCGGAGTCGGGCCGGAAGGTGAGGGGATCGAGGAAGTCGTCATCGACGCGGCGGTAGATCACGTCGACCCGCTTCACACCCTCGGTGGTGCGCATGAACACCTCGTCGTTCTTGACGATGAGGTCGCGGCCCTCGACCAGTTCGATGCCGAGCTTGTCCGCAAGGAAGGAGTGCTCGTAATAGGCGGAGTTGTAGACGCCGGGCGTCATCAGCGCGACCGTCGGCTCGCCCGAGGCGCTGGCCGGCGCCACCGAACGCAACGCGGACAGCAGCTCGTCCGGGTAGCGCTCGACCGGCGCCACGCGGTGCCGGGCGAACAGGTCCGGAAACAGCCGCATCATGATTTCGCGGTTTTCCAGCATGTAGGATACGCCGGACGGCGTTCGGGCATTGTCCTCCAGGACGATGAAGTCCTTGTCGTCGACGCGGATGACGTCGATGCCGGCGATGTGGACATAGACGTCGTGTGGCACGTCCTGGCCGTTCATCTCCGGGCGGAAGACCGGGTTCTGGAAGATCAGGTCCTCGGGCACGATGCCGGCGCGGAGAATGTCGCGGCCGTGATAGATGTCCTTGAGGAACATGTTCAGCGCCTTGACGCGCTGGCGCAGTCCTTTTTCCAGGAGGGTCCATTCCTTGCCGGAGAGGATGCGCGGGATGACGTCGAAGGGGATCAGCCGCTCCTGGGCTTCGGAATCGCCATAGACCGCGAAGGTGATGCCGATCCGGCGGAACAAGAGCTCAGCTTCCTGCCGGCGATATTCCAGCGCATCCGGTGGCGTCTCCTTGAGCCACCGGGAGAGCTCCTGATAGGCCGTGCGGAGGTCGCCTCCGGGGCCGTTCATCTCGTCAAACGCAACCGCCATAGAATCCGAACTTTGTTTACGCCATGCGCAACAGTGCATGACTTCAGTAGGTGGTAGCAAGGCCCGGGCCAGCGCGATATGCAGAGGGAAGCGGCATTTGGGATGGACGGCGGCGCCTCTGCCTGAAAAAATGGCTGGACGGTGCTTATTTCGGCAGCAAAAGCCCGTGACTTCAAGATGTTGGCCCGGCAAGTTCGCAGGCCGCGGCAGGGGAAAACGGGGAAGGTTTAGGGAGTGCTCATGAGCGAGATCGTCACCGCGGGGATATTGGTGATCGGCGACGAGATCCTGTCCGGACGGACCAAGGACAAGAACATCGGCTTTATCGCGGAATACCTCACCAACATCGGCATCGACCTGAAAGAAGTGCGGGTCGTCGCCGACGACGAGGGCGACATCGTCGCGGCGCTGGACGCGCTGCGCCATCGCTACAGCTACGTCTTTACCACCGGCGGCATCGGGCCGACCCATGACGACATCACCGCCGACAGCGTGGCGAAAGCCTTCGGCGTCGGTATCGATCACCATCCCGAGGTGGTGGCACGTTTCAGGGAGCGCTGGAGCGGGCAGGATCTCAACGAGGCGCGGCTGCGGATGGCGCGGATTCCCGATGGCGCCGAGCTGATCCAGAGCGCGACCATCCTGGCGCCCGGCTTCAAGCTCGGCAATGTCGTTGTGATGGCCGGCATCCCCACCATCATGCAGGCGATGATGGACATCGTGGCGCCGAAGCTGAAATCCGGCGTGAAGATGCTCTCCGACAGCGTGCGCGCCAATGCACGCGAGGGCGACATCGGCGGACCCCTGCGGGAGATCGCCAATGCGCATCCCGACACCATCATCGGAAGCTACCCCTTCATGGACGAGAACCAGAAGCCCAACACCAATCTCGTGGTACGCTCGCGCGATCCGGACAAGCTCAATGCCGCGATGAGCGCGGTCAAGGAGATGCTGGCCGGATTGAGCGTGGCTCGATAGGAGACGATAGAAGCGACATGGCTGAAAAAAGCGCAGACCTCATCGCGCAGGAGCGGGCCGGAAAGGCATTTCCGGTCTCCTGGGACCAGTTTCACCGGGATTGCCGGGCGCTGACCTGGCGGCTGAACGACGTCGGGCCGTTCCATGCGGTCGTTGCCATCACCCGCGGCGGCCTGGTGCCGGCCGCGATCGTGGCGCGCGAGCTTGGCGTGCGCATCATCGATACCGTCTGCGTCGCGAGCTACGACCACGACAAGCAGGGTGACCTGAAGGTGTTGAAGGGCATTTCGGCCGATACCGCCAAGCTCGGCGGTGGCACCGGCAAGGGGCTCCTGATCGTCGACGATCTCGTCGACACCGGCAAGACCGGCGCCTTGGTGCGCAAGATGATGCCGGACGCGCATTTCGCCACCGTCTACGCCAAGCCCAAAGGCCGGCCGCTGGTCGATACTTTCATTACTGAAGTGTCGCAGGACACCTGGATATTCTTCCCCTGGGACACCGCGCTGTCCTTTGCCCCGCCGCTGCGGGATGGGGCGGCTTAGAAGTCACCTCGCCCCGCTTGCGGGGAGAGGTCGGCGCGAAGCGCCGGGTGAGGGGGCTCTCCGCGAGTCCGTCTCTCACCGTGTTCGTGGATGCAGCCCCTCACCCCGACCCTCTCCCCGCAAGAGCGGGGCGAGGGAGAAGTAAGACCATGCCCCTGCAAAACCGCGTCACGCCATCAGGCGAGATCATCGCCACTCTGCATCGCGGCCTGTTTGTCGGCAACCGCGGCATCATCCATGATCCCGCGACCAAAACGCTGCTGCGCAAGCGCTGGTCGTGCCCGGCCTGGCTTATCTGCGTCCTTCAGTTTCGCGGCCGCCGCCGCAAGGTGATGGGCGGGCGAAGCTGGACCGAGCTGTTCTTCCTCGATGAGGCGACCGCGTTTGCCGCAGGCCATCGTCCGTGCTTCTTCTGCCGGCGCGAGGACGCCAATCGTTTTCGCGCGGCGTGGGAGGAGGGGAACGGCGTGGCCGACATGCTCGCGCCCGAGATGGATGCGGTGCTGCATCGGGAGCGGCTGGCGAGTGGCAAGAAGCTGCATCCGCTGCCGATGAAATTCGAGAAGTTACCCGACGGCACGATGGTGCAGGATGCCGACGAGAGTTTTCTGATCGCGGACGGGAGAGCCCTGAAATGGTCGCCGGCTGGCTATACCAAAGCCGAGCGCGCGCTCAACGATGCCAGGCTGCTGACGCCGCCATCGACGGTGCGCGCCTTCGCGACGGGATTTCGTCCGGTACTGCATCCGAGTGCTTTGCGCTCCTAGCCCGCGTGAGCAAAGCGATACGCGGGACCGTCCCCGCGTGTCGCTGTCGCTCACGCGGGCTACGGCACCTCACTTCATCGGCTTGCCGTTCTCATCCACGCTCATGCGGGAGTCGCGCAGGGTCCATTCCTTGATCATCTGGCGGCATTTTTGCAGCTCGACCGCTTCGGGCGCAACGCCCGCCGCAGGCGCAGGGCCAGCGTGCTCGACGATGGTCTTGCAGGCATTGAGCCGATCGCGTTCGCCCGGCACCGCGTGCGCGGCGCTCGTCAACAGCGCCGCGGCCATCAGCGCACACAACGCCCTCATGCCAGCTTCTGCCGCGCGAGCTTGGCGCCGGCGCCGAGTGCCATCAGCTTGGCTTCGGCGATTTCGCGGCGCATCGGCGCCATGCCGCAATTGGTCGTGGCGACGATATTGGCCTTCGGCACGAATTTGGCGACGGCCTCGATCACCTTGACCACGTCTTCCGCCGTCTCGACCTCGTCGTTTGCGACATCGATCACGCCGGCCTGCACCACCTTGTTCGGCAGCGCCGCCAGCAGCTCCAACGGCACGCGGGAATTGCGGCACTCGATCGCGACCTGCTGGATCGTGCTCTTGTCGATCGAGGGGAAGGTCTCCTCATATTGCCGCCACTCGCCGCCGAGCGTCTGCTTCCAGTCGGTGTTGGCCTTGATGCCGTAGCCGTAGCAGATGTGCACGGCGGTGGTGCAGAACAGGCCTTCGGCGGCGCGCTCCAGCGCTCTTATGCCCCAGTCGCGGACCTGGTCCATGTAGACGTTGAAGGCGGGCTCGTCGAACTGGATGACGTCGACGCCGTCGGCTTGCAGCGCCTTGGCTTCCTCGTTCAGGAGCTCGGCGAAGGCGAACGCCATCTTGACCCGATCGCCGTAATATTTGTCGGCGATGGTGTCGATAATGGTCATCGGGCCGGGCAGGGTGAACTTCACCTTCTTGGCGGTATGGGTGCGGGCGACGCGGGCTTCATCGGCATGGACGCGGCCCTTCAACCGCAGCGGCGCGACCACCTGCGGCACCATCGCCTTGTAGCGGTCGTTGCGGATTCCCATCTCGACCTTGTGGGCGAAATCGATGCCCTCGATCTTCTCCAGGAAGCCGTGCACGAAATGCTGCCGCGCCTGCTCGCCTTCGGTCACGATGTCGATGCCGGAATCTTCCTGCAGCTTAACCGCGAGCAGCGTCGCGTCACGCTTGGCGCGCGACAGCTCCGCGCCCTCTGACTTCCAGGGCGCCCACAGCGTATTGGGTTCGGCGAGCCATTCCGGCTTCGGCAGCGAGCCTGCGATGGTGGATGGAAACAGCATGAAAAGGCCTCCCAAGGGTCGTTTAGGTCGTCGTTCAGGTTCTCATTGAGCGCCTGTCTGCCATGACTTATGCTGGAGGTACAGAACAACAAAAGTCTTTGTGACGGGGAATAGGGAAGCATGATCGACCTCCATTACGCGCCGACCCCGAACGGTTGGAAAATCTCGATCATGCTGGAGGAACTGGGGCTCCCCTACAACGTCATACCCATCAACATCCGCTCCGGCGAACAGTTTCGGCCGGAGTTTCTGGCGATCAGCCCGAACAACCGAATCCCGGCGATCGTCGACCACGCGCCCGCCGATGGCGGCGAGCCGTTTTCGGTGTTCGAGACCGGCGCGATCCTGATCTATCTCGCCGAGAAGACCGACCGCTTCCTGCCATCAGACATGCGTTCCCGCTCGCGCGTCATCCAATGGGTGATGTGGCAGATGGGAGGCCTGGGGCCGATGCTCGGCCAGCACGGCCATTTCGCCCTCTATGCGGCGGAGAAGATTCCCTACGCCATCCAGCGTTACCGCGACGAAGCCGCGCGGCTCTATGGCGTGCTCGACCGCCAGTTGGCCAAGATCGGCGCCTATGTCGCCGGTGCCGATTATTCCATCGCCGATATCGCCTGCTTTCCCTGGACCATGACGCACAAGGCGCAGGGCTTTACCCTCGACGATTATCCGAACGTAAAACGCTGGTACGCCGAGGTCCGCGCGCGACCAAAGGTGCAGGCGGGGCTCGCGATCGGCAAGTTCGTGAAAGAGCCGTTCGACGAGGAGGCAAGGAAGGTTATGTTCGGACAGCGTGCAAAGGAACTGCTAGGAAAGCAATAGGCCGCACCGCGTCGTCATTGCGAGGAGCGAAGCGAGGAAGCAATCCACATCTCGCAGCTGGCCAAATGGATTGCTTCGCTTCGCTCGCAATGACGGTGTGAGACTATGAGGGTGGACGATGAAGTTCTTGGGAAGGCTGCCCTTCGCCGTCGTTATCGCGATCATTGGCGGCATTACGACTGCGATCTGTCAATTTCTGATATTTGAGAGTGCTTGGCGAAGTATCGTGACATTTTGTTTGACCGCCGTTTTCGGTTACGTGCTCTCGAGATGGAATCTCAGACGAATGAATCTTCCCCCAGATTGTTCGTGGACACAATTTCACGAGGTCACTAGAAGTCGCCGACTTCGCCAATAAGAGAATGAAACCAAAAAAGGAAACGCCATGATCGAGTTCTTCTTCGACTGCTCCAGCCCCTGGACCTATCTCGCCTTCCACAATATCCAGCCTTTGGCAAAGGAGTTCGGCGAGGAGATCGTCTGGCGGCCGATCCTGGTCGGCGGCATCTTCAATTCCATCAATCCCAGCGTTTATGCGACGCGGGAAAATCCGGTGCCAGCAAAACTCGCCTACCAGAAAAAGGACATGGCGGATTGGGCGCGACAGGCCGGGCTCACCATCAAGATGCGGCCGACGGTGTTTCCGGTGAACAGCGTCAAGGCCATGCGCGGCTGCATTTTTCTGGGCAAGGAGATGGTGCCGTTTGCGCGCGCGGTGTTCGAGATCTACTGGGGCGAGGACCAGGACATCTCGCAGGATGCGGTACTGAGCGAAGTCTGCAAACGCGTCGGCGTCGATCCGCAAAAACTTCTCGCCGGCATCGCCCAGCAGCCGATCAAGGACCAGCTCAAGGCCAACACCGATGAGGTGATGGCGCGGGGCGGCTTCGGTTCGCCGACCATCTTCGTCGACAAATCGGACATGTATTTCGGTAATGACCGCCTGCCGCTGGTGCGCGACGCGCTGGCGCGGCGCAATGAGCGCGCGGCCTGATGCCGAAGGCCGTCGTCTGCCGTGAGCTCGGTCCGCCCGGGCACTTGCGACTGGAAACGTTTACATCGAAGCCGCTGGCGACGGGGCAGGTTCGCGTCGCCGTCCGCGCGGCTGGGATCAATTTTCCTGACATTTTGATGGCCGCCGGCGAATATCAGCTCAAGCCGGAGCTGCCGTTCACCCCTGGCATGGAAGCGGCCGGCGATGTCGTCGACGTGAACGGTGCCGATGGCGTCGCGATTGGCAACCGCGTCATCGTCAAGCTGCGGCATGGCGGCTACAGCGACGAGGCCGTCGTCACGCCGTCGCAACTCACGCCGCTGCCCTCGACCTTCGACTACGCCGAGGGTGCGACGTTCCTTGCCGCGCACGGCACGGGTTATCACGGCCTGGTCGACCGCGGGGAGCTGCAGCCGGGCGAAGTCTTGCTGGTGCATGGCGCCGGCGGTGGGGTTGGGCTTGCTGCGGTCGAGATCGGCAAGCTGCTCGGCGCGACTGTCATCGCGGCCGCCTCATCGGAAGAGAAACTGGAGGTCGCGAAGGCAAGGGGCGCCGATCATCTCGTGCTCTATTCCCGCGAGCCGTTCCGCGATGCGGTCAAGCGCGTCACCGACGGGCGCGGCGCTGACGTGGTCTACGATCCCGTCGGCGGGCAGATCTTTGAGGACAGCGTCCGCTGCATCGCCTGGGGCGCGCGGCTGCTCGTGATCGGCTTCACCGGCGGCATCGGGCTTGCGCGCACCAATCTCCTGCTGATCAAGGGCGCGAGCGTGCTCGGCGTGCGCGCCGGCGAGGCGGCGCGGAAAAATCCCGCGATCGGCGAGGCGCGGATCAGGAAATTATTGGAATGGGCGGAGCAGGGGAAAATCCGCCCCAACGTCTCGCACCGCCTGCCGCTGGAGGAGTATGCGGCGGCGATGCAGCTCCTCATCGACCGCAAGGCGATCGGGCGGGTGGCGCTGATGATGCGCTAATGGGTGGCTTCGCGCCGAAGCCACTCCTTCACGGCATCATCCATGGTCTTGGGCTTGCCACTTTTGAGCCAGGCCATGAAGGGGCGGTCGAATTTGAAGTGGTCGCCGCACTGCGCTTTGAAGAAACGGCGAACGTTTTGGGTATTGCGATAGGTCGTCGTAATCGGCGTCTTGCGCGTGATGGGATCGCAATGCCAATCGAACGCGCGCGATCCCGTCGCCCGGCTTGCCGCTTTTTTCATTTATATTCCCGCTCATCCCACCACGGGAAATAATCGGGCATGTCGCTCGACACCTTGTTCTTGAACTGCGCCGGGCGCTTTTCCAGGAACGCCACCACGCCTTCCTTGACGTCGTCGGAGCGGCCACGGGCATAAATGCCGCGACTGTCGATCTTGTGGGCTTCCATGGGATCGTCGGCGCCCATCATGCGCCACATCATCTGGCGGATCAGGGCTACCGACACCGGTGCGGTCTTGGCGGCGATCTCTTTCGCCAGCGCGCGGGCGGTCGGCAGCAGCTGATCCGGCGGCACCACCTTGCTGACGAGGCGGCCGGCGAGCGCTTCCTCAGCGGGGAAGACGCGGCCGGTGTAGCACCACTCCAGCGCCTGCGAGATGCCGACGAGGCGCGGCAAGAACCAGCTCGAGGCTGCTTCCGGTACGATGCCGCGCTGGGAGAACACGAAGCCGAACCGCGCGGCCTCGCTCGCGATGCGAATGTCCATCGCGAGCTGCATGGTGATGCCGATACCGACCGCGGGCCCATTCACCGCCGCGATCACGGGCTTTAAGCATTTGAAGATGCGCAGCGTCACCTGGCCGCCGCCGTCGCGCGTGTTCTGGTCGCTATAATCGACCTTGCCGTTGGCAAGCCGCTTGACCGGCCCGCGCCGCGCGTCGCGATCAAAGGTGTCGGCGCCGGACGAGAGGTCCGCGCCGGCGCAGAAGCCACGGCCCGCGCCGGTGACGATGATGGCGCGGATGTTGTCGTCGCTATCCGCCGCGTCGAACGCCTCGATCAGCTCGCGCTGCATGGTGGCGGTAAAGGCGTTGAGCTTGTCGGGGCGGTTCAGGGTGATGGTGAGGATCTGGTCCTCGACCTCGTATTTGATGGTCTCGTAGGCCATGGGGATTCCTCTCCTGGAGATTTTTCTTATTTGTCATGGCCGAGCTTGACCCGGCCATCCATCTCTTCTTGAAAAGATGGATGCGCGGGTCAAGCCCGCGCATGACGATCGAATGGGCGGAACGAGCGTTACTTCCTCGGCAAGCTCGGCCACGGCTGCTGCACCCCGCGCAGGCCTTCAAAAGCCTTGGCCATTCCGAGCACGCCGAGATCGTCAAAACGCCGGCCGATGATCTGCACGCCGATCGGGAACCCTTGCGCGTCATAGCCGCCGTTGATCGATGCCGCCGGGTTCTCCGACATGTTCCAGGGCACGGTGTAGCAGATGTGCTCGAACGGCTTATTGGGGTCGTTGAGCGGCGAGGCGAGCTCGGCGTTGAACTTGACCACCGGTGATACCGGCGAGATCACGTAATCGAGGTCGCAGAACAGCTTTGCGGCGGCGGCGCGGATCGCCATGGTGGCGTTGAAGCCGCGGACCACGTCGACGCCGGATATCTTCGCGCCTTTCTCGGCCCATTGGTGGATGTAGGGCAGCACCTTGCCGCGCTCGCCGGCCGGCAGCAGGGAAAGATCGCTCCACATCCGCGCGCGCCAGAAATCGTCGAGGCCATCAAGCATTTCCCGCGTCAGGATGCCGTCGACCTCGGTAACGACGGCGCCGGCGGATTCGAAGGCCTTGGCGGCCTTGACCACGGTCTCGCGCACCGGCTTTTCCAGCGCCTGGCCGACGCCGAGATCGAGCATCAACCCGAGACGGAGTTTGCGTGGCGATTTGTCCAGCCCCTTCCAGTGAATGTCGCTGGGCGGCAGGCTCATGCCGTCGCGGCGGTCGGGCTTGGAGAGCACGCTCATCATCAGCGCGGCATCGTCGACGGTGCGGGTCATGGGACCCGCGACACGGCCGACATAGGGCGGGTCGATCGGAATCCGCCCAAGGCTCGGCTTCAAGGCGACGAGGCCGCACCAGCAGGCCGGCAGCCGCACCGAACCGCCGATATCGGTGCCGAGATGCAGCGGGCCGTAGCCGGCAGCCGCCGCAGCACCTGCGCCGGCGCTGGAGCCGCCCGGGTTTTTCGACAGATCCCAGGGATTACGGGTGAGAGGGTGGAAACTGGAGAGCCCCGACGACAGCATGCCGTAATCCGGCATCGTGGTCTTGGAGAAGATGATCGCACCGGCCTCGCGCAGCCGCGCAGCGGGCGGCGCGTCCTTTGGCGAAGGCGCAAGCTGCACGCTCGCGGCACCCAATGGCACCGGCTGGTCCTTGGTTGCGATATTGTCCTTGATCGTGACTGGCACGCCGTCGAGCGCACCCACGGCCTCACCGTTCTGCCAGCGATCGGTGGAAGCCTTGGCGACCTTCCGCGCGCCGTCGGGATCGTAGAGATAGAGCGCCTTGATGTGCGGCTCCCACGCCGCGACATGGGCGATCACATCCTCCAGTACTTCCGAGGGCGAGAACTGCTTGGCCTTG
>Ga0210387_10004795_pt1 | contig 10362 bp, 6 predicted proteins | sample IncBWC7OmetaG_FD_160108 | JGI IMG/M metagenome (GOLD analysis project Ga0210387, IMG submission 160108) | Forest soil microbial communities from Barre Woods Harvard Forest LTER site, Petersham, Massachusetts, United States - Inc-BW-C-7-O ...
CGACGAAATCCTCAAGGGCAATGCCAAGGACATCGAAGCGCTCGTCTATAAGGGCGAACTGCAACTCCGCCGCAACGATGCCAACGGTGCCCTTGACTCGTTGCAGAGCGCGCTCCGCTATGATCCTGAAAACGCTGTGGCTCACTACCAGTTGGGCCTCGCCTACGCACAACAGCACAGTGAGGGGCGCGCGGAATCGGAGTGGCGCGAGGCAGTCCGCATCCGCCCAGATTTGACCGATGCGCAACGCTCGCTCGCTGGCATGGAAATGCGCCGTGGCGATCTTGACGGGGTCTTGCAGACTGCGCAGCAGATCATCAAAGCACAGCCTTATTCGGCTGACGGTTTCATTCTCAAGGGGATCGCGGAGCTGGCCCGCCAGAAGTACAGTGATGCGCAAAATGACGCTGAGCAGGCCGGGATACGAGCGCCCCAAAGCGCTTCTCCTTCAGTGCAGCTGGGCAATATCCAACTGGTACAGAAGCACTATGCCGAGGCCGAGAAGTTTTACCAGCAGGCACTGGATAAGGACGCCTCCTCAACCGAAGGCCTCAGCGGCCTCATGAACACCTACTTCGCTCAGAAGCAGCCCGACAAGGCAATCGCTGCGGCCAACTCGCAAATCGCCAAGTCGCCCACGAACAGCAACTTCTATGATCTGTTGGGGACAGCCCTGTTCAACGGCAAGAAGGACTTGCCAGGTGCTGAAGCCGCACTGCGCAAGGCGATTCAGCTCGACAAGAATAATGTCGACGCGGTTGAAAAACTGGGCAAGGTGCAAGTGCAGGAGGGTTCCGCGGATCAGGCTCTGGCTCTCTATTTACAGTCCGCTAGGGATAATCCGAAGGAAGTTACTTTCTACATTCTTTCCGGCGAACTCTACGAGGGGAAGAAGGACTGGGATCAGGCCAAGAATATGTACCAACAGGCGCTGAGCATTTCACCCGATCATCCCTTGGCTTCCAACAACCTCGCCTATGTCATACTGCAGCAAGGTGGAAACGTCGATGTCGCCATGGGGATGGCGCAGACGGCTCGCCGCGGCATGCCTGACTCGCCCAATGCGGCCGATACTCTCGGCTGGGCCTACTATCAGAAGGGCATTTACCAGTCAGCCATCGGTCAGTTTCAAGAAGCGTTGCGCCTCAATGAAAAACGCGGCGCTCCTGATGACGCGGACCTCCATTACCACCTGGGACTCGCTTATCAGAAAACCAACCAGCCCGGCCTGGCTCGCCAGCAGTTGGAGAAAGCAGTTAAATTAAGCCCTAACAATGCGGACGCCCGCAAAGCCCTGTCAGATCTGCGCGGTTAGTAGCGGTTCTCGGCCGGGGTGGCTGGCTACAATACAAAAGAACCCCGCCTCGCGGCGGGGTCTGTTTTCAAGGGAATCTGAAGAAAAGCTTAGGCTTTCAGCTTGCGTCGCACGACTCCACCGAGACCGATCAATCCGGTTCCTAGCAGGCCCAAGGAGCCCGGTTCAGGAACCACCAGCGAGAGGTTCGAATCACCGCTCGCGAGGGTAGTGCCGCCGTCGAAAAACCCCTTGCCGGTGTTGATCGTCAACTGCTGTGTCGCCCCAACTGTCCTGAGTCCGGAACCGCTCATTCCCGAGAACGCGCTAGGCCCCAAGGTGTAGTTATGGGTTCCGTTCGAGAGGGTCGTAAGCGTCCATGTCACAGGACCATCAAAAGTTCCTGAAAACACTGTGCCGTTGGGAATTCCGTTGGTGCCGTTGCCGGTGATAGTGAACGATCCGCCACCTGCGAACGTGCCGCCTTGGTCCAAAGAGCCGCTTAGTAACGCTCCGGTCGCAAAGGTGACCGTTCCCAAATTGCCGAAGACTGGTCCACCCCCATTAAGCCCATTGGCCACGATCAAGGTTGATCCGCTCAGCGTTAATCCGCTGCTCGAACCAGATAGCATTCCGCCACTGTTGGTGTAGTCTACGCTGCTGCCGGCTAATAGCGCCGTAGGCAGGGCCAGTGCCAGCACAGCAAGCAAGAGGATTTTTTTCATTTTACAGTCTCCTAGAAAGCTAATCTCGCCCGGGTCTTAGTTTTGTAACGACACGTGGCTTTCACCTTATAGCAGAACACTAAGGCGCACACGGGTAAGAGCACTCACAGTACCAAAGTGTGGTTCTAGGTAAACCAAAGCGGCACAAGCACTTAGATGATATTTACTCAGTTGGTACACCCGCGGAAGTGAAAATGTATGCGCAACAACGCTAAAACTTAGCGGCTCGGTCCGGGAGGGCACCGATCTGGCAAAAGGAGTTCGCACTCAATCGGCTGCAATTTCCTGCTTCGAATTATTCGCTTCCCGCCGCTTTACCAGCCGATTCGAAGGCAAGCCAGCGTCGCGAATCTTGTAGAGCAAGGCACGGTAGCTAATGCTCAAAGCACGCGCCGCCTGCTTGCGGTTCCAATGATGGTGTTGCAGGACCTTCAGGATAACCTTTCGCTCCAATTCGCGGACTGCCTGGCGGGTCAGCTTCTTGAGAGAGATTGGCCCATCGACTGAAATCTCCGCATTAAAGAAATCTGTATCCCTCGGCGCAAGATCGGCGGAGATGACTTCTTCGTTGCCCAGAATCACGTAGCGCTTCACCAGGTTTTCCAGTTCCCGGATGTTACCTGGCCAGTGATACTTGCCCAGATTTGACATCAACTCGCTCGAGAGAGGCTTGGCCCGGCAATTGTACTTCCGGTTGTGGTACTCGAGGAAATATGCCACCAGATCCGGAATGTCCGCCGCCCGTTGCCGCAGTGGAGGCAGATGGAGATTCACCACGTTGATCCGGTAAAACAGGTCGGATCGGAAGGTGCCGTTCTCGATCTCCTGTTCGAGTTTGCGATTGGTGGCGCACACCACCCGTACTTCGACTTTCTTGTCCGCCTGCGCCCCGATGCGACAAAACTGTCCGTCCTGCAGGAGTTGCAACAATTTCGACTGCAGCGGCATATCCAGCTCAGAGATCTCGTCGAGAAACAGGGTACCGCGATGCGCCATCTCCACCCGTCCTGGCTTCATTCCATAAGCGCCAGTGAAGGCACCTTTTTCGTAGCCAAAGAGCTCGCTTTCGAGCAGCGTGCCGGGGATTGCCGGGCAGTTCACTTTCACCCACGGCCCACTCCGCCAGGGAGACGCAGTATGAATCATGCGCGCAATGATGTCCTTCCCCGTGCCACTTTCCCCTTGGATGAGTACCGGAACATTGGCGCCGGCCAATTTGATAAGACGATCGCGGACGGCGAGCATGCTTTCGGTGTGCCCGAAAACGATAGTCTCGGGAGGCATTTCTCCCAAAGGTTGTACGAGCGTGTTGACAGTGCTGGTTGTCATGGCTGGTTTTTACCTGGGGGAGACCTTCAGCTTGCATCCCAAGAGCCAAATGGGTCTGGGCGTACTACCGACGCCTAAATATAACTTATGTGGTTGAGGGCGATCAACTTACCAAAGAGTCGAACGGGGACCCCCTGGGTAATCAGGGAACGCGGCCCAGAATAACACTTTCGACCAAACTGTGCGCAAACATTTTCACACTGCAGAAGCGACTTTCCGTCGATTGCCATTGACGTTCGCTGGAAGCAGAAGTGGACGTGCGAACTTTAGGCCGAGCAGATAATAGCCTTCGGCCGGAGTAGTTCGAAGAGCCTTGGCGCGCAGAGTCCTTGACGCCTTGGGTAAAAGGGCTAATGCGGCGACCGGCGCGCTCGGAATTTCGAGCCGAATCTGTGCGATTGCGGGCAAAACGCGACGGATTGCGACTAACATCCCACCCGCACTGACGTTCAATGCAGTCGCAAATTCCAGGAACTCTTTTCCGTTATCGTCTCGGCTGCGGACGAAAACCGGGATTGCAAGCGGCAACCTCGCCCACTTCCGCCTCTCGGTTCCCGCTCTGGTTCCATTCATGCAGGGTTCTCCGCTTCCAACTCTCCCCTCGGGAGCACCTGAGGGGCCAAATCTCCGGTAAAAACGGTACGAAACCACGAGGGAATCAAGAGTGAACCACAGGTCCGACCGCAAAACCCACTGAGAAACGGTCAATTACCGGTAGTATATCGGCTGTATTTTCGCCTCTATGGAATGCGGCCTTGGAGGGCAGCGAAGCGCAAAAGTGCAACCTTTTGCTACACTTGGGTAATTTGGTTGCATTTTCCGTTGACAATAAATTGACCGCTGGCATACGATTTTATTCATCAGCTCTCCGTCATAATGTCGGAGGCTCCCCTCTCCCGGTTCGAATCCTGTGGCTTTTTCCCATGGCTTCTGTCCAAAAGAACACGCTTGTTTCTGACTCTGGAGGAACCTCGGAACTTATGCCAGCCACTGCTGTCCGGGCTGACGGCGATTTGCCCAGCCCGGAAAACTTGCTCCAGGATTACAAGGAACTGCGGGAGCGTTCCCAGCGCACAACCAACGCACTCGCTTCCGCCGCTCACGATCTTAAGACGCCACTATCCATCTTGAATGGTTATGTCGAGGTGCTGCACAGCGAGAAGCTGGGCCCGCTCAACGACCGCCAGCGCGAAATTCTGCGCGACATGCGTTCCAGCGGAAAGCGCCTGCAACAGTTCATCCAGGATTTCCTGACCTTCAGCGCTCTCGAAACCGGTGGACTGCACATGCAGTTCGAGCCCGGTAACGTCAACGAGTGCCTCTCCGAAATGTCGCACCTGTGGTCGAATCGCTTTCAGCAGAAGGGACTGGCTCTTTATTTTTTGGCCAACGACAAGCTGCCGGTCTTTCCGTTCGACGCCCCCAAACTGGAGCGCGTGATCTCGAACCTCCTGGAGAATTCATTCAAGTTCACGCCTTCTGGCGGAACGGTATGGTTGCATGCGGAGCCGCACATGTGGGAACGCCGGGCCGCAGCTCAACCGTCGACCACGGAGCGTCGCCGTCAGAACGTAAGTCAACCCAACGCCGTCAAGGTCAGCGTTTCGGATACGGGCCCGGGAATCGCTGCTGAGTTTCACTTGGAAGTTTTTGACGATTTTTTCCGCCTGCCCGGTACTGCCAATCAGGAAGGAATGGGATTAGGTTTGGCCATCGCTCGTCGACTGGTTCAGGGCATGGGCGGTAAAATATGGGTCGAGAGTGAAGTGGGCGCAGGCTGCAAGTTTTCTTTCCTGATCCCTTATAAACCGGCCATTGCGGCCGCCAGCAAGGGGAAAAACCGATGAAACAGACCGCCAAAATCCTGCTGGTGGACGATGAACCCGGCATGCTCCGCTACATCAAGACACTGTTGGAAGTGGACGATTATCGGGTAGAAACCGCGACCACTGGCGAGGAAGCGCTGCAGCGCGTCGAGAAGGGCCTGCAGCCAGATTTGGTGCTGCTCGATGTACTCATGCCCGGCATCGACGGTCTGCAAACCCTCGAGCAACTGCGTCAACTTCAGCCGGGTGTCAAGGTTGTGATGTTGTCTTGCGTAAACGACACCCGCAAAGTCGTCCACGCGATGAAGTTGGGCGCCCAGGACTATCTGACCAAGCCCTTCCAGAAAGCCGAACTGGACGCTGTCATTGATCTCAGTCTTGGCCAGGGAAAACAAACTTACAGCGGCGAAGTCGAAGAGCTTGCGGATGACGTTTTCTTCATTGCGGCCAGCCCCGCCATGCGCAAGATTCGTTCCCAGGCCGCGTTGGTCGCAAATGTCGATATCCCAGTGCTACTTCTCGGCGAGAGCGGTACGGGGAAGGAAGTTCTGGGGCGCTTGATTCACAAGCTTTCACCGCGTGCCCATCGCACGTTCCTCAAGGTCAATTGTGCAGCGGTTCCTGCCGACCTTCTCGAGAGTGAATTGTTCGGCTACGAACAGGGTGCCTTTACGGGCGCGACCCACGCGAAGCCGGGCAAATTCGAACTGTGCAACCGCGGGACCATTCTGCTCGACGAGATTGGCGAAATGCCCCCGACGTTGCAGGCGAAACTCCTGCACGTTTTACAGGATCAGCAGTTCTCGCGTCTGGGCAGCCGTTCCGTCATCAAGGTCGATGTGCGCATCTTGGCAGCGACCAACATCAACATTCCCGAAGCGCTCGCGAACAAGCGTTTGCGTGAGGATCTTTATTACCGGCTGAATGCTTTCACCATGCAGATTCCGCCGCTGCGCGATCGCAAAGAAGAAATCCCTATCCTGCTCAAGCACTCCATGTCGCGCATGGCCGAGCGTTACGCCCGCGCACCTCTTCCCCTCTCACCGGCATTGCTGCAGGCCTGCCAGAACCATTCCTGGCCGGGCAATCTCCGCGAGTTGAATAATTTCCTGAAGCGCTATCTGATTCTCGGGGACGAAAAGCTGGCCGTCACCGAACTGCTGCCCAGAAACGATGGCACGGGCGGAGGGCCCGACGATGCTTCGGCTCGCGGAGCGGACTCAGGGGGCTTGAAATCTTTGGCTCGGACTGCCAAGGATGAAGCCGAGGCGCAGGCTATCACCCAGGCTTTGGAGCAGACCAACTGGAACCGCAAACAGGCCGCCAGCATTCTCCAGATCAGCTACAAAGCCTTGCTCTACAAGATCCGCCAGTATGGAATCGCGGAATCGAAAGGGCACCACAAGCTCGCGGCGGGAGCTTAGTCTCTCCGCTCACAAGCAAGTCAGTCGAGTGACGGAGCGCCGAATTTAGGGAACCGTCAGCGTGATGGACTGACTTTTTGTGTCATTCCCAGAAGTCGCGCTAACCGTGATGGTGTAGTTTCCCGCAGGGGTCCCGCTCACCGGAGCCTGCGTGCTGCTTTTGCTGCACGCCGGCAACAGCAGGATCAGAGCGAACAACGCAGCCATAACCAACATTCCCGCAACTTGTCTCCCTCGGCGTCCTCCGCCGACACCGATCAGCAAGGTCAATCCCGGCACGATCAACCAGATCGCATAGAACTGTCGAGTCAGGAAAATCAGGGCGGGAGTAACGATGGGTCGCGCCACGGTGGTGATGTTCAAGGTGGACGCGCCGGGGCCCTGCAGCGTGATCGGGTTGCTCGTGAAGTTGCACTGGGAGGAAGTTGGCAACCCCGAACACGACAATGAAATGCTGGTTCCAAAGGCCGGGAGGGGTGTGAGTTGCACTTGATAGGTGGCCGTGCCTCCCGCGACTTGCACGCTCTGGTTGGGGGGAGTGACATTGAGGCTGAAGTCGGACACCTGCGCCGCTACGGACGTCTCCGCGAGGACAATGTTTCCCGGACCCGACACCTGTACGGAACCGCCGTTGAATGTCCCTGGACTTCCGTTGCTGCCGAGGTTGGGCGACACAACGATGGTAATGGTGGCCGCCGAGCCCGACTGCAGCGAGGGAAGAGTACAGCTCACAATGGTATTGGTCGAGGCCCCACCGCAGGTTCCGGCAGAGGTGCTGGCAGAAACAAAACTCAGCGGCACCCCGGTGACCGTGGGGCTCAGATTGTCCGAAACCGTAATGCTGTTAGCCAGGTCCGGACCGTTATTCGTTATCGTGTAAGTGAATGTCGCCTGGTTGCCGGAGCTGATGAAGGTCTGGTTCGTACCTAGAGTCAGAGTTCCGCTGATCGACATGCTTAAGGCGGGCCCGAACTGAGTGAAGAACGCGTCATAGCCCCCGTTGTTGGCCGACCCGTTCACGCCAGAGGTGACGGGCAACGCTTTTGCGAAAGGCAGGTCCGTCGAGTTGGTGTCGCCGGCGATATAGGTGTTCTGATTGACGTCAAGGGTAATTGCCGTTCCTTGGTCCGTGCCGCTTCCTCCGAAGTAGCTTGCCCAGGAACCCGTGGTGGTTTGCCCGAAGACGGCAGCCGCGTTCAATCGCGCCACAAATGCGTCCTGCGGGCCGTTCAGAGCGCTCTGTATGGGATTGGCGACCGGGAACACGGGAAAGCCTCCGTTCGCGGGCGCCCCAGCGGACTGAGTCCAGCCCGTCACCAGGGCTCCGCTGCTATTGTCCACTGCAATCGCCAGTCCCGCTTCATTCTGGGTTCCGCCGAGATAGGAGAAATAGTTGAGCGCGACGTTGACCGGAGTCGTCGTGGTGGTGGTCGAGGTCGGATTGGTCAGGCGGGCTACAAAGGCATCGTTCGGAAAGGGAGCGGTGCCGCTAGGCGACGGACACGGCGTTGTGGTTGACGCCGGGTTCACCGGTGTGTCCAGGCATCGCTGAAACGCCGCAGAGGTATTCAGAGTGGTGATATTGGTCGCGATGTCGGTGGAATTCGTGGTGCCAACCACATAGACGTTCGCGGCTCCAGGATCGAGCGCAACCCCCGTACCGGAATCGGTCCCGGTTCCTCCCACGTAGGTCGACCAGATCAGTTGCTCTCCCTGGTTTACGTTGGGATTCAGCTTGGCCACAAATGCATCCGAATTGGCCGTATTCGTCGTACTCGAGCAGGACGGCGGATTGACGATCGTCGTCGGAGGCGCCTGATCCAGGCAGGGCTGGTACGGATTCAGGATGGGAAAGTCTGTGTTGCTGGAGCCCCCGGTAAAGATAAAGTTCGTCGTGCCGGTGAAGTAAATGATGCCGTTGATGTCGACCGCAATGCCTCCGCCCACCGCCACCGGCTGGGGGGTGTCGAAGTTCGCTCCGCCAAAATAAGTCGAGTAGGCGATGCTGCCGATCTTCGGCAGCGTAGTGTTCACCTTGGTGACGAAGAATTGAATGGACGCGCGGGGGGTGTTCTGGAAGGGCAAAACTTCGGGAAGCGAACTCGCCGGGAATTGAACGTTAGAACTGCCACCAGTACCGCCAACGTTTGTGGATGTCGTCGTACCGGTAACGTACAAGTTGCCCGACGAATCGATCGTCATGCCACTGGCGACATCGGTGCCGTTGCCAGAAAGATAGGACGAATACAACAAGGTTGACGCGTCGTTGAGCAGTTCGGTCACGAAGACGTGCGAGGTCCCTGCGCTGCCCGCTTGGGGTGCCGTTTGATAGGCGTTGGCGGAAAAGGGAAAGTCGGTCGAAGTGGTTGTGCCCGCTACGAAGGGGTCGCCGCGGCCGTCTACCTTGATTCCCACCGGAGTATCGCTCCCCGTGCCTCCAAGATAAGTCACGTAATCCAGCACCGCCGTGAGCGAACCCAAAGGCGGCGTGATTCTGGCGATATACACGTTCTCGGCGCCTTTGAGCGTTGGCTGTTTGCCGGAGGCCGGCAAATTTGGCGACGTCGTCGAACCTGTGAGGTAGATGTTGAAGCTGCCATCGACAGCAATGGATGTCGAATGTTCGTCCCCGCTGCCTCCAAAATACGAGGAGAAGGCCAAGATCGGATCTATGACCAGCTCGCGCGAGTGGTCATAGGATCCAATCGCGAATCCAGCACGGTTCGCGCCCCGCAAAACGAAGTTGCCCTCCACCGCTTGCTGTTTCCCGGCGATCTCCTGATACACCCGCGGCGCCTCGAGCCGCAAACTATTGTCCCCGCCGTGGATGACCAGGGCCCCGTCTTTCAATTCCAGTTGTTTGGCTCCGTTGAATTCCAGTTCGGCTAGCCCGGGATCGGACCCGGGCTCGACCTGGAAGTCGTATTCCAGGCGACCCTGATTGCCGTAGAACAGCAAATTGATTCCGGGATAAACGTTCTCATAGCGCACGCGGGCAAACTGCGGTACCCCGCGTCGCCACTTCGCAGCATCATTCCCCAAGAGGTAGTTGCTCTTGCCGGGCAGCAGCTCCGAGCCCGTTATACCGGCATTGCGATTCGCGCCCGCCAGCTTCATTTGCAGGGATTCGACTGATCTCCCGCGGGACACCATGCTCAAGATTGCACCGTCGGAGCCCAAAAACAGGCTGTATCCAGAGCCTCGACTCACGTATCTGGCGCGCCGATCGGATGGGTCCAGATTCGCTTGCCCCTGGTTCGGTTCAAATATCAGCGGTAATCCTTTAAAAAGCGAACGCGCTCGGGATTGTAAGTCGCCTTGTAGCTCGCTCGTCCAGCCGGGCACCGTCGACTGCCTCTCCAAAACTGAGCCCGGGATCGCTCGCAGCTGAGCCGCGGCGTTCGCGGCAGTTTGACGCGACCTGGAACCCAACCCGAGAACCATGCATCCTGCCGCTAGCAACACCAGCCCGGCGGCCAGAACACGAATTCGTCCCACGGATGTTCCCAACCAACGGCGATCAACGTTCACTCGTTCCTCCGATGCAGTAAAACTGGCTTTCTTCGATCGTTTCGATGAGATTCTTTTTCGCTCAGATCAGTGGAGTTAATCGAGACGGCGCACAAGTCAACCGAGCCTCGCGCCGGCGAACCCGCCCGCGGCTTGCTTGTCACTGGAAACTGGCGGAAAAATTAAGTAACTACTTAAACATCTGAAGGATAGACAAGTCAAGCGACCCCCGGCCTGTGGACGGTCTCAAGATT
>Ga0210387_10004797_pt1 | contig 10360 bp, 6 predicted proteins | sample IncBWC7OmetaG_FD_160108 | JGI IMG/M metagenome (GOLD analysis project Ga0210387, IMG submission 160108) | Forest soil microbial communities from Barre Woods Harvard Forest LTER site, Petersham, Massachusetts, United States - Inc-BW-C-7-O ...
AAGACGTGGCCCTTCACCGGCGGATCGGGAAAGCGGTGGCTCAGCGAGCCGTTTTCCCCAGCGTCGGGCAGCGAGGCCTTCCACTGTGCGAACCAGGGCTGCCTGGCAACATAGGCCAGGAAGGTCGCCGTGGCGCGCGGCGCGACCAGGTCGTGATCGCTCAGGCCAGAGCCATCCAGGAAGAAATAGTCGTCGGGATCAACGCCGGCGTGGGACAGGTAGGCTCGAAGGAAACGCGCTCCAGCCAGCGTAGACCCGTCGCCACAGGAGCTTTGCAGACCGAGACGGTGGAGCAAGAGCTCGGCATGAAGATTCTGGCTCACCTTGTTGGTGAGCACCACGTCCTCGGCCAGCGGCGCAGACGTGTGCGAGGCCAGCATCGCGCCGGAGGGCGTGGAGGGAGCGGAGCAGTCCGCCGTGCAGGTGCCTCCCGCGATGGTCATCGTGTCGCATGGGTCGGGCGTCAACACTTCGGCGTGGTCGCTGCCTGCGTCGGTGGGCTTCTGGTGCTTCGCGCGCGCTTTCCCTGTGACCACAATGCCGCGACTCACGAGCATCTCTCGGAGAACCAGGGCTGCATATTCGGCGGGATCGGCGATGGCAACCTCCTCCACATCAGGGTGAGTGCCGGCCGCGACGGAGCCGTACACACGAATCACACGCGAGCCCGGCAGCCGTTCCACCTGGACTCCCTCCCGATCCGCGTCTGCGTCGACAGTCTCCACCTCGGACAGCACCTTGTAATAGGGCACGTTCTGTTCAAGCCGCACGGTCGCGTTGATGGGAAATCCATGGCCGGGTGCAGGGCGCACCGCGAGAGGCGTGACGACGAGTTCGAATTGATTGTTCGCAATACTCAGCGCGCTCACCGGTGCACCGAAGCCCCACACCTGGTCATCCTGCGCCCACGACTCGGCATACGGTTCGTAGGGAAAGAGCGTGTCATCGCCGACGATGTCGCCGTCAATACGCTTGACGCCCCTGGCCACCAGTTGGTCCACCAGTGCCTTGAGATCAGTAAGAGCAGGCGGCTGAGCGGGCGGGGGCAGTTCCGCAGCACTCTCCGGGCGCCGCACATACGGCAGATCATCGGCACCGAAGTTCGCGTCTCCACCCCCGACCAGCGTCAGGTCGCCCGTCACGGTTCCAGTGGTCGCATCGAGCTTGCCGAAGATCCGCGTGTCGAACGTTTTGCCTGGCCCGAGCAGCGCCATGGCCGTGGCCGTGGTGAAGATCTTGTTGTTCGACGCCGGCCGGAAGAGCTTGCCCTCATCGTGCCCATACAGCGGCGTGCCATCCAGCCCGGTGACGGCAATCCCCCAGTGCGCACGCGAGACGGATGGGTCCGCGAGCAGCGTCTCGATCTGCTTTCCGAGCGCAGTGGCCGAACCGTTAGGATAGGCAGGGTGAAGGAACGCAGGAGCATGCGGAGGCGAAGAGGTCGCCTGCGCGCGGGCAGACCCCGGCTGCATCGCTGCGACAAAAAGCAACAAAATCAGTGCAGTTTGCGCAGAGATTTGCATGGCGCAAGTGTACAGAATTGGTGCAATTATTTACAGCGTTGCACTTAAGGAGGCCTACAATTGCGCGGTAAAGTGGACGAGCTGCGAACCAACCTCGAAGCTGGGACCGAGCCCATGAACCGCAGCAACTACAGGCCGCACTTCGAGTGGCAGTTGCGCACGCGCAAGCTGGCACTGGGACCACGCACGCTCCTGATGGCCATCGTCAATCTCACGCCGGACAGCTTTTCGGGCGATGGGCTGCTGGGCGCGGGCGGAACGGTGGGCCTCCAACCTCCTGCGGCGGTCATCAAGCTGGCTGTGGCGATGGCGATTGAGGCGGTCGATGCAGGCGCAGACATTGTGGACCTCGGTGCCGAGTCGACGCGGCCGAATGCCACGCCCATTTCAACCGAGCAGGAGCAGGAGCGCCTGCTGCCGGTGCTGGAACAACTGCTGCGCGAGCGCCCCCAGGCCGTGGTGTCGGTCGATACCTATCACGCGGGCACGGCGCGAGCGGCGGGGAGAGCCGGTGCGGAGATCATCAACGATGTCTCCGGTCTCACCTGGGATCCGTCGATGGCCAAAGCCGTCTCGCAAAGCGGATGCGGCCTGGTGCTGATGCATGCGCGCGGCCGCTCCGGGGAGTGGCAGACGCTGCCCGGCCTGGATGGCGACGCGGTGATGCCGGTCGTCTTCGCCGGGCTGTGCGAGCAGTTGGCGCAGGCCGAGGCTGCGGGAATTAGCACCGAGCGAATTGTCGCCGATCCCGGCTTCGGCTTCGGCAAACGCGGCACGGAGAACTTCGCGTTGCTCGCGCGCCTTGGGCGGTTGCGCGAGCTGGGCAGGCCGCTGCTCGTCGGGCTCTCGCGCAAAGGATTTCTTGGCGACGCGGTCAAGCCGTTGCAGCGTCGCAGCACGGATCCAGGCGAGGCTCGGCGGATTGCCACGGCGGCCGCGAATGTTGCAGCGATCCTGGCTGGAGCTCACGTGCTGCGGGTGCACGATCTGCAGGTCGCGCAGGAAGCTGCCGTCATCGCCGACGCGGTGTTGAGCGCTGCCCGCCACGACTAACGCACGACAGGGCGCAGCCAGTGCGCCCTCCCTGCCCAGCGGCTGACAGCCTCAGATCGTCAGGATCTCTTTTTCCTTGGCGCGGAAGAGTTCCTCGATGCGCTTGATCTCATGGTCGGTGAGCTCCTGGATCTCGGCGTTGGCGCGCTTTTCGTCGTCGGCAGAGATCAGCTTTTCCTTGGCGGCCTTCTTCACGGCCTCGTTGCCTTCGCGACGGATGTTACGGATCGACGTTTTGTGGTCTTCGACGGTGCCGGCCAGCAGCTTGACCGTGTCCTTGCGGCGTTCTTCGGTCATGGGCGGAACCGGCACGCGGATGATCTTGCCATCGTGCATGGGGTTGAAGCCATGCTGGCTGGTGCGGATGGCCTTTTCGATGGCCGTGACCAGGCTCTGCTCCCACGGCTGAACCAGAATCAGGTTCGCTTCGGGGGTGGTGATCTGCGCAACCTGTGAAATTGGAGTCTCAGTACCATAGTAGTCAACACGAATCCCGTCCAGCATGTGGACCGATGCGCGACCGGTGCGGACGCTTACAAGGTTCGCTCGAAAGTCATCCACCGAGCTGTTCATGCGCGCCTTCAGTCCGTCATATACGCCCGAAAGGCCCTCCATCCCTGCCATTGCCGATGCCATGGTGTTTACAACCTCCTGAAGACTGCCGGATGCTCCGGGTACAACCGTTGATTTTACAGCCGGACTCGCTGGCCCCGCAGATGCATCCTAAAGCGGTTAGGTTGTAGACGATTGGCGATTCCTAAAGGTGCAGTCCGATGGAGAGAATCGTTGACTTACCCCCGGCGTGCCCTATATTCTCGGAGAAGTTATATACCTGTACGCCTCGCACTCGCATCTCAAAGCTGAAGAGTCAGCGTGGCGGACTCAATTTCATCGTCTACAGCCAAGGGCCCCCGGGTCGCGGCGGAAATAGGATCTCCCAATGAAGAAGACCTTTCTCCTCACTGCTCTCGCATTTGCAATGATCGCGGCGATTCCTGCCCGCGCCCAGGGTGGATGTGATGATTCACCGGAGAATCCCACTCTGATCTTGGCGGGATTGGCTGGTGGCGCCTATGCCATTTCGAACGTGCGCATGAAGATTCGCGCACGCCGGGCGGCGAAGAACCGTTAGAATTCCTGGCAGTCGGTAATCTGTAATTCGGTGTCCGCTATTCGAGTTGCGACCTGCCCTCAAAAGGGGCGCTGAGGTTTGTGCCCACTACCCTCTCATCCCAGCAGCAGTCCCGCACGTTCCAGTCTCGAACTGTCGTGGGGATGGCCTCCTTGTGCGCCGCTGCGGGCTTGCTGACCATCTGGCCCTCCGTCCAGTCCCTCTATCGCATCTGGACCTCCGACGACCTCAAGTCCATGGGCATGGTTGTTCCCCTGGTCTGCTATCTATTGGTTCTCCGCGCCTGGCAGGGCCTGCGGTGGGAGGCCGACGGTTCCTGGTGGGGCTTCGCGGTCCTGGCTGGCTCGGCGGCCCTGATGTTCCTGCGCGACCAGATGCTGTTGATCGTCACCATCAATAAGAACTGGCTGCTGCAGCTTCCGCCCCTGCCGCTGGTTGCCGTCATCTACGCTGCCGGGATGGTGCTTCTGTTCGGAGGCACGCGCCTGCTCAAGGCAGCCTGGTTCCCGGTGCTCTTCATGTGGGCGGTCATTCCGGTGCCGCAGACGTTTAGCCGGCTGGTCGACCTGCCTTTGCAACACGCCTCGGCCACCGTGGCCAGGGCCTGGGCGCATGCGCTCGGCCAGCAGCTTACGCAGGATAAACTTCGCCTGATGTTTACGCCGGAGTTCGGTATGTTCATCGCTCCCGGCTGCAACGGCATTCGCGGCGCGATTACCCTGGGGCTGGCTGCCGTCGTGGTCGGCTATATCTATCGCTTCCGCTGGTACGTGTACGCCCCGGTGGTGGCCGGCGCCGTCCTGCTGGGATACCTGTTCAACTTCCTGCGGCTCTGCCTGCTGGTCGTCTATTACAAGATCGCGTTGCCTTATCCCTGGCTGCAGCATCACGCCAAGATCGCCGACTATGTCATCGGCGGGTGCCTGTTCGTGTGCGCGCTCGCCGTCTTCTTCACGGTCGCCAACAAGCTGCGCAATGACCCCAACACCACCACCAAATCGCTGCCCGAGCCGCACCCCGCTCCGCTCTCCCCCTCGAGCGCCCGCCGCCTGCAGACCTCGCTGTTTTTGCGCGTGGCCGCCGTGCTGCTGATGGCCGCTATCTTCGGCGTGGATGTGCTGCATCAGCATCGGGTGGAGGCTGCGCGGCTGGCCACCCTGGCGCCGGCCACGCTGCCCCAACACATCGGCGACTTCACCCTGGAGCGCACCTGGAATGAAACCCAGTTCGGCGTGCTCGTCTATAGCTGGGGAGAGTATGCCGAGCCCACGGTGAACGGGGTTCCGGGCGCGCATGTGATGCTGGGCGTGTCGCCGCAGACCGTGCATGATGCCGAGGTATGCCATCTGGCGCGCGGCGAAGATCCCACCTGGCACGGGCAGATTGTGGCTGCGACGGCGGGGGGCCCGGTGGAGCTGACGGCCGCAACCTATAACGACGGCGCAACCCAGGAGCTCGAAGCGTCGACGGTCTGCGATAACGGCGCGTGCCGGCAGTACTCCGAAACCAGCCAGCATGTCACCGTGATCTATGCGCGTCCGCATCGCGGGGTTCCGCTGCAATCGAATACCACCCGGCCCATTCCGCTGATGCTGAAGGTCGAGAGCCTGGACACCATGACGCCGGCGAGTGTGATGGAGCCGCGGCTCGCGTCCACGCTGGTAACGTTCTTAAAAAGCGCCGACCTGCTTACCCTTACCGCGCCCTACGTCAAACAGTAATGGTGAAGTGGATGCTGGCAGCCCGCAGATGGGCTTTTCTGCCGTGTGGACAGAGAAAACTTCTGCTGGCAAATTACCGATTAAAGGCGAAAGCTCGTGTTTGACGGCCTGCAGGTTCGCATGGGTTGCCGCGAGTCGCCTATAATCAAAGCTCTCCCCTTCGTGTACCGCAGGGCTGGAATCAACAGCAGAATCCAACAAGCTTTGACAGATTCAAAGAGCAGTGAGGGTGTGGTTATCTTTACCGGAATCCGAGTGAGCGCAAGCTCCCTGAAGTGTACGACCCAGCCTGTGCGCACGCGCTCGAGCCGTTTGGGCTTCCTTGGCTTTGGCCAGAACCGCTCAAGCTTGAACGCTGTTCTCCGCTGGGGCCTTTTGAGCCTGGGTATTGCGGCGACCTCTGCCGTCCCAGCGCTGATCTCGACCGCCGGTGCGCAGGTCCAGGCCACGCCGCAGTTTTCCGCGGAAGCGGCGCCACAGATCCTGTGCCCGATCCAGGTCATCGGCAACCGGCGCATCCCCAAAGAGTCGATCGTTGCGCGCCTGTTCAGCCGCGCCGGCGACCCCTACGACCCCACGGTCGTGGAGCGCGACTACAATTCGCTCTGGAACACCGGCTACTTCGTCAATGTCCGCATTGAGCGGGTCCCGGGCCAGGGCTGCCTCCAGTTGGAGATCTACGTTCGCGAAAAGCCCACCATCAGCGAGATCAACTACAAGGGCTTGAACTCCGTCTCCGTCTCCGACGTGATGGAGCGCTTCAAGAAGGAAAAAGTCTCCCTCAACGTCGAAAGCCAGTTCGACGAGACCCGCGTGAAGCGCGCCGAAGTCGTGTTGCAGGAGATGCTCGGAGAGCACGGCCACCAGTTTGCCGTGATCCGCACCGAGGTCAAGACCATTCCCCCGGCACGCGTGGCGCTCACCTTCGTCATCAAGGAAGGTCCGACCGTCAAGGTAGGCAAGATCGCCTTCACCGGCAACCATGCGCTGACCCACCGTGAACTGGTGGCGTCGATGAAGAACTTGAAGCCCATCGGCATTCCCCACTCCATCATCCTCGAGAGCGTCTTCCCGCGTACCTTCGACGCCAGCAAGCTGGACGAAGACGCCGACCGCGTTCGCGAGGCCTATCGCGAGAAGGGCTACTCCAAGGCCCTCACCGGCGAGCCCCAGACCAACGTCCGCAATGCCGGCGGCATCAATCCCCTCACCCTGCATCCCTCGCACGGCAAGCGCGTCGATATCGTCATTCCGATTGAAGAAGGCGAGCGCTATCGCCTCGGCGGAATCACCTTTACCGGCAACAACTCTTACAAGAACGTCAAAGCCCTGCGCGCCCAGTTTCCCGTCAAGGACGGTGACTGGTTCAACGGACGGCTCTTCGCCAAGGGCATCGAGAACCTGCGCAAGGCCTACGGCGAAGGTGGTTACATCAACATGGTGCCCACCCCGGTCCCACGCTTCGATGAGGCCAAGAAGCTGGTGTTCCTGGACATCGATATCGACGAGGGCAAGCAGTTTTATGTCTCGCGCATCGAGTTCACCGGCAATACCCTTACCCGCGACCGCGTCATCCGCCGCGAGCTGCTGATCGAAGAGGGCCAGGTCTACAACAGCCGGCTCGTCGATCTCTCGCTGCTGCGTTTGAACCAGCTCAGCTACTTCGATACCCTCAAGGCCGAGCAGGACGTCGAGACCCAACAGAATGCCGAAGCCGGCACGGTCGACCTGCTCATCAAGCTGCATGAAAAGGGCAAGAACTCCATCGGCATCAACGGTGGCGTCAGCGGCCTGTCCGGTTCGTTCCTGGGTTTGAACTACCAGACCAACAACTTCCTCGGCCTGGGAGAGACGCTGAGCGTCTCCGCCAATATCGGCGATCTGTCGCGCAACATCAGCCTGGGATTCACCGAGCCTTACCTGCGCAACAAGCCGATCTCGCTGGGTATTCAGGTCTTCGATCGTAAAACCGACTTCAACCCGGCCAAGGCCGCCAGCATTACCGGCGCCTCCGCCAACCTGACCAATGCAGAGAACTCGCTGCTGAACAACTACAACCAGTCGTCCAAGGGCGTGACCGTCTCCACCAGCGAGGCGCTGCGCAAGCTGTTCCGCCGCTCCGGCGTCGCACGTATCGGGCTCGCCTACTCGCTGTCCAGCTCTGGCATCACGACATTCAACCAGAACACGCTGAGCGTCTTCCAGACCCTGGCCTTCCGCTCGGGCATTGCCGGCGCAAACTCGCTCAACGGCATCGTCACCTCGATCGTCACGCCGAGCTTCAGCTTCTCCACCCTGGATCGCTCCATCGGGCCGCATAACGGCAAGGACCTCAGCGTTGCCTTCCAGTTCGCTGGTGTCGGCGGCAATACCAAGTACTACGCGCCCAGCGCCTCCTGGCGTCAGTTCTTCCCGATGAAGGGCCTCAAGGTCAACAAGGAAGGCCACAACGTCCTCGGCTATCGCATCCAGGTAGCCAATATTGCCGGATTTGGCGGCCAGGTCGCACCTCCCTATGCCCGTCTCTACGGCGGCGGCGAGAACGATCTGCGCGGCTTCGACATCCGCTCCATCTCCCCGTACACCTTCCTCCCGACCAAGGTGCTGTTCAACCTCACCAACCCGGACGGAACCGTGGTCCCGCGCGATCCCACGAACCCGACGCTGGGCAACGTGCAGGTCCCTCTGCCGATCTACCGCCTGTCCCCGATCGGCGGCGATACCTCGGTCACCTCCAACCTCGAGTACCGTTTCCCGATCGTCGATCAGGTCACCTTTGCGTTCTTCACCGACTTCGGTATGGTCATGAACCTCGAGCCATCCCAGCTGCGTGAGAGCCCCCTGGGCATCTCGGCGGTCAACAGCCCGCTGTACGGCTGCCCCGAGGTGATCAACGGAAACTGCGTCGGAGGTTATCAGCTGCCGCCGTACTCGGAGTACCTGAAGACGGTCCCCGGAACCAACTTTGTTCCGCGCATGTCGACTGGCGCATATCTGCAGATCGTCATGCCGATCATCAACGCACCCTTCCAGATCTACTACGCGTACAACCCGCTGCGCCTCTACAAGGACCTGCCCCAGGAGCTGGTTGCTCCCGGCCCACCCACTTGCACCGGCACCGCGATTAACTGCTTCAAGGACTTCTTCCCGTTCGAGACCTCGCCCGGGGCTGCGGCCTACAGCTACCAGCAGGCGGTGCAATTCTATGGAGCAGACTACATCCTGCGCGAGCCGCGCAAGACGTTCCGCCTGACCATCAGCACCTCGTTCTAAATCACCCGTTCCGCAATCGAACGGCAGCAGGAAAGAAACAATGGGTTGGCGAAGAACACCTCGCCAACCCATCGTTTTTTGGCTGCTGGCCACCGGGTGTCTTTGGGACGTCTCGAATCCCGGACGCACCTCCGATGGAATGCATCGCCCAGCTCCTGCCCATGCAGCTCCGTCTCCAACAAACGCTAGGCCGTCAATCGACCTCTAGCGGCCAAGATGCAGAACGTGCCAGAAGCTGGCGGTGAATTCGATCAGCAGAGAGCTCAATGCAGACCCTCCTATGGAACTGGCGTACGCCTCCACGTTGTCCCGCACATTGCGGTTGGACGGCGGATAGTAAGCATTATTGAGAGCCGTCGAAGCTGCGTAGCCCAGCAGCTGAGCCCCATTGATTGCTCGCCGTCCGCTGTCGGTGCGGGTAATCACCGGCCGCGTTAGAGCATTCAATGCGCGATGCGCGATACCGTACTGAGCACCCTCCACGTAGTACCGTGGGTCCTCATGCAGCAGCGGCGCAAAGACCGAATCGGTGAACACGCCCTGCATCGTGTCGCGGATGCCGGCAGCGCCCAGCCGCTGGCCGAACGCTCCTCGGTCGGTGCCATAGTTCGGTTGACCGTTGAGCAACTGCCCATACCCGGACGCCACGAGCATGCCGCCGAAGTTCATCGCGCTATAGGTGCCCTGCAGGCCGATGATCACCTTGTCGCCAGCGGTTATCCTCTGAGCGCGCATGTCCGGCAGAATGTACTTCCGATGAATAGGCGCAACCCGATACCCCCCGGGCTGATCCATAGGGACCGCATCCGAGAAACGAACAGGATCAACAGGAAGGTCCAGAAGCGCTGGTTGTGGTTGGGGTGCAGCGATCTCAGGTGCATCCGGCTCGGGCGCATCCGGCTCGGGCGCATCAGGCTCGGGCGCAGCAGGCTCAACCGCTGCGGGACGCGCCATCGCAGTTCCACCCGATGCGATTTCGGCAGGAGCCGTCAGGCTTTGCGCCACAGCCGGGCAGCCGATCGCGCATGCCAACGTTGCAACCACCTCGAATGCCCTTTGCGCGCAGCTCCATCTCTTCCTCAACCGTGCCCGGCACGGCATCCCGGCCTGATCGATCTGCATCGGTGCGCTCAACGCTCTTGTGCCCACGACCGTCTCGTTTCCGCGATCTTGCTCCTTCGGCGCGCCGCGTCTCCAGGAATAAAGCGCCGTCTTTCTACGGACGCACACTCTACAAACATGGTTGTTCACGCAATCAAATCCTCTGCGGTTGTCGCTACGAATCCGGTCATGGATCGTCATCGCTGGCTGCGCGAGCCTCGCGAAAGTACACGGGAATGCGTCTCGCCACCAGTAACCAGCTAGGCACTCAGCGTTGACTCAAGCATCAACAGCATCCAATCATCAAGGTTGGATCTTCAGCGAAAGGAGCCCGTCGTTGCCCAGCGTTGCAGAGAAACAGTCGCCGAGCATGGAGAACCAACCGTCCCCAGCCGATCCAGACCGACGGGTGCCAGCAATCGCCATCGACCGCGAGCCGCGCTCGACGCCTGCGCGGCGTTGGCCCCTTCTCGCCGGTTCCAGCTTTGTCGCGCTGGCGCTTACCACCGGCTGCCATCATCAAAGGCAACAGGCCTACGCGCCGCCTCCACCACCGT
>Ga0210387_10004798_pt1 | contig 10359 bp, 17 predicted proteins | sample IncBWC7OmetaG_FD_160108 | JGI IMG/M metagenome (GOLD analysis project Ga0210387, IMG submission 160108) | Forest soil microbial communities from Barre Woods Harvard Forest LTER site, Petersham, Massachusetts, United States - Inc-BW-C-7-O ...
AGGCCAATAACAGGGAGTAATGGCATCATAGTCCCTTCGTGGAGCATCCCCAAACCCGCCTCGCCCATTTACCCACTTACTCATTCTAGGTTCGACGTCCTCGGCTTCGATACTTCCACGCGCTCCAAAGACGAACCCAGTCTCTCTGGAGTCGCATCCATCAACACGCTTATCACCTCCGAAATCAAGGAGCACGGAATCCCTCCTGAACGGATCGTCGTCGGGGAACTTAGTCAAGGTGGTGCGTTGGCGTGCTTGACAGAGGTGATCAGCGAGAGGAGGTTGGCTGGGGTGTTTGTGTTGAGTGCGTACGTTCCGCCGTGGAGGAATATGAAAGAGGCGAATCTTTACGTGCAGGAAAGCTTTGCCAACTCGGACGTACGGTGGAACAGATAGCCACGCCAATCGCACCTCCATCCCATTCTTCTTGGGGCGTGGCATTAGGTTAATTACGAAGAGGCTTTCGGAGATGCATCAGATCTCGCCCGAGCTCTGAACACCCCGATTCACATAGTGGTTGACAAAGTGACGATCGGAGACAGGCCGCCCAGTCCCAAGGAGAGATCCGATTCAATTCATACAAAGGGTTGGTGTATTGGATCGACCCTGTGAATGAGTTTGGTGGATTTGGTGATGCGGATTCAGGGTGTTGTACCGATGGTAGATGCCAACGAAAACGATTAGTTGGGTACGAGGGCCCTTCTCATATCGCGTTTAGACCATACAGGATGTCTGTCTCGTCCGTGCAATAAATAGAGACTGATTCATTCAATTCGATGCTAAATCGTGCTGCATTTGAAACGGCGAAGCCCCGAAGAACTGTTTCTTTATTGTACATGTAGCTCTGAATTTCGAAATGTGCCTTTAGCAGGCGCGAAGAACAGCACGTGTATAGAAGTAACATACCGTAGAACAACAACAGGGGTCCTCTTACCCAGGTAGGTACAAGTTCTTGACCCATTTGACCTCCTCAATACCGTCCAAATCACCTTCTAAGATGTTGACACCTCCAGCCCTGAGCTCCGCCTTGACTAGATTCAAGCTCGCAGTTGAACCATCAACCGCCCTTGTCCCCTCCTCTACGACATATGTAACAAATGCCTGCCGCACGGCATCCAAAGCAGTCTCTTTGACACAATAATCATACGCGAGGCCAACGACATAGACGTGTGTGACGGCGTAAGCTTGCAGTAAGCGCGTGAGAAGAGGTGGTGGTCTTGTTTCGGCCTGTTCGTTCTGACTTTGAGAGTGTGATGGGGGTGGGTGGATCGGCGGGTTAGTGAACGGAGGTGTGAAGGCGCTGTATTGTTCCAAGGTAGGGACAAGTCCTTTTTTGAATATGGCGAGATCGGAAGACGGGAGAGCGGCGTAGCGGAATCCTAAATGTTCCTCGGCGCCCTTTCTGGGCACAGGGTAGAGTCGATTAAGTTCTGACATGATGTTGTCATCGATGTGGGTGAGGTGCCGCCAATCGATGCCTTGTACAAGCTCCTCGCCCTTCGTATTTTGAACGCAATGATCGGGCCACAACCTGCTCTCCACGACCTCCTCTCCGTTCAAAGGATTAGTTATCCGTGTGAAACTCGTGAACGGACGTGGGTCTTGACCATCAGTAGTTGTCGCGCAGCTATGATTTGAGGCGAAGGAGATGTGGGAAGATGGGTGTGAGTCCTGCGTGGCGAGTTTGAGCACGAAGCCGGGAAGAGAGAGGAGGGCGTTTATGGGGTCGAGGGTAGATGGTGCGGAAGGGACTGCTAAGGAGCCCAACTGTGTCGGATGTTAAGAGGGTTTGAATTAGAAAAGGAAGGGTAGGTGCTGACTGGAGGCCAGAAGTCTTCCTGCATGTCAATTACGAGGAGCGCAGGATGGAAGTTTGGTGGCGGGTCAGAGCCTACTCTCATCATTATTGTCTAAAGGTCACCGTACGGTGCGGGTGCAACACTGTACGAGGCGTGACGGAAGCCGTCACGGTCGTCCTCATGGTCATGGCGGTCCAGCCCTCAGCTCGTCTCCATTTTTTTTACATGTTCATTTGGTCCAGCCTTTGGCCGACCCCCACATCCGACGAGTTCATCCACGTCCTGTTACGCTGCTCCCACTCCACTCCTCCCCATCTAACTAACGGTCATCTACCCTTTGATGTTTTTGATTCATCTAATACTGGTGATAGAATTTCCGTTCAAGCTAATCGTAAGATCTGAGTTTCTGGGACGACGGATAGGAATTTTCTCACTAGACCTCGTCTTTCTGCATTGTATTGTAACAATCGACAATTTCCTCACTTTCGACCGCTTCTTGTCAGGTAGGGTAAGAACTTCAACATTGGGATCACTGGGGCGATGACGGGTTATAGAACAATGAATCAAGCACTGAAGATGCTGAAGGACATAGGATCCCACGTATGATGGAATGGAGGATTTCATCAATGGTAAGGCAACAGTGATGCATTTCCGGATCGTCAGTAACCTACTTCGTCTGGTAGAATAAGCCTCTTTTACAACTGTAATAACATGTGAGCCACACTCAATACCCACACCAGTGTGCCCATGCCAATGCTGAAGACAGCATTTGCCATAGAGCCATTGGGCGTACTGGGGAAGGAACTGGGGGAGGCAGAGACCTGCGCGGTAGACTGGGCAGAAGGCGCGGAAAACGAAGGGAGACTAGTTTTGGGAGACGCCGCAGAAACAAGGGGAGGGGTAGAGGAGGAGAAAAATGCAGGGCCCGAGACAAGGGAAGGAACGGAGGAAAAAGAGGGGAAGGAATCACTGGAAGGGAGGGGTGCTGGAAGGGTGGCAGGACTACTTGGAGGGGGTTGTGCGGGACCTGCCCGATAGTTAATATGAGTGTCAGGGAAAGTATGAAATGCCATACCGCCACCGACAATACATTGATCGCCGCTACAGGTAGCGCCTTCGCTCCCATCGCAGCATCCATCACCTGGAAAAATAAGGTTAGTATTGAGTGCGCGTCACGATACTGCAAAAATCTCTGTACCGCAGAGGGGATCGGAAGGCCCACAGGCAACGTTACAGTGGATTCCGTCACTAGAGCATGTTGTTCCAGTTGGGCAGCAGCCGGTCCCATCGGTGCATGGTTGATTGTTACTGAGGTGTGTGGCGGTAAGCTTTATGGAAAATTTTCTGCAGATTAAAATACGTGCGGTGGACAGGTGTCGCCTTGCCGCCTTGCAAACTTGAGGCCGATCAAGTTGTCGCGCGGTATGATCCGGAGGAGGCTAGTCCCATTGCTGGCGAAAACTGACGCAATCTGGGCAGAGGCCACTAGAGCAGCAAAAACAGGCGCAAAGAACATCGTAGGGAGGGGAGGGTGTATGATGACTCCTGGAAGAAAGTCAGGTTTGCAAGGTCCTGTAATAAAAAGGGCCATTCCACGAACCGGAGGCCTTATGAAGGTCATAGCAACCACGAAGACTCACGATTGTCTTTCCATTCCAAAGACAAGCTTCTCTGTCACCAGCCTGCCAACGCCCACCAGCGCCAGCGCCAACGGCCCCCGGCCCCCCACAGCAATGCATAGTACCCAACTAACGGGACCATATTACTATTTAGATTTTTCTACATCAGATTCTTATTAGACGTGGGCATATCGCCATATGGCGCTGGCTGAATGCCAAGACATTTTTTACAGCTTCAAGTGTGCCTGAATAACTGTAGCTACAGCTTGTCTCATATAATCTCGGTTCCAGATGTTCCGGAGAGCTCCGAGCGGAGAATAAAAGCGGAGGCAAAAAAACCGAAAACAAACCACACGCATCAAATCTCTCCTGAACTCTATAGTCTGCCATTCACCGATTCCCCGCGAAGCCAGAGAGAAAAGTTACAATGTCGACATCTTCTACCAACACATCGTCAATGCATGGACCGGTTTCTGTTGTTGGGAAGAGTCTGTTGTATTACAATTTTTATTGCTTTTGCTTATGGCAGGCATCAACATCGATTATGTGATCGGTAAAATGATGTATCTACAATTAGCTCTCTCGAGGGACATGTGGAGAGGTGTACCATAACTAATCATTAGCGGAATTACCACAAGAAACCCTCAACCAGATGACAGGTGCTGCCCTGAAGAACCTTCCCTAGCTCTTATTTCCTTGTACTCATCTTCAAAAAAGAATGACGGCGCTCCAAATGCAGGTTTCAGATCGTCCAACCAAACGGCTTTCTCATCAAACTCGGCAAAAAATACTTCCTTTGCCCAAGCTGGGTTCCGAGATTGGAGGAAGCGCAGTGCGAACAATTTCTCCGTCGCACCGGTCTGCGGCCCAGGCCGGGGGACATGTGTGACGCCGAGGATCTGTAATTTGCCTGGAGACGTGGCTATGGTTGGACCGTGAACTGTACGGGCGGTGCCGCTTACGCGTGAGACTGAAAATTTCTCGAATGAGAACAAGGGAAAACCAAACAAGGTTAGTTGTTGACTCACGTGCTTCCTTGTAGATCTCGTATGCTTTAACAAGAGGTACCTCGAAGTATTGACGAGGCCCCGTGTCTTGCTCTATGAACATGTAATATGGAATAGCACCAAGCCGAGTCTGCATGCGCCACATCTGTCGGAAGGTGGTAAACAGCTCTGAGAAAACCTATGCGAAAACTGGATGTGATGAAACAGCCGTTACCTTTTCCCATACATCAGGGCTATCGTTGACATGCTTGACCAGCGGAGCCTGACAACGAATATTGGCCCCCGTCAGTCGTATTCTCCGTATGGCCTCCCGTACAATGGGACTCTCGAGTTCGACGTGGTGAGAGAAATGAGCCATTATTGAGAGATGACGACCGCTGTCGACTACTCTCTTGAAGATGTCAAGGACTTCCGCCGCATCGGGATCGGTAACGTAACGGTAGGGCCAGTAACTTTTCCCGAGGGGCTCAAGTAAGCAGCGAGGATGATTATCGACGTAGAGAGAAAGGCTCACGCGAGGCTCTTGGATCCGATCCTGATTGTCGCTAGGTGTGCGCAGCCGGGATCGGCAAGTATAGCATCGATGTAGCGAGCCAATTGGTGAGCACGCATCACCATTGGGTCACCTCCAGTGAATAGAATGTCAGTGATATGGCGATGGTTGCGTATATAAGACACAAGTTGTTCAACATCTTTTGATTTGAACTGCTGATCGGAGCCGACAGAGGTGAATTGCGCCCTTGATTGTAATTGTGGACGAGTGAGCATAATGATGGAACGGAGATCAGAAAACTGCGTACCAGCGGAAACAATACGTGCAAAAGCTGTGGCAGTATTGGCCTTCAGTGGGAAAGAACAACATTGTCTCGCGGAACTTGTGCTGAATGCCTTCCAGATATTCTCCATTCACCAGAGGCACGTTTTCAGTCTTTTGACTTGCTGGATGAGGGTTCAGTTTCATTCGGATAGACTCTCTGTGATGAAGGATGAACATATGACAACGAGGAAAACTAGGAGAGCTCACTCACGCAACATCCCGACGAGCGACTTTAGACGAGCCATCGAGAAGGACGTTCCGCACGGCATTGAAGTCTTCCGGAGACAGCATATCTGGTTGCGGGAATACGAGCTTAAATATGGGGTCATTTGGGACATTCGACCAATCAATGACTTCCTCGACCACATAATTGTTGGTGCGCATGGGGAATACGGTAGCAGCCGCTATATAGCCGAGAGGGTCAAGGTGAGGCGCATGGCGCTCAAAGAGAGCCTGAATGTGGTTTCTGGAATATAATTTGTACGTCTTAGGTTGCCAAATGCTGGTGCTGGTGCCGCCTGGAGGCGTCCATGAAGATGGGCCGAGACTGGGGGGATCTACCGTTGAGAGCGTAACACCACTGGACCGGTGGGTACTGCGTTCCACAATCTGAGGTGCCGTACAAATTGTTCGGAACGGGAAGAGCGACTGTGCAAGATATTTTCTCCCGAGTCTCACAATGTGGCCGCGGGGCAGGTGCATTATGGGTAAGACACGGCGTAACTGTTGAGGGCAGAAGAATCACTCATGTGGATTATAAGGTGTAGATAAACACAGCATTATAACAGCAGGTCTGAATTACCTGGTTTCCCCTATACACACGCATCAGCAGCCCGACTACCTCGACCATTTTTGTCATAGGCGCTTTCAAGGTGTGCAACGGAACAAACTGTTAACTTTGAAGGTCCCTTCCACGTCACTTCCACGGTAAGTTCACCTATGCAGATAGTGTATATCTGTGCGCACTGACCCGCACAAATTCAGAGTCCAACGAAGGAAATTGTAGCATAGTAGCATTCAAGAATCAGAATCAAGATTGAAAAAGAGCGAAAAGTGGGATATTTGGCCCTCGTGATCTGCTGGTTGAAACGTTTTGATCTCTCAAATTGACTCTGCTTCGAATAGGCGCCCAAACATGCGAGTGAGCGCCCAGTTAGCGCATACGACGGCCTTTGCTGTAGAGCGGGAAAAATACTCTATCACACCCAACACTTCATTCGCTTGTACGCAACATGTCTCAGAATTACAGCCATATCGTCGTGTATTCTCCCCTCGCGGTCCCAGAGCCTCAAATCACCGTACAGAATTTGCAAGACAAAGGCATTCGCTACATCCGCCTTCAATGGGCAGATCTCCTTAACAATATCCGGTATCGAGTCATCCCTACGTCCTACTTTCTCAAGCTTCTCGATTCCCCACGTCCTGGTGTATGTACCCCAAGGACGATTTTCGGTTTGGCTTTCACTACCGTCGCTGAGGGGTTTAGGTAAATGCCTGAAACTCTCAAGTTCAGGAAGGTATCTCTTACAGTTGAGCAGCGCCACTGGCGAGTACTTATACGCACCGGACCTGTCGTCGATCAGGATGTGCCCATATGCACCGGGACATGCTACTATGATGGGATGGTTCGAGGAGAAGGTCCCAATTCCTGGACCAGATGGAAATCCGACGCTCAAAGTCGATTTGTGTCCAAGAACACTTCTCCGTCGCATAGTCGAGTAAGCCACACCACTTGTACATCACCATGGGATGCCTCACGCATCACAAACCACACGGAGGGCGTTTCGCCACAGCCTGAGCCATTTGCCTCCTTATCTACGATCACAGATCCGTAGCGGTGTTTATCGTGTTTGGCGTTGCATCTACAAAACCACACCAAGAATTCGTGATCCCATTACTAACCCCCACTGCCCTCCAGAGACGCAAAGTCAAACTCTGGTGTCTCCTTCCTCGTTGGCTTTGAAATCGAATTCTTCCTCCTCAAATCCACCTCGCCCATCCAACCAGCTAACAACCACGTCTGGTGCGGTTCTCCGGCCCTCCCCTCTGGGTCTCCAGAATTCAAAGTTCTCGAAGAAATCGCCGACGGCATACAGGCCTGTGGAATCGAGCTCCAGTTATACCACGCCGAAGGCTCCCCGGGACAGTACGAGGTTGTGACGGGGCCCTTGCCTCCCTTGGAGGCAGCCGATGCGCTCGTCCATACGCGTGAGATCATACACAACACCGCGAGCAAATATGGGCTTCGTGCCACGATGGCTCCCCGGCCCCTTGTGGAAGAGTGTGGGTCGTTTTCCACTTTTGCAAAACTGGTTTCAAACTTGATTTCTTCTCTGTTATTCCTCAGCTGGTACCGGCGCACACGCTCACATTTCCGTCCACACCGATCGCTCCTCCGGCCCTTCTGCCACAACGCCTAAACTAACCGCTGTCGAAGCATCCTTCCTCTCTGCTGTTCTCACCCATCTACCAGCTTTGACCTTTGTCAACCTCCCCACCCCCGCGTCCTATACGCGTGTGGTTAATGGTATCTGGTCTGGGGGCACCCACGTCTGCTGGGGCACTGACAACCGCGAAGCGCCTCTGCGCCTGTGCCACGCCTCGTATCCTGCATCCCGCAACATTGAGCTGAAAGCCTTAGATGGGACCGCGAACCCGTACGTTGCGCTCGCTGGGGTGTTGGGTGTGGGTGAAATCGGGATCAGGGAAGGGAGGTTGTTGGAAGTTGGGGATTGTTGTGGAGGGAAAAGTGCTGAGGATATAGGGGAAGACGGGAGGGCGGCGTTGGGGATTAAGGAGAAGATGCCAGTGAGTTTGGAGGAGGCGGGGAGGCGGTTTGTGAACGATGATGTGGTGAAGCGGGTTTTAGGAGAGCGGTTTGTGGAGAGGTATGCGTGCGTGAACAAGGTAGGTTTCCCTTTCATCTTTTCATTTCTATGTCGGCCTGACGTGTTTTACCCCCGCAGAAGTTGGCAGAGTTTTTGACTGGCGGTAATCTGACTGAGGAAGAGGCGTTGACACTTATGGTCGAGAACTACTGATATTGAGAGTTTATATTATGTAGTGTACAAGAAGATGTTCCATTTTTTACTCTGGTGATGACCTTATGTTGAATTTTCAGCTTCGTTCGTGATCTTTGGCCGAGTATAAGGCTATATGACTGTATACGAATCTTGTGCTAATTATAGGGGCCTGAGCAATACACTTTCTGATGATATCACCTTTTTTGCTTCCATTATTTCCTCAAATTGATAATTGCACCCAGTCAACCTCAGGAAGCACCATCGACGACCATGTAAGATTATTTGTCATGTTATTCTGACAATCCCATTTCATGTTAACTTGACACCCAGGATGCACTCGACCATCTCATAGATAATCTGGAGGTACATATCAAAGATGGAGTTTTGTAGGTGCATATTCACTACGTAGTGCTACTATCAACTTATCATTTATGAGTACTTTCACATATCTTCAGGTTTGACTGTTGACCAATGTCGTGCGGAACTTGCTCACCACATTTGTGCTATTTCTGCCCATTCCGGGATAACACATACGCGCCTTATTCCTTGGATCGTGATGCTCAGTCAAGATGATGGCCGGAGACAAGCCCAAAGGATCACCTACAACTGTTTATTTCTTATTTAATGTCGAAATTTGCAGAATCTGGCATCCATGGATCTGAGCGAACGCTTATCCTATCTCTCGATGTGATCCCCCAAGGGGTCAAATAGTCAGTGGTTCTGGCTGGGTCTGAGAATCAATAGCAGTGAAGGAACTAGGGTTGCAGATTGGTTCGGGGAGTGATGACGAGAAGCGGAGACAAACAGACGAGGTCGTTGGCAACCTGGTGACCGATACTCGCTCTGATTTTTCCAGTACAATGTCTTGATCGCCATGCGTATAAATTAGCTAATTATGTTCGAAGCGGAGGTCAGATCCTCGACGGAATATTCCCAGACCCGCCGCTTTAAGTACTTCAACACTGAACCTTGAAGGTGATGACGACACTGGCACCGACTGGACAAATTGTGCTCGGAAGTGTGGCTGTCGTTCAGCCAATTCATCGCTGATCTGTGAAGTTAATGTATGGTGCAGTGAAGGGGAAAGGGGACGTACTTGTCGTAGTGTTTCAAGATGAAGTCCTTCAAGTTCCGACACGACAACTAAGAGGCCGCAGCACATCACTGAGGTCTTCCCCTTTGGCATTTGCGAACCATGAACCACACAGGGTCCATCCATATCGTGGTAAGTTCCTTCGCCTTTTCCATTCGGTCACCTCGTCCCCGATCATCTTCACCACCCTCCTCCGATCCCAATGGCACCCTGTGCCAGCATCAGCAGGTTAGCCCGACGTCCACCCCAGGTCCAAATCCATCGTGTCATACGTATGCACGGGTAACCGTTCCCGTCGTTGGTAGTTCCCCTTCGCAGTGCGCACTCTATGAGACATTTCAATCCGACGATTATCCGAATTCTGCGACTTGAACTAAGAGTTCTGAGAAGAAAACGGCGTTTGCGGAGCTGGCAATGACTGTGGTTGAGTTCAGTAGTGGTATTGGACGTAAGGTCAGAGTGTGGGATAAAGAGCCTATTACATGGCCGTATGTGCCTCGAAAACGGCTGTGACGATTTGGGATGGGCGTTTCTGGGTTGGTCTGTCCAGAGAAGAAGCAACAAATATGAAATATACAGTATGTAGATCAGCTGCTGTATAGCCGTGTCCCGTTGCAGCGGTTGGCAGAATGATGGATTACCTAAGCAAATTTGAAACCACTGCAGCCGCAACCTGAAGTACTGTCGAGGACTCTGAGTACTTCAGATGGATATCGAAGTAAATGCGGGTGGACGCAGGGACGTACTGCATTTCGATTCGCCGGTCACGCGTTACGGGGGTCAGAAAATAAGGTTTGACCTTGTTTTTCGCACCCGATTCCAGATCGGGGTTCATAAATTTTCAAAATTTCCAAACCCGCGGCGAATTGATCGAAATGGCACTGTATACCTCAAGGAAATTCAAGTTCAAATATTATTCGTTTTGGCCCGGGACTTCGGCGCTCGGAACACTCCGACTCGGGGGCCTTGAGCGCTTAATTAACAGCACCCGACTCGCAGTA
>Ga0210387_10004799_pt1 | contig 10358 bp, 3 predicted proteins | sample IncBWC7OmetaG_FD_160108 | JGI IMG/M metagenome (GOLD analysis project Ga0210387, IMG submission 160108) | Forest soil microbial communities from Barre Woods Harvard Forest LTER site, Petersham, Massachusetts, United States - Inc-BW-C-7-O ...
CCGCGGCAGGGATCATTAATACGATCGCCGGCACCGGAGCTACCGGCTACACCGGCGACGGCGGCGCGGCGACGCTTACTGCAGTGAGTCCGGGAGGAGTTGCGGTCGACACTGCCGGCAATGTCTACATCGCGGATTCCGGCAACTACCGCATCCGCAAGCTGACAGCGTCAACCGGGATCATCAGCACCGTGGCCGGGAACGGCGTGAGCGGCTACTCCGGCGACGGCGGACAGGCCACCAGCGCGGAAGTAAACAGCTCATATCCGTGGGGAGTATCGGTTGACGGTTCAGGCAACATCTACATTGCCGACTATCTCACCTGCCGCATCCGCAAGGTGACAGCATCCACGGGCGTGATTACTACTGTGGCTGGAAACGGCAATCATGGCTACTCCGGCGACGGTGGACAGGCTACGAGTGCGACCCTGGCGACCCCTTATGTAGTCAAGGTGGATTCTGCCGGCAATATCTACATCGCGGACTACAACAACAATCGCATCCGCAAGGTAACGGCATCGACGGGCATCATCAGCACGGTTGCCGGAAATGGAACGGCGGGCTACTCCGGCGATGGCGGAGCGGCCACGAGCGCAGAACTGAACACTCCGATCGGGGTCGGCATTGACTCTGCCGGCAATATCTACATTGCGGATACCATGAACTATCGCGTTCGCAAGGTGACGGTCGCCACGGGCATCATCACGACACTGGCCGGGACTGGCACCAGCGGTTATTCCGGCGACGGCGGATTGGCCACGGCCGCCAAACTATCGTTTGTGGATAACGTTGGCGTCGATACGGCGGGCAACGTCTACATCGCTGACGCCAGCAATGAACGCATCCGCCGTGTCTCGGCGGCCACCGGCATCATCACCACCGTGGCCGGAAACGGCAACGGCGGCTACACCGGCGATGGTGGTCCGGCTACGAGCGCGACGTTGTATGCCCCCAGTGACGTTGCGTTGGACACTGCGGGGAACTTCTACATCGCGGACTCCAGCAACCGGCGCGTTCGTGTTGTCGGCACAACCAAAACATCCACCACAGGTGGCTCCTCGTTGAATCCATCCGGGTTTGGCTCGCCGGTGACATTCACGGCCACGGTGTCGCCAGCGGCTGCGACCGGGACCGTTACTTTCAAGGATGGAACGACGACCCTCGGAACGGGCACGCTCAGTGGCGGAACCGCGTCTTACAACACATCAACGCTGGCGGTGGGGTCACACTCGATTACGGCGGTTTACAGCGGCGACTCGACCTATGCGGGGTCGACTTCTGCCGTCCTGACTCAGAAGATCGAGACCGCAAGCTCCATCACGGTGGCATCGTCACTCAATCCGTCGAGCTACACCAATTCGGTTACGTTCACCGCAACGGTGACACCGTCGGCTGCAACGGGCACGGTAACGTTCCTGGACGGCACCACAACCCTGGGTGCAGTCGCGCTCAGCAGTGGGACGGCGGCCTACAGCACTTCAACGCTGGTTCCGGGCACGCATTCCATCACAGCGCAGTACGGCGGGAACGCGACCTATGCGGCGGCGGTGTCGTCGGTGCTGGTGCAAACGGTCACCAATCCAACCATCCAATACATCTCGCCGCCCGCAGCGGCGGTCGGAAACCCGGTCAACATCGTAGGTCAGTATTTTGGATCTTCGAATGGCACGGTGAAGTTCAACAACACTGCGGCAACTTCGATCGGGGGTTGGAGTGCGGGATCGATCACGGTGAACGTGCCCACGGGGGCAACCACGGGCAATGTCGTAGTTACGGCCGCCAGTGGACTGGTCAGCAACAGCTTCCCGTTCACCGTCACGAGCATCCCGAGTATCACGAGTTTGTCCGTCACGTCGGGAGTTCCGGGCCAGTCGGTGACGATTAGCGGAGCTAATTTCGGGCCGGCTCAGGGCACCAGCGAAGTTCTATTCAATGGGGCGCCGGCGGCAACAACCAGCTGGAACGCTAACGGCATGAGCATCGTCGCTCTGGTGCCGGCCAACGCCAGTACCGGGCCGGTCGTGGTCGTAGTGAACGGCGTGCAGAGCAACGGGATCACATTCACCGATACGGCTGCGCCGGTGATTCAGAATATTTCTCCACCCTCGGGAACCGGTACGACCTCAGTAACCATCAACGGCACCTCGTTTGGTGCATCGCAATCCGCCGTTTCGGGCACGGTCACGTTCAACGGCCAGCCCGCTACACCTACGAGCTGGATCGCGACCAAGATTGTAGTGCCCGCACCTGCGGGCGTCACCACGGGCAACGTCGTAGTTACGGCGAACGGTATCGCGAGCAATGGAGTCCAGTTCGTGGCTGCTCCGATCATCGCAAGCCTGACGCCCACATCGGGCGGTGTTGGAACCGGGGTAACGATTGCCGGAACCAATTTTGGATCGACTGGAACGGTTACGTTCAACGGACAGACGGCGACGCCGCTGAGCTGGAATCCCAGCGCCATTGTCGTTCCCGTACCGAGTACGACGACTGGAAATGTCGTGGTCACGGTCGGTGGCGTTGCCAGCAACGCAATCTCGTTTACCGTGACGGCCGCCCCTGGGATCAGCAGCATCTCGCCAACAACAGCGAGGGTGGGAACGCCGATGACGATTCACGGCAGCGGATTTGGCGCCACCCAGGGATCCAACAGCACGGTGACTTTCAACGGTGTCGTCGCTACTCCGACTCTGTGGAACGCGAACGAGATCCAAGCGGCGGTTCCGCAAAATGGGGTTCCCGGACCCGTGGTCGTGAATGTGAATGGCGTGAACAGTAACATGTTCAACGTTCTCGCCTTCCTCACGGCCCCCACCATAACCGGCCTGTCGTTGCCCGGAGGAACCCTTCTACAGACCATGCAGGGACCACCGCAAATGGGGTTCCAGATTACTGGAACCAATTTCGATCCGAGCGGCAACAACTTTGTCACTTTTGGCAATACCCAGCTCCCGATCCTAAACACGACGATCAACGCCAACAACATTGTCTTGACGGTGCAGGTCCCGGTTGGGGCAGCGCCTGGAGCATGGAACATCGTCGTGACCGCCGGGCTTGCACCGGAGAACGGGCAAAGTGCACCGGTTGTGTTCACGGTTGTGCCACCACTCGGCTGCGCTCATCCATAGGCGGACAGGGCAGTGAGCTGCTTTTTTGCACGAGAAACTTTATGAGACATGGCCGTCATCAGCGACGCAACAAGCAGGCGATATGCCTGCGAGCCGTTTTCGCAGCGACCGCTCCTTGCATCGCAAGCAGCAATCTAGTTCCATTTGCGGCCACGATCCGGCAGGACGTGCACATCCATGAAAGGTGCAATTTCCATGCACGATAGATTGGCGATGCCTTCCAAGGTGACCAAGCGGCGCAGTTCACTGGCGTCGATCCTGGTTCGGATACTTTTGCTGTCCAGCGTTGCCATCTCTGTCAGCGCCCAAGAGCCGACCCGGATTAGCGTCAAACCGGTACATCCCAAGCAGGCGGGGCGACCGAGAAAGGCAACGCTGCCGGAAATCTATGAGATGTTCTTTACCTTCGCCGCGCACGTCGAGGCCAGAGCGGAGGCGGACATTAAGCGTGGTCGACATATGGCCTTCTACCGGGCCCATTTGCAAAAAGCATCCGGGCTCAGTGCAAGCGAATATGCCAATGTGCTGGAATCGGCGAAGCAGTTTGCTGCGGTCGATGCCGAGACACAGAAGCAGTTTTCAGAACTGGTGAAGCAGGCCAAGGCGGCGAACTCCGGCGCCGCGTCGCGGACCGGTTTAACGGCGGCAAATAAAACTCAGATGGCCAGTCTGGCGGCGCAGAGAACGACCTCGCTCACAACTGAAATCGCCAACGTGCGTCAGGCGCTGGGAGTGGAGCGCGCAGATGCATTCGAAACCTACCTTCGGACTAAGTACGTCGAGCGGCAGATTGGCCCAAAAGCTCCCGCTAAGAAAGGGTCGACGGCACAGGCCGGAAAGCCGGGATTGAGTCCCCAGGATGTCACCTTCAGCAGCGGAGATAGTTGCGACGATTTTGATTTGGACGACGGCGGCGAATGGAGCGTCTGTGCAGACGCTCAGATCTCATATCTGGGAAGCCCTGAATCCGATCTGGTGGAAGCTTATGCGTCCATGTCGTGGAGCGTGGATGACTCCAACGGCTGGGAGATAACGGACTATTCGGTGGAAGGCGATTTTTTCGTCGACGGTGTGGAGCACGACAATCTGGACTGTGAGGAAGATGCTCAATCATGCTCTAGTGATGTGCAACTGACTTCGCCGAGCGGAACATCTTACGATTGGAACTCGACGGGGTATGCGTCTCTGGACTATGACGATGAATGTGACGGTTATTGCTCTTCGGATGAAGAGCCTTATACGTCCGACGATGCGTCGGTCATCATCTATTACCCGGACATCAACGCGGTTTCGCCCGATTCGTTCAATCAGAAAAGCAGCGGGGCATTTTCGATTGACGGCCAATATCTGATGAGTGCCTTCGAAAACCCGCCGACTGTGACGGTGAACGACCAGAGTGCCCTTTTTAGCACGTTTGATGTTACGCCTCCCGGCAGCTATCCCGACGGCGACATTGCGGTGGACTACACGGTGGTGGATACCGCGCCTCCTGGAACCTATACTCTTACGGTCAACAACGGTTTTGGGTCGGACACCGACAACATCGTCATCAATGTGCCGCCAGACATTACCGGCATCGCGGTAAATGGTGTTGCCAATGCGGCCCTGCAGGCTGATACAAGCCAGACGGTGACGTTAACCGGGAATAATTTCGGCAGCAATGCACCGGTCATCACCGCGTTTGCCGACAGCGAATACATTGCCATTGGGGCAATCTCCGCCCATTCGGCGACCTCGGTAACATTTTCGGTGACGACGGCGGCGCTAGCTCCCAGCAGTTCTGCTGATTTTCAACTTCAGGCGACCAACGGAAATGCCACCTCCCCGGCGGTGGCGGTGGACCCATGGGAGGCTACTCCCCCGCTGGTTCTAGACGGCGTTGCCGCGGACTATGATTCATGCGCCGGCGACAACATCGGACAAGGGAGTGCTTCCGCACAGAAGGTGGTGGTAGGCCAGTTGATTCAGTTCACTGCCTGTTCCCCGACCGCAAGCATTACGTTCGGCTTTCTCGCCAACGCTTCCTGGACCCCCCCGGTTGGGTTCTTTCCGACGCCTCCGGCAGTAAATTCGCCCGCCGTGAGCGGATATACCCTGGCGAACTATCAACCGAATCCAGCGTGGAAGAACGCTGCCGGGCAATCCATTTCGGTTCCGATGACGGCTACGGCAACTCCTGTGCTTTTTCCAAATTGCGCGACGCTCTCCAATTTTTGCGATTTCGGCCCCTTCTATTTTGTGCTGCCTGGAACCTACAATTTCACGTTTACGTACGATCTGAATAACGGCACTCCGTCACAATCGGCAACGGTCCAGTACATCGTGGGCGCGCCCGGTCAAACCGGCGGGTTATCGTTTGACTACACGACAATCGGGACCGTTCAGATCTTTGCGCCAGGACAGTTGCCTAACACCAGTAATACTGCCTCGCTGCTGGCGTCCGGGAATAAGGCGAACGACCCTGGCATCGTATTCAATGCTCAAGGATTCGCTGTTTCGCCGGCGGGAGTGCCGGGAGCCTATCAATGGGTACAAATCCTTACGTATGTCAACATCCAAGCTCTCCCAAATCCAAACTGCGCGGCCTGCCTCTTTCAGAATGAGCTAGATAATATGTATCCCTATTTTGTTGCGGCTTCCCCCGCCCTTAACCCATTGGCGACAGGCGACAATCCGGCGGCCGGCCTGGTTTTTACTCAGGCGAACGGAACAGTCATACCGACGTATGAAATAAAAGACTACTTTGCTGCCAACATGAGCTTAATGTGGGATCCGGCCTTGGATGCATTCGGGAATTCGACGGTGGTGCAGGGGAATCCATACGGCTGCGCAGCGTCGTCGACGTGGACGACGGTCAATAATGCGACTGTAGTAACCACAACCCCGAGCAGTTGCGCGGGCTCCATACCGGTTCCGCTGCAGAGCCTTTCGTGGGGCTTCTGCGGAGATGCAATCAATACGCTCCAGACCCAACCAAATAGTCTAGGTGGCCAGCTTCCGCCAAATACCTGGATATTGAATTGCTCGGCAAGCGGGGCAAACACGCTGGTGCCGGTGTTCACTGATAGCGTCGGAAGTTCGTCGTACCCGGTGTGGGTGGCTTTCATGGGTAACACTGGCAATTGAGGAAATGACGGCCTGGCGAACGGTGGAGAGAGATCTTCTGACGGTTCACGAAGAGGGAGTACAAAGTGAATATTCGTAGCGTGTACGTACTGCTTGTCGCGTTGGCGGCTTACGCGGCCACAGCACAATCTCCGCAAGCGTCTAAACCGGTCGTCGACAACGGTCACTCCACCGGCGCCGTTCACCGGGACATCAGCGAATCGTCCGCTCTCGCGAGTGCCGTCATCTCGACCGTCCGCAATCCGGCGACGGTCGGCGACGGCGTGAAGATCCATGTGGTTATTCAAAACCGCTCAGACCGCGACATCGAACTTGCGGACAGTATTGTCGTGTTCGACGCGCGGGATGGCAACGGGGCGCTTCCACCCGAAACCTACCTGGGATGCCTTGCCCACTACTTCAGTCCCTGTTACAAAACCGCTAAGCCCACGGTGCACGCCGGGGCGCAGTTGCAAGGTCCGACCCTGCCTCTGCCGACGATCGCCGCTCAACAATCGCTGGCGTGGGACCAGGCACTGGGCGCGCAATATGACCTCAGCCATCCAGGGACCTATACGGTCGTCGGTTATGTCCATATCCTAGACGATGGTGGGCAGGATGCGGGAACGTTCAAGACCAACAAAATCAAGGTCACCGTCCAATGAAGGCCAACGACACGTGCAACCCCTAGGAAAATCGAAATCCTCCTGTCCGGAATCGCCCAGAAATCAGTTCAAAACGATCATCGCCGCGTCGACCCTTCACGTGCCCCCGGGCAGCGCCGGAGTCGCGCGATTCTAGGAACAAGGTTTGGAGCGATAGACAAACGCAAGATTCTCAACTCGTTCTATTCGGCCAGCGAGGTTCTAATGTCCCGACAGTGCTTGGGACCGTGAATTCGAGCGTCCAAGTCGGAATTACTGACCCACGTGCGGTGAACCCGCCGTCACGATTGGATACAAGAGTGTGTGCGTCCGTTGCGTCAGTCCCAGTTCCCGGTATTGCGGGAGGTTGAAGCTAAGGAAAATGAAGGGTGCAAGAAGGACGAAAAGCCACTGCCAATTCGTTTGAAGTCCGCGAGTTAAATGGCGGGCGCTCCAACGTTTTCTTCGATTACCGCATCAGCGCCCGCCGCAAAGGATACGACGCCGTGCGCATGGAGGACTTGACAAAACGAGTAACGGCCGCGAACGCCACAGCGAGGAGGATTGAACCCCCGCAAAGGAGCACCTCCAAGAGCGTGCCGCCGCTCCTCGATTCCCATCACCGATAGCAAAGCTGTTGCTGGATGATGCCCAAGAAGACGACAAGTGCCACAGCTAAAGGCTGTGTTGTCCTTCGATTCCGGTTCGAACAAATTACAGCACGCGCGATTGGGAGCCACACCGCCAGGCAGTTCCACCCTTTGAGCAGTTTGCGCCTTGGGATAGAAGGTCCTCCTGCGAAATCGCCTTTTGCCCCTCCAGTTGTCCCGATCCGTTTTAGTTTGGAAATGCGTAGGTAACCTGAGCGAAAACGCACAGTCTTGCTCGTTGACAAAAAAGAAATTGCCTCACCCGGCTCCCCCTTTTGTTTATTTTCCGGCAAATGCCTATTTGCCCGCGAGCTGAGCCAAGGGAACAGCGGCGACAGGTTGAGGCATGACCTTCGCAGATCTCGGTGCAGCCGGTGACGCGCCAGTCTTCTTCCGTTCGATCATACGCCTAGCCAAGTCCGTTTCGTGCGTGTGGTCGGCGAAGCGGACGGTCTCATAATGCTGTCGCAGCGCCGTGATCCGGTAATCAAAGCTTACATTCGAACCGCCACCACCGAGTTCCCGGACTTCGAATGAGATCGCCGTCTTGTGGGTCACGTAAAGACCTCTGCACTCGTCATTCGGCACGGGAAAGACTTTATAATCGATCCCAGTGTTGACCGTTTGGATGAAATCTGGATCCAGGGTGATGACCGCTACGCCGTTTACGAGTTTCGCCGATCCGAAGTCTTCGAACCAGTTTTGGGGCGACTCGATGGCCGATAGAGCCACTTTCCGCTTGCCCGCGTCGATCGGAACTACCGCGTTCTTGGTTCCGGAGCAATCTAAATCGCCCTCACCATTTATGAGGCAGTAAGCCTTTGAACCGTTTTGCGCAAGGAAGATAGCGCCTGTTTTGTTGTTGTTGAAAGCGTACAGCGTATACTGCTCTGCGGAGTTGTTCTCGAAATCTCCAGATAGCGAATCGTCAGAGGTCCCAAGCACAGCCGCCTCGCCTATTGACGTCAAACCGGTGTCACCCCAGACCCCTGCCGACCCATGCCCAGATCCTGTGTGGCTTACGGATCCCAAGTCACCATAGACACCCGCTGCGCCACTTCCGGTGACACTAGCGTACCCCTCAACCCCGGTAGTTCCTCTACCTATGATCGCGATGCCTGAAAGGCTTATTCCTTGCACGGCGACACAACCAGCACAACTTGCCTCACCCTGTACTCCGAGCACGCCGGTAATAAATCCCGCATTGAAGTTTCCGTTGTTATCTCGCTTCACAATTGCACTCGGCGAGTTGAGGCTAGTGGGAGCGACAAGCCAGTTCAATGCCAGAGTTCCAGCGCTCGTGACCGGCGAACCGGCTACGGTAAAGTCCGAACTGGGCGCACTCAGGCCCACGCTTGCAACTGTCCCGGGAAACGACTGTCCGGGTGCGAAGTTAATCTGTCCATTGCTGTCGATGTGCAGCCCGGTTTCCGCGATGGGATTGGTCCCCGCGCCGTAGAGCAGATTCAGCGATCCGCTGGCGGTGGCTGTGTCGTTCCCGACAGGCTCAGCCTGCCAGCGGAAATTCTGCGGCACCGCCGCTCCGGTGGCGCTGTTGAAGCTTGAAGCCGTGAATGTAGTCGGCCGCGAGGTTCTCCCAGCCGCGGCAGTAGCCACGCCGATGCCGGGCAGAGCCAGGTTCCCGCGGACTGTCACACCTCCGATCACATCCAGCGTACTGACCGGTTTGGCGTTGTTGACCCCGATCCTGGCCGTTGTTCCGCTCCCAGTTTGACTGACAATTGAACTCTCAATGTCGATCCCGGTCGTCCACAGCGGAAGCGCGCTCACGGTGCCTCCACTGGTCGTGACGTCCGAACTGGCTGGCGGGGTCGTGGATGCGGAGGCTCCCGCACTCGGGCTGGCCGAAGTTGCAGCGCTATTGACGGACTGCGGCGCAGCCAGCACGAAGGCCGAAGGCGGAAGTCCCCCCACTGTTTCCGCGTCCGCCGCCTTCAACGCGTATGGCACACTAAGAAGCAGGATGCGCGGCTGTTCCTCGCTGACGTTGACGGTCACGCCCAACCAGCGCGCCGCGCCCGACGTGAAGAGATCGAGAGGCAAACCCTCAGGTTTGGTCGCCCCGAGTTGAACGGTATAGCTGCCCTTGGCATCAACTTGAACGTTCTGGGTCTCCATCCACAACGGTGCTCCCTCAAACTGGTCCGCGTAAATAACGAAGGTGATGCCCGTGGCTCCAGTTATGGGTTTGCCCTTGGCATCGATGGCCTTGCCCGAAAAGTTGACCAGCCGCGGAACGGCTGTTGAGGGTAGAGAAGCGGATTGCTGTGCATTCAGGAAACCGCCAAGCAGCAGGCCTACCAAACTGGTGATGAGCAACTTTCGAACAGAGATCATAGTTTTTGCCTTCTTGTCGGAATTTCGTGCTTAAAGCTCGCCGCGGTTGGCGCGAGCGGCCTTGGCTCAGGCCGATATTGGTGCCCCTTGCAGCGTTCTGATTTGCCCCATCGAGCACGGACGCCAGCCTGCCGCAAGTGAGCAGAACCGCCAATAGCACGGGCCTGAATCGTTGCTTAATTTCTTATGAATTCGTAAGTAAATGACGGCAGATGAGATGCAGGGGAGCGGGCAAGGCGGATAGAATAGCGGGACTTGACGCAGCCGATTCGGGCCGGTTGCGAACGTCACCTTATGCCCACTACCTCCTCGCAACGATTCCTGTTTGGCGACGGCTACGAGCTCGATCTCGGGGCATACGAACTGCGGCGCAATGGGCGCACACTCAAACTGCCCCGGATTCCAATGGAGGTCTTGAGGCTCTTACTAGAGCGGCACGGGAACCTGGTCACACGTGAGGAGATCATCGAACG
>Ga0210387_10004801_pt1 | contig 10356 bp, 10 predicted proteins | sample IncBWC7OmetaG_FD_160108 | JGI IMG/M metagenome (GOLD analysis project Ga0210387, IMG submission 160108) | Forest soil microbial communities from Barre Woods Harvard Forest LTER site, Petersham, Massachusetts, United States - Inc-BW-C-7-O ...
GGCGGCAAGCTGGATTGCTTCGCTTCGCTCGCAATGACGAGTTGAGACATTTGCGAACCTAATCAACCAAATGGTTGAAACTAGCGAGACGCCGGGATAGTCTCAGGCGCGACGGAAGGAGCAGACGGTGACGGCAGACGGGGCACGATCGGCAAGATCGATCGCGATCATCCTGATCGTGCATCTTGCCGTGATTGTACTGTGGCAGGTCCTGGTCGACGCGTTCCATGTGCCGAAATTCATCCTGCCCTCGCCGCTCGCGGCGCTTTCCACGCTTGGCTATGCGAAATATGCCTGGGTCTCGAATCTTCTAGTCACCGCCGCCGAAATCCTCGGCGGCTTTGCACTCGGCGCGATCGTTGGGGTAGCGCTGGCCCTAATCTTCACCTGGTCACGCTTGGTCGCGCTGATCCTGCTGCCGATGTTCGTCACCCTGAACATGATCCCGAAGGTCGCGATGGGCCCGCTCGTGATCGTCTGGTTCTCCTACGGCATCTTCGCCAATATCCTGATCGCGTTCTCGATCTGCTTCTTTCCGATCTTGCTCACCACCGCGCGCGGCCTCTCCGAGGTCGAGCCGGATCTGCTCGATCTCGTCAAATCGCTGCGCGGCTCGCGCTGGACATTGTTCCGCAAGATCCAGCTGCCGGGCTCGCTGCCCTACATCTTCTCCGGCATGAAGGTCGGCGCGGTCCTGGCGGTCGCCGGCGCCATCGTCGGCGAGTTCATCGCCTCCGACCGCGGGCTCGGCTATCTCATGATCCAGGTGCAGTCAGCGCTTGATACGCCCGCCATGGTGATGGCGGTTGTGCTGCTGACGCTGCTTGGCGTTGCCCTCTACGGCCTGGTGCTCGGCCTCGAACGGCTGTTCGTGGTTCGCGACATTCGGCTGCAATAAGAAAGCCAGAAGAACATGCTGCTCTCGCGCGACAATCTGCCGGAGACGATCAGGGATATCACAGCCCTCGACGAGGTCCTGTGCCGGCCCAGCCAGGCGCTGATCGACGATCTCCGTAAAGTGGACGGCGACATCATGATCCTCGGTGTCGGCGGCAAGATGGGCCCGACGCTGGCAGGCCTCGCCAAGGCAGCCGCGCCCGACCGCCGGGTGATCGGCGTCGCGCGCTTCTCCGAACCGGGCGTGGAGGAATGGCTGGAAGCGCGCGGCATCGCGACCATCAACTGCGACCTGCTGGATGAAGCTGCGATCAGGGCGCTGCCGAAAGCGCCGAACATCATCTTCATGGCGGGGCGCAAATTCGGCGCCGAAGGCAATCTGGCGCTGACCTGGGCCATGAACGCGCATGTGCCGGCGCTGGTCGCGCAGGCGTTTCCGGCTTCACGGATCGTCGCGTTCTCGACCGGCTGCGTCTATCCTTTCGTGTCCGTCGACGGCAAGGGTTCCGATGAGGCCATGCCGCCGAACCCGCCCGGCGAATACGCACAGTCCTGCGTCGGCCGTGAGCGCATGTTCGAATATTTCTCACAACAATTCAAAACGCCGGGCCGGTTGTTCCGCCTGAACTATGCGATCGACATGCGCTATGGCGTGCTGCATGACATCGCAAGCAAGGTGCTCTCCGGCAGGCAGATCGATGTCTCGCTCGGCCATGTCAATTTCATCTGGCAGGGCGATGCGGCTTCGCAGGCGCTGCGCTGCCTCGCCTGTTGCGACACGCCGACGTCACCGATCAATGTTTCCGGCCACGAGATCCTGGCCGTGCGTGATCTCGCCGCCGAATTCGGCAAGCTGTTAGGTAAAGTCCCCGTCATCGCCGGCCGGGAGGAACCGACGGCGTGGCTCACGGACACCTCGCAGGCTGTGAAACTATTCGGCCGGCCGATCGTCAACACCGCGCAACTCGTGCGCTGGACCGCGGACTGGGTCTCGCGCGCGATGCCTAGTCTCAACAAGCCCACCAAATATGAGGTGCGAGATGGACGATACTGAGCACCTCCCGATCGTCCAGCTCGACGCGCGCGACGCGCCGGCTGGCCTCTTGCTGTCAACAGAAGCGCATTGGAACCAGAACGAGGACGACTGGCGCTTCTTCCTCTCGAAGGGCGTCGTGTTCGGCATCCGCGACGGCAAGAACAACCTGGTCGCGACGGCGGCGTTGTTGCCGTACACTGACAGCGACGCCTGGATCAGCATGGTGCTGGTCAGCGAAAGCTTCCGCCGCCGCGGGCTCGCGACGCGGCTGGTCGACACCTGCATCAACACGGCGACCAAGCTCGGAGTTACCGCCTGGCTCGATGCAACATCGGCGGGCGCAACCGTCTATGGTCCGCTCGGATTTACGCCGACCCTCCAGTTACGTCGGCTCAAGCTTGCGAACGCATCGACTTCCGGCGCCGTTCCGCTTCCCACGGCCAAGTTCGACGAGTTCCTCACCTGCGACGTCGCCGCCATGGGCTTTGACCGCCGCGCTTTGCTCGAAGAACTCGCCGGACGCCCTGCCTCGCGGCTGGCATCTAACGGCGACGCGATGGCCCTCGTCCGCGACGGGCGAACCGCGCGCCACATCGGCCCGCTGTTTGCCGACACTTCGGCGCACGCGCTGGCGTTGGTGCGCGATATCGCGGCAAGCGAAAACGGGCCGCTCCTGATCGACGCGATCGCCTCGCAGAGCGCTTTTATCGATGGCCTCACCGCTGGCGGATGGACCATCGAACGGCCCTTCCAGCGCATGCGCTTCGGTCGCGCCGTGACACAAGCCGGCGAATTGCCGTTCGCCGTCGCCGGCCCGGAGTTTGGATAGGGAACCCCCATGCACCATAGCGAGATCAAATCCGAGGTCCGGCGCCTGATCGCCGACGGCACGGTGCTTCCCGCCCATCCGCTCGCGCTCGATGCCAACCGCAGGCTCGATCAAATCCATCAGCGCACGCTGACACGCTATTACATCGACGCCGGCGCCGGTGGCCTCGCCGTCGGTGTCCACACCACGCAATTTGCGATCCGCGACGTCGGGCTCTATCGGCCGGTACTTGAGCTCGCCGCCGAGACAGCCGCGAACTGGACCAGGCGCCCGCTTGCACTCGTCGCCGGCCTCGCCGGCCCGACGCAGCAGGCGATTGCGGAAGCGCAGACCGCACGCGGCATCGGCTATCACGCCGGCCTGCTCAGTCTTGCGGCGATGAAATCGGCGAGCGAGGACGAGATCATCGCGCATTGCCATGCGATCGCGAAAGAGATTCCGCTGGTCGGCTTCTATCTGCAGCCCGCGGTCGGTGGTGTGATCCTGAGCGCCAATTTCTGGCGGCGCTTTGCCGAGATCGACAATGTCGTCGCGATCAAGATCGCGCCGTTCAACCGTTACCGCACCCTCGACGTGCTGCGCGGCGTCGCCGCGGCCGGCGCGCTCGACCGCATCACGCTCTATACCGGCAATGACGACCACATCCTGCTTGATCTCACGTTGCCGTTCGATCTCCGCGACAAGGGCGTCACCACGCGTACGCATATCCGGGGCGGTCTGCTCGGCCATTGGTCGGTATGGACGCAGAGCGCCATGAAGCAGTTCGAGGACTGCAAGGCCGCGCGCAGCAAGCCGAGCGTGCCGGCCGACCTGCTCGCACTCGATGCCCGCGTCACCGACTGCAACAGCGCCTTCTTCGACGTCGCCAACAATTTTCACGGCTGCATCGCCGGCTGCCATGAGGTACTGCGCCGGCAGGGCCTGATGGCCGGCATCTGGTGCCTCGATCCGCACGAGGGCTTGAGCCCGGGGCAATTGCAGGAGATCGACCGCGTCTATAACGAGCACGCCGATCTCAGCGACGATGATTTCGTCGCGGCGAATTTGGAGAAATGGCTGGCATGACCGCAGGCCCGCCCTTCATCAGCCTGCGCAATGTCCGCAAGGTCTATCGCTCCGGCGGTGAGGAGTTTCTGGCCGTCTCCGACGTCACCATGGACGTGCAGGAAGGCGAGCTGGTGTCGCTGGTCGGTCCCTCCGGCTGCGGCAAGACCACGGTCCTGAAAATTCTGGCGGGGCTGCACGGCGCCGACGGCGGCAGCGTGACAATCGGCAACGCCACGACACCGTTCGATCCCGCGCGCGACATTGGCATGGTGTTCCAGCAGGCGCTGCTGTTGAAATGGCGCACCATTCTCGACAACGTGCTGTTACCGGCCGAAATCGTCGGCCTGCCCATCAAGGCTGCGCGGTCTCGGGCGCGCGATCTGCTCAACCTCGTCGGCCTGTCCGGCCATGAGGACAAATATCCGCAGCAGCTTTCGGGCGGCATGCAGCAGCGCACCGCGATCGCGCGCGCCTTTATCCACGATCCCAAGCTGATCCTGATGGACGAGCCGTTTGGCGCGCTGGATGCGCTGACGCGCGAGCAGATGAACCTGGAGATGCTCCGCATCTGGCGCGAAAGCGGCAAGACCATCCTGTTCGTCACCCACTCGATCCAGGAGGCGGTGTTCCTCGCCTCCCATTGCGCCGTCCTGACCGCGGGGCCGGCGCGCATGGCCGAATATTTCCCGATCGAGCTGCCGTTTCCGCGCGCATTGCCGATCAAGACGACGGATGAGTTCGGCGTCTATGCGCGACGGATTTATGCGAGCCTCGGGCTCGGTGCGAGCGGCTGAACATAGGGCTCAAACCCTCATGGTGAGGAGCGCCGAAGGCGCGTCTCGAACCATGAGGCCCCGCTCGTTGGCTTCATCCTTCGAGACGCCGCTTCGCGGCTCCTCAGGATGAGGGATAGAGCTGCTTGAGGTCGAATTATTCATCGCTGACCGGCGACGTCACCACCAGGAACACGAGATCGACCAGGCCCGTATTCGAGATCGCGTGCTCGACGCCAGGCGGCAGGAAGATGACATCGTGCTTGCGCACGACGTGATTCTTGCGCTCGATCTCCATCAGCCCCTCGCCTTCGAGCACGTGGTAGATCTGCTCCTGGACCTTGTGCCTGTGGCGCGCGACATGGGCCATCGGCTGGTACATCGAGATGCGATAGTCGAGATGGCGCGAATTCGCCGTCTCCGGCATCACGAGCGGCTTGGACAGTGCGCCGCCGAAATGATTGGGAAATTCGCGCCACGGCACTTCCGCGATGTTGCGGATGAAAGCGCCATTCTTTTCTGCTGCCATCTTGCTTCTCCGGTCAGACGACCAGCGCGCCGCCGTCGAGATAGACGGTCGATCCCGTCGCAAATCCGTTGGTCATGACCGCGAGGATCATTTGCGCGACATCCTCGCCCAGGCCGACGCGGCCGACCGGCAGGCTTGCCGCGGCCTTGGCCAGCATGTCCTTGCGCGCCTCCTCCGGCATCGCGGCGCGGATCGGCGTGTCGATGATCCCCGGCGAGATGCAGTTGACGCGAACCGGCGCCAGTTCCAGCGCCAGCGCGCGCGACAGTGACTCCAGTGCGGCATTGGCGGCGCTGGTGATCGCCGCATTCGGCCGCGGCCGGACGCTGAGGAAGCCGGACACCAGCGTGATCGATCCGCCCTTGCGCACTTCCACAGCTCGCGCGACGCGCCAGGCGCCCCAGAACTTACTTTCCATGGTCGAGCGCACGTCCTCCATCGCGACCGACTTGAACGGGCCGGTGCGGAGCTGCGCCGCCGTGACGACGACATGGTCGACGGGACCCGCGCTCTTGAACAGATTGGCGACGCTCTTGTCGTCGGTCACATCGGTCGGAATCGCGATGACGTTGAGCTTCTCCGCGATCGCATCAAGCTTCGCTGCGTTGCGCGAGGCGATAATGACGTCGGCGCCTTCGCGTTTTGCCAGTTCAGCGGTGGACAGGCCGATGCCGGACGAGCCGCCAACGACCACGACTTTCTTGCCTGTAAGCTGCATCTTCTCTCCCCTGATTTTTCTTAGCGACGCCGGCTGTTTTACGCCGGCTGAAAGCGCGTGCCGATGCCGGCCTTGCTCTGGCCGAGCCCCGGCAATTCCCAGACACCGGCGCCGACCGGATTGATGTCGGCGGCGATGTCGACGTCAATCAGATAGGGCTTGTTGGCCGCAATGCCCTTTCTGATCGCTTCACCGATATCACCGGCGCGGTCGATACGTACGCCCTCGACACCGCAGGAGCGCGCCATCGCCGCGAAATCCGGGCTGTAGCGCTGGCCGGTGATGGGATCGTGGAAGTCGGTCGCGAGCTCGCGGCCGCCGAGATAGCCGCGCTGCAAACCGCGGATCGAGGCATAGGCGTAGTTGTTCCAGACCACCCAGACCACCGGCAGATTATATTCGACCGCGGTGCCCAGCACGTTCGCATGCATGAAGAAGGCGCCATCCCCGCAGACGGAAACGCAGGGACGATCGGGTGCGGCATATTTCGCGCCGAGCACGCCGGCGACGCCAAAGCCCATCGGGCCAAAGCCCATCGAACCAATCAGCGAATCCGGCCGCCGCGGCTTGCAGAAGCCGAGCAGCCAGTTGTGATGCACGCCGATGTCGCTGACCAGGATCGCGTCTTCCGGTAGTGCCTTGTCGATCTCGAGCGCGGCGCGCTGCGGATTGACCGGTGTCGAGTCATCAGTGAAGCCGGGCGCGACGAACTTGTCCCACTCCTTCCGGTACACATCGATCTGCGCGAGCCATTTCTGGCGCGCATCGGCCTTGGCATTGAGGTTGCCGCGGCGGTCAAGCTCGGCATGGACCTGGCGCAGGAACGTGCGCACATCGGCCATCAGCCCAAGCGCGACGGGATAGTTGCGCCCGATCTCCTCGGGATCGATGTCGACATGGATCAGCTTGGTCGGCGGAATGGTGAAGGAGTAGCCGGGAATCCACGAGCTCGAGGTGCGGTCGTCGAAGCGCATGCCGAGCGCGAGCAGCACGTCGGCCTGCCGCGCGGCATGGTTGGCCTGATAGTGGCCGGCGCGCGCGACGAGACCCAGCGCCAGCGGATGATTGACGTCGAGTGCGCCGAGACCGCTGGCAGACGCCGCCACCGGAATCTGCAAGCGCTCGGCCAGCCGCTTCAGCTCTTCGGCCGCGCCGCCATAGCGCACGCCCTGGCCTACGATGATCACCGGCTGTTCGGCCGAGAGCAGCATGTCGACCGCCTTCACCACGCCCTCGGGATCGGCGCCGCAGCGGCTGGAGATGTTGCCGTTCCAGGCGATCGCGTTCGGCGCCTCCTCGGCGGCCGCCTCCATGAAGACGTCAAAGGGCACGTCGAGCACGACGGGACCGGGACGGCCGCTTGTCATGGTCTTCCAGGCCTGCCGCACCGCGAGCGGCACCATCTCGCCGCGGGTCGGCTGGAACACCTTCTTGCACATGGTGCGCACGGTCGAAGGGAAGTCGGCCTGATAATGCCGGTACATTTCCTGGAATGCGCCGCGATTGAACTGGCTGGTCGGCACATTGCCGGTCACCGCCATGAATGGCACGGAATCGAGGAACGCGTTGGCCAGCGAGATCGGCAGGTTCGCCGAGCCCGGTCCGCAGGAAGTGAAGGTCGCGGTCGGCCGTCCGGAGACGCGGTAATAGACGTCGGCCATGAAGCCGGCGACGCTCTCATGGTGCACCGAAATCGTCTTGATCTCATGGCTGCGCTCATAAAGCGCGTCGATGAACTGGATGTTGCCGTGACCGCACAGGCCGAACACCTGCGGCACTTTCTCCTGGATCAGATAGTCGACAATGACCTGGGCGCCATTGAGCGTGTTTCCTGCCATCGTCATTCTCCTCAATGGACGCTTTGTAGGGTGGGCAAAGCGCAAGCGTGCCCACCACTCCGAGCACGCCGTTCGACGGTGGGCACGGCGCTTCGCGCCTTTGCCCACCCTACGGCAGCTACGATCGGGTCGCGACCCTATTTCTCATAATACTGTACGTCAATTGCTATTGTAGTATGCTGTCCGGCCTGGGCTGTGGCCGAACTCTTCCCCTGCGCAACGCGCCTGCTAGAGTTCATCCCTCTCGAAGCGGAGACCGACCGACGTGAAAGCGCGCGCCAAGCCAAAAGCAGCCGAAAAACCCGCGGAAAAACCAGCGACCCGCCGGACGGCGATCGCGCGGCTGGTGCCATCGAGCGAGCCGAACATCGACGACGAGGCGGAAGAGCGCCAGCGCGCTGGCGTGCAATCGCTCGGCCGCGCCTTTGCGATCCTGGAAGAGATCGCCCGCCATCGCGAGGGCATCGGCCTTGCCGAACTGTCAAAACTGGTCGGCCTGCACAATTCCACGACGTTCCATCTCGCCAAAACCATGGTATCGCTCGGCTACATCCGCCAGGGGCGCGACTCCAAGCGCTACCGCGTCGGCCGGCCGCTGTTTGCGCTCGCGGCCAGCGCGCTCGACGAGATCGAGATGGTCAATCTCGCCACGCCCATCCTTGAAGATCTATCGCGGGAAACCGGCGAAAGCGGCCATTTTGCCGTGCGGATGGGCGATGCGGTCATCGTCATCGCGCGCACCTCGGGACCCGGCGCGTTCCAGCTCACCGACCGCGTCGGCGTGGTGCGCCCGGCCCATTGCACCGCGCTCGGCAAGATCATCCTGGCTTCGCTACGGCCCGATCAGCTCAAGCGTTTCCTGGAGCGCGTCGAGCTGAAGCCCTCGACCAAGAAGTCGATCACCGAGCCATCGGTGCTGCTCAAGGAAATCGCCGAGATCCGGCGCAGTGCGATCGCCTTCGATGACGGCGAATTCAACGCCGAAGTCCGCTGCGTCGCCGTGCCGGTTTATAATTTCAGCGGCGACGTCGTCGGCGCGCTCGGCATTTCCGGACCCGTGTGGCGCATGACCGACCAGGCGATCCAGGCCTGCGCCAAGATCGTGAAAGCGGCGGCGAATCGGCTCTCGGCCGAATTCGGGGCCAGCAGCATCTCGAAGCCGAGCTAGCGCTACTTAAGACCAAGCCCTGCGGCGCTTTTGGCGTTGACAGGGTCGGCTGCGTCCGGAAATACTATCCGACAATAAAAGAGCGCATCTCACATTCTCGCATAGCCGGGAATGAAAGAGGCGCCGCGTGACAGCCACGGGGAAAGCCTAGGGGAGGATGACGATCATGACCCGATACAACAGGCGCACTTTGTTGAAGGCGAGCGCGGCTTTCGCCGGCGCTTCCGCGCTGGGCTTTCCTGCGATTTCCTACGGCCAGAGCGACAAGATCAAGATCGGCCATCTGACGCCGCTCACCGGCTTTCTGGGCGCGCTCGGCGCCTATGCCCAGCTCGGCATCCGCATGGCGGCAGAAGAGATCAACGCATCCGGCGGCGTGATGGGCCGCCAGCTCGATATCCTCTCGGAAGACTCCGTCAACCCGGCAACCGCCTCGACCAAGGCGCAGCGCATGCTGGACCAGGACGGCGTCGCCTTCCTGATGGGCGAGATCAATTCAGCCTCGGCGCTGACCATCATGCAGGTCGCTGAGCGCAACAAGCGGCTGTTCCTGCAGATCGGCGCGCGCTCCGACGCGCTGCGCGGCAAGAACTGCAACGAGTACACCTTCCATGTCGACATTCCGAACACGGTGATGGTGAACGCGGTCGGCAAGGCCCTGGTGCGCGAGAACATGGTGAAGGACAAGAAGTTCTTCACGCTGACCGCCGACTACATTTTCGGCCATGACCTGCTCAATGCCGCCAAGCGTTTCTTCGCCGAAAACCAGGGCACCCTGATCGGCGATGAACTGATCGGCACCGACGTCACCGATTTCAGCCCTTACTTGCTGAAAATCCGGCAGGCCAAGCCCGACGTGGTCTGCTCCAACCTCGCGGGCAACCAGGTCACGACCTTGATCAAGCAATATGCCGAGTTCGGCCTGCCCTATCCGATCGTCGGCTTCAACCTCAACACAGCCGATGCCTGGGCCGCTGGCGACGGCAGTCTCACCGGCACCTGGCCGACGGTCTGGTATGACACGCTCGATGTGCCGGCGTCGAAGACCTTCGTCGCCAATTTCATCAAAAAGAACGCCAAGCCGCCGGAGAACCACGCCTGGATCGAATACATCTCGCTGAAGATCATGGCGCAGGCGATCGGCGAGACCAAGTCGACCGATACCGACAAGCTGATCGTCTATCTCGAAAAGGAAGCCGAGTTCGATATCCTGAAAGCGCGCAAAGCCCATTTCCGCAATTGGGACCATCAGCTGATGCAGGAAGCCTATCCGTTCACGGTCAGGCCGAAGGGTGAGGCCAAGGACCAGTGGGATTTCATCGCGCTGGGTGCTGCCGTGCCTGACGCCAACGAACCGCTGGAATCGCTCGCGCCGACCCGCGAACAGAACCCCTGTTCCCTGTAATCGAGGCGGCCTCGCCTCTCGTTGCGCCCCGTCGCGCGCCCCTGGAGCGCCAGCATGCAGTTCGAATTCCTGCTGGAACAGGTGGTGAATGGCCTCGTGCTCGGAGGTTATTACCT
>Ga0210387_10004803_pt1 | contig 10356 bp, 6 predicted proteins | sample IncBWC7OmetaG_FD_160108 | JGI IMG/M metagenome (GOLD analysis project Ga0210387, IMG submission 160108) | Forest soil microbial communities from Barre Woods Harvard Forest LTER site, Petersham, Massachusetts, United States - Inc-BW-C-7-O ...
TCGTGCCTTCGATGCGCACACCGCCTACGATGCGAACCTTGCTGAAATCAATGGTATCCATCACATAGCCTGCAGATACCTGTTCCACGAGATCAAAATTCCCCCCATTTACGCCCACCGTGGTGGGGTCCAGCGTAAACGACGATGGAGTGGAATTCAGATAGCCGATAATTTTGGCCCAGTTTGTCGTGGGGCCAAACTTGTAGTTGTTCATGTAGTAGTTAGCGTCGACGAACGGGCTCAGGAATCCGGTCAAGGGAACCGAGGTATTGGTATTGTAAACGGGAGCGTAGGAATTATCGAACTTGTGGGCGTTGCGGAACTTCCCGCCAATTTCGATCGTGGAGAGATGCGAACCGATGTGGTACCGCTTTCCGATGGCCCCCGCAAATTGCAGATTCAGTTGCGGCGATTTCCCAACTGAGGTATTGATGCTCTGCAAGTCATAATTCGTGGGAGCATACGCTTCCGCGAAACAACTCGACGTCCACTGCGGAATGTATAGTTTAGTAGTAAGTGTTGGACTGAATTGGCACGTACTGCCATTCGGATACAGGCTATTGTAGGTCGCGTTCGTCGTGAAGTTCGCGCCTTCGTCGCCGCCCGAGTGGATTTGTTGAGACTGGGACACGGAAACATCCCACGATATCCAGGTTGTCGAGAAGACGTGCCTGCCACCAACGAGCAGACTGCCGATCGTGAAAATGGGCACGCGGTTGGAAACGCCGAAGACCGGCACGCCGGCTCCGCAGGTCCCGCTACTGCATCCGTTTTGGTTGTAAAGCGAAATGTTCGGAGTGTTGTCAGTCAGCGCATAATCCCACCGGTCGCCGAAGTCGTGAAAGTCGGAATACAGCAGCTTAGCGTAAATATTCGATCCTTCTCCCAAGGCGTAATCGGCTGATCCGGTGAAACCCCAGCGGCTGCGCTTGTAACGATAATCGCGCATGTCCTGACTGTCGAAATACCGCTCCGTGGAGCCATCGCTGAATGTGGCAACGTCGGGAACCGGTTCAACGTCATTAATGCCTCGGCCATTCCAATCGTAGGAACCGCCACCCAGCAATCCAAATTTCTTCTTCTCGCCAAAGCGCATCCCGGCGGTGCCCGATACTTGCATGAGGCTGCGTCCACCCAGGATCGGGGTCGTTCCTCCGCCGCCACTGAGCGCAATTGTGGGCCGTTCGCTGGCTGTTTTCGTGACCAGGTTCACCGAACCGCCGATGCCATCGCCATCCATGTTCGCTTGCAACGTCTTGTTCACTTCAACGGACTCCAGCAGGTCCGCGGGCATGGCATCGAACTTGATCTGCCGCACTCCGGGCTCTGGCGAAGGTACATTCACTCCATCGATGGTGGCGTTGGTCAGTCGCGGTTCCAGGCTGCGAACCTGGATGTACTTCCCTTCCCCTTCGTCTCGCTCAAGCGTAACGCTGGGCAAGCGGCCCACCGCGTCGGCGACGTTGGCGTTCGGAAGCGAGGTGAACACCTCATTGGGCAGAACCTGCAAAATATTGTCGGCGGTCTTTTCGCGGTTGATGGCTTCCGCTTCGCCGGAGGCGCGCTCCGCGGTCACCACGATCGAGTCCTTCTGCGAATTCACCTCCATCTTCGCATCGACAGTGGCGACCTGCCCGGCAGTAACGTTCACTACCTTCGTAAACAACGAGAAACCAACGTATGTGACGGTGATCGTATAGGTGCCCGGAGCGAGATTGTTGATGAAGTAGGCGCCCTGTTGATTTGAAGCCACGATTCTACCGGTGGGTTGCAACTCAAGTTCTGCGGCCTGCAGAAAGGCGCCAGACGAATCCGTGACATGACCGGTGATGGAACCTTTGTCGTTTTGTGCGCAAAGTAAATGTGGGAAAAGAGCCGTTCCGAGTAAAAGAGAAATCGCGAATAGGCGGTTACTTCTCATCATTTCACACTCCCCTTTAAGGACATTCTTTCCGACCAAACCAATTCCTGTTCCGCTGATGCTTCGCGCTGCCGCTGTGAGGGGCGGTCAGCGCGCGCGGCACAGCCAACAGCCTGGCTGAAGGCGTTATCGCCTTCTTTTTGCAGGCGCGAACCCATCCAGACGCGTCCAATTTTCGGCTTCTCCGTCTGCTTCCTAAGGAGCGCTACGGAATTCACGGACCTCGAATAACAACCCCGAGCAATCTTTCTTGGGGGTATTAGGGCATGCGGCTGCTTGCGTGAATATGAATAGAGGTTAACGACAGGTTAAAAAAGGGGTGAAAGAACTTTCAGATTACTAAGCTTTCAGACAGCGGATTCCACGCCAGTTTCCAAAATCTTCGGCAATGCTTCAGCCGATGTGGCTTGGTCTGCAAGAGGCACGCGGACTCGAAAAAGCGTACCGTTGCCCAACGAGCTTTCTACCTCGATCGTCGCGTTGTGCCCATTTGCAATCCAACGGGCGATAGCGAGCCCAAGGCCGGAGCCGGGGACTTCGCGCGAGCGCGCCTGGTCGGCGCGATAGAAGCGATCGAAGATATGCGGCAAGTCGGAGTCGGCGATGCCGATGCCAGAATCGGCGATTTCGACAATGGCGTGGCGCTCGTCGGAATACGCGCGAAGCCTCACCGTGCCTCCGGCGGAAGTGTACTTCACGGCGTTATCCAGCAGAGTGAGCAAGAGACGCTCCATCGCAGGGGCGTCCATATGAAGGACAGGCCCTTCGGTCGGGAGCGAGTCTTGAAAATCGAGACCTTTCGCTTGCGCCCAGAGCCGGGCTTGTTGGCAAGTGTCCCGCAGAACGGGAACTAGCGACACGAGTTCCAAATTTAGCTGCGTGGCGCCAGCATCAGCGCGCGCGAGGGTAAGAAGGTGGTCAATCAGCTGCGCGCTTTCTTCGGAAGCGGCCAGAATCCGTGCGAGTGTGGCGCGATATTCGTTTTCGGTGCGCGGGCGACGCAAGGCTAGCTCCGCGTTGGTGCGAATCAGCGAGAGCGGCGTGCGCAAGTCATGCGAAGCGTCGGCCGTAAATTGCGTGATGCGTTTGACGGAAGATTCGATGCGATCGAGCATGGCGTTCAAAGTTTCCGTCAGCCGTCGCAATTCGTCTTTGGCATGCGGCAATTCCAGGCGTCGAGAAAGACTCTGCACCCCAACCTCTTTAGCCGATTGGATGATGCGGTTAACAGGCGCGAGGGCGCGGCCGCCGAGCCAGTAGCCGAGCAGCGACGCGAGAACTACAAGTAGGGGCAGAAACTCCTTTTCGATCAGGCGAAAATCGTCGAGTGCCTGGTCGAATGGTTCCGTGGGCACCGCGGCGTCAATCAGAAATGTCTTTCCAGCGATCAGAACACGTTCCCGGGCAATGCGGTATTGGCGCAGTTCCAGGTTATTGGTCTGGAACGAAACGCCGTTGGTCGGAATTTCGGGCAGCGCGAACTGCAGCGAAAGGAAATGAGGGGAGCGAAACAGCCATTCCCCATCCGCGTCGGCAACCTCGAAGATCGCGCCATTGGCCCAGAGGCTGGAGAGTTGGGTCAGTTCTTGCTGCACCTTGGGCAAACCCTCGGGCAAAGAAGTCTCAATCACCTTGCGGACACTCTCAAGGTTGCCGCGCGAAGCGTCGTTGACAGTAGTGTCGATGCTACGCTGAAATCCAAAATCGCAAATCCAGAAAAATGCCAAAAAAGAAGCTGCGAGAACGACGAAATAGAGGATGGTGAGCCGTGCGCGGATGGTCAATTGCACGAACTTTTCTCCGTTCCCACGGAGTAGCCGAACCCGCGATGGGTCTGAATCATTTTGGGCTCGGATTCCAGATCGACCTTCCTGCGCAGCAACCGCACAAAGGCATCGAGCGTATTCTCTGTCACTATTCGCCCCGCACCCCACACGGTGGTAAGAATTTCCGAACGAGAAACGATTCGGCCGGAATTGCGCACCAACAATTCGAGGAGGCGGAACTCGGTCAGGGACAAATAAATCTCGCGGCCGGCCCGAAAAGCGCGAAACGAAGTGGTGTCGAGCACCAAATCGCCGGTCTCCACAACCGTTTTCCTGCGGAACTCGTGCCGCCGTACCAGAGCGCGAATCCGCGCGAGGAGTTCCTGAAACGAGAATGGCTTGGTGAGATAGTCATCGGCGCCCGCATCGAGCCCTTTCACAATGTCCTGAAGCGCATCGCGGGCGGTCAACATTAGCAAGGGAGTTGACAACTCGCGCCGGCGAAGCTGGCGGGCCACTTCCAGGCCGCCGATTTTGGGCAGCATGACGTCGAGTAGGATCACGTCGAACTCGTTAGAGGCAGAAAGATCGAGTGCCGCCTTACCGTCTTTGGCCACACTCACTTCGTAAAGCTCTTCCTCCAGGCCACGGGCCAACAAGCCCGCCATTTGCGGTTCGTCTTCCACAATCAGGATGCGCACGTCGGGGACCTCTGGCCATTCATCCTAGTTTGCGCCACATAAACGCCCGGTTAATGCCATGTTACAGAATCAGTGTGCCTGCGCGCCGGCAGGCACCCGAGCGGGAGGAGTCAGCGTGACCGAGTCTGGCCGCGTCCAGACTTCCTTGCCATCCCTGAGTTCAAGCTTGTTCATGGTGATCTCAACGCTGTTCGCGCGCACCTGGACGAGCAGGTAGTGGTAATTGACGCCCGCATCTTTATAGAGATCGTCTGGCGCGCGCGGAATAATATAAGGACGAGCGCCACCACCGCCGGTGACGAAGTACGTGACACCCTTGTGCTCGTGCCGCTCGTAATTGTGGACGTGGCCGCTGAAGACAATCAGGCGCGCGCGCAAATGTTGCTGCTTCTCTTCCAACATTTTGGCAAGAGCTTGCTCGGGCGCGCGGGCTGAGTGGCCGCCGCCATAGGTCTTTTCGTCAGACGAACTGGTGTAAGGCGGATGGTGGAAGACCAGAAAAACGAAATCCATGCCGGCTGGAAGCGCGCCGAGTTGATCACGCAGCCAATCTCCCTGCGAGCCCGTGGTTTCGTCCAGTGAGCTATCCAGAATCAACATCAAGCTATGGCCCATGCGCACGGAATAGAAGCGGCTATTCTCCAGCTGTGGAAATCGAGTGAAATAGTTCCCGAGAGCGGTATTCAGATCGCCCTTCAGGTCGTGGTTTCCAAGTGCCGGGTAAACTGCAATGCTGTGGTCACGCCAGGTCTTCGTTTCGGTGTCCCATACCACCCAATCATTGGTGTTGTCCCCAGAGTAGACAATGTCTCCTCCAATCGACACGAACGCGGGATGCTCCTGATCGATTGCGGCCACCAGAGCTCTTCGCACTGCAGGGTTGGCCGGTTGCGTGTCCGACGGGTCGTGGAAGCGAGTATCCCCGAAAGCGACGAACCGAAATTCCGTTGGGACCTTCAGTTCCAACGCCACATGATGCGTGGGCGTGGCGGGTTTTTCTTCCTTGTGGATTCCCCACCAGGAGAGTCCAGCCACTCCCGTGAATAGCAAAGCAAACAAAGTTAGGCCCTGCTTGGTGGACATGGTCCAAATAGATTACCGCGGTTGCGTACAATGTGGATTAACGGAATTTCAGACAGGCAGCTCAGCACCCTGAACGGACTTGATAGCTTCTCGCTTAATCACCTGATGGACAATTAGGTCCGGCCAGCCCTAAAATACGCGCCTCCCGGACTGCTAGCATCACCGGCTTGGTGAGGAACGATGTTCTGGAACAGGGTGACGAGCCAGTTCCCGCCGTAGGGAGAACGGTACGGTTCCGTACAATCGCACGCCCGCTGCTAGAACTAACTACCTCCGAGCTGTTGCTTCTATTGCTGCTTTTCTTTCCCGGGATCTCTTTCGGACAAGAATCACCTGATCCGCCGCTGAATCATGCCCAATCGGAACGAAAACCATTTTTCAGCGACGTAACGATTTGGACCGCCCAGACGGTCGGATCAGTCAACGTCATGAGTACGTATCCGGGACAGGAGATGTTCGCGGCGGGCATTGGCTTGCGGCGCCACCTGTTCAACTTTCGGCATACGATGGTGCGTTGGAACTTCGAGGTCATACCGGTGTGCATGCCGTCGTTCCCCGGCGCAAACGGACGGACTTATCACTACGGTGGAGGCGGGGGGTGGGTTTGGATTTCGAGCCACGCAGAAAATGGCGCGGAGCGCAGCCGTTTATCGACGTGAACTTTGGCCTGCTGGGATTTACGACCCAACCGCCAGTGGACACGCGAAGAACGAACTTCTCACTGCAATTCGGCCCGGGATTGGAGTTCCCGCTGCGGGGGAGAAGTTCGCTGAGGACAGGGATCACCTTTTTCCATTTTTCGAATATGCACACCGTAAAGAACAATCCCGGGTTTGACGGAATATTGATCTACATGGGCTATTCGTTCAGTTTTGAGCACAAGCGGTCTGGACAGAGTTAAGCCCGACTTCCACCAAAGCTAGACCAGATCAGAAATCGAAGTCTCCGTCGATGCGCCACAGCCGTCCCACGGAATTGTAGAACGTGCCGTAATTCGGCGAACCCAGGTATTGCTGAACATCGCGCGGCTGGTAATGGTTGAGCAGATTGGACACCTTCAGGCCGCCAAGGAACTGAATGCGATGACCGTGGAATTTGAAGTCGAAAGGATATTGGATTTTGGCGTCGAGGCCAATAAACGTGGGGAACCGGCCGGCTTCGTTGCGCTGGCCAAGGTAGTTCCAGTTGATGCCGACGTTGGAATAAGGGAAGCCGGAATGAACGTCGAGGATGGGAACGAACTGAAATTTTTTGGGTAGCTGGATGATGCCCCAGAAAAGAACGCGATTGGGAGCGTCGTGCGGCAGCGGACCGTACTGGTTGGCGCGAACGAGTGGATAGGAAAAGTTGCCAAAGAACTGGTTGTAGTCGTTCAGGTCGCCCCAGGCACGCGAACGGACGTAGCTGGCGATCATGGTAGTGTTTTCCAGTGGTTGCCAACGGAGCATAAAAAGAAATTCGCGGTAATTCTGGCGGCCGGAGTTGTACAGCCCTAGTTGGGTAGCGCCATTCGAGGATTGCGTCGGATTGACGAAGAACGCGTGGTCGCCGTTGCGCAGTTCCGCGCCAAAGCGGAAGAGCAGGTCCTTGCGTAATTCCCTGTCGAATTGAAAAGAAGCGCCGAGGCTATACGGAACGGTAAGGCGGCCGTTGTCGGTGGCGAAGACGTGCTTGAAGGTAGTGGGACCGGCTGCAATGGTGCTGCCATCGGCGGCGAATTGCGTGATGGTCTGCGCTGGAAGGCTCGGGAAAATCGCGACGTTGATGGGAATCTTGTCGTAGAAAAGGCCCACACCGCCCCGGATGGCAGTGCGGTTGTCGGCTGAGGGAGCATAGACGAAACCCACGCGAGGCGCGACGTTGACAGAATCCGAGGAGAGGCTGTCGTGATCGAGCCGGACGCCAAAATCGAAGATCAAACGGGGATGAATCTGCCAACTATCTTGGGCAAACAAAGTAAAGTCGTTGCGAGTGGCGGCGGAGGGGAGCAGCGAATCGAGATAAACGATCTTGCTACTCACAGTCGAGTCCTCGCGCAGGACGTCCACAGGGAGATCGGAGAAGAAACCCTGATAGGTGGCACGCGCAAAGGAATAACCAAAGGTAAAGAGATGGCGGCCGTGAAGCTTCACAGGACGAAGATGCAGATTCTGCGACCACTGATAGAGCCACGTGTGGCGTCCCTGGGTGTTGAAGAAGGAACCGGAATTTTGTTCAGGGAAAAGAGTCATCTCGGCGGGCGCGATATCGGCAGGAAAAATCTCAGTGTTGAGGCGTTTGATGGAGAAGAGCGAGGCTAGATAGCCGCCGCCGGGTGGAATCCAACGTTCCGTGGCGGAAGCAAAAAAACCGCGCTGACGGGAATCGGCGGTGACGGACTGGGGATCGAAGGTGTCGATATTGGCATAGCTAATGTTTTGTGGATCGACGGTGAGCATGGAAGTGAGGTGATGATTGGCGGTAATGTCCCAATCGATTTGCGTGTGGGAATTGCCGCGTTGGTCGACGCGAACGTTGTTGGGATTGGGGAGAGACGGGACGCGCGTAAGGTCGTAACCAAAATACAGAGATTGGAAGACAAAAAGTTTGTCTCGAATGATAGGGCCAGAAAAAGTGAAATGAGGGGTAGCGCTCTCGATGCCGTGCGGGCTGTAGTCAATCCAGCGCAGGCGAGGGATGGGATCCTCGAAGAGAAATTTCCATTGGTCGGTGCCGCCGCGGGTGTTGACTTCGATGACGCCGCTGCTGAAACCGCCATATTCCGCGGAGAAGGGATTGGAGAGGACGCGCATTGATTCCACCGCGGCCGTCGGCAGTTTCAGCGCGGGCTGGCCGGTGACGGGATCAGCGATACTGGCATTGTTCACCAGCGCGCTCGTTTGATTCGCTTGGCCGCCCTTCACGTGAATGAGGCCGTCAGGTCCACGAACGACGCTCGGAAGCAGCGGAAGCGCATCCTGAAAATCGCTGTTCAGGCGCACGACGGATTTCAGGACGTTGGTGGTGAGAGTGGGGCTGGCAGAGGTGCTGGACGTGACGTCGACGCCGTTGGCTGGGGCGGTAACGATCACAGATTCGGTACGTTTCTCCGGCGTGAGTTGCAGATCGAGTTGATTTGGCTTGTCGTCCTCGAGGGTAACGCGCTTGGTGAGCAATTCGAAACCGGCAAGATGCACGGTGACTTCATATTCGCCAGGGAGTATTCCAACGAACGAATACTGCCCGAGGTCGTTGGAAATGGTGGAGAGTTCCTCGTTGCTGGCGAGATTTTTCAGAGTAATTTTCGTGTTGGGCCAGACAGTTTGCACTTGATCGGCGCCAACGGTGAACACCCCGCCCGAAAGTTTTGCGGTTTTGGCGGCCAGAGCGGTGAAACAAATCACCAGGTACGAGACAAACAGATAACCCGCGCGGAACCGCGACGACGACGGCGAGTTCTGAAATCGATTGAACATGGAACCTGCGCGCGGGGCGGTGCCCTACTGATTGTACGATGGGCAGGGTTTGGTGGACGTTGCACGGCGGATCCCCTGAAATCCTTCGGGCCGCGAACTACGCGGCCCGAAGGATTTCAGGACTTTGGCTGACGGACTTCCCAGCTTATTAGAACTGGAACGCGTAGCTCAGTCCCACGGTCTGCGTCCCGACGCTAACCGAGCTGTGGTCGTATTCACCCGCGAGCAGCGAGCTTTTCGTTACGTGCGCGCTCGACTCTGGGCGGAACGTGTAGAACGCTTCATAGCGCGAGCGTCCGTGGTGATAGGCGAAGCCAGTGGAAATGGCGTTGGTGAGGACGGCGGCGGTAAGCGGCGTCAGCGTGGAGCTCGGCACGGGATTATTTTCATGCCCGTACCCAAAGCGCAGAACCGTGCCTTCGGTGAGTTTGCGTTCGGCGCCGACGTGGAAGCCGTACTGATCTTTCCACTGCAGCGGGATGCCGTCCTGCATGGAGTTCCCGCCAACCAGACTGTTGATGACCGCATTGGTGCCGTTCGTTAGAGTAACAGGCAAAGTGACAAAGGCTTCCTTCCAATTGACCCAGTCGGCTTGGAAGGCCACAAGCCACCGAGGATTCACCTGCCAGGCAACGTTGGCGAGCACCGATTGCGGCAAAACGTTCTGCACTCTCGCGGAGTAAGTGAAATCAGACGGGGCAGCAACGCCAAGCGCGGCCAACTGTGCATAAGCATCGCCGGAAGCAGAGCCAGTGCTGTTGATGACGGTGCGCGATTTCCACGCAACGCCGACTTCGAGCTTCTTGGTGGGCTTGGCAAGCACGCCAACGCTGCCGTTCCAGCCAACGCCGTTGGTGTGCAGGTCAAGCAGGGTCTTCAACCCGGCAAGCACGGGCTGAGACTGGAAGATGTACGGCGCGTGCAGCGTGTTTTCGTTGTAGTTGGCACCGATCGTGGCGCCGACAGAGACCCGCGATCCCAACGAGACGCCAACGCCGGTGCTGAAGCGCAGTGCCCAAATCGCGGACTTCTGCTGTTGCAAACCGTACGTGGCTCCCGCTGTGCCCGGTGCGTCGACATACCGCCAGTCAGCGGTGGAGAGAAGTTCCGGGGTCATGCCGACGCCGAAACTGAAGCGCGAGTGGCCGATGGGCATACCGAAAGCGCCATAGGGGACCGCGCCAGCGGAATTCGTCAGTGGTGCGTCGTTGTTGACGGAATCGCTGAACGAGCCGCGTGCGAAAACCGCATCCGTTTCCAGATTGAGGTTACGCCCGCGCAATTCGGTAAGCCCGGCAGGATTGGCCGCAAGAGCGCCGAGCACATCTGAAGATGAGGCCACGTAGACTCCACCAAGAGCCTGGGAGCGTGACCCAGCCGTATTCCAGTAGAAATCCTGTGCGTGAGTGGCCGATGCTGAAGCAGCCATC
>Ga0210387_10004805_pt1 | contig 10356 bp, 10 predicted proteins | sample IncBWC7OmetaG_FD_160108 | JGI IMG/M metagenome (GOLD analysis project Ga0210387, IMG submission 160108) | Forest soil microbial communities from Barre Woods Harvard Forest LTER site, Petersham, Massachusetts, United States - Inc-BW-C-7-O ...
CCCGACGGTACTTTCAGCCAAGGTGATGAGGGGATCGACCAGTGGAAACTGATCGGGATCCTCGGTGCCTACCAGTACGATGTCGGCGCGCTTGCCGAGCTCGAGCGAACCGATGGCATCGGTGAGTCGGGCGGCAGCGGCACCGCCGCGCAGCGCTTGCGCCAGGATCTGTTCGTGGCTCACCGGCAGATCGAGGTGGTAGGGAGTACCGGCAACAACCTGCTGTCCGAGCACTGCGCCGTGCAGTACCTGGAACATATCCAGGCTTGCGCGGGTCGCGGCGCCATCGGTGCCGAAGCCCAGGCGGATGCCCCGGCGCATCATTTCGACAACGCGCGGGAAGCCGATGCGGTAGTTGTTCAGCGCGCAGTGGCAGGCCGAGACGTCACGCTGCGCGTACAGATCCATTTCGTGCGGACTGAGCAGCACCGAGTGCGCCGCATGGATGTGCTGGTCGAGACACTGCGACTGCTCGAGGTATTCCACCGGCCGCACGCCCCAACGGGCGATGGAATAGTCCACCTCATGGGTGCCTTCGGCCAGATGGGTGTGAATGGGTGTCGCCAGGGCGTGGGAAAGCTCGCGCATGCCCACGCGCAGCGCATCACTGTTGACCATGATCTGGCGCAGCGACAGCCAGGCGTTTACGCGGGGATGCTCCTTCCAGCGCAATACCAGTCGCTCGGAGCGGCGCAGCGCCTCCGCGGTGGAGCAGCGCATATTGCGCGGCAGATCCAGCTCCGCATCCATGGTCGAGAGGGCGATGCGGCCGCGAATGCCGATCTCGTCGGCCGCTCGCCCCATCTGATCGGCAAAGGGGCCGCCCGCCTCGAGAAAGCAGGTGGTCCCGGAGCGGATCATGGCGGCATAGGCGGCGAGGGCGCTGGCGTAGACGTCCTCCGGGCTGAGACCACTCTCAAAGGGAATCAGATAGCGCTGCCACATGGGTTGGCGCAACTCACCGCGACGCTGGATCGCCTGCAGCTTGCCGTGCAGAAACTGCTGCGCGGTATGCACGTGGCAATCGATCAGACCCGGCATGGCAATGGTATCTGGCGCATGCAGGGTTTCGCGTGCTGCCGGCAACAGGCCCGCGGCATTGCCCAGCCAGGCAATGCTGTTACCCAGGATGCCGATCGCGCCGTTGTCGATGATGGTATTGGCCTGGTCGAAACACACCACGTGGCAACCGATGATGAGCAGATCGACCGGGGCGGGTGCTTGTGCCGTGTTCATCGTTTTGATCCGTCGATGGCGTGGTACGCCTCTTCCAGCACGCTCATGTCGCGCAGGCGCGCGGGTGCGGGGAGCGGTGGCCGCCCCGACACCCGGGCAATGGAGTACATGGATCCGGCAAAGGCTTCCTCACTGAACCAGAAAGGAATACTCGCACCCGGCTCCATCTCCAGCGGAATCTGCAGCTGATTGAGCGTCGCTTGCTGTCGCAGGTCAAGCCCGAGATCAGCACCGTAGTGGTCCACGGCCAGTCGGGCGCCATGGGCCGGATCGGCCACGTTGGCCGCATGACCGCGCAGCAGCGCGCTGAGAAAGCGGACCATCTCACCGCGGCGTCTTTGCAGCGTCTTGCGTTCAATTGTGAGCAGTGAGGTGCACACGCGATATCCCAGATCATATAGTCGGGTGACGTAGAAGTCGGTGCCTTGGCGCAAACCCATGCGTGCGAGGCTTTGCGGTTGATTGGTCACAAAACAGAAGTAGGCATCCCCCGCGCCTTGCAGCAAAGGCTCGGCAGAGAATCCGACGGGAACCGTGGTGTAGTTCTCGGGCAGCCCGTTGATGCGAAACAGTGCCTGAAGCACGGCGCGTTCGGTGGGTCCCTGCACCAGGAAGCGCCGGCCGACAAGATCCGCCGGGGTGCGCACCGGCCGGGCCGGCAACGAGATCAAGCCGGCCGGCCCTACCGGGAACAGCGAGGCGAGGATCACGAAATCATTCCCCTGAGTGATTGCGTCGCAGAATGACAGCCAGTCAGCGTCGCCGAAGTCGGCCTCGCCGGCAGAGATTTCAAGCACCGGTGCGGGTGCATTGGGCCCTCCGGGCAGGTAGTTGAAGTGTAGTCCCGCCTCTTCGATGTAGCGCCGGTCGAGAGCAACCCACAGGTCAGCGTATTCGACGTCCGGAACCCAACCCAATGACATGGTGAGCTCGCCCGATCGGTGACGGCGGCATGCTGCCGGGAGCACAGCGCCCGCGGCCAGCACGGCGCTGAGCTGCAAAAAATGGCGACGGCTTTTCACGCGCGACAGGATCGGCTTATGCTGGCGAAGATTCTGTCGCAATGCATGTTGCATATGGTACATGCGTAAAGGAGCGGAGCGTGTCCAAGAATTATCAAAGCGGCGACGTGTGGAGCCGCGCGACCACGGTGAATGGGTTCGCGGTGGATGAGTTGCGTTCCATCCTGCAGAAATCCATCCGGCGCGGCCTGGTGGAGGAGGCCGCACTGGCGGCTTACGAACTCTTTGCCAATGGCCCGGAAACGGAAGAGCTGCTGTGGCGCAGGCTTGAGATTATTGCAGCGGAGGATGTGGGCCTTGGCCTGCCCACTGCACCGGCGCTCATCGAGGCGCTATACGCACAGGCGGGGCGGATGTTGGACCGGGGCGACCGCTGGATCTATTGCGCGCATGCGCTACGGTTGCTGGCCACTGCTCCCAAGGACGGCATGTCCATGGAGTTGGCCGGATGGGCGCGCGCCGTGATGGAACGGGGCGAGCGCAAGCCGGTGGTGGAAGACTACATGCTCGACCTGCACACCCGCCGCGGGGCTGAGATGGGTCGTGACCTCGCGCATTGGTGGAACCAGGGGGCCCGTTTGCGCAATCGCATCGCCGGATACAATCCAAAATGGGGTGACTACCTGCGGCGGCTGGCGGGAGCCGAACCCCAGAAGGAAGACCCGTGACAGCCGGCGCAAGCGTTTCCCTGTGATGGTGCAGTCACCCACATCCGCGCGCAAATGTGGTGCGCGAAGCCAAGCCGGCACCCGCGGCAAAGCCATTCGTGCACAATCAATTGATCGGCGAGGTATCGCGCCTTGCATTCCAGAGGGGCTCGAGAAATGCGAATGATCCTGCTGTGCGTCCTGGCGATGTCCTTGGGCGTGGCGCGCGTGAGCGCACAGGCGGTGGGTAAGCTGCCGGTGCGGGTGGTGGTCGTCACGACCTTCGAGCTGGGTAAGGATACGGGTGACACGCCGGGCGAATTCCAGGCCTGGGTGGAGCGCCTGCCGCTGCCGCAGGTCCTGCCGTTTGCATTGGGCAATCATGTGCTGCGCTACAACGCCGAGAAGCAGGTCCTGGGAATTGTCACGGGCGAAGGCTCGTTGCGCGGTGCGGCATCGATCATGGCACTCGGGCTCGATGACCGCTTCGACCTGTCGAAAGCCTACTGGATCGTGCCCGCCATCGCCGGCATCGATCCCAACTACGCCTCGGTCGGTTCCGCCGCCTGGGCCGAGTGGATCGTTGATCGGGATCTGAACTTCGAAATCGATGCGCGGGAAATCCCGCCAGAGTGGTCCACCGGCCATGTCCCGCTGGGACGCGCCACGCCCTTTGCGCCGCCGCGGCCTGACCTGGATCGGCCCAATGGCGTCAATGGCTATCACCTCAACCCGCAGCTGGTCGAGTGGGCCTATCAGCTGACGCGCAATGTGCATCTGGATGACACCCCCGCCCTGCAGGGCATTCGTGCCGGCTATGCACGCTACCCCAACGCCATGAAGGCACCCTTTGTTCTCAAGGGTGACGAGGTCTCCGCCTCGGATTGGTGGTTGGGTGAACGCATGAATGCGCTCGCCGAGCAGTGGATGGCTTACTGGAGCGACGGCAAGGGACGTGCGGTGACGACCTCGATGGAGGACTGCGGCATCCTGACCTCCCTGACGGCCCTGTCCCGCGCCCATCGCGTGAAGCTGGACCGCGTTCTGGTATTGCGCACGGGCTCCGACTACACCGTTCCCGCATCCGGCCAGTCGGTGGCCCGGCTGCTGGCCAGTGAGGCGGCGGAGGATGCGGCACTGTCCGCGTACGTGCCTTCCCTCGAGGCCGCGTATCGCGTCGGCAGTCCGGTGGTGAATGAGATAGTTCGCAATTGGGCGAAATACGCCGAGCACACGCCGGCGGTACAATGACGGCGTGCGGCGCCTTGCGGCACCAGCGGGCTGACGGCGCCGCCATCCTCAGCATCAGCTGCGACAGCAGCGGTGCGAGTCGCTTGCGCGACCTGTATCAGCGTGCACCGTGCCGCATGCTGTTCCCGGATATCGAACCCGGTGAGCCGCTGCAGGCGGTGCTGCTCACGACCAGCGGCGGACTGACCGGCGGGGATCGCACCCGGGTGGAATTCAATGTCGGCGCCAACGCGCGCGCGACGCTGACCACGCAGGCTGCCGAGAAGCTCTATCGCGCGCTCCCGGGAACGGCACCGGTTGAGTGTGCCGTCGCGTTGACGGCCGGCACCAACTCGTGGTGCGAATGGCTGGCGCAGGAAACCATTCTGTTCAACGGCGCGCATCTGCGACGCTCGTTCCGCGCGGATCTCGCGCCGGGCTCGCGTATGCTGGCGGTGGAAAGCATCGTCTTCGGGCGGCAGGCGATGGGCGAGGAGCTGCGCACCGGCATGCTGCATGACTCCTGGCGCATCCGCTGCGCCGGGCGACTGGCATGGGCCGACACCATGCGGCTTGAGGGAGACATCGCCGGATTGCGCCGGGCGCCGTTCGGATTTGGCGCCGCCGTTGCCTGCGCGACCATGGTTTTTGCTGGCCAGGATGCCGGCGAACTGCTCGACCCGGTGCGCGCCATGCTCGAGGATGCCGCCGATGAGTCCGGCGCGACGCTGCTGGATGGCCTGCTCATCATTCGCCTGCTGGACAGCGACGCGCTGCGCCTGCGCTCGCGCGTCGTGCAACTAGCCGGCATCATACGACACCGAGCAGCCGGAATCTCCCGCGCGCTGCCCAGAGTGTGGCACTGCTGACCGACGAGGGACGATCATGAATCTGACGCCAAGGGAAAAGGACAAGCTGCTGGTCGCGATGGCGGCGATGGTGGCGCGTCGTCGCCTGGAGCGCGGCGTCAAGCTCAATCACCCCGAGGCTGTCGCATTGATCGCCGATGCCGTCGTGGAAGGGGCGCGCGACGGTCGCAGCGTCGCGCAGCTCATGCAAACCGGTGCGCAGATACTGACCCGCGAGCAGGTCATGGAGGGCGTCGCGGAAATGATCCACGAAATCCAGGTTGAAGCCACGTTTCCGGACGGCACCAAGCTCGTTACGGTCCACCAGCCCATCAGGTGAGTTCATGATTCCAGGCGAAGTCATCACGGCGGACGGCGATTTGGTTCTCAACGTCGGCCGCCGCACCATCACGCTCATGGTGGCCAACAGCGGCGATCGGCCGGTGCAGGTGGGCAGCCACTACCACTTTGCCGAGGTCAATCCGGCGTTGCTCTTCGAGCGCGCCCAGGCCCGCGGCATGCGCCTGGATATTCCTTCCGGCACTGCGATGCGTTTTGAACCCGGTCAGCAGCGCGAGGTACCGCTGGTGGATTACGCGGGCAGCCGCACGGTCATCGGGTTTCGTGGCGAGGTCATGGGACCTGTGGACAAAAAGGGCTGACGTCATGGCTTACTCCATCACGCGCCGTGCCTATGCCGGCATGTACGGTCCCACTGTCGGGGATCGGATTCGCCTGGCCGATACGGAGCTGTTCATCACCGTCGAAGCGGATCGCACGGTGTATGGCGAGGAAGTGAAGTTCGGGGGTGGCAAGGTAATCCGCGATGGCATGGGGCAGTCCCAGATCAGCCGCGCGGCGGGCGCGGTGGACACGGTGATCACCAATGCCGTGATCCTCGATCATTGGGGCGTCATCAAGGCCGACATCGGCATCCGTGATGGCCGCATCAGCCGCATTGGCAAGGCCGGCAATCCGGATGTGCAGCCGGGTGTCGACATCGTCGTGGGTCCGGGCACCGAGGTGATCGCCGCCGAAGGCAAAATTGTGACGGCGGGCGGTATCGATGCGCACATCCACTTCATCTGTCCACAACAGGTGGAGCATGCGCTGTTCTCGGGTATCACCACCATGCTGGGGGGCGGCACGGGTCCCGCGCATGGCACGCTCGCCACCACCTGCACGCCGGGGCCCTGGCATCTCGCCCAGATGCTGCAGGCCACCGATCACCTGCCGATGAATATCGGCCTGTACGGCAAGGGCAACGCCAGCCAGCCGCAGGCGCTGGTGGAAATGGTGCGCGCCGGTGCCTGCGGCCTGAAATTGCATGAGGACTGGGGCACCACACCGGCGGCCATTGATTGCTGCCTGTCGGTCGCCGACGCCCTGGATGTGCAGGTCACACTGCACACCGATACCTTGAACGAGTCCGGGTTCGTCGAAAGCACCATTGCGGCCTTCAAGGGCCGCACCATTCACGCCTTTCATACCGAGGGCGCCGGTGGCGGTCACGCACCCGACATCATCAAGGTCTGCGGCCTGAAGAATGTGCTGCCCTCGAGCACCAACCCCACCCGGCCCTACACCGTGAATACCCTGGATGAGCACCTCGATATGCTCATGGTGTGTCATCACCTGGACTCCCGCATCGCCGAGGATGTGGCTTTCGCCGAAAGCCGCATCCGCAAGGAGACCATCGCCGCCGAGGACATTCTGCAGGACCTGGGCGCCTTCTCGATGATGAGCTCGGACAGCCAGGCCATGGGACGCATTGGCGAGACCATCATTCGCTGCTGGCAGACCGCGGACAAGATGAAGCGCCAGCGCGGCGCGCTGCCCGGCGACAGCGCCACCAGCGACAACTTCCGGGCACGCCGCTACCTCGCCAAGTACACGATCAACCCGGCCATCGCCCATGGAATCTCCGCGCACGTGGGTTCGATCGAGGCGGGCAAACTGGCCGATCTGGTCCTGTGGTCACCGGCGTTTTTCGCCGCCAAGCCTGACTTGGTACTCAAGGGCGGGATGATCGCCGCCGCGCCCATGGGTGATCCGAACGCCAGCATTCCGACGCCGCAACCCGTGCACTATCGCCCCATGTTCGGCGGCATCGGCCGCGGTGCAGCCAACAGCAGCCTCACCTTCGTCAGTGGCGCCTTCGCGGACGCGGCGGGCCCGCAGCGCCTGGGCCTGGCGCGCGCGGCGGTGGCGGTCAGCCGCACCCGCGCCATCAGCAAGTCCGACATGGTGCTCAATAGTGCAATGCCGCATATCGAGGTGGACGCGGAGACCTACGAGGTGCGCGCGGACGGAGTGCTGCTGACCTGCGAGCCGGCCCAGGTGTTGCCGCTGGCGCAGCGCTATTTTCTTTTTTGAAGCGCGATCTCCCATGATGGAAACGATGCTCCGGGCGGTACAGGTGCTAAAGGCCGGCAGCTGGCAGGCCGCCCCCCTCGATCGCGTGACGCTCAGCTACGATGAGCGTCACCGGCGCCGGCTGCGTTTTCTCGCCGAAGCCGGGACCGAGTTCCTGCTGGATCTGCCGCGCACCACGGTATTGCGGGCCGGGGATGGCCTGCGGCTTGAAGATGGCCGGGTGATCCTGGTGGCAGCTGCCGATGAACCGCTGCTGGAAGTCACGGCCGCCGACTCCGAGCAGCTGGCCCGACTGGCCTGGCATATCGGCAATCGCCATTTGCCGGCGCAAATCGCCACCGGGCGCATTCTGATCCGCGAAGACAGCGTGATCGAGGACATGCTGAAGGGACTGGGCGCGACCGTGCGGCACCTGGCCGAACCCTTCACGCCCGAGCCGGGCGCCTATGACGGCAGTCATGCCCTGCTGTTTGCGCCGGGCCATGCAGCACCGGGCCATGGACATGGCCATGGATGAGGCACTGGCCACGCGGTTCGCCACCCAGTTCAAGCTGCTGGCCTGGTGCTCGCCGGCGTATCCCACCGGCGCCTTCAGCTACAGCCATGGCATGGAGTGGGCAATTGAGCGCGGCACCGTGGTGCAGCGCGAGGGTCTGCTGGAATTCGTGTCTGCCGTGATCGAGCGCGGCGGAGGCTGGGTGGACGCGGTGCTGTTCGCGCACGCCTGGCGCGCAGCGCAGCAACCGCCCGCGCTCTGGCAGGGCCGTGCCCGCGCGCAATTACGCGAACTGGCCGAACTTGCCGCGGCGTTTCGTGGCACCGCCGAGACCGCCCTGGAGAGCCGGCAGCAGGGCAGCGCATTCCTGGAGGTCACCCTCAAGGCCTGGCCCCATCCGCGGCTGTTCGAGTTCGCAAGCGACGTCCGCGGCCAGCCGATGGCGCAATGCGTCGCGGTCGCCGTCGCCTGCGCAGTCCATGGGATCGAGCTGTCCGTCGCCATCCACGCCTTCCTCCAGATGATCGCGGCCAATCTGGTGTCCGCCGGGGTCCGGCTGATACCGCTGGGACAAACCGACGCGCAGATCGCCATGGCGCGGCTCGCACCCGTGGTCGCCGGGGCGGCCGCGCGTGCGCTGTTGGTCGAATTGGAGGATCTGGGCACCTGTGCGCCGGCGCTGGAAGTGTGTTCCATGCGACATGAAACCCAATATACGAGGCTCTTCCGCTCATGAACGCCAACCTGACGACCTCCCTGACCTCCACCGGTCCACTGCGTGTAGGCATCGGCGGTCCGGTGGGTTCGGGCAAGACCGCGCTCACCGAGCGGCTGTGCCGGCATTTATCCCGCCTGTACAACACGGCGGCCATCACCAACGACATCTATACGAAGGAGGACGCCCAGTTCCTGACGCGCTCCGGGGCGTTGCCGCCGGAGCGCATCATGGGTGTGGAAACCGGTGGCTGTCCGCATACGGCCATCCGCGAGGACGCCAGCATCAACCTCGCGGCGGTGGCCGAGATGCATGGCCGTTTCCCGGGTCTGGAACTCGTTTTCATCGAAAGCGGTGGCGATAACCTCGCCGCCACCTTCAGCCCGGAACTGGCGGACCTGACCATCTACGTCATCGACGTTTCGGCCGGCGATAAGATCCCGCGCAAGGGGGGACCGGGCATAACCCGCTCCGACCTGCTGGTAATCAATAAAATCGACCTGGCGCCGCTGGTGGAGGCCTCACTGGAGGTCATGGACCGTGATTCACGCAAAATGCGTGGCAGCCGCCCGTTCATCTTCACCAATTTGAAGAAGGATATTGGCGTCGCTGAGATCGCCGGCTTCATCATCAAATCAGGTGGTTTGCCTGATCGTAGTGTTTGAGGCGCCGACCCGATGCATTGAAATAGTGCGCCGCCTTGAGCGGCGCACCACAATGGGCTCCTCGCTTGACACACCGTACTTGCCGCTTGCTAGCATCAATCAGCAAAACAAATAAACGGGGTGTCCTGTGATTCTACGCATCCGTCTACTGATCACTGCGTCACTCCTGCTCTGCAGCGCCTTCCAGGCCGCACAGGCGCAGCAGAGCAGTACCTCGTCGGCTCCGGCAGCCTCTGCGGCAACCCCCGCGGCCCCGGCTGCCACGACGTCCATCTCGGCCGCGACCACCGCCGGCGATCTGCAGGAAATCGTGGTAAACGGCATCAAGCGCGGCGATCTCATCATGCCGACCACGGTCACTTCCGGCTCGGCCTACGGTTTGGATCTGGGCGTCATGGATACGCCGCGCAACAACACCGTGCTGTCGAAAGTGCAGATCGATGCCCTCAACGTGCAGAACCCGGGCGGGTTCTCCGCGCTGACCTCCAGCGCCTATTCTGATGCCTCCTTCGGCCAGCCGAACGTGCCGCGCATCCGCGGTCAGCTTGCCGACGTGTTCTTCAACGGCATGCGCGACAGCTTCACGCTCAACGGCTACGGCGCCCCGATGAGTTTCGTGATGGTGGATTCGATCGACATCGTCAAGGGTCCGGCGAGCGTGCAGGGCGGGGCTGGGCCGGGAGTGGGTGGTTCGATCGACATCACCACCAAGGTGCCCTCGAGTACCAATTTCTCGGCCATGCTCGATGCCGAGGCCGACAGCCAGCAGAAGCGCCTCGCGGGCTTCGACGTGGGCGGCCCGCTCACCTCGAACATTGCCGGGCGCGTGAGCTTCATCACCAACGACAGCGGCAGCTACTACTACGACATGTTCTTCCACCAGCAGCAGCTGTTTGCGGCGCTGGTGGACCAGGTCACCTCGAACTACACCATCTCGCTCAATGGCAGCTTCGTCGATACCAAGTACCGGGAGAACGATGGCATCAACCGCGTGAACCAGGACCTCATCGACAATGGCACCTACCTGACCGGCGCGCCGCCGCTGAGCGAGGTCGAAGGCTTCGGCACCCTGGTGAACCTGACCGGCAGCACGCAGCTCAACCGCCGCATCATCATCGATG
>Ga0210387_10004806_pt1 | contig 10355 bp, 9 predicted proteins | sample IncBWC7OmetaG_FD_160108 | JGI IMG/M metagenome (GOLD analysis project Ga0210387, IMG submission 160108) | Forest soil microbial communities from Barre Woods Harvard Forest LTER site, Petersham, Massachusetts, United States - Inc-BW-C-7-O ...
TTCCCTACGCCACGCAGCAGGGCGAAATCTCCTTCTGCGCCTACAACACGGGCGTAGGCTGGCGCCAAATCATCGAGAACATGCACAAAAATGCGACCGTCGCCGAGTGGTACAAGAACCACGGCAAGCACGAAATCTACGCCAAGGGCAAGAGCGTCAACCTCCAGAGCTTCGAACACTCCCTGAAGATCGACGCCGATGACGCCGCCCGTGTCCGCCACCTCGAACACGACATCCCGCAAACCGCCGCGGAAGAAGATCGCGCCCGCCGCAAAAAGGCTTTCGAGGAACAAGCCAAAGTCCGCGCCATCTACGAAGAACTGGTCCTCAAAAAGCCCCAGCCGACGGTCGTTCAAATCGGCTCGGTGTCTGACATCGCCAAAGCCACCCCTGCGAATTTCGCCAACGCAGGCAAGCCAGTAACAATCGCACCCGCCGTCGGTAACGGCAGCGCCGCTCCAAACGGCAACGGTCATTCGAACGGCAACGGCCACTCCAACGGCAACGGCGCCAAAGCGCCCACCGCCTCCGAGAAAGCCGCCGAAGCCGTAGCCGGCGACTAATTTAATTTAACGGCATCCTACCAACTCTGCAGACGCCAACTACCCCGGTTCCGCCGGGGTAGTTGCTTTTGGAGCATAAAATTGACGCCCAAAAAACTGAGCGTTAAACTCTTGTCATGGCCAGAATTGCTCTCCACGAAGCAACAACACAGCAGCTGGCATCCCGTTCTTACCGGTTTACTGTGATTTTTCAGCCCCTGGCTGGCGAGATTCGATCACCGAAGAGCAATGGCCAATCGCTTTCGCGGAGGCGGTCGAAAAGCTCTGCCGAGCGCGGCTATCAGGTAACTGTCCCACTCCTGCCCGGCTTGGTCACCTACGGCCGCACGCTTGCCGAGGCCCGCGAGATGGCCGCCGACGCCATCCGCGTTCATTTGGAGGGTCTCCGTAAGGACGGCGAACCCATTCCCGACGAGGCGACGACTCGGACGGAAAAGCTTCGCGTAGCCATCAGTGCCTGAATGTCTCCTCGTTTACCGGTCTTGAAGCCGCGGGAAGTCTTACGCGCTTTGTTGAGGGCTGGCTTCGAAATTCATCATCAGGCGGGGAGTCACGCGCAACTGCGTCATCCTCTTAAGACGCATCTGCGAGTGACGGTTCCAAGGCACGATCATTTCGACCTCCCGTTGCCTGTTTTGAAAAGCATCCTTCGCCAAGCCGAACTGACATTGGACGAGTTTCTCGATTATCTCTAGCCCCGCTCGAATCGGTTCCCTATTCGCGCAGTGCCCAATCCGAAATCAATTCTCTTTGTACAAACTCCGCGCCACGACGAACGATGCCCCGCCCGTCGCCAATGCCACCAGCAAACTGCTCAACTCATCCGCATTGCGCGGTTGCGCCGCGACTCGCGGCCCATGAAGCACAATCACCCACAACAAAAACATAATCCCCAACCAAGTCGCCGCCAACCCGCCGAATTTCTTGATCGCGATGCACAACCCCGCCACGATCATCCCAACGCCCGTCAAATACACCCAAAACAAATGCCACGGAATCCACGGCGTCACCAGCGTCGCAATGAACCCGGCATACATAAAGTGCTGCACGCCAAAAATCACCATCGACCCAGCAAAAAGCCAGCGCCCCAGCTTGCTCAACCATTCCACCGCCGCGTTCCACCCTCGGGAATTGGGCCAATCGGCCGCCAGCGTTCCCGCCAACATAAACGCCGCCCCAGCCAATGCCAATGGCTCCAATGCACGCGTCCGATCAGTCCCATTTTGTATCACCGAGCTGAGCCTCCACGTATGCAGCAGCAACACACACAAGAGAAACACCAGCCCCAAAACCACCGCAGAAAACCGCGCCTTCCAATTGGCGATGATGCTCGCACCCGTGGCGATCAGCACCGCCCCCGTTAAATACGCTCCAACTGCGCCTCCCGGCGCCCACGGAGGCACAGGAGGCAATCCACCCAAGTAATGCCCGTATACGATGTACTGAATTCCGAACCCAATCATCGGTATTGCAAACAAAAAACGCCCCAATCCGAGCGATCGATCCATGCTTTCGTCCCTCCAACAATATCCGCCAGCGGACACCAGTTAGCCTGCAGGAAAACTGAGCCGGCGCGCATTTCCCATTGCATTTTCTAGAATCTGCGTATTTGGCAAGCTAGAATGAAATAGACGCCTCGCGGCGGCAAACGATTCTTCAGATTCCCGCCAGAGCGAAACCATCCTATCCTGCTATAATCAAAAGGAACCACTGTTCGGGGAACACACCATGCCAATATATGAATACGTCTGCGACAACTGCCAAGCCCAATTCGAGAAAATCGTCATCAACAAACAGCAAGAAATCTCCTGCCCCAAGTGCGCCAGCAAAAAAGCCACGATCCAGCTCTCCGTCTTCGCCACAGCCGGCAACGGTAGCCAGTCCTCATCCTCCGGCGGTTCTTCAAGCGGTGGAGGCCCCTGCTGCGGCGGCGGTTGCGGCTGCCACTAAGGCTGACTCTTCGGTTGGGGAGCAGTTCTTGCACCCCACTTTTCCTGAGCTGCTGCATCTCCCATCAACCTCGCCGCCGTCCGACCATTCTCGATGATTTGCCGAATCATTTCCGGGGTTGCACTGCTCTGCAGCGCTTCCTGGTAGGCCTTTTCCAGTGTCTCCATCGCCTCCGTTTTGCGCCCGTCCCAGAAGTACGCTGTGGCGAGAAGGTTTCTGCTATGGGCCTCGGACATTTTCAGGTTCTTGCTTTGCTCATTTCTGAAAAACTCTAAATCTGAATGCAGCGCTTGCTCGATCTGTTCATCGAAGATGCTTACAGATTGCTCCAAGGCTGCTTCCGCCTCTTTCCAATGGCCCTGCATCAACCGTGCCGAGCCTATCGAACCGTAAAGCTGGGGATAATCCGAGTCGCTCTTGCCAGGCCATTTGGAAGAAAGATCCAGGAGTTTTAGATACCGCTGCTCAGCCTTCTCGTATTGGCCGGCCTTCATTCCGCAGCCCGCGACGTCGCGATTTGCCAGGAAGAGGAACTTGTTTTTTGTTTTCTCAAACTTCGACTTCTCCGCCATCGGGATGATCTTCGTTTCGCATAGCTCAACAATCTTCGCGCAATCCGTGGATTGCTTCCAATGGTAGAGCGGCTGATACACGTCGTTGATCTTCCCGTCCTCGATCTCTTCCGGCGTTAAATGCGCGCCCACCACGATCGAGTCCGTAGCCGTGACCCGTGGCGGGTCCTGTTTCTTAGTCGTGCCTTGGGGATTTGTGCCGCTAGGACTAGGAGCCTGAGCAGGCAGTCGGTGCACGGCGACACTCAACATCAGAGCGGCCGCAAGCGCCATTCGACCAATTTTGGACATCATTTTTAGCCTCAGCGTCGGTTATAGTAATTCTGCATCGGGAATTGTCCTAGCCAAGAGTTACAGAAAGATTACTTCCATGTCCATAACCACCGCCGGGCAACTCGAAAAACTCCGCGCCTGCGGCCTGATCGTCGCCAAAGCCCTCCGCGCCATGACCGCCGCCGTCCGGCCCGGCGTCACCACCGCTGAACTCTCCGAAATCGGCGCGCGCATCCTCGCCGAAAACGGCGCGCAATCTTCCCCTCCGCTCATCTACAATTTTCCCGGCGACGTCTGCATCTCCATCAACGACGAAGTCGTCCACGGCATCCCCGGCCAGCGAACCATTCAACCCGGCGACCTCGTCAAACTCGATCTCACCGCCGTCAAAGACGGCTTTCACACCGACTCCGCCGTCACCATCCAAGTCCCGCCCACGCAGGAAAAATCCCGCGAATTAGCTCACTGCGCCGAGCGCGCCTTCCGCCAAGCTCTCACCGCCGCCCGGCCCGGCAATCGCACCAAAGACATTGGCCGTGCCGTCGAGCGCGAAGTCCGCCGCCGCGGCTTCCACGTCATCCGCGAGCTAGGCGGCCACGGCGTTGGCCGCACCATTCACGAAGAGCCCAGCGTCCCCAATTACGCCGACCCCAGCGCCCGCCATCTCCTAACCGAAGGCCTGGTCATCACCATCGAGCCCATCATCGCCGCCGGCACCGGCAACGTTTCCCTCGACCGCGACGGCTGGACCGCCCGCACTGCCGACGGCAGCCTCTCCGCCCACTACGAACACACCATCGTCATCACTAAGCGCGACCCCATCCTTCTAACGGCCGCCTAGCCGCAAACATCCAACCGCCATGTTCCCCAGCCACGCCTCTCTCCTAATCTTCATCAGCGCCGCCGCTCTCCTACTCGCCATCCCCGGCCCCGCCGTTTTCTACATCGTCGGACGCAGCATCGGCCACAGCCGCAACGCCGGGCTCGTCTCCGCTCTCGGCATCGGCGTCGGCACTCTCATCCACACCGCCGCAGCCGCCGTCGGCCTTTCCGCCCTCCTCGTCTCCTCGGCCACCGCCTTCAGCGTCGTCAAATATTTAGGCGCCGCCTATCTCATCTATCTTGGCGTGCAAAAACTCCGCCGCGACGAATCCTTCGACGCTTCTCCCGACGCCCCGCGAACCACCCTCGCTCGCGTCTTCGCGCAAGGCATCGTCGTAAACGTCCTCAATCCCAAGACCGCCCTCTTCTTCTTCGCCTTCCTACCTCAATTCATCGACCCATCCCGCGGACACGTCGCCACACAAGTCCTCTCTCTCGGCATTCTTTTCGCCTGTATGGGAACGTTCAGCGACAGCCTCTGGGCCTATTTCTCCGGCACGGTCGCCCATCGCCTCCGCGGCAACCCACGCTGGATGCGCACCCAGCGCTACGTTTCCGGCGGCATGCTCATCTCGCTAGGCGTAGCCACTGCCTTCGCCGGCTCTACCGCCAAAAAGTAGAGGCTCAATCTTCGAAGCAGAACGCCTCGATTCAAATGTAGAGAATTATTCCCGCAGCGCCCGCGCCGGATCGGTCCGCGTAGCCCGCAGCGCCGGCAAGCAACACGCCGCCAGCGCCGCGACCGTCATCACCGCGAACGCCGCTCCAAACGCCAGCGGGTCGCGTGGGCTCACTCGGTAAAGCATATTGCCCATCAACCGCGTCAACCCAAGTGCCACCGCTGCGCCTAGTAACACGCCGCCAAACATTAGCGTTAAGCCCCGTGACATGACCAGCCGCAGCACATTCGACGCGTCCGCGCCAAGGGCCATGCGCAACCCCAGCTCGCGCGTGCTTTGCGATACCGCGTAGGACATCACGCCGTACAACCCGATGGCTGCGAGAAGCAGGGCCAGCGCGCCCAAAACACCAACTAGAGTTACCGCCACCAGTTGCGGCGAAGTCGAACGATCCACCTGCTCCTGCATCGTGATCATTTCGTACGGAGCCAGGTTGCCGTCCAGCGCGTGCACCTCCCGGGCCAGCGCCGCCGCCATCGTTTCAGGGCTCAGCGGAGTTCGCACATACAACCCACCCCCAACAGTGAAATTCTGCCGCCACGGCACATAGAAAAATGGCTTCGGCGTTTCCCGAACGCTCTGGTACTTGGAATCTTTCGCCACGCCGACAACGCGCATCCAACGCCCTTTCACTTGTACCCGCTCGCCAATCGGATCTTTACCGCGCCAATACCGCGCGGCCATAGTCTCATTCACTACGGCAACCAGCGCCGCCTTCTCATCGTCCGCGCGCGTGAACTCCCGCCCAGACAGCAGCGGAATCCCCATGGTCACGAAATAGTCCGGCCCCACTTCATTGTATTCAACGGCAGGCTGCTCTTCCGGCGGAGGTTGATAGCCGTCCACGGCAATGGGGCTCTCAGAATAACTTCCATAGCCCAGTGGCGTGGCTCGCGCGAAAACGGCCGACTCAACGCCGGGCAGCGCCTTCACACGTTCCATCAGCTCGTCCTGGAAATTCTTCGTGCGTTGCGCATCGTAGCCCGCCGACACCACATCCACCGCAGTGGAGAGCACGCCATGCGTCGAAAAACCTGGGCTGGAGTTACGGATTCTCTCGAGGCTCTCCAGCAACAGCCCGGCGCCCACCAGCAGAACGAAACTCAGCGATACCTGCACCACAACTAAACCCGAACGAACCCACGCTCTCCCACGGCTTCCAACCACACCCGCCGAATCGGATTTCAGCGCCCCGGCAAGATCGATCTTCCCACTCTGCAGCGCGGGAACCAGCCCCACCACGAGTGTCGCGATCACGCACACGCCGGCGCTTATCGCCAGCACGCGCCAATCAATTTCCCCGGGCAGGTGCATGGACACGCCTGCCCGCGCCGGAAAGAGCAACGCCAGCGCATGACGGCACCAATACGCGACGAGCAGCCCTCCGACCGCGCCAAACGCCGACAGGATCACGCCTTCTGTCAGAAGTTGTTTCAGCAGCCGTCCACGGCTCGCGCCGATCGCCTGCCGTACTGTCATTTCGCGACGTCGCGCGAACGACCTTACGAGCAGAAGATTCCCCACGTTCGCGCACGCGATGAGCAATACAAAAAACACAACAGCAAGCATGATTTCCAGCGTCGGCAGCAGAGTTCGCGCGTTATTGAACGGTGTTTGCCACAATGGCCACAATTGCATGCTGCGCCCGCGATTCGTGTCGGGATAGTCAGCCTCCAGCCGTTTCGCAACAGCTGAAATTTCTTCCTGCGCTTGCTGGCGAGTGACCCCCGGCTTCAGTCGTCCATACGATTCAATCCACCGAGCGCTGCGATCCTCCAGCTTGTACCCGCCCGATTCAAAGATTTCCTCCATCGAGGCCGGCACCCAGAATTGCATCCGCCAGCCCACGAACGTTCCGTAAAAACCTTGCGGAGTCACCCCGACAATCGTGTGCACCACTCCGTTGAGCCGCTGCGTTTTCCCAATGATCTCCGGATCGCCTTTGAACCGTCCTTGCCACAACTGATAGCTGATCACTGTCACAGGATGCGCGCTGCGTCCTGTGTCCTCGCCCGGCTCGAATCCGCGCCCAAGAATGGGACGCACCCCGATAGCATCAAAATAATTCGCCGATACGATACTCCCCGTCGTGCGCTCCGCGCGGTCGCCGATGCTGAGCGTCGTCCCCGTGATTTTGCTCACAAAGAGGGTGTCAAAGAGCGTGCAGTTCCTCTGCAAATCCAAAAAATCCGGCCACGACAGCGCGGTAGCTCCCGTTTCGCCCCGCGCCGTTCCCCCTAGAGCCACCAATCGCTCCTGGTGCATCACTGCTGGATACGGACGAAACAAAATCCCCTCCACCCAGCTGAACACCGCGGCGTTCGCCCCTATCCCCAAAGTCAGACACAGAATCGCCAGTATGGAAAAGCCCGGGCTGCGCCACAGCATGCGCAATCCAAATCGCAGGTCTTGTAGTGTGGTTTCAATCACGGGCACTCCCCTCTGCTCGCGATAAAGCTCTTTGGTTTGCTCTACGCCTCCGAAATTTCGCACCGCCTCGCGCCGCGCCTCTTCCTCACTCATACCCGCGCGCCTGTTCATCTCAGTCGCCATCTCCATGTGCGAACGCACTTCCGCCTCTAACTCCCGCTCGAGACGCCCCCGCCGGAAAAGCGCCGCAAGTCGCCGCATCAGAGTTCTGCCGAATTCGCTCATGGCCTAGTCCACAGTGCTAGCAAGCCTGTCAAGGCTTTGCAGTGTCCGACGAATGGAAGTTGGAGAATGACAGCTCTCCTTTAGACGGTCAACAGGAGAAAACGGGAGTCTGGCACACCCCTGTTAGCCGTCAACGGGAGATTACCAGCCGCCGCCCAGCTTCGCCCTGTTCCGCAGTCCCTCAAAATGCTCCTTGTTTTTTTCCTATTCCGTGGTATACTTGAGCCTGTAAAATTGTTCGTATGTGGAGCGCGGCAGACCTTCTGCCGCTTTTTTTGTTTTGGCGCTGTCCGTCTGTTCTCTAAGCTAAACTCTTTAGAATGAATACGTGGGGAATGCAGTGTTTTGCCGTGCCTCACCCGGTTTTTCTAGCTCCGCAACTCTTTTAGAATCAACACTTCCAAGATTTTCCCAGAAGTGTTCATTTTAAATGACTTACGGAAGCTGTTAAGCCATTCAGAATCAACAGTTACAGAAAAAGGGGGAGGGGGAGGGTCTGCCTGAGGGGTGGTCCGGACCGGGCACATCCCTGACACTCTGATGAACCGCAGCGACAGGCTCTATTGCGGCCGGGAATAGCGCTTCACGTTCGCAGGCACCGGAATCGCCGCGTCGCCGCGGGGGTCTCGGATCGGCTCTCCGGGTGTCCACTTGAACGGCAGCACTCCCGTCCAGGCCCCGCCGGCGTATTCCTTATCGTCGTCTACCGCGAACCCTGTACGTACTTTTGCGGACGCTTCAACCAGCGGCACCGCGAGAACCATAGTGCCCTTCAGCTCTTGCTCGCTCGGCGACCGCACGGTGGCCCAGCGCCCCCGCAGCACGTACTCGACGAAGTCGCGCATCGCCGCCAGCTTCGCCGCCGGATCCTCGATCGACTCGGCTTTGCCCATAACCACGACCGACCGGTAATTCACCGAGTGCCCCGTAGCCGTAGGCGAAAAAACAATCCCGTCCAGCAAAGTCACGCTGAGGCAAAACGGCGCTCCGCTCCCCAGCGTCTTCATCAACCTGCTAGCCGTCGACCCATGCAAAAAAAGTTTGTCGCCTACGCGCACATAATTTGTTGGAACGACGAACGGCGTGCCATCCACGACGAACCCGACATGGCAGACAAACGCCTGGTCCAAAATGTTGTAGATAGTCTCGCGGTCGAAGGTTCCTCGATCGGGCTTCCGTCGAACTTTGGTTCTCTCAGTAGGTGTGAATTCGCTCATGAACCGAGGCTAGCGCCAGCAAGCAGAAGCCGCAAGCGCCAAAGTGGCACAGGCTCCAGCGCGGCTGCCACAATAAGAGCGGGACGGGTCAAGCCGGTACCCGCACGCACGCCAGCAAGAAAAATTCCCGCCACAAGCCATTTCCGTTGCTTCATCTCGTCCTCGCTTTGCATGGAACTGGAATTACGTGCGACTGTCACTCATCTCGGCAAGTAGCAAAGGATAGTCCAATTGACGCCGATTGGGAATCGTGTACTCTTGTCCCCACCAAACCGCATCGAGGGCCACGCATGGCAAAGCAAGGGGCGATTTTCACGCGCGCGACGTTTCAGTTTTTTCGCGACTTGGCGCGCAACAACCGCAAAGTGTGGATGGACGCGAACCGCGAGCGCTACCAGCAATTCGTCGTGCAGCCTTTCCGCCGCCTGCTCGAAGAACTTAGCCCCACCGTCCTGCAACTCGATTCGCGCTTTGACACCACCGGGCGCACGGGCGCGAATTTCTCGCGCATCAACCGGGACATTCGTTTCGCGAAAGACAAGACTCCGTATCGCGCGCAAATGTATTTGAAATTCTCCGCATCGTTTCCCGGCGAAGGTGAATCCGGCCAGCTGTACACGGGAATTTCCGCGAATGTGGTGACCGTTGGATTCCGCATTTACAACGGAATGAAACGCAAGGAATCCGCGATTGGGATGATCGCGGACGCGCGGGTGACGGCCCAACCGAAATGGCTCGGGCAGCAGAAAAAGAGACTAGGGCGGCGCTACGAAAGCTATTGGTATTCGGTAGAAAAAAAAGAGTGGACACAGCGCAACGGGTGGCCAGCAAATTGCGATGATTGGGAAAAACTTCAAGGATGGATCGTGCGACGCAAACTGAAAACCGCCGACGCCACGCGCGCCACTTTTCCGCGAGAGATCGCGAAGACATTCCGCGATCTCTACCCGCTGCTGCGATTTACTTCGCTGCAAAATTGAGATTCGTAGGAGTTTGGAGACTCAATGAAAAAAAGAGCCGTGCAGTGTTCGAGCGAGATGGGGCTTGCAAGAAAGTGTGTCGTGGCAGCAACGCTCGTTCTATTCATCCAAAGCTGCGTTGGCATCGCCGCGATTGCGCAAGAACCGGCGGCAACAAAAGACTGGCCGAAAGGCGCTCCGAAGGAATTTAGCATCGATCCCGCAAAACTCGCCGCGTTCGACGCCGATATAACGAGCGGGAAATACGGACTCGTGGACAGCATGCTCGTCCTGCGCTGCGGCACGGCCGTCTTCGACAAATCCTATCCACACGACTACGGCCAGATTTACGGCGAGCGCGCCAAGAAAGAAGGCCCGCTGAATCATGACCTGCACGGCCCGTACAATTATTTCAGCACGGAATTCCATCCCTTTTACCAGCGCAGCGACATGCATACGATGCAGTCGGTTTCAAAAACGCTCACATCGATCACGTTTGGAATCGCGAGAACGCGGAACGAGTTCACCGCTAGCCTGGACGCGCCCATGGCGCAATTCTTGGGGGTAAAAAAGATCGCGAACCTCGATGATCGGAAAAAACGGA
>Ga0210387_10004810_pt1 | contig 10348 bp, 8 predicted proteins | sample IncBWC7OmetaG_FD_160108 | JGI IMG/M metagenome (GOLD analysis project Ga0210387, IMG submission 160108) | Forest soil microbial communities from Barre Woods Harvard Forest LTER site, Petersham, Massachusetts, United States - Inc-BW-C-7-O ...
GGGAATGTCCGGCGTTGGAATAGAGCAGAAAGACTCCGATGGCGGCGAGACCAAGCAGAACCGGGAAAGAGCTTTTGTGATAGATGCGGCTGAGGGGCACGTAGAGACTCCGATCCGATATTTGAACTAACCCCGGAAAAACCGGGGTAACCCGCGGCAACTGGCCTAAGAACTTGACTTACAGTTGAAACACACCGATGCTATGTACCGTGTGTTACCGGTCAGTAACGCTTGTTGGTACGTTAATGACCGGTCAGTCACATGTCAAGTGGAGTCCTTTATGAATCAAGCAAAGACGAGGCAAGTGGCTGTAAAAGAAGAGATTATTTCTTCCGCGCCGAAGTCGCGGGTACGCGATCGCATCATGAAAACGGCGAGTGATCTGTTTTATCGCCACGGCATTCACGCCGTCGGCGTCGATACGATTGCCTGCGAAGCCGGTACCAACAAGATGAGCTTCTATCGCAACTTCGCCTCCAAGGACGAGCTCGTCGCGGAGTATTTGCGCGGCGAGGAGCGTGAGGGCCAGGCCTGGTGGGATGAAACCCTGGCCGCGCATGCCGGCAACCCCCGTCTGCAAGTTGAGTCGCTGTTCGATGTACTGGTGAAGAGCAATTGCGAAGAAGATTCGCGGGGTTGCGCGCTCGCCAATGCCGCGGTGGAAATCACTGAGGCGGATCATCCGGCGCGTCCTGTGATCGAGCAGCACAAGGCCGATATGCGCCGACGATTTCGCCGGCTCGCGCTCGAGATGGGCGCCCGCGAACCCAATGCGCTGGGCGACTCGTTGATGTTGTTGTGGGAAGGCGCGTATCTAAGCCGCGTCACCATGGGCGCCGATGGCCCGGTCCAAGGCGCGGCAAAAGCGGCGCGCGCATTGATTGCGGCATACACCGACTGAATCAAGGGGTCGGCGGCCGCCTCGCGCCCTCGAGCCCCGCAAGCGCGGCCGTCGAACCAGCCGACGAATGAGCCTGGGCCAGCGCCTCGATGCGCCATCCGCCGCCCAGCGCTTTGACCAACAGCACGCTGGCATCCATCCGCCGATTTAAAATGTTGACGCGGGATTGTTGAGCCTGGAGCGCGATCGTTTCAGTAGTGGCCACCTCAAGATACGTGACCAGTCCCGCCTTGTATCGATAGCGCGCTTGCTCGAGCGCTTTGCCAGTGGCTGTTACGGCGGCGGCCTCACTCAGGCTCTCTTGTTCGAGTTGGCGCAAGGCAGCCAAGTTATCCTCTACCTCCTGGTAGGCAATCAGCACGGTGTTGCGGTAAGCGGCTACTTGTTCATCGTACTGCGCGTGAGCCTGCGCAGATTGCGCGTGGTGCCGCCCGGCATCGAAAACTGTAAGAAGTCCGGCCGGTCCTACGGACCAGAGTCGGCTCGGTGCATTCAACCATGTCGAGGTCTGCGTACTATCGAAGCCAACGGCAGCGCCGAGGCTGAACACGGGAAAATACGCAGCGCGCGCAACCCCGATCTCTGCATTGGCGGCAGCAATTCGCCGCTCTGCCGCCGCCACATCAGGCCGCCGCTCGAGCAAGGTCGACGGCAATCCAAGATCGATCAGAGGCGGTGCGGTCTCTTGAGGCAGAGGCTTCGAAGCGAGGTGAAAACGAGAGGGATTCTCGCCGATCAGCACGGCTATCGCGTGTTCGGTCTGGGCTCGCTGTAGTGCAACCTCGGCGGCCTGAGTGCGGGCGCCTGCGAGTTGGGCGCGCGCCTGTTCCACGTCGGCTACCGCAGCCGCACCGCCTCGATACAGATGTTCGGTGAGCGCGAGCGACCTCGCGTAGTCCTGGACGGTATTCTCGAGCAACACTTGCTCGGCGTCCTCGCTCCTCAGGGTGAAATAGTCGGTGGCTAACTCAGCATGTTGCTCAAGGTCCAACGCTGCGAGATCGCCCGCGCTCGCTTGCTGATTCGCCTTCGCCGCGTTCACGGTATTGCGGACTCGTCCCCACAGATCCAACTCATAGGACAGGTCGGCCTCGAGATCGAAATTGTTGAACGTCGGATTGTGGCCGGGCACATAGGTCGGTGTGTTCTGAGAGACACGTTGCCGTGTGGCGGAAGATCCCACACTCAGAGTCGGCAGCAGATCCGCGTGTGCAATGCGCGTTGCTGCCCGCGCCTCCTGCAAGCGCGCAAAGGCGGCCTTGATATTCTGATTGGCGCTGCTGACCTTGATTTCGAGGGCATCAAGCTCCGGGTCTTGAAAGAGCGTCCACCACGCGCCGCGCGACTGATTTTCCAAAGGCTCTGCCCGGCGCCAATCGCCGGCCTCCGCATAAGTGTCCCGGGGTGGGGGGCTGCTTGGAGTCCGGTAAGTTGGCGCGAAGGAACACCCGCCGAGGAGCCCTAAGAAAACAGTCGCCGCTCGCAACATCATTTGCATATCGGAGCCTTCAGGTCGATTTGGCCGCAGCCTTGGGCGCCTGCACAGAGGCCGAAGAGACCACGCGTACAGTCACGCCATTGACTATGGAGTCGGGTGGATTCACTACGACGGCATCGTCGGGACCGAGACCGGACAGCACTTCGATCGTGCCGCCAAAATCCCGGCCCTGGACAATGCTCTTCAGTTGAATCCGGTGCTGGGCATCGACCACTGCAACCTGCGGTCCTGCTGCACGAAACAAAACGGTGTTGGCCGGCAGACGCACGGATGAAGCGCTTCCGGCTATTTTGAAATGGACTTCGGCGTATGCGCCGGGAAACAGTTGGTTCTGAGCATTGTCGAGTTCCAGTTCGACTTGCAAGGTGCGCAAGACCGGATCCAGCGCGTTCGCTGTGCGCACCGTGATTGCTTCATATCCTTTGCCCGGCTGCTCGCTGAACCGGAGGTCCGCCTCAAGTCCGGGCTTCGCCGCCGCCGCATAGGGTTCGGGCACCTGCACATATATCCGCAGCTTATGAGTGTCCGCGACGCGAAATAATTCGGAGCCGGCGCTCTCACCCGCATTGATCAAGGATCCGATATCGGTATTGCGCGCGGTGATGATGCCGTCAAAAGGCGCGACGACGCGCTTGAAGGATTCCAACTGACGCAGCCGCGACACGTTTGCGGCCGCCGACTCCGCGATTGCCTTTTTCGCTGCTGCGTCGCCCGCTTTCTCGTCCGCGTCTTGTTTCGACACCGATTCGGTGGCGAGGAGGTCATTCCAGCGCCTATTGGTTGTGTTCGAGAGGGCCTCGTTGGCGCGGGCAGTGGCCAGATCCGCGATCGCCTGGGCGAGTTGTTGATCGACTTCGGGAGTATCGATCTCGGCGAGCAGCTGCCCCTTCTTCACCGCGCTGCCGATGTCCACCGACCACGACTTCAGATACCCATTGGTGCGCGCATAGATCCGTGCTTCGCTGTAAGCCTGCACAGTGCCCGGCAGCACCAACTCTTCGCCCAACGAGGAGCGGGTCGGCGCTACGGTGGCAACGATCGGTGCCGACTCATCGGCGGTCCTTTGGCGCAACGTGCCGCGCGCGATCACACGATGGGCTTCACCCCACGCCGCAAGCATGATGGCAACAACCAGCAAACCCCAAAGATGGGGATTCAGCTTGCGCGGGGCCTTGAATTTTTGAGTACGCGGTAAGGCACTAGCCATGAGAGAGCTCCACATTGTGTACGGGGTCCGGCGATCTGCGGCCGTGAATAATCGAGAAGACCGTCGGCACAAAAATCAGCGTCGCCACAGTCGCGAATATCAGCCCCCCGATGACGGCGCGCCCGAGGGGCGCGTTCTGCTCGCCGCCCTCACCGAGACCCAAGGCCATCGGAATCATGCCGATGATCATCGCTGTCGCCGTCATCACCACCGGCCGCAGGCGCGTGAATCCAGCCTGCAAGGCTGCTTCAAACGCGGTCTCGCCGGCCTGCATGCGCTCGCGCGCAAAGCTGATGACGAGCACGCTATTGGCGGTGGCGACTCCCATACACATGATCGCGCCCATCAACGCCGGCACACTGACGGTGGTGCCCGTGAGAAACAGCATCCACACGATGCCGGCCAGCGCCGCGGGCAGTGCCGTAATAATGATGAACGGGTCGAGCCACGATTGAAAATTGATCACGATTAACAGGTAGACGAGCACAATGGCTCCCACGAGCCCGATGAGCAGGCCGTTGAAGGACGCCTTCATCGTTTGCACTTGGCCGCGGATCACGATGTTGGAGCCGCGCGGCAGGTCTTTTTTGGCCTGCGCGACCACCTTTTCGATCTCGGCAGACACGAACCCCAAGTCCGCTCCCTGCACCGAACCGTATATATCGATCGAGGGGGTCGCGTTGTAGTGGCTCACGACCGCCGGAGCGGCGCTGCGATGGATGCTGATGAGATTGGACAGTATCTGCGAGGAATTGCGGGTACCGTTCAGCGGCGTGTTGCCAAGATCGTTGAGATTCTGCAATCGATATTGGGGAGTCTGCGCAACCACTTGGTACTGCGTTCCGCCCTTGGGATCGACCCAAAAAGAGGGGGACGTTTGAAAGCTCCCCGACAACGACACCAGCAAGTTACTCGCGACCGCTTCCTCCGTAACACCGAGGAGCTCTGCCTTGCTACGATCAACGTCGACATTGAACTGCGGGTAGTCGCCCGCCTGGTGTATGTGCAAATCAACCGCGCCCGGTACGCTACGCAACTTCTGCAGTAGTCGGTTCGCGACCTCGCGATTGGCTTCCGTGTTGAACCCGACGATTTGTACATCGATGGGGGAGGGCAGCCCAAAATTCAGTATTTGACCGATCATGTCGGCCGGCAAGAACGCAAAGGTCGATGATGGGTAGGTGGCCGCCAGTTTGGCTCGCATCGCCTGCACGTAGTTTGCCGTCGGTTTGTGGTGCTGCGTCAGGTTGACGTAGATATCGGCGTCTGCAGGACCTATTGGCGCGGAAGTGCTGTACGCAAGATTGATGCCGCTGTACGGAAGGCCGATATTGTCAACCACATTGATGATCTCGGATGCCGGGATCATCTCTCTGATGGTCGCCTCCACTGCATCACACAGCGCTGCGGTCTCCTCGATCCGCGTGCCGCTTTGGGTGCGCATGTGAAGCTTGATCTGCCCGCCATCGACGCTCGGAAAGAAGTCTTGCCCGAGTCCCGGAAAGGGACCCAGCGGAAACGCGAGAAGACAGGCGGCCGCCATGCAGGCGAGGAATGCCACGACAAAGCGTGGGCCGCTGTTCAGCGCCTTTTGAAGCACATTCTTGTAGCGATCACGAGCAGCTGCAAAGCCACGCTCGAAGGCCCTCTGCCAGCGCGCGAGAAAGCTGGTTGAACGCGCGTGCGCTTGGGGATCGTGAGCCTTGAGCCAGAATTTCGCCAGCGTCGGCACCAAGGTGCGCGACAGTACATAGGAGGCGAGCATGGCGAACACAACCGCCTCGGCCAGTGGTATGAACAGGAACTTCGCGATGCCCGCGAGCAGAAACATGGGTATGAACACGATGCAGATGCATAGCGTCGATACGAGAGCCGGAAGCGCGATTTGCTGCGCGCCGTCGAGAATGGCCGTTTGCACATCCTTGCCGCTCTCAAGATGGTAGTTGATGTTCTCGATGGTCACCGTCGCATCGTCCACCAGAATACCGACGGCCAGGGCCAGGCCTCCCAAAGTCATGATGTTGATCGTTTGACCGATGGCGGACAGGCACGCGATAGACGCCAATATCGAGAGCGGAATCGAGATCGTGATGATCAAGGTGCTGCGCCAGCTGCCCAAAAACAACAAGATCAGCAAACCCGTGAGCGCAGCGGCGATCACGGCTTCGCGGATCACGCCATCGATGGCGGAGCGAACGAATACCGATTGATCGCTGGTCGCGGCGATCTTGAGCTCCGGCGGCAACGAGGTGCGAATCTGCGGCAACTTCTGTTTGATGCCGTCGATGATGTCGATGGTCGACGCATTGCCGGTCTTCAGCACATTCATCAAGACCGCGCGCCGGCCGTCGACCCTGACCATGTTGGTTTGCGGTGCGTAGCCGTCGCGTACGTGCGCGACATCGCGGACGTAGGTTACGGTCCCGTTCTGCGCGCGAACCGGCATATTGTTAAGGTCATCAATTTGCGTCGGACTCGCGTTGACCTTGATGAAATACTCGAACGAGTCAATCTTTTGCGTTCCCGCCGGCAAGATCAGATTCTGCTCGCCGATGGACTTGACGACGTCATTCCCAGACAGACCGTTTGCGCGCAGTTGCTGTGGATCGAGGTCCACCTGAACCTGCCGCTGCTTACCGCCGTAGGGAAACGGGATCGAGGCGCCTGCGATCGTCGCGAGTTGAGTGCGAAGAATCGTGTTGCCGAGATCATAGAGCTTGGCTTCCGGCAGACTGTCGCTCGACAAGGCGAGCTGGAGTATCGGAACGCTGGATGCGTTGTAGGCGAGCACGAAGGGCGGCGGCGTGCCCGGGGGCGCGAAAAATAATTCCGTCTGCGAGACCGCGGTAATCTGCGCGAAGGACAGATCCGGATCCACGTCCGGTTGGAAGAAGTACTTCACCACCGCCGTGCTGTTTACCGACTGGGATTCCGTATGTTCAACGTCATTAACGGTCGTTTGCGCTATGCGCTCCGAAAACAACACGATGCGGTTTGCCATCTCCTCGGGCAGGAGACCGGAGTAGCGCCATATGACCGCCGCCACTGGAATTTTGATGTTGGGAAATATATCCGTCGCGGTCTTGGCTATGGCGTAGCCGCCGAGCAATACGATGATGATCGCCAGCACAATGAAGGTGTAGGACCGCTGCAGCGCTATCTTTACAATCCACATGACTAGATCTGTGCTCTGCCGCCATCGACAAAGAGTTCGATGCCGGTGACAAAACTGGAGTCATCCGAAGCCAGAAACAGCGCCGCCTTGGCGATTTCATCGGATGTTCCCATGCGCCCCATGGGGACGCTGGACACAATCCGCGCGATGGCGTCCGGCGGCGCCCCTCTCGCCAGGGGCGTATCGGTCGGGCCCGGGCTAAGAACGTTTGAGCGGATTCGACGGTCCTTCAGCTCCACCGTCCAAGCTCGTACGAAATTACGAATCGCAGCCTTGGTCGCTCCGTAGACCCAGAAGCCCGCAGTGCCTTTGATGCTCCCGACGGAACCGGTGAGAATGATCGAGGCGCCGTCATTCATCAGCGGAAGCGCTTTCTGCACCGTGAACAGTGTGCCCTTCACATTGGTATTGAAGAGCTTGTCGAAGTGCTCCTCGGTGATTTTTCCCAAAGGAAGGAATTCACCCAAGCCGGCATTCGCGAAGACGATGTCGATGCGTCGGCCCGTCGCCCTGACTGTCTCATAGAGACGATCGAGGTCGGAGAGCTTCGCGACGTCTCCTTGAACACCGGTGACGTTTTTGCCGATAGCCTTCACCGCCTGATCGAGTTCCTTTTGGCGTCGGCCGGTGATGAAGACCTGTGCACCTTCCTTGACGAATAGATCCGCCGCGGCGAATCCGATTCCCGTGGTGCCGCCGGTGATGACGGCGACTTTGCCCTGCAACTTACTCATGTCCGCCGCTCCATCAGTGACTCAATTTCAAAAAATGCGCGCCTGTTCATGCGCAAACATCGTGCGTCCCATCGGTGGCTCCGATCAAGCGCCGAATCACGTTCAATTATTCGTGAATACCGATTGATCAGCTCCTGCTGTGAAGCGCGCGGCGGGTTCGTGCGTCGGCACTGATCGCCCGCTTAAATTGCTTATAGCGATTGCTAATTTGCTTAGATCCGATGGCTATCTAAATTGCCTGCGCCGGGAGCGGAGCGTAGCCTTCGTTTCAATCGCGTAAACCGATTGATGAAGGCTCGGCGAACACACAGTGGACCTGCGGCAAATCGATTGCTTTCTGGCAGTGGCTACCGAATTACATTTCGGCAAAGCGGCTGAGCGGCTCCATCTTGCTCAGTCCTCCGTGTCGGAAGCGATTCGTTCCCTGGAGCATGAAGTAGGGGCCAGGCTGTTCATTCGGACCAGCAGGCGGGTTCAGCTAACCGATCTCGGTGCGAAGCTGCGGCTCGGTGTGGAGCCGGCGGCGCTGGCGCTGCGCGCCACGCTGGATGACTGCAGAAAAATTGCTCTCGGCAAGTCCAACCGGCTGAGGATTGGGTTCATCGGTGGGGGCCTCTACGAGTTGACCTTGCCGTTCGTGCGGCAGCTCAAAAGCAAGTTCAATCTCGATGTGGATTGGGTCGAACTCACGGTGCCGGATCAATTCGAGGCCGTGGCCGCGGGCAGAGTCGATGCGGCATTCTGCCGGCTTCCTCTTACCCGCGATGGTCTCGTGCAAAGCGTGATCCTCTTCGAGGACAAGCGGAAACTGGTCGTGCCGGCCGCACATAGATTGGCGGACAGAATCTTGATTGATCCGGAGGAACTGGCGCACGAGACCATCCCGACGCTGCCAGACGAGCATCAAATGGGAGCGTGGGCGGCGGTGCATTTTCCCGACCACACCCCAGCGGGTCTTCCGATCGCACGAGGACCCGTGGTCTCCACCCCCCGCGAATGTCTTGCCGTCGTCGAATCCGGCGAGGCCGTCGCGATCTTTCCGGGACGCTCGGAGCGATACTTTTCGAACCCGGGGATCCGATACGTTGACATTGATCTTCCTCCCGTGGCCACTGCTCTTATCAGGCGCCGCGCCGATCGGCGGCGCGTGATCACGGATCTCGAGAAATGTTCGCGCGATGTCGCCAAGGGGTTGCTTGGGGATGCGAAGCAAGTGCTGACGATTTGAATCCGAGGCGGTCGATTTCACACCTCGAGCGAGAGTCGAACGATTTGACCGTAGCCGATGGCTCGCGACAAACGCGCACCGAGTGAATGCGCCAGCCCGCGCATCGCCTTGTTGTCTTCGAGTACGTCGCCCCATAGGCGACGCACTCCTGAAAACCGCGCGCGCTGCGCCAAGATTCGCGTGAGGACCGTTCCGAGACCGATTCTGCGCCAATTGTCGGCGACCACGAGCGCGAACTCGGCGGAATCCGAGTGTGCGCTACGAACATAACGAGCTTCCGCCACGAGCGTCGCGGGTTGATCCACGGCGCCATCATGAAACTCAGCGACGAACGCAACATGCGCACGAGGGTTGGTCGTCGTGAACTCCCGCAGGAGCTGCTCCGGGAGTTCATTGATCGGGCTGTGAAATCGCAGTCTGCGTGTTGCGCACGACAGCGCTGCAAAGAATGCCCTCAGCGCATTCAAATCGGACGGTTGGATCCGTCTGATGGTGACCCGTCTCGCATCATTGAGTTGTACCTGCACGAGAGTTTGTCGCTATTCTGCGAGGACCGCGCCCGCCTGCTTCACCGCGACGGACCAAGCGCCGCTTCGGCACCTTTGGGTTTGACGTTGGCCTTCGCACCCCTTTCGACTGCCAGCAGTAAATCAGCGGTCGGAAACCGTTCCCTCATCGCCTTGACGAGATCATCAGGTGTCTTTGCTCTCGCGAGCTCTTCCTCGAAGATCAGCAAATATGATTGAGTGAAGGCAACGGCCGAAGTTGCGTCAACGGGCGCTCCAACCTTGCTATGTCCAGGAATGACCATAGTCGGTTTCAAGCCCCGGATCGTCTGTAGCGATTCCAACCAGCGCTTTCTCGCAGCGATATCCGTCTCTGCGGTGTAGACATGCATGTCGTCGAAGACAATATCTCCGGCGATGAGCGTCTTCTGCCCAGGAAGCCAAAGCATTGTGTTTGCATCGGTGTCCCCCTGGAGATTCTTTAGGATTTCGATGTTGGAATGTTCGAATCTAATGAAGTTTTCGTCGTACTTGCTGATGGCGACGACGCGCGAGCTTGCGTCTGAGCCCAGTATGCCGCGCCACTTGTCTATTTTCTCTTGGTAGACCTTGTTGATTCGATCCACTACGTTGGAATTCGCAAGAATGCGCGCTTCCGGATAAGCGTCCTTAAATACCTCCAGACCGAGAAAATGATCCGCATGTTCGTGAGTGATGTAGACGATCGATAGAGGTTTGTTGGTCGCCTTGATTGCTCGCAACACGGTTTCGGCATTGGTTTTTGTCAATTGTGCGTCGACCAACATTACTTCGTGGGCGCCCTCGATGATGACGGAGTTGGCCCAGAACTGATCGCCGGCGGGAGTGAGTACTTGAATTGCAAATGCCTGAGGGCTTTTCGCAAGCGGCGACTGCGCCATGACCATTACTGCACCGCCGGAGAAAAACAAAAGTTTGAGCGCATTGCGCGCGGCAAGCTGAATCCGGGAGATCACTCGGGAGCCGTGCATAGACCCTCTATCGCTCAGCCCACTGATCTGTAAATATCACCGGCGCCCAAACGTAGCCATTGGCCTCTTTGCGCAGACGGCCTATTCCG
>Ga0210387_10004811_pt1 | contig 10348 bp, 11 predicted proteins | sample IncBWC7OmetaG_FD_160108 | JGI IMG/M metagenome (GOLD analysis project Ga0210387, IMG submission 160108) | Forest soil microbial communities from Barre Woods Harvard Forest LTER site, Petersham, Massachusetts, United States - Inc-BW-C-7-O ...
CGTGAAACACGGACCCTCGCTCCGGACTCCGTGCGTCCGCCGGCCCATTTCAGTGTGCTGCTCACGGGATTCTCCTTGCGGTTTGGTGCAGGCCTTCGCCGGCCTGGAACGCCGGCGGCGAGGCGGGTGACGCATAGCAGCGATAGAGTGCCCAGGCGCAGGCGACGGCCGCCGCGGCCATTGACGCGATCGGCAGCGTCGCTTCCGTTCCGGATCCCAGGGCGGCGAAGGCCGCGCCGCACAGGACCCCGGCGAAGGCGAGGCCGCCGCCCAGCCGCACGGCGCGGCGGCGCCGCGGGCCGGCCAGCTCCATCGCGAGCAGCCCGATGTTCAGGGCGACATGCAGGCCGGCCAGTGGCCACCAGTGCTGCCGGAACGCCGGGTTGATCAGGGTGCCGCCAAAGGCCGCGACGTTTCCCAGGATCATCGGATGGTTGGTCAGCGAATAGGGAAAGGCGGTAATTCTCCGCGGCGGCAGGCCGGCCACCTCGGCGCCGTAATAGGTCCGGTCGATCCCGAGCGCCGCCGCCGCCCGGACGTTCAGCAGGATGCCGCCGGCGATGACGACCAGGGAGGCGAGGTCGAGCGGGGTGGCGAGATAGACCACGGCCAGGGCGGCGACCGAGACGGTCTTCATGGCGACGGCATCGCGCTTGAACACGTCGAACGCCATTCCGCCGAAGGCGAAGGCGAGCCAATAGAGATAGTAGTGCCAGAAGCTCAGCAGATAGACCGCGAGCGGCAGGCTTCGATCGAGAGCGGCGCCGAGCACGACCGACAGGACGAACAGGCCGCACGCCAGCAACGAGCCATGGCGCCCGACGACGGCGCGGAACGACCTGGAATTATCCGACAGGACGGCCATTCATGGGAGCCGAAGGCTCAAGCTCGGGACATCGATGCAGACACGTTACGGAATGATAACGCCTCACTGTGTCAGGCACGTTACCCGTTGGACGCACTGGTTCATCCTGAAGCGCGCGTTCACGATCGACGGCCGGCTGTGCCCGCCGGAGGCGCCTTCCACACCGCGACCCGCGGCTTCGACTGGAGGAGCGCAAGTCGCTCGCCGAGGGACGAGTTTGCCTCGACCGCACCATGAGCAACTCGGTCGATCATCACGGGGCGACAGCGTAGCGGCCGCATCATTGCATTCCGGCGGCACGTCCATTGATGTTCCCGATCCGCGTCAGTTCGACAAGTGCGTCGCGAAGCCCATCGACGGTAAGGCGTGCTGGCGCCCTCCAAGAGTGCTGCTGCCGCAAATCAGCATGCTGGCACCGGGCAATCCATTGCGCGGCCGAACGCTCGTTGCCGCTTGCCATCGCCCCCAGTGCACTAAAAAGACACCCCGCTTCCTCCGGCGAAGGCTCGCGGTTGGCCGCCGCTATGCGGTCGAGTGCAGCGAGGAAGGCCTTCTTGTTCAGTGAGCTGAATTGTGCAGGGCGGGACATGGTGCCTTCCGGATCACGCAACCTCCACACGCGTTGTGAGCCGGCGGTGTCAGGCGAATGTGAGCTTGCCACACTCGAGAAAGTCGCACTTCAACGTCTGGCAGGTCATACCCAGCACTCCGAAAATCGGATCCGGCCGCTCATCGATCAGGTCAAGCTTGCCTTGGCCGCAGAATTCACAGGCCAGCCGATCGTCCGGGGCCGCCGGTTGGGGCGCCACCGCATGCGATTCTCCCAGAACGTTCATGGATGTTCCCCTCGGGCGAATGGATCGCTTCTCTCGATCAGCCGACCTTGCCTTTGATGAACGCAATCGTGTCGCCGACCGTGACGAGACGTTGCACGTCCCGGTCGTTGATACTGATGTCGAATTTCTCCTCGAGCGACATGACGACCTCGTAGAGGTCGATGCTGTCAGCCCCAAGCTCGGTGAGCTTGGCGTCTTCGGTCATTCCCGTCTCCACGGCACCGAGGTGCAACGCGATGACCGTCCTTACCCCTTCAGCAACATCGATCACCGAAGTCCTCCCGGTCTTTTTTGACCGGCCCCCATCGTGGCGCCCGGTCCTGGCCTTCCTGACGCCTGCAAGGTGGACCTTGGTCGGAGGGAAGGCCGTAACTATTGGGTGGGAGGGCCGTCAGCCAGGAGGGTTAACCCTTTGGCGCGGCGTCAATGCTTGCTGAAGGTGAACTTGCAGCTACGCGCGCCCAGCCGGTTGCCGGTGCCCGCGGTCGCTTCAAACTTGGCGGCCACGCGAAACGAGATGGGGCTCATCGGCGGCGCGAACTTGATATTGTGGTCGGAGTCCGCCGAAATTCCTTCCCCGACCAGCGTGGCCGTGCCGTCGGGGTTGATCTGCCCCTCCAGCGTCAGCGACGGACTTTGTCCCTTGTTGCGGTAGTGACCGACCAGGTGACCGTCCTTCACCGCGGCGTCATAGCGCCAGGTGTAGCCTCGCGCGCCTTCCTGGGTTGAATCGCAGACCTGCAGGACCGACCAGGTGCCGTCGAACGACGCGGCCTCGGCAGCGGACGACGCCGCCAACCCGACGACCGACGCGGCGGCCACGCAAGCCAGGCGGACCCAGGCTAACGGCATTGGACCCGCACCGAGAATTCGCGGCCATTTGCGCTGGCGCGCCCGCTCGCCGTCAGCACGCCGCCCGCGACCGTTCCCGAGAGCGCCGCGGTGAAGTGCTGGTTCACATAGGTCTGCGTGCCGATGCCGTTGTAGGTGATGCTGACCTCGCCCGCCGGGCCGATACGGCCGTTGAAGCTCTGCTCCTCGGCGGTGCGGGGCGAGGTCCAGCTGCCGGAGATCGCGCCGTTGCGGATCGTCATCGGCACGTTCCAGCAGCTTGGCGGAAAGCCCTGGAAGGCGGCGCGGCACCATTGCGAGCTGTAGGAACCGTCGCATTGGCCCGATCCTCCCTTTGCCGCGGGGCCCCCCTGTGCGGCGCCGGCCGCCGCGGCCTGGTTCTGCGCATCCGCCGCCTTCTTCTGCTCCTCGTCGTAGCGGGCAAGGGCGGGCTGGGCGTCGCGCAGCAGGTCCCGCTGCGTCTCGGCCGAAACGTATCCCGTGGCGGCGCGGCCGTTCTTCTTCTGCCAGGCCGCGAGCATCTCGCGCGAGCGCGGTCCGAACACGCCGTCCGTGCCGCCGGTCGCGAAGCCCAGCGCGGTGAGCGCGACCTGGAGGCGCTGGCGGTCGGACGGCGAGAGATGAAGCGCCGTCTCGACGGCTTCGGCGGCCTTGGCGTCGGCCGCCTCGCTCCTGGCCGCTTCGGCGACGGCCTTGCTCTTGGCCTCTTCGTCGGCCTGTCGCTGCGCCGCGGCCTGGGCCTCCGCCCGGCGCGCGGCCTCCTCCACAGCCTGGCGGCGGCTCGCCTCCTCGGCCGCCGCCTTCTGGCGCATTTCGTCCTCGATCTTGTGCCGCAACGCGGCCTCCTCGTCCGCTCTGCGCCGCGCCTCGGCCTCGGCGCGCAGGTGCGCGGCCTCGTCGAGGGCCGCCTTCTGCTCGCGCCGCGCCTGCTCCAGTTCCTCCTGGCTGCGATCCGGCGCGGCTGGCGCTGCGGCGCTCGCCGGGGCGGGCGGCGCGGCAGGTGGTGTCGTTGTCGATCGCGGCCCGAGCAGGAACCAGCCGCCCGCCGCCAGACCGGCGGCCGCGACCGCCGCCAGAGCCATCGCCACGGGCTTGCGCCCTGTCCGGGGAGCCGATGACGCGGCCGTCGCGGCGCCGGCCGGCGCTCGCGGCATGACGGCCGTGGCCGCCGCTTGAGGTCGGGCCGAAGCGGGCTGCGACAGCAGCGTTCGCCACGCCACGATCGATTGCGGCCGGTCGGCGGTGCGCACGGCGAGGCCGGCGTCGATGGCGGCCAGCAGGTTCTGCGAAAACGGCCGCCTGCCGTCGGCGAGCGGCACGTAGGTGTCATCCAGCACGCGGTCGACGGCGTTGGGCGGCGGCTGCCCGGTGATCGCGAAATGAAGCGTGGCCGCCAGGCCATAGATATCGGTCCACGGTCCCTGGCGGGCGGCGGTGAACTGCTCGACGGCCGCATAGCCCGGCGTGAACACCGCGGTCATCGCCTGCGAGCGGCCGGCGACGGCCGCGCGCGAGGCGCCGAAGTCGATCAGCGTCGGACGACCCTGATCGTCGAGCAGGATGTTCGCCGGCTTGATGTCGCGATGCAGGAAGCCCGCCGCATGGACCTGCTCGAGGCCGTCGAGCAGGGGCCGCAGCAGCGTGTCGAGGCCAGCCGCGTCGAGCGTTCCGCCGCGCGCGACCCGCGCCTGCAGGGTCTGCCCGCCCAGCAGCTCCATGACCAGGTAGGCCGTGCCGTTGGTCTCGAGGAAGTCGTGCACCAGCACGATGCCCGGCACGCGATGCAGCGCGGCGAGGGTTCGTCCTTCCGCGATGAAGCGATCGCGGCCCCAGGCGAAGTCCTCGGCCGCGCTTGTGGAACGTGGCACCACCGTGGTGCCGTCCTGCCGGACGGCGAGTGCGGCCGGCAGATATTCCTTGATGGCCACTTCGCGGCCGAGCTCGGAGTCCTGCGCGCGGTAGGTGATGCCGAAGCCGCCCTGGCCCAGAACGGAGACGACGCGATAGCGGCCCACGACCTGGCCTGGCCGCAGGGTCACGAAATCGGACTCTCGATCGCTGGTGCTCGGATCTTCCACCATGGCCCCCCAGCGATAATCACCGCGGCGGTGCAGATTCCGCGTGATAAGTGTGTGTTCAAATTTGCGGCGCCGCTTGGCGGTCCGTGAGGCCGGCCGGGTGGGCGCCTCGCGTCTTCGACCGAGAAGGAGGAAAGCCCGGGGCGACAATCTTCCGGCGCGAGCTTACCCTGATCCCAGTCGCGGCCCTGTGCTGCGCAACCAGGGAGGCTCACGATGGAAACATGGCGACCTGATCCCTCGTTCTATCCGTCACCAAGGATGGCGGCCAAGGCGCCGAGCGAAGGCCTGGCCTATGTGGCGGCGTTCGATCCGGATCGCAGGAAACCGGATGCAATAGCCGTGGTCGACGTCGACCCGAAGTCCTCGCGTTACGCGCAGATCATTGCCCAGGTCGACATGCCGAATGTCGGCGACGAGCTTCATCACTTCGGCTGGAATGCCTGTTCCTCGTGCCTGTGCCCGAACGCGCCGCACCCGCATATGGAGCGGCGCTACCTCATCGTGCCGGGCCTGCGCTCGTCGCGATTGCACGTCCTCGATACCAGGCCCGATCCGCGCAATCCGAAGATCGTGAAGGTGATCGAGCCCCAGGAGATCGCCGAGAAAACCGGCTATTCCCGGGTGCACACCATCCACTGCGGACCGGAAGGCATCTACGCCAATGCGTTGGGCAATGCCGAAGGCAAGGGACCCGGCGGGATCTTCCTGCTCGATCCCGAAAGCTTTGACGTCCTCGGCAAATGGGAGATCGATCGCGGTCCCCAGGAGCTGGCCTATGATTTCTGGTGGCACCTCGGCCACGACACGATGGTGACCAGCGAATGGGGAACACCGGATACGTTCGAAAGCGGTCTGGTTCCCGAAATCCTGCTCGGCAGCAAGTACGGACGCCGGCTGCACTTCTGGGACCTGCACAAGCGCAAGCACCTGCAGGAAATCGATCTGGGCCAGGACCATCAGCTCGTGTTCGAGCTGCGCCCGGCCCACGATCCGACCAAGGCCTACGGGTTCGTCGGCTGCGTGATCAGCCTGAAGGACCTCAGCTCGTCCATCTGGACCTGGTATCGCGACGGCGGCAAATGGGCGGTGAAGAAGATCATCGAGATCCCGGCCGAACCCGCCGATCCCGACGCCCTGCCGCCGGTGCTGAAGGGCTTCAAGGCGGTCCCGCCGCTCGTCACCGACATCGACCTGTCGATGGACGATCGTTTCCTCTACGTGTCGTGCTGGGGCACCGGCGACATGCTGCAATATGACGTGTCGGACCCGATGAGCCCGAAGCTCACCGGCAAGGTTCGCATCGGCGGCATCGTGTCGAGGGCTCCCCATCCGAAGGCGTCGAACGGCGCGCTGAACGGCGGCCCGCAAATGGTCGAGATCAGCCGGGACGGCAAACGGGTCTATTTCACCAACTCGCTCTATGGCGCGATCGACCCGCAGTTCTATCCCGATGGCATCGACGGCTGGATGGTGAAGCTCGATGTCGGCGAGAACGGCGGCATCGGCTTCGACGAGCGCTTCTTCATCGATTGGCCGAAGGGCCATCGCCCCCATCAGGTGCGCCTGGAAGGCGGCGACTGCTCGTCCGATTCCTACTGCTATCCGTAGGGAACGGGTGGCGATGACGGAACTATCGCCGTGGCTCGTCCTCGCGGGCCTCGGCGCCTTCCATGGCATCAACCCCGCCATGGGTTGGCTGTTTGCGACGGCCCTTGGGCTGCACCGGCGGAGCCGGCGCGTCGTGTGGCTGTCGCTCATCCCGATCGCGGCGGGGCATGCGGCCTCGATCGCCGTCGTCGTGGCCGCTGTCGTGGCGCTGGGGTTTGTCCTCGATCGACACCTGCTGGATCCGCTGGCCGGCGCCGTTCTCCTGGGCTGGGCCCTCTATTACGCGCTCTACGGGCATCGCCATCGCGTGCGCGTCGGCATGCAGACCGGCATGGTCGGGCTGGGGCTGTGGTCGTTCACTATGGCGACAGGCCATGGCGCCGGCCTGATGCTCGTCCCCGTGATCATCCCGCTCTGCCTTTCGGCGTCGCCGTTGCGCGAGCTGTCGGCGGAGGGATCCTTGCCGATCTCGCTCGCCGCCGTGGCCGTGCATACCGGCGCCATGCTTGTCGTCACGGCGGCGATCGCGGGCCTGGTCTATGAATGGCTGGGCGTGGCGTTTCTGCGTCGTGGCTGGATCAATCTGGACCGGATCTGGGTGGCGGCGTTGGCGGCGACCGGTCTCTTTCTCATTTTGTAGAGTCGGGGTGAGAGAGGAGTCCATGCATGGACCGATCTTCGCGATCCTCGTCCTGGTCCTGTCGGCCACGGCGACCGCTGCCATCGCACAAGGCATGGGTCAGGAGACACTCAGTGCCGATCCCCGGACGCGTTGCGCCGAGTTCGTCGCGTTCTGGCAGCGCCACGGCGGCAGCAAGAGCGAAGGCGGCGGCGACATCGCGCGCAAGAACGCCGAGGTCGATTGCGGGGCCGGCTGCTACGAAAGCGGCATCCGGGCGATGGAAGAGCTGCTGCGGCGCAAGGGCTACACTGTGCCGCCGGCGAGCGGCAAGTGACGACTAAGAAGGAGGAGAGCCAGCCATGAGCGGCAAGCACGTTCCCGACACGGCGGTGGCCAATGCCGCGCTCGCCACCGCGCGCGAGCCCTCGCGGCGCGATCACCTGCCCTGCCAGGTGCGCCATCTCGACGAGATCGACTGGGAGACCATCCGCTGGCCGGGTGAGACCGGCAAGATGCTGTTCCATCCCAGCCCCGAACAGCCGACCGCGCCCAATGCCGGCATCCTGAGGCTGGAGCCGGGCGCGCATCATCCCGAGCACTATCACGGCTTCGCCCAGGTCTGGTTCATCCTCAAGGGCGAGTTCACGATCGATGGAAGGCCGTGCCCGCCGGGCACGATGCTCTACCACCCCGACCCGCATTTCGAGGGCGCCTTCCATACCGCGACCGGCGGCGAGATCCTGATCGTGCAGTATCCCGGCCCGTCGACCGGCGAGCGGCCGATCTATGCCGGGCGGTTCAACATGGAGGAGCGCAAGTCGCTCGCCGAGGAGCGCGTCGATCTTTGAGGCGTCAGGGGCGATTGAGGTGCTTCAACGGCGCGCCGGGTCGCGGCCAGTCGAAGGCGACCAGCCTGCCGCCGAGCGAGAGGGTGGCGAACGCGGTGCCGAGCGCCCGGCCGCCGAAGCAGACATTGGTCACGATCGGATCGGGCAGCAGGTACTGGTCGACCCGGCTGCCGTCCGGCCAGATGTCGCTCACCGCCCCGGTGACGACGGTGGCGACGCAGACATGGCCCGCGCCATCGACCGCCAGGGAATCGAAGAACTGGTGCCCGCCGCCAAGGTCGGCGAGCACATGGCCGATGTCGCCATCCTTGGCGAGCGCACCGGGCGCTGCCAGCGCGTAGGCCAGGCAGCGCGCGGTCGGCGTCTCGGCGACGTAGAGCCGCCTGCCGTCCGGCGACAGCCCGATCCCGTTCGGATGATCGAGCGGGAAGATCTTGCGTTCGATGCGCGAGCCGTCCGCGCGGGCATAGTAGACGCCGCCACCATCGCCGCCGGCAGCGGCGCCGCCCTCGGCGCTGTACGTGCCGAAATCGGTGAACCAGAAGCCGCCGTGATCGTCGAACACCAGGTCGTTGGGGGCGCCGATCGGCCGGCCGTCGCAGCGATCGTACAGCGTCGCCACTTTCCCGGTCGCGGGCTCGACCTGCTGGATCGACCCGCCATGGTTGTCCTCCGCCAGGCCCACCGGAAGGCTGTTGCCCTGGGCGTCGACCATCCATTTGGGCCCGCCATTGTTGGTGACGTAGATCCGGCCATCGGGTCCCAGGGCGGCGCCGTTCGGACCGCCGCCCAGTTCGGCGACGATCTCGACCTGGCCACCCGGGCTCACCCGGCTCAGCGTCTGGCGGCGCATCTCGACCACGATCACCGACCCGTCGGGCAGGGCGATCGGGCCCTCGGGAAACTGCAGTCCGCTCGCCAGTTCCCGGCAGGCCGGAGTGATTTTGTTGATCTGCATGGGTCCACCGTTTTCCATGCGCGGTAACGCGTTCCAGTCGCCAGCTTACCAGACCGCCAGGACGATCCCACCCACCGCTTGGCCGAATGGAGAAGCGCAAGGCGCTTGATGAGGAACGGCGCCGCTTAGCCGGCCGGCAAAGATCGGCTACACTCTTCACCCCAAGCGAAGCTGAGGTCGGCATGGCGCAAAAGACCTGGGAGATCAGCGGCGGCGGGGACGCCCTGCCACCGGCTCACGCGGCTGGCCTGACGCGAGGCGAGCGGTGATCGCGCCATCCGGCGAGCAGATCGAGATCGCAGCCGGGGATCAGCAGGCTGTCGTTGTCGAGGTCGGCGGCGGACTCCGCTCATACTCCGCCGGCGGCCGGACGCTCGTCGACGGCTACGGGGCCGACGAGATGAGCTCTTCGGGCCGCGGCCAGGTCCTGATCCCGTGGCCGAACCGGCTGCAGGATGGCAGCTACGAGTTCGACGGTCGCCGCCACCAGCTCCCGCTGAACGAGCCGCAACACCACAACGCGATCCACGGCCTCGTCCGCTGGTCCGCCTGGACCGCCTCCGCCCGCGAGCCGCACCGGGTCGTGATGGAGCACATCCTGTTTCCGCAACCGGGTTACCCCTTCGCTCTCCGGCTCGGCATCGAATATGCGTTGTCGGACCGCGGCCTTCGGGTGCGGACAACGGCCACGAATGTCGGCACGGACTCGTGTCCCTACGGCAGCGGCGCTCACCCGTATCTCACCGTCGGGACCGCAACTGTCGATCGTCTGATGTTGCGCGTGCCCGGGCGAAGCGTCCTGCGCTCCAACGAGCGCGGCCTTCCGGTGGCCAAGGAAGCCGTGCAGGACACGCAATACGATTTCCGGCAGCCGAGGCAGATCGGCTCGACGGTGCTCGACCACGCCTTCACCGACCTCGTACGGGACGAGGATGGCCTCGCTAAGGTCGAGCTCCATGATCCAGACCACGGAACCAGCGTCTCGCTGTGGGTCGACGGGAGCTACCCCTATCTGATGCTCTTCACGGGCGACACGCTGCCCGACGTCCGCCGCCGGCGCGGCCTTGCCGTCGAGCCCATGACCTGCCCGCCGAACGCTTTTCGGACCGGGGACGCCCTGATCAGGCTGGATCCGGGCGGCTCGCTCACGAGCACATGGGGCATCGCTCCCGGGCGCACATGAAACAGAAATAGGAGAAGGGCGATGTCACTGAACGGCAAGGTCGCGATTGTGACCGGCGGGAATAGCGGGATCGGTCGCGCGATCGCGCTCGGTCTGGCCAAGGCCGGGGCGAATATCGCCATCGACTACGTGGCCCATCCCGAGGCGACCGACGCGCTCGAGAGCCAAATTTCGAGGTTGGGCGCCGTCGCCATCGGCGTCGAGGCGGACGTCAGCCGAATTGCCGAACTGCAGGCGCTCATCGATGCCACGGTGGCGAAATTCGGCCGGATCGACATCATGGTGAACAATGCCGGCGTCGAGACCCGCACCTCCGTCCTGGACACCACGGAAGACCAGTACGACAAGGTCCTGGCGATCAACCTGAAAAGCGCGTTCTTCGGGACGCAGATCGCCGCCAGGCAGATGATCGCGCAAGGCGGCGGCGGACGGATCATCAACATCACCTCCGTGCATGAGGACTGGCCGATGCCGGGCAACACCGCCTATTGCCTG
>Ga0210387_10004812_pt1 | contig 10346 bp, 7 predicted proteins | sample IncBWC7OmetaG_FD_160108 | JGI IMG/M metagenome (GOLD analysis project Ga0210387, IMG submission 160108) | Forest soil microbial communities from Barre Woods Harvard Forest LTER site, Petersham, Massachusetts, United States - Inc-BW-C-7-O ...
GACGCGTTCGATCGCCCGAACCGGGCGGCGGGCCGGTTCTTCGAGCCCGCCTCCGCGCGTCCGGTGCGCCACACCGGCAAGCACTTCTCGTCCGCGGGCGTGCTGGACATCGCGCGTCCGATTCAGAGATATCCAGTGCTCGTGCAGGCAGGCAATTCAGACACAGGCCGCGAGTTCGCCGCTGAAATCGCGGAGATGATCTACGCCTCGGCGCAGTCGCTCGACGTCGCGCAGGACTACTACCGCGACGTTAAGGGACGGATGGCCAAATACGGTCGTGAGCCCGACCAGCTGAAGATCACGCCGGGCCGATCTGGTCCATCGATCCAAGGACGACCGAACAGTTATGGGTTAGGAATGTCCGTGGGGTTCGGTGGATGGTTCAGCAGGTGGTGGTCGACGTCACCAGCGAAGTAGTTGCCCGGGTACTTCGAGACCATCACTCGAGCTTCCTTCTGTGCCTCCTCCAAACGGCCCATGTTGAACAGGGCTTTAACGAGATTCCAGTTGAATTCGGGGGCGTTGGGACTGTCTGGAAAGCGATCGAGTGCTTCTTTCGCCAATCTCAGCGACAGCGGCGGATCCGACGCTGCCAGGTCATGCAGCTTGGTCATCAGCGATGTCTCGTCGAGGGGCTTGCCACCAGCTGGCTCGGTTGCCGTGCGCAATCGAGGGCCCGTCGGCAAAGCCTGGGGTAATAGGGGCGGGGCCTTCACCGCAGGCTCACTGGGCGCAGGCCGGGGCGCTGCCATGATTGGGTCTTGTGTCTCGATCGGCGCAGGCACCGATCGCTTGTGGCGCAAGGCGAACGCGACAAGAAGAGCCGAAAGCGCGATCACGCCAGCGGCCAGGACGAAGATTGCGGTCTTAGCAGGCTTGGACATGACATCCCGAAGGATGGAATGCGTTACCTAGTCAGTCAGGCAAGCAAGAGCCACGGGACCGAATACTATTTCAGATTCGGAACCAGGTCGCGTGTGATGAGGTGTGAGTCAGAATAAACGCTCTGGATATTCGCCACGGTATTGTTCGACGTCTGGTATCCCGCCCAGATATTGAAGAGTATCCACGGCGCCGCCGTGGGGAACATCTGGCTGGGAGTGGGAATGAGCCCGGTCTCGTGCAACGCGAGGGGAATTGTGCTGCCCGCAATGCCTTTGACGCTGCTGTACAGAGAGGTAAATGGTTGATTGGTTCCGTAGGTGTCACCCCCGGCAATGTCCACCACGCTCGCACCGGGATAGAAGGAGGCAGCCGGAGTGCCGCTGTAGGGCATCAGCCAGATGATATTGTTGAGGCCCTTGGTAACGGTGAGATAGTTGAACGAATATTTGTACAAGGCGACGAATTGCGCGGCTGTGCCCTGGGCCCACCAGAACCATCCGTTAGATTGCGTTTCGTGAAAGAGCGCCAGGATTATCGGAACGTTCGCAGCTTTCATGGCGCCGATTTGAACCGCCATGTAGTCAAGCCTGTCGTTCCAGGCGGTGTTCTCTGTCGTCCCCGCTGTGATCGCGTTGGTGAGCAAGCTGCTTGCTGCTGCCGTGGTGGGTTCCGCACAGTTTGTGCCCATGTAGCAATCCTGCGCGCATGTGGAACCGGCCACGGGCTCGCCCACGTGGTAACGGAACATGGTCAGCCCTCCCGCGTTCCAGTATGCAATGGCACGCGTCGTGGAAACAGTAACGGATGTGCAGGAAGCACCATTGGTGTAGAGGAAGTCGCTTCCGTCGATCGCCGGGTACTTCCCGATATTGGTGTTGTACCAGCTAATGTCCGTGGGATTGGCGTTCCAATTGCTTTCCTGCTGGCCCGACAAGACGTGATTGCCATACTGGCTATAGAGGTAGCAAAGCAGCTTCTGCGCCTGCGGCGATGAACCGGGCGAGACCGGAGTGACGCTGCAAGGAGATGTTGTCGTCGTGCCGCCCGTTCCAGGTGATCCCCCGGTTCCGGTGGTTCCTCCCGTGGCCTTCAGTCCGCCGGTTCCGGCGGCTCCGCCCGTACTCGTGCCACCGGTCCCGTTCACGCCACCCCCGCCTCCACCACCAGCGACGCCCTTAGTCCCGCCGGTCCCGGACCCACCCGCTCCGTTCGCTCCGCCGCTGGCTGTGCTTCCACCCCCGCCAATGATCCCACCGGTTCCGATCCCCCCCCCAGCGCCAGTGGTTCCACCGCTGGCAGTATTTCCGCCCGTAGCTACTGCGCCCCCGGTGCCACTCAAGCCCCCGGTTCCCGTCGAACCACCGGTGTCGGACATGGACGATCCACCTGTGCCGGTCTCTCGCGAGCCGCCAGAGCCCCCGTCAACCTCACCCGTTTCCGAGTTCGCACAGGCGCCAAAGGTTAGGGCGAAGATCACCGGCAGGATGAGCTGATTCTTCATGGCCCCTCAAGGGAGAGCGGGATCTCAAACCTTTCCGAAATCGACCAGGCCGTGGAACCGATACTCTCTTCAGCACCAGCCGGGCCGACACGAACATGCGACCGGGTTATGAGAACGAGCGATCTGGAGCCACACCAAGTTCAGGACTTAGGCCAGATGATTTGAATCCGTGGTGCCCGATGATTTCTGTGAGCGCTAGATCGAGACGCCACGTGTTCGCAGGCTTAAGGGAGAGCGAACCGAGTCAATGGCATGGACGTGTGTTTCAGGACAAGCCGACCTGCATCCATTGAATGCGGCGGACGCATTTCTCATGAAGGAATTCGCTCTGGCCCGCCCTTAGCCCATCGCCCGGGCCAGAACTTCGCTAGGTCAAAGTGCCGATAGTTCCCGAGCAAACAAACTGTTTGACCTAGAGGTCGCGTACGTTGTACTCGCGGTCTTTGGAGATCACTATGAGAGTCTTCCGTTTTCGACCGTCAAGCTTGATCGTTCTCTCTGGCGCGGCACTGGCGCTGGCCAGTTTTGCGTGTAGCAGCAGCGCCGGCGGAAGCGGCACAGGTGGCAGCGGCGGTAATGCCAAAGGCGGCGCCGGTGGCTCCGCGGCCACTGGCGGTACGGGCGGCTCGCCTGTAGCGGGCACCGGTGGCTCCGCGGTGACCGGTACCGGGGGCAGCGCCGGCAGCTCTTCGGGTGGGAAGGGCGGATCTGCGGGCGTCGGCGACGCGGCGGCTCCCAAGCTCGACTACACGTTTGACTCATCGACCGACGGGTTCACGCTTCAGACCTACGTTGATACCGGCACCTATAGGAATCTCGGCGCGCTGGCCACCGACGCGGGAGTTCCGGACGGTGGGACCTACCCGACGCTCTCTTTCAACAGTACCGCCGGCTCGCCGAGCCCCGGAAGTCTTCAGGTGACCGCTGATTTCACCGACTACAATCAGTACGTCGAAGTCCTGTTGGGCGTCTCGTCGGTTGATTTGACCGGCACGACGCTGACCGCGCTTGTCCAAGTAGACCCAGCGTTCAACGGAGGGGCCTTCCTCTATGTCAAGACGGGACCGTCCTACGTCTACGGGTCCGGCTCCGGCGTAACGTTGACGCCGGGTTCCTGGGTGCCTCTTAGTCTCGACCTGTCGGCCGTCGCCGCGGCGGGGGGCGACGCCGGGATTGCCCCGGCCATGGTCAGAGAGATCGGCATCCACATCTATTCGGCCGGATCGCCCGCTAGCGCCGACGCCGGCGCATTCGTGGGCGGTACCGAGACGTTCTTGATCGACTCGGTGATAGCCGAATAGGTTCAGCGGCGCCTCGAGCCGGCCTCACCGAAGGCATCAACCTCGCTGCCTAGTGCAGAAGGCCCGGATGGTCCGGCCTCCGATTGCGTGAAGGTTATTCGGTCCTCACGCCCTTTCGAGGGCGCTTGCCTATTATCTCCGCTCCTCGGTGGTCCGATCGCGCAGTGTCCATTGATGGACGGAGTCGTGCCCTTGCTCTCGTACTCGCAGGGTTTCTCACAGCGTGCGGAGGCGGTTCGTCAATCGATGAATCCGGCAGCGGAGGCAGGGCAAACACCGGTGGGGCGGGTGGCAGGGGTGGCCCCTCGGCGACAGGCGGTAGCGGCGCGACTGGAGGTTCAACCACGAACGGCAGCGGCGGCGCGACCGCTGCGGGTGGCCAGATTGGCACCGGCGGTACGTCCGCGACTGGAGGCGCGGGCGCTCTCGGCGGTGCAACTAACTCCGGCGGAGCCACGGGAACAGGCGGAGAGGCGGGAGCGGGCGGGACACACGCCACCGGTGGTGCCATTGGTTCCGGGGGAGCGACATCGACGGGTGGGGGTTCCGGGGGAGCGACATCGACGGGTGGGGGCTCCGGCGGGGCAGGGCCGACGGGTGGCACCGGCGGCAGCCGGTCGGGAAGCGGCGGCTCCGCGGGCGCGATGGGTGGCACCGTGGGAGGCGGCGGGAGCGGCTTCGGCGGAATCGCGGGAGGGAGTGCGAGCTCGCCCGGCGTGCGCATCGTCGGGAGAACGGCCCCGGATGGGACCGACGGCTCGACGGAGTACTCCTGGCCCGGCGTGAACATTCAGGCGGATTTCACCGGGACTCAGGTGTCCATGGCCGTGAACAATGCGACGAGCAACAACCGCATCACCGTTGTGGTCGACGGCGGCACGCCCAAGGTCATCGCGTTGGCGTCGGGGCAGTCGACAGTCTCCCTGGCATCCGGATTGATCAGTGGCACGCACGACATTCTCATCTGGCGAAACACGGAAGCGTCGCCCGGTGGCACGATGATCTTCAGCGAATTGACTGCTTTCGGCTCCGGCGGGGCTCTTCTGGCGCCCGCTGCCGCACCTGACAGACGCATCGAGGTGGTGGGTGACTCGCTTTCGGTAGGCGCCGGTGTCGAGGGCGACAGCACGTGCACGGGAGGCATCGATGCGTTCACCGACAACTACCTCGCCTACGGCTCCGTCGCGGCCAGGGCGGTGTCCGCGGACGTCGTGACCATCGCCTATTCAGGTATCGGGGTTTATCGCAACTACGGCGAGACGACGCCCACGGCGGCATCCTTGACGATGCCGAAGCGCTATCCCTACGCCCTCCCTGACACCGTCACGTGGAACTTTTCTCTCTATCAACCCCAAGTGGTCGTCATCAATCTGGGGACCAACGATTTCGGCTCCGGCGATCCTGGCACCGCTTACGAGACGACGTACGTGTCCTTCGTCCAGGCCGTCCGACAAAAGTACGCCGGCGCCTACTTCATCTTGATCGACATGTACGGTGGCATGAGGCTCACTCGCCTCAACAATGTCCTGGCCTCCTTGAAAGCCAGTGGCGAGACCCAGGTCGAGGTCCTGAGCTTCAATTCGGTGCAAAACAACCTGGGATGCAATCAACATCCCAACGTCGCGGGCCAGCAAGGCATGGGGATGACGCTCGCTGCGCGGCTGCAGAAGCTGTTTGGCTGGTAGCCACACACGAGTCAACGCCAAGATTGTTCACCTCCGACCGATCGAAGCGTGAGGTCGTCACCGGGCGTGCTGCGGTCGGTAACTTTTCTTGAAGGTTGCGACTGCGGCTGGCCCTTCGGGAGTCGAGAGCCGTGGTGTCGGCGCAGCCACGACTGCCCTTGTCCCGTTGGAAACGCAGATATCAAAAGTGGCGCGCGGTGTGAAAAATATCCTTTTATAATCAATGGTTAGTCATGGTGCTTGTCCGGCGGTGATCCAAAAATGAGATATCGGGAATCTGGAGCCGCTCGGCTGATGTCCCTGCCGTCGGAGATTTTTGTGCATCACTTCCCTTTCGTTCGTTTCTCGTACGCCCTCGTCACTTGTGCCGTTCTTGCCCTGGCCGGCTGCGCCGAGTCCGGAGGGACGAATGCAACCGGCAGCGGCGGTAGCTCGAGCTCGGGTTCCGGAGGGAGTGCGTTGGGAGGATCCAACGGGACCGGTGGCTTCACGAGCAGTGGTGGCTCGACAGGCACTGGTGGTTCAATCAGCAGTGGGGGTGTAATCGGCAGCGGCGGCGTGACCGGCACGGGCGGGAACGCTGGGGAGAAGGGGACTGGCGGCATTACCGGCGCCGCCGGCGCCAAGGGGACAGGCGGAGTCCTCGGGACCGGCGGTCACGCCGGCGCGGGTGGATCTCTCGGCATCGGCGGCGCGTCGGGCGCCGCCGGCTCCAAAGCGACCGGCGGCACGACGGGGACGGGCGGCGTGGTGGCTACAGGCGGCGCGACGGGCACCGGTGGCACTTCCGGTGCCGCCGGCTCGGGAGCGACGTGTGCACTGCCGACGACCTTCAAGTGGACCTCGTCCGGCCCGATCGCCACGCCGATGGCGCCGGCCGGCAAGACGTGGGTGGCCCTCAAGGACTTTACCAACGTCGTCTACAACGGTCTGCACATCGTCTACATGTCGACGCACGACACGGGAACGAGCTACGGCTCGGCCATGATGACGTTCAGCGACTGGCCCGGTGCGGCCTCGGCCACGCAATCCGTCACGCCCCATGGCGTCGCGCCGACGCTCTTTTATTTCACGCCGAAGAGCACCTGGGTGCTGGCCTACCAGTGGGGCGCGACGGCCTTCAGCTACGTGACCTCGTCGGACCCCACGAGCACCAATTCGTGGTCCTCGGAGAAATCGCTCTTTGCCGGAAGCATCGGCTCCAGCTCGAGCACGGGACCCATCGATCAGACGGTGATCTGCGACAGCACGAACTGTTATCTGTTCTTCGCCGGGGACAACGGCAGCATCTACCGGTCGTCAATGGCCATTGGGAGCTTCCCCGGCACCTTCGGCGCGCAGACGACGGTCATGTCAGACACCACCGCCAACTTGTTCGAGGCGGTGGAGGTCTACGCGATCAAGGGCGCGACGCAGTACCTGATGATCGTCGAAGCCGAGGGGTCAAACGGGCGGTACTTCCGCTCTTTCACCGCCACCGATCTCGGTGGCTCCTGGACCGCCCTGGCGGCGACCGAGAGTAAGCCCTTCGCCGGCAAGGCCAACGTAACCTTCACCGGTACAGCGTGGACCAACGACATCAGCCACGGGGATATGGTCCGCAACAACCCCGATCAAACCATGACGGTCGACCCCTGCAACATGCAGTTCCTCTACCAGGGGCGCAATCCCAGCTCCAACGGCACCAGCTACGATCTGCTCCCCTACCAACCGGGTCTGCTCACGCTCACCCAATAGGCGACCATGATTGATTTGGCGACAGTCGTCTCCTCTCGCCACTGCGAGGACCACGGAGGAACGCGGTTCCGGAAGATGTTTGTGGCATTGCTCCTTGCTACGACCGCGATCGCCTGTGGATCGTCGAGCGGTTCAAACGGCACCGGCTCCGGCGGGAACGCCTCCGGTGGTGCGCGGGCCTCTGGTGGCGCGACCGGATCGGGTGGCACGCCGGCCTCCGGAGGCACGTCCGGTTCGGCCGGCCTGAGTGGCTCGGGCGGTACGGTTGGCTCCGGTGGTGCGGCCCACTCGGGCGGAAGCAACGGCAGCGGCGGCTCCGGCGCGGGAGGCTCGGGCGGCGCAAGCTCGTCGCCTCCGACACGCTCGGCCGGCTGTGGAGTGACCGGCTCTCCCACCGGGACTAAGCAGGACATGATGCTGAACGTCACCGGACAGTCGACCGTCCGCACCTACCGCCTCTCTGTGCCCACCACCTACGATCCGAACACCCCGCTGCCGCTTCTGTTCGGCTTCCACGGCGTGGGCGGGACGGGCGCGCAGACGCAAACGTCGTTCAATCTCGAGTCTTCGAGCACCGGGGGCGGTAAAGCGATCTTCGTCTACCCCGACGCATTGCCGAAGCAGGAGCCGAACGACGGCGGCGTTGCGGTCGACTGGGTCACGCCGCTCGGTGCCTCCAACAAGGGAATCGACTTCGCGTTTTTCGAGGCGCTGGTCAGCGAGATCGAATCGAAGTACTGCGTCGATACGAGCCGCGTGTTCGCCACCGGAATCAGCGCGGGCGGCATCTTCACGAACTTCGTCGGCTGCTGGTATGGAGACATCCTGCGCGCCATCGCGCCCGTCGCGTCGGAGAAGCCCTGGTCGACGCCGCACAACTCACCAGCCAATATGCTCTGTACCGGCGATGTCGCTGCCATGGTCATTCATGGCACCAACGATCCCTATTCCAGCTACACCACCAATGGGCTCGGCACGCTCGACTTCTGGCTGGCCCAGAACAGCTGCCAGACGAGCAATCCGGCCACCGATGCCGTTACCCCCAACGCGTGCCAGGACTACCAGGGCTGCGCGGCGGGACTGCCGGTGGTCATGTGCTCGCACGACGAGGGCCACGCCTGGCCCGTCAAAACCGGCTTTTCCTGCTCGAGCACATCGACGGTCTGCTTCGACGCCAACATTGCGGTCTGGGACTTCTTCACATCGCTGCCATAGCGGCACCGCCAGCCCGGCCAGCGACCGACCGACGGCGCCGGCTCCGTTCCCCTGCCAAACGGGCCAGCCGATGTTCACCCGGCCGCGCGCCCGTCGACCTTGCGCTTCCGCTCGCTCAGCGTCGCAAACCGATCTCGCGCCGCCTGAATTTGGCGCCGGTTCTTCTCCCGCCGACGTCGCAGCAATTTGTGGATATCCGGTCTGCGGTGGCGACGTCCCTTCTCGTGAAGAAAATCGTCGCCGCCTGCCCTAAGACGAACGGAAATCCTGGCGTGGGCGATGGCAGTTACCGCCCCGCCCCCATTGCCTCGCCCTCACCTTGGAGCGTTGGATGAAAATGAGCCGCAGTTTTTCTCTCGTCCTTTTGCTGAGCGTCGCTTCTTGCGCGCAAACTGTCACTACGGAGGGTGGCGACACGGGGACCGGCGGTGCGCAAGGTGAGGGTGGTGCCGAGGCCTCGGGTGGCCGCGGCGGAAGTAGCGTCGGGACGGGCGGAGCGACCGGCTCCGGCGGCGTGACGGGATCGGGTGGAATGATCGGGACCGGTGGGCTCACCGGCTCCGGCGGCGTGACGGGGACAGGCGGACTGACGGAAACGGGTGGCTCTAATGGTACCGGCGGTGCCAAAGGTGGAACGAACGGGACCGGGGGCGTGACCGGCTCTGGCGGGGTCACGGGAACTGGTGGCCTAACGGGGACGGGCGGATCGATCGGCACCGGCGGTGCCAAAGGCGGATCCAGTGGGAGCGCGGGCACTACGAGCTCTGGCGGCGTCACGGGGTCTGGGGGCGTGACCGGGACGGGCGGCGTCAAAGGTACCGGCGGAGCGACCCGCACCGGCGGCACGACGGGCACCGGCGGCGCCAAGGGCGGCACGACCGGCACCGGCGGTACGACGGGCACCGGCGGCGCTAAGGGCGGCACGGGGACGGGCGGTACGACGGCCACCGGTGGTTCAAGCGGGAGCGCCGGCTCGTCGGGCGCCTGCACGGCAGGGAGTCTTCCGAGCGGCGGGACCATGCACACCGGCGATAGTCAGGGCACCGCGGCCGGACTCAGCTGGTCACTCTGGTCGAATGGAAGCGGAGGAAGCATCACCACTTTCAGTGTTCCTGCGTTCAGCGCTGCTTGGAGCAACTCGGGCGACTTCCTCGCCCGAACCGGCCTCGAATGGGGAAACGGCAAGGCAGTCTCGTCCTTGGGGACGGTCACCGCACAGTTCGCCGAGACGAAATCGGGAAGTGCCGGCGGCTACTCGTACATCGGAATCTACGGGTGGTCGGTCAACCCGTGCATCGAGTGGTACATCGTCGATGACTCGTACAACAAGATGCCGGTCAACCCGGGTTCCACGACCAACAAGGGCACGGTCACGATTGATGGGGGCTCGTACACCTTGTACACGCGTCCCACGACTGGAACGGGTGGCAACCGATGCGGCAACGTCAGCAGTTGGACGCAGTTCTACAGTGTCCGGCAGTCGGCTCGCACCTGCGGACAAATCTCCATCACTGACCACTTCAACGCCTGGCAGAGTGCGGGCATGACGCTGGGGGCGGTGCTAGAGGCCAGTATTCTCGTCGAAGTTGGCGGCGGAACTGGGAGCATTGATTTCCCGACGGCAAATGTAACGGCCCAATGAGAAACGTGGGATCGCACGCCCCTCGCGCCGCGAGAACGAGACCGACGCATTCGCGGAAGGTCCTGTTGGCGCCGCTGGCCTGACCGTCATCGTTTGTGTTCGGGCCTCTGTCGACGCGACCCATCACGAAGAGCAACGGGCGCGTTTTTCCTCTGAAGGAAACCACTCCGGCCTGCCCTAGGAACCGACGCAATCCTGGGCCGGTCAATCGCACCGCGCGGTTCCAAGCTGCTTTGCCCTTCACTTAGGAGCGCTCCATGAAAGTGACCCGTGGTTTGTCCTTCGTCGTCCTGCTAGGCGTCGCTTCTTGCGCAGAACCCGCGACGACGACGGACGGGGGCGATACGGGGAGCGGCGGCTCCCAAGGAACCGGCGGCGTG
>Ga0210387_10004813_pt1 | contig 10345 bp, 11 predicted proteins | sample IncBWC7OmetaG_FD_160108 | JGI IMG/M metagenome (GOLD analysis project Ga0210387, IMG submission 160108) | Forest soil microbial communities from Barre Woods Harvard Forest LTER site, Petersham, Massachusetts, United States - Inc-BW-C-7-O ...
ATTGCTCGTGATCGGGGGCCCGGACTGCTCTGGGCCATGGCGATTTTGCTGATTCGCGAGCCGGTTCGCCACACGGCGGAAGGCGACTCGGCCGCCGCCGGCGTCGCGGATGGCAGCACCTGGCGGGCGACGCCGTGGGGCCGAGTCGTGCCGATTTATGTCGTTCTGGCGGCGGCTTCATTCGTAGACAATGCCGTGGGCGCCTGGGCGCCGACGCTGCTCATTCGGGACTTCGGCAAGGATCCGGCGCAAATCGGCGTCGAATTGGGATTGCTGTTGACCATAGGCTTCGGCGGGGGTGTGCTCATCGGCGGGACCCTGGCCGACCGTGCTGGGGCACGCGGCGGTTGGCCACGCAAGCTGCGCGTCTGTTTGGTTTCCGGCCTGCTGATTTTGCCGGCCTCGCTGCTGATGAACTCGCCGACTTTCAGCCTCGTCCTGGCCGGTGTGCCGCTGTACTTTGCGCTGTCGGGCATCGTGACCGCGGTGGGTTTTTCCGCGATTCTCGATGTCGTGCCGAATCGCTCGCGAGGGCTGGCAATGTCGATGAGCTTCTTTCTGAACGTGGCGTTGGGAGCGGGACTCGGTCCGACCGCGGTGGCCGTTGCGGGCGCGCATGTTTTTACCGCGAAGGCGGGGCTCGGGCCGCCGCTGGCGTTGACAGTCGTATTCGGTTATCTCGTTGCCTTGGCCGCGGTCATCTTCGCGCTATCCGGTTTTCGAGCACGCCGCGCTGCGACGACATAAAGCAGTATCATGCCCGCCAGCCAACGCCGGCGCGCCACCAGCGCCTCAGAAGAGGTATGAATGAGCAGTAGGGCAGAAGCATTCGAGCATTGGATTCGAACATCCTTTGTGCAGATGAACACCGAACTCGAGAATCTGTACTTTGCGCAAGAAGACCGCGCTCAGGTGATCGGCTGTGGAGATCCGATCAAGGCGTCGCTTCGCGACGAGGGTCATACGCACGTCGTGGCCTTGCTTGCCGAGGGCAACACCGGAGAAGGATTTGAGAGCGCCTATGGTGTGTTGGGCAGCGTGGGTCTTTATCTCGCCGCATTACGGCGACACGAACTGACCAATCCAGCACGAGAGGAGCGTTCGCCGTTCCCCGAGGCGTCATCGCTTGCGCTGCACGTCGGCGCATCATTGGGCATGGCGCCCAGATTTTCGACCGGTCACCTGGCGACGCACAACAGGGCACGCGCCGGCATTCGCAAGAGCTTCACGTCACTCCCTGATGAATTCTTGTTCATTGACGAGAACACGCGCGGCATTCTTTCGCTGCAGCGCGCGGCGGATGCGCTCGGGAGCATCGTTCCTCTCGGGGTTTCCAGTCCCGTGGCGGACGTGATGTTCGATGCCGCGAAGCAGGCGCTTCGCGATGTCATGCGCTTCAACGACAGGCTGATGAAGGACCTGGATGTCGAGCGGTTTTTCTATTCGGTGCGGCCCTACTACAAGCCTTATCGGGTCGGCCGGCAGGAGTATCGCGGCGCGAACGCCGGGGATTTTTCCGGCATCAACGAGATCGATCTGCTGCTGGGCCTGTGCCGTGCCAACGATCCCTACTATGCACAACTGCTGGTCGACAAAATGCTATTCATGTTGCCGTCCGATCAGTCGCGGCTGCGCGATTGTATGACGCGAACCAGCCTGCTGGATGAGTTGCTGTCCTTGATCGACGAGCACAGTCAAGCGGACTGGTTCCAGCAGAACGCCCGCGCTTATCTCGAAGTCTGCGACTTGTTCGGACAGTCAGCGGCGCAGCACCACGATGGCTTGGTGAAGCGATTCATTGAGAGTCCAGCAGCCAATCTCAGCGCACAAGGTCTCGAGGGAATTACTGCCAGCGGGCCACCGTTGCCGGTGCTGCTGCGCTCGCTCGAGGTGCTGCGGGACCTAAGGCTGGCGGCCGATCGCCGCGACATCGCCACTCGGCACGACGATCTGGCCAAGCTGCGACGCGTGGTCCGATAAGAGAACGGTGTGCGGGACATCGACTATTATCGTGGTTCAGATGCACGTCGATAGCTGTCGCGCGCGTCATCCAGGAGCCCCTTCAGCGCGGTCGCGTCGCGCCACTGGCCGCTTGCCATGACACCGAGCGGCGTGCGAAGAGTGGATAGCACGTCGAGTGGGTTGTCGGCGGTGAGAATGAGATCGGCGCGATAGCCGGCTGCAATCTGACCGAAATGCTCGCCGCCCTTGGTGCGTACCATGAACTCGCCCGGAGCGCGGGTAGCAGTTGAGAGCACCTGGAAACGCGTCAAACCCGAGCGTTCGAGCTCAGCGAGGTCGTCCTGCAGGGAGAAGCCGGGCAGCAATCCCGGCACAGCGGGCGCGTCAGTGCCGGCGACCAGTTCGACGCCGGCATCAGCCATGCGCTTCACCATCGCCCTCAAGAAATCGAGCTTTGCTTCAAGCCTCGCGGTTTTTGTGAGGTAAGGGCTCTTCGCCCAAGCCAGTCGATCGTTTGGCGAAAGATAAATGATCTCGGGTCTTCTCAGGAAAGCGGCGAGCACTTCTGGATGGCCGATTTGGTGGGCGATCGCCGCATAAGTTGCCAAGTCGGCAGTCACCGCAGCATGGTGGCTCTTGGCCAACGTGATTGCGGCGGAGATACGCGAACGATCCGGTGGCGTATCGCTTTCCTCCACACCAGGCGGCGTGAAAAAGGTGTAGAAGAATTCCTCGGCGTGGGCGACGAGCACCTGTCCCTCGGCGAGTTGACGCTCGAGGCGCACCGTTGTCACGCCATGACCAACCAGGGGGATGTCCTGGCGTCGGCCTTCATCGGCGAGCGCGTCGAAGACTTCTGGCGACAGTCCTACATAGACCTTGATGAAGTCGTATCCGTTGGCCTTGGCCAATCCGACGATGGCGCGAGCTTGCGCAGGCGTTCTGATAACAAAACCGTTGTAATCCGTCGATCCATCGACCAAGAAGCTGGCGTAGACATGCGGTCCGGGTATGGCGCCTCGATTGACCTGCGGCACTGTGGTGTCGACGAAGGCCGCGCGCGCGCCGCCCATCTGCAACACCGTCGTCACCCCGTTTGCGAGATAGACGGCTAAATCGTTGCGGGTCTCGGAATGAGTGTGCATGTCTGCGAGACCGGGCGATAGATAGGCAGTGCCATGCCCGTCAATTACGCGGGCGCCAAAGGTCACAGGCAAGTCTGATCCGAGCGCCTCGATCTTTCCGTCTTTGATGAGCACCGTCTGGTCCCGCAGGACCTGTTCGCGATCCATCGGGATCACATTGACGTGGACGAATGCGGATTGGTCTTGCCCGAATGCGAACGCCGGGACGCCGGCAGCCAGCAACAATAGGCAAATGTGGAGCAGAAGCTGCTGCGGTCGCATGATCAAGCGAACCCTATCAAATTATGAACTGCACTGTCGACGGAGAGTTGCGGTGCGAACGGCCCGATGTCGCCTCGGCCTGACCGACCGGCACCATAGTGGAGGAGACGCGGAGGGTTCTCGGAAAAAAAGTTGGAAACTCAGCTCTGAGTTGCTTTTTAGCTTCACTCAGGATGCCTTTCACAATCGGCTCGAGGTTTCCCATAGAGGCTTGGTGAAGTAGCCATGCGAAAGCCATGTGGATGTGTAGTCGGCGGCCGTCAGGCGGACCGGGGCGCGGCGCGAGCGTCGCATCTGCCACCTTGCGCGCAGAGACTTTGCCCGATGGCTCCGGCGGCAGGGCGGTTGCGCTGTTTGCGTACACCAGCGTGGCCATCGCTAACAACAGGACTGGTACCCACATCAAAGACTCTTGGTTTGCATTTCTCATGGCCATACTTCTCAGGGCAGCTTAGTTCTTGGATGCAGTGTTACCAGGGGAGGCCGACGCGCTTTGGGGGCGTTTGACGAACTCCATGTGGGCCAGTGAGACGGGTTTGTTGCCGCCCATAACGAACCAGTCCTGAGTCAAGTGGGTTGTATCGACTATCTTCCACGTCGTGCCGTGAAAGTGTTTCGGGTGCGCGTCGAGATTGGTCGCCTCCCGAAACTGGAAATCGATCACGTCGGGATCCATTGACGGAACTGCGGTGTAGCGCGGCTGGTTCAGATAATCGCAGTAGTGATCTGCGCGAAGCTCGCCGTTGACTATATAGAACACCGTGCTGGTAATCTGTTTGCCGTTCAGCCACTCCTCACCGAGGATGGCGGTGTCGATGGCGAACGGCTGAAACACATCGGTGATGACGTCGCTTCCGAGCGGAGCGTCCCATGTTCCAATCAGTTGGTGTATTTTATCGAAGAGCATCTGCCCTACCGACGGAGGCGCCGATGGCGCCGCGGTCATGGCGCCATGATCCATGCCCTGCGCGAAGCTCGCGGAATGCGGCAACATGATCATCAGGCACGCCAGCAACAGCGCAATCGGCAGAATGCAGAAATGAGTAAGGCGATGCATGGAAGGGCTCCTAGAAGCTACGGTTAACATGGTTGCTAGACTGCCTCCGCACAAACATCGTCGAAAGTGTGCCGCGTCATGGGTGCCACCCATGACAAGCGTCATGGGCCAGGCGTGTTCGACTTTGTTAATATCGGCCGGTGAGTTCGATCCCTGCCATTTTTAGCGAGCTCCCACGACGGGACCGGCACTTGCGGCTGGCATGCCTGGTGATGATCGGTGCCATCGGGCTTTATGCGGCCTACGCCGCGCTGGTTGAGCCGCCTCAATTGCAGAATTCGCCACACTGGGTCATGCAGTGGTGGGCTGGATATCTTGTCTTCATCGCGGCTTACCTGGTAGGCACTCAGAGCGAACTGACTCATCATCGGCGTGTGCTGCTGATGTCGTTGGCGACGGAGTCGGCCGCGGCGCTCTACCTGGTCTGGGTCTACCCCAGCTTCATTGTCACTTGTCTGCTTGTCATCGTAGCCTGGCAGATCGCCTGGACTGAGACGCTGCGCACAGCGGTGCTCGCGGCCGCCTTTCAGGCCGTTGCACTGGCAGTGATGAAATGTACGGTCCACACCAGCAGCAGCTTTCCGTTCCTGATCCTTGTCGTTGCCACCGGGTTTCAGGCGTTTGCGATAAGCGCTGCACGGCTCGCCCGCAGTGAAGCGCGAGCGCACGACGAGTTAGCCCGGGTAAATGTTGAGTTGCGAGCCGCGCAGGCGCTGATGGCAGAGAGCGCCCGCATGTCCGAACGCCTGAGAATATCAAGAGATCTTCACGATGTTCTCGGCCATAGCCTGACTTCGCTGACGATTCATCTCGATGTCGCCTGCCGCCTCGCCAACGGCCAGACAGCCGAACACGTCCGGTGCGCGCGAGAGGTGGCGGGCGCGTTGCTCACGGAAGTTCGCAGCATTGTCAACCGGGTCCGCGTCGATCCGATAGATTTTCGCCAAACGCTGCTCGCCCTTGCGGAAAGTGCAGTGGGACTCAAAGTGAAACTGAGCCTACCCGAAGACCTCGGAGCGCTCGATCCGGCACGCGCCGACGCGATCGTCCGGTGCGCGCAGGAAGCGATTACGAACACCCTGCGTCACGCAAAGGCGACGCAAATCGACATACAGGTCGAGCAGGCCGTGGATGGCGCGGTAAGAATTGCCGTTCGCGATGATGGCCGCGGTGGCCGTTTTGTTGAAGGTGGCGGCCTCTCCGGCATGCGCGAACGCTTCACGATGTTGGGCGGGGAGCTTTCCGTCGGTAGCCGTGAAGGTGGGGGATTTATCATTCGCGGCGCGATCCCGATGATGAGCGCGTATTCGTGATCCGAATTTGCATTGCAGATGATCAAGCGCTGGTGCGCAGCGGTTTCCGCGCGCTGCTGGCGCTCTTCGATGGCTTATCGGTTGTGGCCGAGGCGGAGGATGGCGAGGCGGCTGTGCAAGCGGTTCTTACTGAAAAGCCGCATGTGCTGCTCCTTGACATGAGAATGCCACGGTTAAACGGAGTCCAAGTTATTTCGGCGCTGGCTGCCAAGGAGGCTCTTCCGGCCACCCTGTTACTGACCACATTCGAGGACGATGCAGCGCTGGTCGCAGGCGTGCGAGCCGGTGCCCGTGGTTACCTGCTCAAAGGTGTGACGCCGGAAGTGTTGGTCGATGCGATCCGAACCGTAGCCGCGGGGGGCTCGTATCTATACGCGCCGCTCGCGGCAGCAGCGAATGCGCCAAATCAGCCTGCGGAATGGCACAAAGATGCGATCGGCGCGCCGCACGACTTAACCGAGCGCGAAACTGACGTGCTGAAACTCATGACGAGCGGCATCAGCAACCGCGAAATAGCCAAGGCGCTTAAGATCGGGGAGGGTACCGTCAGAAACCACGCCTCGAACATCTTTTTGAAGCTTGGCGTCACTGACCGTACCAAAGCGGTTCTCTATGCGCTTCGAGAGCGCTTGGTCTAAGCGGCATCACTGTATATTCGATGCATGGAAATTAAAACACCGACATTGTATGAATGGGCGGGCGGCAGTGATCGAATCGAGGCCCTGTTCCGGGCTTTTTACGAGAGAGTGCCGGCCGATGCAGTACTGGGCCCCGTGTTTGCCCATATGCCCAAAGAGCATTTTCGCATCGTCGCTCATTTTGTCGCCGAGGTTCTCGGCGGACCTAAGATGTATTCCGGCGACGGGCATCGCAGCCATTCGTCGATGGTCGCGAAGCACATCGGGCGGAATTTGACGAACGAGCAACGTAAACGTTGGATTTCTCTGTTGTTGGATACTGCTGATGAGCTCAAGCTGCCGGACGATCCGGAATTCAGATCGGCTCTCGTAGGATATCTGGAGTGGGGTTCGCGCCTGGCGATGATCAATTCCGCCACGACCGAAAATTCGATTGGGACCAATGCGCCAATGCCGAAATGGGGTTGGGGCGAAGTTAAGGGTCCCTACACACCCGGCTAATGGCCCTTCGCGCACGTGATTTTATGTGCGATGGCGGTGCATGTGGTTCACACCCACGGCGTTCCCTGCGCCGGGTAGATCCATACCGCCGTCCATCGTTCGCGCTTACCATCGTGAAATCCGATCGTTGTGCTGTAGGGCTGCGGGTACTCGTTGAGGGAATCCGAAGTCCAAACTTCCTGCAGCGCGGCGCTTCTATGAACGTTCGCGTCGTGCCTGAGTACGAGCATAAAACTACCCCACCTAAGAAAAATGCGGGCTTGCAACAACATCTCAGCAAAAGTGTGAGTTAGATTCAAGATTGATGGGCCGCGGTTCGGGATGATGGCAATAGCCGGAAATCCCAATGCAGGCACCATCCATTTCCTCAAGTACGGGCAAGCATCAGTTCCCACCCGCATGGGCCGCCATGATCGGGACATTCTCCGTGTTCGGCCTATTTCGAACCCTTCGGCCTGGAAGGGCGCCAAAGGCGAAGAATGAACTGCGCGACGACCAGACCGTGCTATGGGATGCCCACAGCTCCATGCGATGTGGCAATCCCGCCCGCAGCTGGAGGGTGTTGGCTGAATGGCTGAAGTCACGGGGTGATCAACCGGAGGATTACGGTTGGCTTGTCTCCCGTATGTTTAATTGGGAGGATAGACGGGTGATTGCACGGCTCACAGAGGCGCGCGTTGCACGCCTTCTGATCTTGAGGCGTTCAGCCGAAGTACTTGATGTAGTGGCTCAACGATTGACCGCGGACCCGCATTTTCGCCCCAGCTCAGCCGCGGATACTTTGAGTGTGGCGCAGATAGCGGCGCGGGGCGGCGCGCAACGCATCTCGCGGACCCTGTTGTCGGACTTCAGTGCTCGCTTTCCCGGGGATCCTCGAGTATCTGTATCGGAAGCTTTGAAACGGCGCCTGACTCAGCCGCCGCCTGCTCGAATGCGAGCATAGAGGGTTAACTGGCAAATGAACAAGATGAGCGCCGTCCTCAGAATTAAGGCCGAGCTAGCCCTGGTGGCAGCGTCCAGGAAACTACTCAGCCAGCACGCGTCCGTACGCACGTCACCTGAAACAAAGGCCTACGCTGATACAACCACCGTGGTGCGCAAGGAGCTCGACAAGCTGGTGGGGATATTGGCCGACGACGCGAGTGAGAAACATTGGAATGTAGCCGCCCGTGTCGCGAAATGTGCGGACTACCTCGCCCAGATACCGAGCCGCGAAGTTCAGGATGCGCGTCTCGACATGATCTCCGCGCATAGGGTGTTACAGGACGTAGAGGAAATCACGTTTTGATGCCTGCGCGCTGAGCTCATTGGTTTCTTAGATCGATTTGGCCGCCTCGCGCACTGCGTCGATGAACGCATTCCTGGCCGCGCCGTAGTCCTTGCTGGTGGCGACCGGCCACGCCGAATTGATCACAATGATCAATCGGTCGTCTTTGAACGTGGTGATCGACTGGCCAAAGATGCCCACCGCTTCGTAACTGCCATTTCCCCGGATCCACCAGAAATAGCCGTAGCCGCCTGCGCCATTGTCGATCTCCTTGGCGGTGGCCTGCGCCACCCACCAGGAAGGAACTACGGGTCGACCTTGAGCCTTCCCACCATCCAAGATGAATTGACCGACGCGCGCATAGTCGCGCAGGGTCATCGAAATGCAGCAGCCGCCCCGTTCTTGTTTGCCCGATGCATCCACCATCCATACTGCATCCTGTTCCATGCCATAAGTGGTCCAGACCTTCTCGGAGAGATATTGCGAGAGTGGTTCGCCGACGGCATTGGCGACCATAATGCCTACCATGTCCGTCTCGCCCGTATCGTAATGCCACTTGGTGCCCGGCTCGGCGGCGCGCGGCAAGTGACGCATGTAACTCACCAAAGGATCCACGCCCGGTTCGCTGCCGGTAAAGCCTGCCTGGGCGACGTCTGACTTGGGATCGGTGTAATCCTCATTCCACTTTACCCCCGAGCTCATCATGAGCAGCTGTCTCACCGTGACGCCGTCGTAGGCTGAGCCTTTGAGCTCAGGCACGTAGTCGGTGACCATGGCATCCGGCCCCTTGATCTTGCCATCCTGAATGGCGGCGCCGACCAGAGTTGAGGTCAGGGACTTCGCAACAGAAAACGAAGTCCAGCGCTCTTTTGGCGTGCGACCCAGGCCATAGCGCTCCAACACGATTTTGCCGTCCTTCAGGACCAGGACTCCGGAGGTTTTGTTCGCACTCATATAGTCCGCGATCGTCCATTGACGACCGCCATAGCCCCAAGTCGGCGATAGCTGCTTGGAGGCTTTGGGCAAAGGGTGCACGTTGGGGCCGCGCTTCACTGTCGTGACTTTGTAGATCTTTTCGATGCTGCGATATCCCGTGCTCTGTTGTTCCGGCGTCCAGAACAAGATGCTCGGTGTATCGGTTTTTAGCGCCACCTGCGCAGAGCCGGGAAGAGCGAATAGCAGAGAGCAAAACGCGAGTACGAGTCTTGAGATTTCCATAGAGGGTTCCGCCGGCGTGCGAAAGAAGCCGCTGATTATAGAGAGAACGGCGGCCGGACGTCAGGCGGCAACTGGATTTGCGCGTCGCGCCAAAACGACGCCGCCCAGAGCGAGCGCGAATCCCGTCAACTGTAACCAAGAGAGAGTTTCATGAAAGAGCGCATACGCGAGTAGCGCCGCGACCGGAGGCACCAACAGCATCAACGCTGTCACATGCGTGGCCGCCCCACGGCGCATCATCCAAATCAGCAGGCTTTGGGCAAGCACGGAGGTGATGAGCGCCGACCAAGTCAGCAACGCCCAGAGGGCCGCACTTGCGTCCCATTGAACAGCGCCAATGGTGGCCACAGCAAGCACAGCCACCAATACCGCGCCGAGATTTTGCAGACAGCCGGCCACGCGCAAATCATCATTGGCGAGATGCTTTTGTCCCAGGGTGCCAAGGGTTAGCGCAACGATTGCCAGGACCCCGGCGAGATTTGCGAGATTGCCCACTGCAAAGTGGCTGCTTTGCAACCTCGGCAACAGCACCAAGACGACGCCCAGAAACCCAATCAAAAGTCCCCACCAGACAGCCGCCGAGGAGGGTCCTCTGCCGCGCGCCAGCATGAAGGCGGCGGTCAGCAGCGGCTGTAGAGCACCCATCAGCGCCATGATTCCCGCCGGCAAGCCGTGGGCGATCGCCCAAAAGCTCACGCTTAGGTAAACACCCAACATGATGGCACCCACCGCGAGATGCTCAAGAGCCCTCCTTGGCGAGACCCAAGAAGCTTGGCCTACGATCGCGGCGATTCCGAATGCGAGCGCCACCGCGGCGAATCGCACCAACAGAAACAATTGCACGTCAGCATGCGAAGTCACCGCCCGCGCGACGATAAAGCCGGTGGACCAGACAAGCACGAACAGCACTGGAGCGAGGGAACGAAGCATGGCGCGGCGGTAGTATATCCTCGGTCCGGTCGATCAACGCAGAGGTCAGCATG
>Ga0210387_10004814_pt1 | contig 10344 bp, 3 predicted proteins | sample IncBWC7OmetaG_FD_160108 | JGI IMG/M metagenome (GOLD analysis project Ga0210387, IMG submission 160108) | Forest soil microbial communities from Barre Woods Harvard Forest LTER site, Petersham, Massachusetts, United States - Inc-BW-C-7-O ...
CGACTTCAACAAGAATGGCAACTCCGACCTCATCTGGCAGAACACGAAGAACGGGCAGCGGGCCATCTGGCTGATGAACGGCACCACCTACGTCAGCAGCGTCAGTCTCGGAACGGTTACCACCGACTGGGACATCGTTGGTGCCGCCGACCTCAACGGCGATGGCAAACCCGACCTCATCTGGCAGAACACGGCGAGCGGGCAGCGCGCCATCTGGCTGATGAACGGCACCACCTACGTCAGCAGTGTCAGTCTCGGAACGGTTACCACCAACTGGAACTTCGTCGGGGCCGCCGACTTCAACGGCGATGGCAAACCCGACCTTATCTGGCAGGACACGGCGTCCAACCAGTATGCCTTCTGGCTGATGAACGGCACCACCTATGTCAGCAGCGTCGCCTATACGCTCGGCCTGCCGCAAGTCACCAAGCCATCCTTCAATCCTGCGGGCGGCACCTTCACGAGCGCACAAAACGTGACGATCAGTGACGCCACCAGCAGCGTGTCCATCCGTTATACGACCGATGGCAGCACGCCGAGCGAAACCAACGGCACGCTTTACTCGGGCCCGGTGGCCATCGGCAGCACCGCAACGCTCCAAGCCATCGCCTACGCGAGCGGCTACAGCGATAGCCCGATCGCCAGCGCGACGTACACGATCAACTCTACGAGCACCTACCCGCTCACCGTGAACAGCGGCTCGGGCTCGGGCTCATATGCCCCCGGCTCGGCCGTATCCATCACGGCGAATCCGCCTCCCACCGGTGAGGTTTTCGCCGGCTGGACCGGCGGCACCGCGGCCAACTTCGCCAACGCTTCGTCCGCCTCCACGACTTATACGACGATCGCCGCCGCCGAAACCATCGTGGCGAATTATAGCGGCAACTCGACTCCAACCAATCTCGCCTTGGGCAAACCGATTACGGCTTCGTCGTCGAACTCACTGTATCCGGCAACCAATGCCAACGATGGCGACGTCACAACCTATTGGGAAAGTGCCGGCCTGCCCGCGACGCTCACCGTCGATCTCGGGGCCAATGCCAACGTGACTTCGGTGGTGGTAAAGTTGAATCCAGCCTCTATTTGGTCGGATCGGACACAAACCATCCAAGTGCTTGGACAGGACCAATCCGCCTCCACCTTCAACTCGCTTGTCCCGGCGACATCCTATGCTTTTAGCCCGAATACGGGGAATACGTTGACCATTCCCGTGACCGCGACCGCCCGGCAGATCCAACTCGCGTTCACGACGAACTCCGGCGCGCCGGGCGGCCAGGTTGCCGAGATCCAAGTCATCGGCACCCCCGCCCCTAATCCGGATTTCACGATCACCGCCCTGACTTCGACACCCGCCACACCGATCGAGACCAATGCGATCACCTTGAACGCGACGGTGAAGAATGCCGGGACCGCTGCAGCGCCCGCGACCTCGGTCAACTTCTACATGAACTCCACGCAAGTTGGAACGGCCTCGGTCGGAGCACTTGCAGTTGGCGCATCGACCACGGTGTCGGCTAACGTCGGCACCTTCATTGCCGGCAGCTATACGGCTGAGGCCCGGGTCAACGAATCGCACAGCGTGTTCGAGACAAACTACGGCAACAACAACCTCACGCAATCCCTCACCGTGAGCCCGGCGCCGGGACCTGACCTGCAGGTTCTCAGCATCACCCCGAGCAATCCAAATCCGGCCCCGGGCGCAGCGGTCAGCTTCACGGTGTCCGTCAACAACCGTGGCACCACCGACGTCGCGGCCGGCACCGTGACCCGTATTGTCGCGGGAAGCACGACATTGAACCAAACGGCCACCCCGGCGGTCCCGGCTGGGGCAACCGTTGCGGTTACGATTCCCGGCACCTGGACCGCGACCAACGGCAATACCACCGTCACTGCCACCGCAGACGCGACCAATCTTATAGTCGAAACCCATAATAACCAAACGCTCTCAATCACCATCGGGGTCGGTCGCGGTGCGATCATGCCGTATGATATGTACGAAGCCGAGGACGGCACGCCTGGTGGCGGCGCCGTCGTGGTCGGTCCGAACCGCACCATCGGTGACATCGCTGGCGAAGCTTCTGGCCGTAAAGCGGTGAACCTTCCGTCAAACGGTGCGTTCGTCCAATGGACCACCCGAGCCGGCACCAACACGGTCGTGGCCCGCTGCTCCATTGCCGATGGGTCGACCGCAACGCTCGGTATCTTCAACGGTGCAACGCAGGTGGGCACGCTCAACCTCGTCTCGAAGTACTCCTGGCTGTACGGCAATGAGGCGTCACCGCAGAAAACGGGCACGGGGCCGCGTCACATCTACGATGAGGCGAACGTTATGCTGAGCTCAACCATTCCCGCCGGGAGCCTCTTGCAGTTGCGCAATATGTCTTCCGGAACGCCGATCGCACTCGACTTCATGCAGTTGGAATTGGCGACACCGATCGCCAATCCGAATCCTGCACTCTATGTGACGGTAAGCGGAAACGACCAGACGGCGATCCAGAATGCGATCAGCACCGCGAGCTCGAGCTCGACAGCCGTTGGTGTGTACATGCCCGCCGGCAGCTACCAAGTGAACAACAAGTTCCAAATCAGCCAAAAGCCGTTGCAAATCATCGGGGCTGGGCCGTGGTTCACCCAGCTCTTCGCGCCGCAGGCTTCCCAGGATACGGACGTCGGTTTCGCGCTGTCCGGCGCTGCCGCCACCGGGTCGCAGTTCAAGAACTTTGCCCTCTTCGGCAACTACACGACCCGCCAAGATGGCTCCGGTCAGCCCTTCAATCTCACCAATGTCTCGAATATCACCATCGACAACGTCTGGGACGAGCACTCGGTCGTCATGGTCTGGGGTTCGGCGGTCAGCAACTCGACCTTCACGAATCTCCGCATTCGCGACACGTTCGCCGACGGCATCAACCTGTCAAACAACAGCCAGGGCAACACCGTGAGCAACTGCGAAGCCCGGTCGACGGGTGACGACAGCTTCGCGATGTTCAACGCCCAAGACGTGCACGCCGGCAACGTCTCGAACAACACATTCCAGAATCTGACCTCCCTGTGCACCTGGCGCGCCGCCGGCCTCGCCGTCTACGGCGGCTTCGGAAATACGATGCACAATATCTACATCGCGGATACCTTGGTCTACTCGGGCGTCACGATCTCGTCGCTGAGCTTCGGGATTCCCTTCGTTGGGTTTAGCGGCACGACGACCCTGGACAACATCACGGCCGTCCGATGCGGTGGACACTTCTGGCCCAACCAGCAGATCTGGCCGGCGGTCTGGCTGCAGTCTGCGGAGGGCACATTCCAGGGCATCCGGGTCAGCAATCTGGATATCGAAGACCCCACCTACATGGGCATCATGTTCCAGACGAAGTACGTCGGATCAGCGCTCAACTCGATCACAGACACGACGTTCACCAACGTCACCATCAATCGGGCCAACACACCGCGTACCGACGGCAGCAATGTCGACGCCACAGCCTCAACGTTCAATCTCACGGGCCGGGCCGGCAATGCCATCTATGCCAACCCGCTGCCAGAGCCAGGCCAGGGCCCGGCGGTCGGCGCGGTGTCCTTCACGAACCTGGTGATGACCAACGACTCGTTTGGCATCGTGAACACCTGCCCGAACTTCACCATCACGACCGATAGTAATTCCACAAAGTTTCCGCTCACGGTGACGAGCGGCACCGGCAGCGGTTCATACGCGACTGGCACGGTCGTTTCGATCACCGCGAATCCGCCTCCGTCCGGGCAGGTATTCGCCGGCTGGACCGGCGGCACCGCGGCCGACTTCGCCAATGCGGCCTCCGCAAGCACAACCTATACAACCACCGCCTCCGCGCAAACGATCACCGCCACCTACAACCCTGTGTCCACCACCTACCCGCTCACGGTGACCAACGGTTCGGGCTCGGGCTCGTATGCCTCCGGCTCGGTTGTATCCATCACCGCGAATCCGCCTCCGTCCGGGCAGATATTTGCCGGCTGGACCGGCGGCACCACCGCCAACTTCGCCAATGCGGCCTCCGCAAGCACAACGTATACAACCGTCGCCTCCGCGCAGACAATCACCGCCACCTACCACCCAGTGTCCACCACCTACCCGCTTACGGTAACCAGCGGCTCGGGCTCGGGCTCGTATGCTTCCGGCTCAGTGGTATCCATCACGGCGAACTCGCCTCCGTCCGGGCAGGTTTTTGCCGGCTGGACCGGCGGCACCGCGGCCAACTTTGCGAATGCAACTTCTGCAGGCACAACGTATACAACCGTCGCCTCCGCGCAAACGATCACCGCCACCTATACCACCGGTAGTTCCGTTCCGCCCAATACCCCGGTCCTGCAAATCAACGCGGGCGGCGGGGCCGTCGCGCCCTTCGTGGCCGACACGGATTTCGACACTGGCACCGAATTCAGCAGTTCCGCGACAATCACGACCAGCGGCATCGCCAACGCGGCGCCCGCAGCTGTGTACCAGGACGTGCGCTGGAACGCGTCGTTCAATTACACCCTTCCGGGCCTGACTCCGGGCGCGAGCTACGTCGTGCGCCTGCATTTCGTGGAATTGTCCTTCACGGCCGCCGGCCAGCTCGTCTTCAACGTTGCGATCAACGGCACCACGGTCCTCTCGAACTTCGACATTTTCGCCCAAGTGGGCCAGAATCACGCGCTGGTGGAGCAGTTCACCACCACCGCCACCAGTTCCGGCCAAATCGTCATCGCCTTGACCAAAGGCCCCGCGGACAACCCCAACATCGCGGGCATCGAGATCTGGACGCCGGCGGCCATTGCCGCCGCTCCCACGGGCCTGTCCGCCACTGGCGGCAACGGCCAGGTGAACCTGGTCTGGAACGCCAGCACGGGCGCGACCAGCTACAACGTCTATCGCGGCACAAATGCCGGCGGCGAAAGCACCCCCCCCATCGCCACAGGCGTGACGGACATCAACTACACGGACAGCACCGTCACCAACGGCACCACCTACTACTACAAGGTGGCCGCGGTGAATTCCGGCGGCACGTCCGGCCTTTCCAATGAAACCTCGGCCTTGCCCAAGGTCGTCCCGCCCAACGCTCCGACGAGTCCCTCGGCCGCAGCCGGCTTCGGCAATGTCACGCTCTCGTGGGGCGCAAGCCAGGGCGCGACCAGCTACAACGTCTATCGCGGCACTTCGGCGGGCGGCGAAAGCTCCACGCCCTACGCGACAGGCATCACCGGCACCTCGTTCACCGACAGCACTGTGACCGCGGGCACGCCATATTACTACACGATCGTAGCCGTGGATTCCGCTGGCAGTTCACCAACCTCGGCCGAGGTCAGTGCCGCACCGCTCTCGGTCACCGGCCAGGGCGGGTCGTTCCCTTGGACGCGGTACCGGGCGGCGGATTCAACGGTCGCCACCTCCGGCGGCGGAGCCACGCTCGAAACCAGCCCGAACTTCGACAAAATGAACCTGGCCTCGCAGGCCTCCAACCAAGCCTACGTGCAATTGTCAACCGCCGGCGCCTACGTGCAATGGACCGTCTCCCAGAGCAACCAGGCGGGCGTGGCGATGCGCTTTACACTTCCCGATTCGGCGAATGGGTACGGCCAGAACGGTTCAGTGGACTGCTACGTCAACGGCACCAAAGTCCAAACCATCAACCTGACGTCATACTACGCTTGGCAATACTTCAGCGGCGGTGGCGATCCGAGCGACAGCCCCGTGTCCGGCGATGTCCCCGCCTTCGCCTTCGACGAAGTCCACTGGCTGCTTCCCACCCCGCTACAGTCCGGCGATGTCATCCGCATCCAGAGCTCGGGCGGCCCCGTGGTCGGCGTCGACTTCATCGAAATTGAATCGGTGCCCGCTCCACTCGCGCAGCCCGCCGGTTCCGTTTCGGTCGCGTCCTATGGCGCGGTGCCCTACAGCAACAATTCCGCCGCGTATGGCGAAATCGCCGAGCTCCAGGGCGGATCCAGTGTATCGACCGCGCCGGGGGTGACCGACTCCCTCGCCGCGTTCAACGCCGCCGTCGCGGCGGCCCTGGCCTCACCCAGCAAGACATTGTACATCCCCGCGGGCACCTACTACCTCTCCAGCATGTGGGTGATCGGTAACGGCAGCAATCCGATCAACCAGCTGACGATCGTCGGCGCAGGCATCTGGTACACCAACATCCAGTTCACCAATCCGGCCGTGGCCGGCGGCGGTTGCTCGCTCCAAATCAGCGCCACCGGCACCATGAACTACAGCAACATCTACCTGAATTCGATGCTCCGCTCGCGTTACAACGAGAACGCCATCTACAAGGCATTTATGGATAATTTCGGGATCAATTCCACCTTCCATGACCTGTGGGAGGACCACTTCGAGTGCGGATTCTGGGTCGCCGACTATCATCATACGCCCGACCAAGTGTCTTATGGCCTGACCATCCAGAACTGCCGCATCCGCGACAATCTGGCGGACGGGGTCAACTTCTGCAATGGCACCTACAACTCGACGGTGATCAACTGCAACATCCGCAATGGGGGTGACGACGGCCTGGCGGTCTGGCCCAACAACTTCAACGGCGCCCCAATGGCGGTGAACGACACGTTCACCCACGATACCATCGAATTCGAGTGGCGCTCCGCCGGCATCGCCCTTTACGGCGGCTCCGGTCACCAGGTGACGAACAACCTGGTTGAGGACACGTTCATGAGCGCCGGCTTCCGCTCCAACACCACGTTCCCCGGCTATCACTTCGAGAACAATACCGGCATCACCATCAGCAACAATACGTTCATCTGTTGCGGCACCAGCTATGATGCTTGGTCCGGCGAACTGGGCGCGGTCGACTTGGAGGCCAGCAACACATCGATCCAGAACTTCACGTTCGCCAACGACCAGGTCATCGATGCCCAGCGCGACGGCTACAGCTTGGGCTTCGCCGGCGGATTCAGCGGCATACTGTTCAACAGCTGCTCGGTGAACGGAACCGGCCTGGACGGCATCAGCACCAGCAAGTACACCCAGGCGCACCGCGGCGCGGGCATCAGCACGTACAGTGCGGGGGCGGCGACGTTCAAGGGCATGACGTGGGCGAATTGCGCGGGAGGAAACGTCTTCAACCAAGGCGGGTTCGTGCTGACGTTCCAGTAGCCACGCTTGAGAATTTCGCTGGGATCGGACACGATCCCAGCGAACCTGTTTTCCTTCTTTCCGAAAGCGAATTTGCTGCGCCACGACGCGCTCCACCCTCAACTCAGTTTCATCTCAAGACGCCCAGGGATTCTTTGTAAGCGTCGCTCCGGGTGCCTACTTGACGTGGTCGTAATTACGAGACCTACGACGGGGATTGTCTCGTAGCTACGAGAGCGGCGACGCGTTTGCGGGCTGCCACGAACCGGGCAGCAACGGGCTGAGGTCGTCGTGGTTGGTCATAGCCGGCAGCCGGGTGAGCACGTCCTTTAAATAAGCATGCGGATCGTGGCCGTGGCGCTGGCAACTGATGACCAGCGAGTAGATGACCGCGGCGCGGTCGCCGGCATCGGGGTGGCCGACGAAGAGCCAGTTCTTCGCGCCGAGTTTACTTGGCCGGATGGCGTTCTCAATTGAGTTGGTGTCGAGGCGGGTGTGACTGTGGCGCAGATGCGCGGTCAGCGGCGCCCAGTGGCCCAGCAGATAGGCGCAGGCTTGCCCGAGTCCGGACTTGGGCAGCACCCGGGACTGCAATGCCGTGACCAGTCGCCGCAGCCGCGCGAGCGGGCGGGCAAAGTGTTCCTGCCGGAGTACGGCGCGTTTTTCACCGATCTTGGCTTCGTCCCACTCGGCTTCGAGTCGATAGAGTTGCCCGATCAACCTCAACACGCGCTCCGCGGTCTTCGGCCGCTCGGCGGCAGTCTCGAAGAACTTTCGCCGGGCGTGCGCCCAGCAGCCGATCCACTCGACCCCGGCATGCGTGCGCACGTAGGCCGGATAACCCTCGTAGCCGTCGGATTGGAGCACACCATGATAGTTGCCGAGCAACCGTTCGACCTCCTCGTGCCGGCGGGATAATCGCCATTCGAAAATCACATTGCCTCCGGGCCGGGAGAGAGCCCACAGCCAGCCCTGCGTGGTTTTCCCGTCGCGCAGGTCAGGATCGTGACAGCGGATCGGTGTCTCATCGACCTGCACGTAGCCGCCTTGCAAAAGATCTTGCTTCATCCGCTTGACCAAGGGCTCGAGCCACGCGGTGGCGGCGCCGGCCCAGTCGCTGAGGTTCTGGCGAGAGATCGGCGCACCCCAGCGCGCCAACATCTTTTCCTGGCGATAGAGTGGCAGGTGGTCGCCATATTTGGCGCTCAACGCCCAAGCGATCAGGCCGGCCGAGGCAAAGCCGCCCGTTACCACCCGCTTCGGCGCTGGGGCGAGCAACGGCGCACGGTTGCGATCCAAGCAGTGCCGGAACTTTGGCCGTACGATCTCGCGCTTGAACAGCTGCGGCGGGATGATGTCCACCTCGAAGGTGCGCTCCTCGCCGATCTTCTCGTAGAGCGTCGGATCTTTTTGTACGGCCTCGGGGATGATCTCAACGGTCTCCTTCACCGGCAAATGCGCAAAGGTTTCTGCCGGCAGCGTGCGCGCCGGTGCCGGGCCGGCTGCTCGCTCGTAGCTCACGGTTTGCTTGGGTTGCTCGGCCGCGAGTTTTTCCAGTTCGCCCAGCTTCAGGAGCAGTTGTGCCCGGTCCAGCTTCTCGCTTTGGCCGCTGCCGAACAGTTGCTGCTTGAGCCAGGCGATCTGCGTACGCAACAGGGTGTTCTCCTGCCGGAGGAGCTCGACCTCATCGGAGATTTTAACTTCCGCCATGATTGTATTCAACAGCAGGATACATGCCCACTTCGACAGGCTCAGAGCGGGCTAACGCTCATACCACGCCTTGCGACATCCATCCTTCAGCTCGATGCCGCCGACCAGCAACGCCAGCGCCTCCGGCGCGAGCGCAAGCTTGCGTTTGGCTTGGGCCGGCGCCGGCCAGGAGAAGCGTCCTTGCTCCAATCGCTTTGCCAGCACCCACACTCCCGTGCCGTCCCAATACAACAATTTAAGCCGCGTGCGCCCCTTGTTGGTGAAGCAAAAAACCGCCCCGCTTTTCGGATCTTCGTTCAACTGCTCCTGCGCGGCCGCCCATAATCCGTCATATTGCTTGCGCATGTCCACTGGCTGCACCGCCACGTAGATGCGAATCCCGCCGGGGAAAGCGAGCATCGCTTCAAACCCTCAGCGCCCGCATCAGCGCGGCCAGTTCTTTCGCACTGCCCCCGCGCAACTCCGTCCCGTCGGCCAAGCGCACGCTCAAACCCCCGGGCGCGGCGGCCACCGCCGGCAGCGCCGCCTCGACGAAACGCACCGTCGGGCCCGACTGCTTGCGCCCCGGCTTGGCCAGCGGCAACCGGCCGACCGCTCGCTCCCGTTGCGCCCACGTGCAAAAGGTCGAGTAGCGCAGTCCTTCTCGCCGCACGAACTCGGCCTGCGTCAGTCCGCTCGCCTTGAACGCCGCCAACAGCTCCGCCCGCCGTTCTCCGGGCGTGAGCTTGCGCCCCAGCAAATCGCGCTTCTCTCCGGTCTCGATTAACTCTGTCGTCGCAGGAATAGGTGCCGCTTCCATACCGCCACTCTGTCACGTCGTATCTACCATACCTACGAGGTACCCGAAGCGACGCTTACAAATGCCTTGGCCCGGAGGGTTTGCGTCCGGAAGGAGCTGCCGCGGCGTTCCGGCAGAGGGGGATAGCCTCTCCGAGGATTGTGACCTCGTCTGCCCCGTGGGCACCCGACGAGGTCATCCCTTCGGGACTCGGCCTTGGGTCTCGGCCATCTTCGCGCTGTCGCGCTTCGTCCCACCCTCTGCCGCGCCTTGCGGCCAGCTCCTCCGGACGCAAACGACATCACGTTTATTTCCAAAACACACCCTAGGCCTCATCCCGCGGACGCTCCAGCTTGATTGAATCAGTCGATTATGTTAGATTGTCACTCATAGTCTGTGGTGTCGGTTCATCTGCCTTGCTACAATTCGTTAAGTGCCAAAGGATACCCATGCTCTCGCTGCAAAGGCTGACCCTGACCTCCAAACCAAACTCGGCCTAGTTGTTCGCAGGTGGCGACAGCAATTGGGGATCACTCAGGAAGAGTTGGCGTGGCGGGCCAGCCTGCATCGCACCTATATCGCAGACATCGAGCGCGGCGCGCGCAACGTGACCCTGCGAAGCATCGCAAGCCTGGCCAAGGCGCTGCAAGTCACGATTGGAAACCTGTTGTCCCATGCGGCCGCACCAGCAGGAACAGCCCTGCGCCATGCAGCAAAAACGGCGCCAACGGAAACACAGGAGATCTTGTTGATT
>Ga0210387_10004815_pt1 | contig 10343 bp, 7 predicted proteins | sample IncBWC7OmetaG_FD_160108 | JGI IMG/M metagenome (GOLD analysis project Ga0210387, IMG submission 160108) | Forest soil microbial communities from Barre Woods Harvard Forest LTER site, Petersham, Massachusetts, United States - Inc-BW-C-7-O ...
AAATTCCGGTGGCCACGCTGATCTCGAAGGAGTGGGCGGCAGAGAGAGCGAAGCTGATCGATCCGGATAGAGCGGCATGCGATATCGCAGCGGGAGAAATTGCGGGTGGAAGCGATACCACCTATCTGACGGTGGTGGACCGCGACGGAAACATGGTGTCGCTGATTCAAAGCAATTACTCGGCGTTTGGATCGGGCATTGTGCCGGCGGGGGCAGGATTTGTGATGCACAATCGCGGCGGGTTGTTCACCCTGGATGCGTCTTCGCCGAATGCGTTGGCCGGGCACAAGCGGCCGCGGCATACGATCATTCCGGGGTTCGCGCAGAACGGCGACAAGCGCATCGCGTTTGGAATTATGGGCGGTTGGAATCAAGCGCAGGCGCATGCGCAGTTCATAGCCAACATTGCGGATTTCAAGATGAACATTCAGGCGGCGGTGGAGGCGGCGCGGTTCACGAAATATACGTTTACGGGTTGCGACGTGGAGATGGAAAACCGCTTCGGCGGGAAAGTGCGGGACGAATTGACAGCCAAGGGGCACCAGATCAAGGTACTGGGGACGTTTTCGAGTCGCGTGGGAGGCGGGCAGGCGGTGCTGCGGGATTTTCTGACGGGCATAAACTATGGAGCGTCGGACCCGCGGAAGGATGGGCAGGCCGCGGCGGAGTTGCCATTTGAGTAAGGGGCTGACCGAGTTCCTACTCCCTGTGATCGGTCGGAGATGGCGAGGGAGGGAACTCCTTGGGAGTGCGAAAAAGGGGAACGAATGTTCCCAGGTAAGGCGAAGTACAGGTCCGCGGATTTACTAAGGCATCTGTTTTGAAGGATTTACGAGGTACAGGCTTGGCGGATGACTTGCACCTGTACCAAAGGCCAGGGACGGTGCCCCGCAGCTACGCCTCCTGGCTACGGAGACTCCATGGGAGTTGAACGGGTTGCGCAGAGCTTCTTGAGGTACGTGGCCTACTCCATGCTTTGTTTTGTCTTAAATCCTCCTGCTAAGGCTCAGACTGTAGATGTATCGGGGAGCTACCAGTGCACGCAGGCCGTGGTGCAGGGGAAAGTGATCGCCTGCACGGCGGCGCCGTTGATCCTGAAGAATGATGGGCATTTCGAGCTCCGGGGCTGGGAGGGGAGCTATCTTGTGGATGGTTCGTGGGTGGAGCTTTCCGACGCGCTGACAAAAGCGCGGGCGAAGATTGAGCCAGGACATAAGATCGTGTTGCGGTATTTCGGAAAGCATGGCTGGGCGGAAATGACCTACGAGCGGCGCGTGGCGGAGATGGGGAAGACGTCGCTAGGTTGATTTGACGGCGTGAAGCAATTCTTCGGCTTGTAGCGGGCATTCTGGCGCATCAAAGTGCTTGTAGTAAGCAAAGACCTCACCGTGCTGAGCTAGACTTCGCACTCTGCGCGAGATGGCTGTGCGATCGTCCGCTGAGTATCCTTCCTTTCGCAAACGTAAATAACAAAAATCGGCAGTTTGCTTGTCGATCGTGACCAGGTCATCGCTTTCGGCGAGGCACAGCGCGACATTTCGCCTGGCCAGGGCGCCGAACACATCCTCGACAAACCACGATGCGTTCCGAAATTCGATCGTGCAACGGGTCTTGTCGGGCAGTTCCGCTAGAAAGTCCTGCAACAGTTTCAAATCAAACTTCAGATTGGGTGGCAGTTGAAACAGCACAGGGCCGAGTTTGTTTGCTTCTTCGAGAGGCTTTAGAGAGGTGATGAATTTCGCGGTCGCATCGGTTACGTTTTTGAGACGCTTGATGTGCGTGATGCTCTGGTGTGCCTTCACGGCGAATTTGAAATCAGGAGGAGTTGCCGCAATCCAGTTGCCGAGCAATTTTTCGGTGGGAAAGCTCCGAAACGTGTAGTTGACTTCCACGGAGTTCAGCCGGCTTGCGTAGAAGCCGAGGAATTTGGCCGAGCTCAACTTGGCCGGATAGAAATCCGGTTTCCATTTCGCGTAAGCCCAGCCGGAAACTCCGCAAAAGACTTTTCCCATAATTGGCGGCGACTCCTTTGGGTCTTAGTGTACGTCGGGTTGCCAGCCGCGGCCGCGGAGGACTTTGCCTGCGGTCGCGCCGGTGAGTTTGCCGTGCTCGTATTCGATCTGGCCGTTGACGATGGTGTAGGCGATGCCTTCGGAAAGCTGAGCTGGGCTAACGAAGGTGGCTTTATCGATGATTGTGGCGGGATCGAAGATGGTGACGTCGGCGAAATAGCCGGGCTTCAGGATGCCACGACTTTCGAGATGTTCGCGTTGCGCCGGGAACGACGTGATTTTGCGGATGCCGAATTCAAGAGGCATCAGATGTTCGTCGCGAACGTAATGGCCGAGAAAGCGCGGCATGGATCCGAAAGCGCGGGGGTGCGTGTGCGCCTCAAAGATCGGGCCATCGAGGGACATTTCGTTGGCGTCGAGTCCGATACTCGTCCAGCGCTGTTCGAGCCCCGTGTGGATGTCTTCTTCGCTGGCCATGAAGTAGAGCGCGCCGGTTTGTGCGGAATCGGCGATCACGAAATCCATCAGCGTATCTTCGGGAGATTTTTTCCAGGTCTTGGCGACGTCCGCGACAGTTTTTCCTTCGAACTGTTTCAGTTCGGGCTTTTCGATGGAAGCGAGAAGCACGCCCGCGCCGCCGCCACAATCGTAATAGAGATTTTCCCAGTTGGGATGATCGCCCTTCAATTCCTCTTTGATGCGTGCGCGCACGGCGGGATCTTTCAGGCGGGCAAGAAGCTTCTGCGTACCGCCGTCGGCGACCCAGGGCGGGAGAGCCGAGGCGAGCGCTGTGCCGCCCGCGGGATAGGGATACATGCTGGCGGCAATATCGAGGCCGGAATCGCGAGCGTCCTGAATTTTTGCCACAACCTTTTTCATGTTGCCCCAGCGCGCTTTGCCGCTGACTTTCAGATGGAAAACCTCCACCGGAAGATTGCCCTCGCGGCCGATGCGAATGGCTTCATCCAGAGCCTGCATTTCGGAGGCGCCTTCGCTGCGCATGTGCGTGGCGTAGAGGCCGCCGTACCTGGAAGCCACTTTGGCGAGCGCGATGAGCTCGTCGGTCTTCGCGTAAATATTCGGCGGGTAAATAAGGGCGCTGGAGACGCCGAGCGCGCCGTCTTTCATGGCTTGCTCGACGAGCGCTTCCATTTGCGTGAGTTCGGCGGGAGTGGGATCGCGATCGTCATCGCCGATGACGGCTTCGCGGACTTGCGCGGAACCGACATAGGTGCCGATGTTGAGTGGAGTGCCTTGCTTTTCGAGCCGGCGGAAATAACCGTCGAGCGTGGTCCAATCCACCGTGAACTTGAACTGCTCGAGGAGGGGTCTCATCGAAGCGAGAGTTTTTTCAGTCTGCGGAGCGATGGAACCGCCTTCGCCGGTGATTTCCGAAGTGATGCCCTGGGAGAGCTTGCTGAGAGAACGATTGTCAAGAAGCAGAGACCATTCGGATTGGCCGAGCATGTCGATGAAACCGGGAGAAACGATTTGGCCCTTGGCGTCGATCTCGCGCTTGGCGGTGGCGTTGCTCAGATTACCGATGGCGGCGATACGATCGCCCTGGATAGCGACGTCGGCGGCGTACCAGGGATTGCCGGTGCCGTCGATGATGTGGCCGTTGCGGATGATGATGTCGTAGGTCGCGGGTGCGGAGGCGGGTGCGGATTTGGAAGCGGATGCTGCGGGAGCGTCGAGCGGGGCGTCATAAGCGGCTGCGGCGATTTCGCCGAGGGCTTGGCCACCAACTTCCTGTGCGGCATCGGGATCGGGCGGCAGCGTGACGTGATTAACGTAAGCGCCGAAGGCCAGCTTCCTGCCGCTGGCGGTAATGACGAAGCCGGCGAGGCCTTTGCCGTTGAGCATCATTTTGCCATTGAGCTTGTCTTCGGAGCCGAAGGTGCCGGTTTTTGCGAAGACGTGGCCGGCGCCGGGATTGTTCACCTGAATTTTGGCGAGCGTTCCGTCTTTGCCGAGAATTGGAAGCGCTTTGAAGAAAACGGGGAAGTCGGGCCGCGTGCTCCAGTAGGCCATGTAGTGAGCGATGAAGTCAGGGCTGAAGAGATCGGCCCAATCGCCGCCTTCGCCGTCGCCTTGCGAAGCGCCGGCGAGATCGAGCTTGGCCTCTTGCAAAAAGGCGCGTTCCGTTTTGAAGCCCGCATGGACGGGATCGTTCCGATCCTTCGCGATGAGTGCCCCGAGAAGATACGGTCCCATGCTGGCATGAAGGTTCTGGCTCACCTTGAGTGTGACTTTCACTTCTTCGGCTAGGGGCAGCGAAACGTGTTCCGCAACCTGATTGTCGGCCGTGTAGAGACGAGCGAGAGACTTGAAGTCCGGCGCGGCTGTGTTTTTGGAAGCTTTGATTTCGACGCCCGCGGCGGCAAGCGATTCAGCGAGAACCGTTTCGGCAAATTTTGTGGGTGAGGGAACACCATAAGGCGCCGTAATCGGCTGCGAGCCGAGCGGGAGGCTGCCGCCGAGAGTGACAGTGATTGTGCCGTCGGGATTGGTGGCTACGGCCGGGTCCTGGATATCCGCCTTGGCCCCGGTTGCTGAAGTGGTGAGATGGTTGACGAATGTGGCGTAAGCGCTTTTAGGTGAGACGGCAAGAGAAACGGGATCGCCTGCTTTTGCGCCGGGCGTGGCGACGAGGTCAATCACGTTGTCGTTGACGACGATGCTCGAGATGACGTCGCCAGTGCCGCCTTCTTTTCCGCCGTCGGGAAAGAGGCTGGCATCAACAAGGACGCGGCCTTCCACTTTGTGAATGCCTTTGGCGACGACGGCTTTGGCGAGCTCCTTGATGACCGCGAGCGGATCGCCCGCTACAGCCGGGCCGCCGTAGGCGTGGTCTTCATCGACGAAAGAGAGAGAGCCGTCGGACTGGATGCGATTGGAAAGATTGGGATCGCCGCTGGCGACAAGAATCAGGTCACCTTTCAGAGTGCCTTTTTTGTCGACGGGGCCAGTGCGGTAGATGACGCTGTGAAAGCGGAAGTCGGCGCCGAATTTCGCGAGCACAGTTCCTTCGGTGAGGGTTTTCGTTGTGGAGGCCGGGACGAAAAGCTTATTGGCATTGAGCGAGTAGACAATTTTTCCCGTAGCGACGTCGTAGAACTCGACGCCGAAATTTGCGTGCGCGAATTCGGGACGGTCCATCACTTTTTGAATACGCTCGGCGAGAGTGGCCGTTGACTGCGCGTGAACTGAATGCGGCGCTCCGACAAATCCAAGCGCGAGACCGAGCATTGCGCACAGCTGGAAAAAGCGGCGGTTGGTTTGCAAGGCAAAATCCTCCGAGAAAATCGGTTGGGACTTGCGTGCGCTATTGGGCGCTGGCGAGTCCTTGGCCGGAATCTAAATCTTCAAACTTGATGTTCAAGATCGGGTATTCGTGCCAATCCTTGTAATCGAAGTGCCACCACTCGTGTTCGTAGACGGTGAAGCCTTCGGACTCCATCGCGCGGCGGAGCAGGTCGCGATGCCAGCGCTGCAGTGAAGTGCCTCCGGGATAATCCGGGAAAGAGCGAGGAGACATTTCGTCGTACGTGCCGGGCATTTCGATCGGCTTGCCGGTAGCGAGATCGTAGAGCGTTAGATCAGCCGCGCAGCCGCGATTGTGCCGCGAACCTTGCGACGGATCGGCAACGAAGATTTTGCCTTCAGGAGGAGTGGCGTCCCAGAAGATTTTCGTGACGTACCAGGGGCGGTAGGCGTCGTGAATGAGCAAGCCGTAGCCAAGCGGCTGAAGTTTGTGGAGAGCATGGACAAGAGCTTCAGCGGCGGGACGCTGCAGGAACGCGCGCGGCTGCGTATAAACAGGCGTGCCGAGAAAATCGTTCGTCGTGGCGTAGCGAATGTCGAGATGGATAGCGGTATCGAGCGTAGTCAGTTCAACGAGTTCCGGCTTGCGAAAGGGGCCCTTTTCTGGAGGAGGGGAGGCCCGAAGAGCTTCCTGCCGGAGTGTGTCCACGGGCTGAGAGGGCCTGATACGGAAGGGGTGTGAGGGATCTTTGCCAGGATCCGTGCGGGTGTAAGCGGAATTGAGATAGGAGAACGCGATGACGTTGCCCGCGTCATCGCGAATTATGTCATGACCGGGTACCTTGCCCCCGGCTTCGTTTGGGGGGAATACAATCCCGTCCGTTATGGAGAAAGGCCACGTTTTCCCCGTGTCTTCCCTCCAGTAGAGTTTTCCATCGTCTTCGAGTAGTACGAAAGTATGCTTGGAGTTGCGGTCCTCGTCCGCATAAATGCCCAGCAACTGCTTCCATGCAAAAGACACATCGGACGGTTTGGGGCCAGGTTCGAGAGATAGGGAAGCTTGTCCGTCTAGGATGCCCGGGGCCCAGAGTAAAAGCGCGGCAAGGAGCAGAGGCAGCAGCTGAAAGGGAAAGTTTAATTTCGATTTCGCCGATTCGCTGATTCCTTTGACTGATTTGCTGCGAAGCATTTGCTTGTCCATTGGCCGATCAAGCCATCCGTTGCAGGGCGCGAGACATCATAGCCGAGAATGAGAATCTGTGCGAGATACAAATGTTGCCAAATCGCGATGGGTCACGGCGTTCAGGAGAGTTGCGTTCGATGACACGTCTCGACAGTGCCTCTTCTGCCGTCGCGCCATCAGCTGCGTTGAGAAACGATTGTTTCACTATAGGGCGCAATGCCCTTTAGACGGTGTACCAGCGGAAGCCTTTGCGCTGCTCTTCGGCGATTTCTTTGACGATGGCAAGCGTCTGCGGGCGGCGGTACTGGCCGCAGGCGGCGAGGATGGCGTTGACGAGGGCGACGGGCGCCGTGTACGAGGCGCCAAAGGAGGTGGATTCGACGCTGGCTAGAAAAACTTCGTCGCATTCGCGCGCAAGGGGGGAAACATAAGTGTCGGTAATGCCGACGCAGTAAGCGTCGCGGGCCTTGGCCAGATGTATGCCTTCGACGGTTTGGCGCAGGCCGCGGCGAAAACTGATCGCGAGGACGAGGTCGCTCTTGTTGACGGTGCGAACCAAGTGAGCGATGCGCCCCGCAGAGGTCGCAGTGAAAACCGGCAAGCCCAGCAAGGTGATTTGATACTCGAGATAATCGGCGAGAAATGCTGCTAGATCGCCCGCGAGGAGCACGATGCGGCGCGCATCGTAGACACGCTTGGCAAGGGAGATAAGGCGAGAGGCATCGAGACTGTTTTTAAGACCGTGCAGATTCTTGAGGTCTTGCTCGAGGGCATCACGAACGTAGGCGGGCATGCTGGTCACCTTGCCCGCGGATTGCATGGTGTCGAGCGAAGTGGCGAAGGCAATGGAGAGATCGTGGAGATGGCGCTGGAAATCACGGTAACTGGCAAAGCCGAGTCCGCGCACAATGCGAACGACGGTCGCGGGGTCGGTTTTAAGGCGCTTGGCCATGGCGCGCACGCTGAGGAGGACGTAGTCGCGGGGATGCTCGAGAATAGGACGAATGATTTCCTGGCGCTTGGCGCTGAGGAGTTCGATGCGCTCCGCGAGTGAAGGAGCCGAAACCTGAGGGGGAACCTGTGGTCGTTTCATGGCGCCAGAGAATTGCCTAAAAACTGAGGCGTGTCAACTATGACGAATAGTTAATTCTGATACCCACCAGAAGACAAAACGCCAAAAAGAACAAGGTTCTTCGAGGCAACCTCGCCAGAGCCTGAGTGCCGAACAATTCAATCAATGCGCGTTCAAGAAACAACGACGGATGACCCGCCAAATTGTTTCACCCTTTTTTTGAGGCCGCGGCTTTTTCTTCGAGTCCGGGAGCGATGACGGGCTGAAGGAAGGGCATCATGGCGCGAAGTTTGGGGCCGAGTTGCTCGACGGGGTGGCTTTGCTCGCGCTTGCGGGTGGCGAGGAAGTTCGGGCAGCCGGCTTCGTTTTCCTCGACCCACTTTTTCGCAAAACTGCCGTCGCGAATTTCGGAGAGGATCTGGCGCATCACTTCGCGGGTTTTCTGGGTGATGATGCGCGGGCCTGCCGTGTAATCGCCGTGCTCGGCGGTGTCGCTGACGGAATAGCGCATGTAGCTGAGGCCCCCACGGTAGATGAGGTCGACGATGAGCTTGAGTTCGTGCATGCACTCGAAATAGGCGACTTCAGGTTGATAGCCCGCGGCTACGAGCGTATCAAAGCCCGCTTTGATCAGTTCACTGACGCCGCCGCAGAGGACGGCTTGCTCGCCGAAGAGATCGGTCTCGGTTTCCTCGGTGAAGGTGGTTTCCAGGACGCCGGCGCGAGTGCAGCCCAGGCCTTTGCCGTAAGAGAGGGCGAGAGCTTTCGCGGCGCCGCTGGCGTCTTGTTCGACCGCGATAAGCGCTGGCGTGCCGCCGCCTTCCGTGAAGACTTCGCGGACGCGATGGCCAGGGGCCTTGGGCGCGATCATGGAGACGTCGACGCTCGCAGGAGGCTTGATCGTGCCGAAACGGATGTTGAAGCCGTGGGCGAACATGAGCGTTTTGCCCTTCTGGAGATGGGGCTCGATTTGTTCGCGATAGAGCTTGGGCTGCTTGGTATCGGGCGCGAGAATCATGATGACGTCGGCCCATTCGGCGGCTTGCGCCGGGGTGTTGACGGTGAGGCCTTCTTTTTCGGCTTTGGCGCGGGAAGCGCTGCCTTCGGGGAGACCGACGCGGACGCTGACGCCACTGTCGCGGAGATTTAGAGAGTGCGCGTGGCCTTGCGAGCCGTAGCCAATGATGGCAACTTTCTTGGATTGGATGAGAGCGAGATCCGCGGAGTCGTCGTAGTAGAGATTTGCCATTTTTTCCTCTTGGGCCGGGTTGCGGCCTGGATTTAGAACCTTTCCAACTCGTCCTCTGAGACCCTGGCCAGGAGAAGAGCAAAGAGCAGGGCCCGAAACCGGGCGGTCGTATCTTTAATCCCTCCCCGCGTTTTTCTAAACATTGCTGATAAAGGACTTAGCGCAGCTGGAAGTCCCTGCCGTAGGCCCACGCAAGCCTACCTCGTCACGACGGCCGGCGCTTGAGCCTCTCGAGGGGCCGGCGGACGAAGCAGGTCGCCTCCGCGGGTCATGCTGATGCGGCCGCTGCGGGCCATTTCGAGCACGCCGAAGGGACGCAGGACTTCGAGCAAGCCGTCGATTTTGTCGACGGTGCCGGAGACCTCGATAATCAGCGATTCGGGAGCGACGTCCACGACGCGGGCGCGGAAAACTTTGATGAGCTCCATCAGATGAGGACGCGATTGCTGGTCGGCGAGCACCTTGATGAGCGCCAGGTCGCGCTCGAGCAGCGAGCGTTCGGAAATGTTTTCGGCGAGAAGAACGTCGACGAGTTTTTCGAGGCTGGCTTCGAGTCGATGGCCGCCTTTCTCATCGGTGTGGGCGACGATGGTCATGCGGGCAATTTGCGGATTATCTGTTGGCCCGACCGTCAGGGAATCGATGTTGATGGCGAGGCGGCGTGCGAGCGAGGAGACGCGGTTGAGCACGCCCGGTTTATTCTCGACATAAGCGACTAGTGTTTGCATGTGCTGTCCTCTTTGGTCATGGCTGTGTCGGCGGCGTTCATGGCTCGGTCGCTGTTTCGACGAGCGGATTGTTGGGACGGCGAATCATTTCGTGCAGCGATGCTCCCGCTGGAACCATCGGGTAGACGGAATCTTCCTGCTCGACGCGGAAGTCGATGAGAACGGTTTCCTTGGATTCGCGCGCAGAGCGGATAGTGGGGAGCACATCGGCGCGCGCGGTGATGCGTTCGCCGCGGATCCCGAAGGCGTTTGCCAGCGCCGCAAAATCGGGCGCGACGAGGGGCGTCGCGACGTAACGCTTGTCGTAAAAAAATTCCTGCCATTGGCGAACCATGCCGAGAAAGCCGTTGTTGATGATGGCGATCTTGATGTTGATTTTTTCCTGGACGATGGTGGCTAGCTCGCACATGGTCATCTGGAAGCCGCCGTCACCAACGACGACCCAAACTTCGGAGTCTGGCTTGGCGAATTTGGCACCGATGGCGGCGGGCAACGCGAAACCCATCGTGCCGAGGCCGCCGGAAGTGATCAGCGTGCGCGGCTGGTTGTGATGGTAATACTGCGCTTCCCACATTTGATGCTGGCCGACATCGGTGACGACGATGGCTTCGCCGCGTGTTTCTTTCCAGAGGTCGTTGATCACATGAGCGGCATAGAGGTGGCCGTTGTCCGGGAGGCTTTGGATGTCGCGCACAGCGGAATCACCCCTTAATTCCCTGATATGCGCGAGCCAAGGGGCTCGGTCGGGATTTACGATGTGCGGGATCAGCTTTTCGAGGGTCTCGCGAGCATCGCCGATGAGGGCAGCGTCTACCTTTACGTTTTTGTTGAT
>Ga0210387_10004816_pt1 | contig 10339 bp, 7 predicted proteins | sample IncBWC7OmetaG_FD_160108 | JGI IMG/M metagenome (GOLD analysis project Ga0210387, IMG submission 160108) | Forest soil microbial communities from Barre Woods Harvard Forest LTER site, Petersham, Massachusetts, United States - Inc-BW-C-7-O ...
TCGATAAAAGAGGCATCCGACCATTTCATTACCACCACGACTACGAGATTTTGCTGACCGAATAGCACAAATTGTGAAATGTCGAATTCCGACGGAAGGCGGGAGTCTTTGCTCAAACCGATCGCCTGGCCGTTTATATAGACATACAGGACGCTTTTCTGCGCCGCCCAAGTGAAGAACAACGCGGCGGCCCTTCCAGTCCGCCGGCACGGAAAATTCCTTCGCATAGATGCCGGTCAGGTTGTCTTCCGGAACGAAAGGCGGCTCGTCGGCAAAGGGCATCTGCACGTTCGTGTATTGCGGAGCGCCATAGCCTTGGAGCGTCCAGTTACCAGGGACTTCCACGCTATCCCAATTCGCGCGATCGCTATCCACCGCGATGTCTGTCAGGACAACGTTTTCAGGCCTGTCAGCCGCTTTGAATTGCCATTGGCCGTTGAGCGATTGGAACCAAGGGGTTTTTTCCCGATCAACGCTCCGCGCGCTCTGCGCCGTGGGAAACGGATAAGCGGTTGCCCGCATCGGGACGCGATTGATCGAGGTACACTCGGGCGCGGTCCAACTTTTTAAGGAGCCGATGTGAATAAGATCGGGTGTTGATTGCATACGGAAAAATCAGCATCTTGGTGCAGCCACAGGGCTTAATCAGAGCCAGAGCCGCTCTCTTAAGGGACTTTTCATGGCTCTTTTTCGCGGCCGATTAAAACTCCAGCCGGCGGTAGGTCCGCGCCACCTAACAAAGTTTCGAGACCCTCTTCCAAAGTAAGCTGAATCGGATACGGATTGTAGTTAAAAAAGCAGCGTAGAAGGCCGAATCCCCGGCTCCGCACTCCCTCTGGGAGGTGCAGGATAGGGAGTTCCTGCTCAGTCACTGCCATCTTTACTAGATCTCCAAGCCACCGGTCGTCCGGCAGTCCTGCCAGATAGAAAAAGCGACCGTGGCGAAACAGCGCGCCTCGACCGTCCTCAAACCGCGCGACCGGTTCCAAGTCGCTCGCAACCTGTTCTACCCAAGATTCAGCCGAATAGAGTTCACCATTCCAGCGTACGGGCTGAGGTGCGAAACTCGGCAAGGAGTCCACCCGCTGAACCCGCAAAGGCAGAAATTCTTGCAATGGACCTGGGGGCAAATTGTCGGGAATACAAAAATGTTCGGTTTTGGAGCCCAGTCGCGGACCGAATAAGACCATCCCCGATGAACGCCGCAGCGCCTCGAGAAATTCAGGCCGCACAATCGGGAGGGGAGGCACCAGGATCAGCCGATAACCGGTCAGGTCGCCTCCCTGCGGTACAATATCCACGTTCAATCCAAGTTGGCGCACCGCACGGTAAAAGCGGAACACCTCGGCGGTGTAGACGAACTCCTTGGACTGCGGCTGGATATCGATCACCCACGCCGCTTCGTAGTCGAAAACGATGGCAACATCACCCTGCCTTGTGGTTTCGCCCGCAAACAGAGAGAGTTCTCGGCTCAGCTCGGCCACTTCTGCACAAGCGGTATCCGGTTCACCATTGGGCAGATGAAGACCGGCGTGATATTGTTCCTGCCCGAAAGGCGCTTGTCGCCAACGAAAAAAGCTCACGACTTCCGCGCCGTGAGCAAATGCCTCCAAGGCCCAGAGACGCACCATGCCTGGGAGAGGAATCGGGTTGTACGGAGCCCAGTTCACTGGACCCGGTTGTTGTTCCATAACCCACCACCTGCCGCGACCGCACGCACGATAGAGATCGTGGTGAAAAGGGCCGAGGTCTGGATCTCCAGAACGAAGGAAGTGCTTTCGATGCGCTTGCGAAAATAGCGGAAAGGAGGCAAGAAAGCCTAACGGGTAAGCGTCCCAGCTCGCAAAGTCCAGGTCGGCGGCTACCTCGAAGTGCTCAAAATCCGTGAAACCGCCCATGAAATTATGAGTGATTGGCCGCCCAGGAGAGAGTTGACGCAGCACTTCCACCTGAAGGCGCTGGAATTGCCGAATCGTATCTGAGGTGAATCGGTGAAAATCAAGCCGGTGCGCCGGATTCGGGTCTGTGGGCGTGCGATTCGGCAATTCAATCTCGTCAAAGTCTCGGTACTCCATGCTCCAGAACACGTTGCCCCAAGCGAGATTCAAGGCCTTCACATCCTTATAACGTTCTCGCAGCCAGTGTCGAAAGCGCGTCCGAGCCGCGAGAGAATACGAGATGGCCGTGCCATGGCACCCATACTCGTTATCGATCTGCCAGCCGTAAACGGCCGGATGAGTGCCCACCGCTTCAGCCAATTGTGTGACGATCTCCCGGCATTTGCCTCGGTATCCTTCATGTGAAAAGCAATAGTGACGACGCGAACCGAACGCGCGTGGCAGTCCGTCCTCGTCGAGCGCGATCATATCTGGCATCGAATCTACCAGCCATTTGGGCGGACTTGCAGTCGGCGTTCCGACTACCACGGCAATTTCCTCCCCTTTGGCAAGATCGAGAAACCGCAGGAACCACGAAAAATTAAAGTTTCCTGGATCCGATTCGAACCGGCTCCAAGAAAATTCGGCTACCCGTACGTAGCGAATCCCTAGGCTCCGCATTCTCTGCAGGTCCGTCAGCCAGCGGCCCTCGTCCCAATGTTCCGGGTAATAGCAGACGCCAAGTGAAGGTGACGAAGGTTTTAGGTCGGGCATAATATGGGGAGTAAACAAGTTAAGCGGTAATCATGGTGGTGCAGGCCGGGGTGCCTGAGGATTTAAGCTTGGCGGTTTAAAGACAAGTTTTAAGGGGAGTCGCTGCGAACCATTGAGTTCCTCGACGATTTTTTGAGAATGTGCGGCAACTTCCGTTATCGTCTGATCACCGTATAGATGTTGGCTGCCGGTAATAAATCAGATTTCGTAAGTTTCGAGATGTTTCATGTTTTGGAGTTTTGTCCAAAGGCAGCTAACGCGTCTGCGCTTCTTTGATCTGGATGAGTTTCTTCATCACGCTAGAAAAATCGAGGGTGGCGTCACTGGGATCAAGGAGGATAGCCTGTATAGCATTAGGATAATCCACTACTCAAGTCGCCAGTTTGCGGCCATCTGGAACGTCTACAAAGAGGGCACGAACTGAATTGGTGCCGTAGTCAATGCCAGGGGTGAAAGCCATATTGATAAATCGTCGGGACCAGCAACCCGGGAACTACAGCCCTTCGGAAGTGCCACGTGACTTCTCGAAGGGCTGCGTTTCCCCCCGCAGGAACAGGCTATGGTTTGGAAGTTAACCGGATGAAGTGGACGCCGTACGGAGGGATTTCCGCGTGACCTTGGAGTTTCTCTCCTCCCAAAATGTCAAAGGCTGATTCTTTAAAGGTCACCGGCTGCGACTTATTCGTGAAGTTCAAAAGGAAGCAGAATCTTTCGGCCCCACTAGATCGTACCACCGTCTGAATCTCCGCAGGAATATCTGCCCAAGGGGCGAACGGATCTTCAATCTCAAGCGAGTCTAACAGCGCCGTCAGATTCTGAGGCGTAAAGAAACTGCCAAAATGAACCACGCGGCCCTTACCTTTTTGATGCAAAGTGACAGCCGGTTGTTGCGCATAATAATCCGACGCATAGGATGCTAGCACGCTGACGTTGTCTCCAGTGGCCGCAAGCACCTCATTGAAAACCGGCGCTTCAACCAAAGTATCTGAATGGCCGAAGCGAATGGTGGAGGTTTCGCCCGGCGCCACGACCGTAAAATCGGCTATTCGTATGCCCACCAAGTTTTCGTAAAAGGCTTTACCGGCTGCGTCGTAACACCAGTGGTTGCGGTCTCGGTAACTGCTCCAGCAACCGAAAACCAGCGTGCCGCCCTCTTCCACGTAGGCCTGCAATGCCGGCACGTCGGCGGCTGTCAACAGGTGCGCGTGCGGGAAAAAGACGATTTGATAACTGGCCAAGCCGCCGTCTTCCTGGACGCTGGCCAAGGGCCGCATGTCCACGGACAAATGTCGTTCGGACAAGGCTTGGTACACGCTCAGCTCGTTGGCTTCTCGGTGCTTGCCAGTCACTCGCTCGATCCGGGCGTGCGATTCGTTGTCGAAATCATACAAGATTGCGGCGCTCGAAACGCATCGAGTGCCGATCAGCGTCTCCGAAACCCTTTTAATTTCATCCCCGAGCCGTTTAGCTTCCTCTAACCGCCACGTGTTACGCTCGTCGTGGTAAAGGAGGCCGTTCCAATGTGCTTCCGAACCGTAGGGCAGCGAGCGCCATCGGAAAAAAAGCAGGCCATCCGCTCCATTGGCGATGGAATTCCAACACCAAAGGCGCATCTGTCCGGGTTTGGGCGTAGGGTGAAGGTAGTCGGGATTCCCATTCAGGACGCCGCCGATTTGACCGCTGGGGCCTGACTGCTGTTCCAACACCATGAATTTGGGCGAGACCCCGCGCATTCGAGAGAGGAACTTGGACTCAGAACGGTCCCGAAAACGAGGCGGCAGCGCGAGGTCGCACACCTTGAATTCCGGATAAGAGTCGTACGACACAAAGTCAACAGCCTCCTGGACGAACTTTTGCAAATCGACACTCGTCATCGTCTGGAAGGCGTTGTGGGTCACAAATTGATGTGGAGCGATCTGCTTGATGATCTGGCGCTGCATCGTTCCGAACCGAATTGTCATGTCGGAAGTGAACCGGTAAAAGTCCAGGAGAAGGCTCGGATTATGATAGGTTACGGTTGGCCGCGGCAGCCAGATTTGCTCCCAGTCCGTGTAAGTCTGTGACCAAAACGCGGTGCCCCAAGCCTGGTTCAAAGCGTCGAGCGTGCCGTAACGTTCCTGGCACCAGACGCGGAAGGCCTGGTGGTCACTTAACGCGAAACTAACATCCAAATGGCAGTTAAGCTCGTTGTCAATCTGCCAGCCGATCACGGCCGGATGAGCTTTGTAATGTTCGGCGAGTACCTCGGTGATGGCTCGCGACTTTTGTTGATAAACAGGGGAGGTATAATTGTAGTGGCGCCGGGAACCGTGTGTCAGGCGTGTTCCGGAAAAATTGACGCGCGACACTTCTGGGTAACGCTCGGTCAGCCACGCCGGCGGCGTGTAGGTGGGCGTGCCCATGATCGCCTTAAGTCCATGGCTCTGGCAAAGCTCAAGTGCACGATCGAAGAGGGCAAAGTCGTAGCGACCTTCCTCAGGTTCCCAGATGCTCCAAGCCCCTTCTCCCATCCGGACGACGTTCATCCCGGTCTGGACAATTCGCCCAAGGTCGGAATCCCATTGGGTTTCTGGCCATTGCTCTGGATAGTAAACGACGCCGTAGAGAAAAGAATCGTAGGAATAGCTCTTGTTCATGGTTAAAGTCTCTAGCGCCATGCGGGTATGGCCGTTTTAGCGCGGGAAGTGTAAGTTTAGCGGTCTTCGAAGGCGTGTTTGTCGAACCCTGAACACCACTTGCAGTAAAATTGGATGGCGCCTAGCCTTTGGTGGCGCCCGCCGTTAAGCCACCGCGCCAGTACTTGCCCAAAACAATGAAGGCGGTCAGGAGCGGCAGGACACTGACAAGCGAACCCAAAGCGATGAGGTTAAAAACCGGTCTGCCGCCGGCCGACGAGCTCACGCTGTTCCAGACGTTGAGCCCTAGGGTTAGTGGGTACAGGCTCTCTTGGTTCAAGACAATCAAGGGCAGGAAAAAGTTATTCCATGCCCCGACAAAACAGAGCAGGGCAACGGTCACCAAGCCGGTCTGCATCAGCGGCATGCCGATGCGCCAGAATATCTGCCATTCGCTCGCACCTTCCAGGCGTGAGGCTTCGATCAGTTCAACGGGGAACCCCGAATCCCAAAATGTCTTCATCAGATAAAGACCGAAGGGATTAACTAGGCTCGGCAGAATCACGCCCCACATTGTGTTGACCAGGCCGACCTTGTTCAGCATCAGAAACAACGGCAACACCAACGCTGTCGAGGGCACCATGATCGTTCCCAGGATGAAGTTAAACAGAAGCTGCTTAAAGGGAAAATCGTACTTGGAAAAGGCGTAGCCGCCCATGGCGCAAATCAGCGTGCTGCCCAGCGTGATGGAAACGGCGTAAACCAGCGAATTACCGAACCAGCGCAGGAAAATGCCGTCCTGATAGGTAAACAGCCCAGTGAGGTTCTCAAAAAAATGTAGTGGGGTGGCGAACCACAAACCGAAGGTCGAGAAAATCTGGCCGTTGTCCTTGGTCATCGATGCGATGATCCACATGGCGGGCAACAGGCAATAGAGCAGGAACGCCCCAAGCACGACATTGCGCAACGTGCTCGAGACTGGGGAAGCGCCCGCATCCTCTCGAGAGGCCGGTGGCGCTGGCGCAATGGCAGCGGACTCAGTCGCTCCAGGTTGAAGGGAAGTTTGTTTGATGGCCATAAGCTTGCGATCCGTTTATCGGGAACTGATACGGCGGAGAAAAGGGCCGCTGATCACAAATATGAGGAGCGCTAGCAGGATAGCCATCGCTCCAGCGTAGGAGTAGTTGGCGTCGCGCGCGGCGGTCAGGTACAAGTACAGGTTGGGGGTAATGTTGTCGGCCACGTAACCAAGCGGTCGTAAAACGAAGGCCTCGGTGAAGAGTTGTGACGTCCCAATGACTGAGAAAATGAACAAAAGCTTCAGCGTGGGCATCAGCAATGGAATCTTGATGGAACGCACAATGTCCCACTTTGTCGCACCATCGACGCGGGCGGCTTCATAGAGCTCGTTGGGGATGTTCTGCAGGGCCGCAAACAGCGTGATCATGTTGTAGCCCGTCCACGTCCAGGTCACGATGTTGGCTATTGAAAAAAGCACCGTCGCCGGCGACAGGAAGTCGATGGCGCCCGCATGGAGCGCGGCCAAGACTTGGTTAAAAGGCGACAAGTTCGGCGAGTACAAGTAACCCCAAATAAGCGCTCCGATAGCCGACGGGATTCCATAAGGCATGAAGAAGGAGGTGCGGCACACCTTCATGAAGACGCCGCGCGACTCGGCCAGTAGCAGCGCCAGCAGGATCGCTAATCCCAGCATAACGGGTACCTGCACGACCCCAAAAATAAACATGTTTTTGAGGCCGTTCAGGAAGTCGCCATCCTGAACAGCCCGGAAGTAGTTTGCCAGGCCCCCAAACACTTCCTTGGCCGGCCCGATACCCACCCGTTTGCGGATAAAGAGGCTCAGGTAAATGGCGTAGACGACAGGTGCCAGATAGAAGGCAACGAAGACCGTCAAAAAAGGTGCGAGGAAAAGCAAGGCGGTTTTGCGGTGCTGTTGCATGGCCTGGGGATCCTTTTTAAAGCTGCTTTTCGCTTTGACTTACTTGGCAATCACCTCGTAGCCGTCGCCCTTGGCGTTCTTGAGGGACTCGTTCTGCCAAGCATCGAGAGCCTGTTTGGGCGTAAACTTACCGCCAAGTAACGCCTCGATCTGTTTGTTGTAATTGTCGTTCACAAAGGCGAACCAGGGGGCCCAAGCAAAATCGGCGTTAACTGCCTTCGAGGCCTGGGAGTAAATTTCGCCCACGTTTTGACCGCCACAAAACTTGCTTGGATTTTTGTCGGGCTGGTTAAGATCGGGCGAAGCAAGTCCGGCAAGGGCTGCGGGAAAGATACCGTAGTTATTCCAATTGCTCATGACGGGCCCTTTGGCGGTGTTCAGCCAAACGGAAAACAGAACCGCAGCCTTCAAGTGCTTTGATTGCTTTGGCACGACGTTGCAACTACCGCCCCAGTTGCCGCTCTTGAATGGCTGATCCTTCGCCCACTGCGGCAGCGGCGCGACTCGCCATTCGCCGGAGGTCTTGTCATTCAGTGATGCGGCCAAGACTCCCGGACCCCACGCCGCCTCAATCGATGTAGCGATTTGACCAGAGCCGATCGCATTGTAGAATTCGGAGCTAAAGCCCGGGATGGTCGACACAAGCTTTTTCTTTATCAAACCATCCCAATAGGTTAGGACCTTCTCGCACGCGGGCTGGCTAAGGGATTGAACCCACGAGTCCCCTTGGGTTTTGAACAATTCGGCCCCATTTGCCCACGCCATGCTGATGAACCATGGAGCGTGGGTCGGAAAGAAGTTGCCCATCTTCACCTTGCCACTACTGGCCTGAGCCAGCTTCTCGGCTTGCTGGGCGAACTCGTCCCAAGTCGTTGGCACGGTGAGTCCGTACTGATCGAAAATCTTTTTGTTGTAGAGTAAGGCCATCGGCCCGGTGTCTTGCGGAATGCCGTAGACGGCTTTGCCATCGGGAGACACTTGTCCCCACGTCCAGGGCACAAAGTACCCTTTCAGGTCATTCGCTCCGTTCTTAGAGAGGTCAGCCAACCCGTCGGTCACGATAAAAGAGGGCAGAAACATGTATTCAATCTGCGCGACGTCCGGTCCGCCGGAGCCCGCTTTGAGCGCAGTCTGCAGCTTCTGGTATTCTTGGGGTCCCCCACCAACATTGTTGACGTGGACTTTGATGTCGGGATACGCCTGTTCGAAGAGTTTTGCGGCTTTATCTAAACCGCCTACCCAAGACCAGACCTCCAGAGTGATCGGGCCACTTTCGGCCGGGAACTTGCTAAAGTCGGGCTCCTTGAAGGCTTCCTGTGCGTTCGCGGACACGAGCGGCAAAGCAGTCAACGCCCCACCCAGCAAGGCAACGCCGATTTGGCGGGAACTGTAGAAGTGCGTGAACCAACGGGGAACAATGAAGTGTCTCATAAGGGGAAAACCCACATGTTGTGGGCGCTCACAAGCCAATACGAAAACAAATACATTGCAAGCATTTTCTTACGAAGATTTAAAATTTGTGGGGGTTCACATTTTTTTTAATGAATGCACATCCAAGCCGTTGTTAATTAAAAACAGGTATTTTCAATGGCTAAGCACTTACGAACTACTTCTAAAAACGCCACGCTCAACGACGTAGGCGCCCTTTGCGGCGTTTCGTATCAGACCGTTTCGCGAGTGGTTAATGAAAGCCCGTTTGTCGCCGCGAAAACCCGGGCTCAAGTCTTAAAAGCCATCGCCGAGTTGGGTTACCGGCCAAATTTGGCGGCGCGGCGCTTGGCGACCCAGCGCTCCAGCGTGATCGGCATGGTAGGCACCAGCATCACCTATTATGGTCCCGCACAGGTAATGGCTAGTATTGAAGAAACGGCCAAACGACGGGGCTATAACTTCATGTTTGCCGGGATCGAAAGGCCGAGCAAAGCCCGGTTGGTGGCGGCTATCGATGATTTATGCGAGCATCAAGTTGATGGATTAGTACTCGGGGTTCGCGTGGAAGGGTCGATCGATGCTATTCACAAACTTTGCCACGGGGTACCCTTTGTAGCACTCGACACGAACGCTTCTTCCAATGTGCCCAACGTCATCGTGGATCAGCAACACGGGACACGCCTTGCCGTTGAGCATTTGCTCGACTTGGGCCACCAGCAGATTGCTTTCGTCACCGGGCCACCGCTTTGGTCGGCATCCAAAGAACGCCGAAAGGGTTGGGCAAAGGCCCTTAAGCACGTCGGCTTGGAGCTAGGCCCTTGCATCGAAGGCGATTGGAGCGCGGAGAGTGGGTTTGCAGCAGCGGTGAGGTTGCTGGAACGCGAGCCGAGAGATTTCACCGCGATCGTGGCGGCTAATGATCACATGGCGTTGGGAGTCCTTAGGGCCCTGCATGCCGAGGGTATTCGGGTTCCAGAGCGGATTTCCGTGGTCGGTTACGATGACCTTCCAGAGTCAAGATTTTTCGAGCCGCCCTTGACCACTGTTCACCATGATTTTGCCGGACAAGGCGAACGCTGTGTGGAAATACTTCTGAGTATGATCAAGCGCCAACCGTTTGACCCGGCGCTTCAACTTTTGCGTCCGAATCTCGTCATTCGCGAGAGTACGGCGGCGGCGAGACGATGATGGCGGCACCATTGAAGCCTTCGATTGCCTCTTGCAACGCAGCCGAAAGCTTGCGTCTACGACCGCGGTCGATCCGCGGCTTACGCGCAAGCGCGGCCAGTCCGGAAGTCCGATAGCGCTCCAGCCAATACGGCAGCGTTCGATAAGAGATGTTAGCTTCACCCAACAATCGCAGCAAGTGACCGGCCGTCCTCGAGGTGAGCGCGCAAAAGCTGGAAGCGCTGAAGCGCGCTTTGGCGTGAGGACTCCGAAAACGAGGCCAACTCAGGCATCCCGAACTCTTGGCACGACCACGCAAAATATCGACCAAATAATAGGAGACTGGCGAGCGTTGCCCTTCGAGGGAGTCTCTTCTTTTAGTAGAATTTTTAATTGCACTTAAAGAGGAGATTATTGCGCTTTAATAGGAGACTGCGTGCGTCCGTACGTGGTCTCATTTAAATGCGAAGCCACAAAATTGGCGATCGGCGGGGGATTACTTCTTCCAGGTGAAA
>Ga0210387_10004817_pt1 | contig 10338 bp, 11 predicted proteins | sample IncBWC7OmetaG_FD_160108 | JGI IMG/M metagenome (GOLD analysis project Ga0210387, IMG submission 160108) | Forest soil microbial communities from Barre Woods Harvard Forest LTER site, Petersham, Massachusetts, United States - Inc-BW-C-7-O ...
TCACGATCAATGACCCAAACGCGATGGATCCCAGCGAGAGCGTGGATGCGCGACCAAACGCGGAGAGGGTGGGATGTTTCGGCTATTGGCAGGAGAGACAAGGCGGTGGGGAAATGTATGTCTGAAGGGGCGACAGGGAAACCCACCATTTCTCCTTGTTCGCGGGGACCGAAGTAGTACCAGGATCCGTAGGGCCCGCCGGCGAGTGTGGCCAATGCAACATTTCCAACTACCTGCGACGTCCAGAGGAAGGAGAATGTTTCGAAGAAGATGAGGCCGGCGACTTTTCCAGAAGAGCACGATGATGAGCTGCAAGCTATTACGAGATGGGTGAGATTGAATCAGTGGTGAACAGGATATAGACTGACAGGGATTTCCCGGCGTCCATTTCGAGTAACTGGATAATTTCAGGGATCAAAATCGTGGCGTGTTTTGATAGAAGCGAGTTGACTTACGTAGCGATGGCGGCAAAAGTAAACCAGCTACCAGAATGATTAATCAGAAGACACAGACTCATAGGAGGCAAGGGCACTTACACGGCCAACGCGGCTTGCACGAGTAAAGCTACGAATGCCACGATGAAGACGCTCTTATGATGCTTCGAGACATCCATGATGACCTGGAGAAGCAACGATGCAAGGGGAATTCGGCTCTTGAATCCGAAGTAAGTGAAGACTGAGAGTAGGGCGATGATGGTGAAGATGATGGCTCCAGCTGAAAAGATATCGCGTAAGTCCAGCGAGGAGAAGAAAGGAAAGGGAGCGACGAACAGTAATATTTCGTGATCCAATAGTAAACACAAATTCCACTAGGGAGAGAATGGATGAGCAACTTGCACGCTCCGAGGGCAGGGTGAAAATACAAACATATTGAGTAATATGGACAGTATGAGCGTGATATGCATGATAAGTTTCGTGAAAACGCGGGCGAGCATAAGATAGCCAATGGATAGCAGTAAGGCCGCGGCAGTAACGAGGAGCAAGAGGTAAACGGTACTCCTGAAGAAATAGTCAGCAGACGCGACTCAACATAAACTTGAACGGCCTTGAGTTTTCAAGTGGAACGTACTGATTCAAAGACACGGAAGTACCAGTATTCGAGTCGCCCTTCCCAAGCCCGCCTCCAAGCCCACCTTCAGACACCCACGACGAAATTGCAACTCCCGACAGTGCAGCAAATCCCAGAAACTACCATACCAGCAACAACATCGACTCAGAGCGTCCAATATCACCCACAGTGAAGACATACCTGGAGTACAAAAAGTATAAGAAATACAGGATCGTTGATCCTCTTCTTCGGTTTGAACCGATCACCCTCATAAGGGGACTTGGAGTCGTAGTATGATGGGCCCTCATGCGGAGCGCCATATGCTGGAGTAAAGCCTGGAGATGGGGCAGAGCCTGCTTCGTAGACTGGCATGTATGCTGCTGGTTGTGGCTGGGTTGAAGATTCGTACTTATTATTAGACATGATGTAATTTGTTCGGCTCCTGTGATTTATGCTGAGGCAGATCCGTACAAGTGCTAGTAGACGTGGTCGACGTTCTGGTCGAGGACCTTAAGGACAAGCCACGAGGTTTGGACGTGAACAACGAAAGGCCAATCAATTATGATTTCCGTTTTGGTTCATGTTGGGATCAGATCAAATCGCGACGTAATAACTTTGCTTTCCGCTTCTTTAATATTTTGTTTTATTGAAGTGAAGCTGTGGAGTCTATGAGATATTAGATCCGTGGGGCTCAAACTTGAGTCAAAGCCTGCGGGAAATTTGAGAAGATGCCTTGCTCCGAATCTTGTTTGGCTGAATCACAGAAATCAAATAATCGCAAACATTTCAAGAGTAAAAAATACACATAATACTTTGACTTTGACTTGTAGTGTACCGTGAGGAGATACCAATATCTATGGACACGAGGAACAAAACGGAGTGGTATCACTCGGACGACCTTCCATCTTGATGCCAGTCTGAGCAAGAAGAAACCATTGTAACGATCGTACGTTGTTATCGGGAAAGAACGGGTCCAAAATCGTGGTTCATGGAGGCGAGGAGATCACGCTGTGTGCGGCATAATGTTTTTGAACCGCACAACAAGAACCGTGACATTATCTGTGGTGTGGTGCGAGAGCGCATGCTTCAAGAGTTTTTGGCTAGCATGCTGTGCATCGTCTATTTCACGGACAAGTTCGATGGCAGATTGATCGCTTGTGACATCCCAAAGCTGTCGACACCAATCGAATCAGAAGTCAAGAGAGCTCAAAACGTGTCACTTACCCCATCACAAGCCAAAATCAGGAATTCATCCTCATCGCATAACTCCGTCTCAGTTGTATACGGCGCCCCAACCACAAATTCTTTCATCGATGAATCGCCCAAACTCCTCGTAACAGCCAACACTCCATTCACCCTGCCACTCATCACAAAACCACCCGCATCCGTTATCCGCTTTGCCTCTTGTTTATCGGAACCCTTGTGATCATATGTCAGTCGCACGGCTTTCCCAGCACGACACAGGACCCCTCTCGCATCCCCAGCGTTCGCACTATACAGCACACGTCTAGCTGTAGCAGGCGGCATAGAAATCTTCACGCCCTCCCCGGAGAGTTGGCGGGACGGCGTACCAAGAGGCGACGAGGAGCGAGGTGTCGAAGGGGATATTGCGCCCGAAATGGATCCGCTCCCAAGACTCTTGAGTGCCTTTTTGATTCGGCTACCGCTGTTCGATTTTTTATCCTTCTTCTGCTTCTTGCCTTCCACACCGACGCTCTCTGCACTGCTCGAGTGTGCGCTTCCCTCCTCGTTGTCGATGCTGCGACCGGAGAGTGGCGAATCGACGACAGGTGAGGGGGGGTGGAGGAAGGATTGATGGCCTTCGGCATCTTCGATGCGGAGGAAGGCGGTCACAGCTGTGCATCCAGAGTGGATCTTCCCATCTGATTCTTCGCACATCCGGGACAGGCTTTCGTCTACATCATGGAAGGTCTGATTCAGAACATCAGGGATGGCCAAAGTCGGCGAGAAGTGGAGGCATGACAATAGGAACTACAAAAGTCCGGTGAAGTTAGTTGACCACTCAGAAATGAATTGACGTCGGCGCACCTCGTGGAAGTGAGAGCCACACCACTCCGCCGCGTGTTTGCCAGCATGGCCATCAAAGACCGCAAAGAATCCCTGTCCACGTACGGCGTCAAAGTCAACGACAAATGAATGGGCATCTTCCATAGTTCTCCTAGTGCCCTTGTCCTCGGATACGCCAATCTGATAGGCGGGATTTTTAGTAGAATGCCGATTGAGGACCTGTGTAAAACGAGTAAACGGAGCGTGTATGGGTAAGAGCACTCGTACAAAGTATTGGTTGTTGCGTACCCCAAAAGTATCAAGTCCTTCAGCAGTGGTGATGGATTTAGAGCGTGCATTGGGTGAATCGCTAAAGCGGGGTGGCATGTCGGGGAACAGATTTGAAACTGCAGACTTGGGACTGCGAGAGACACGTCAGGCGGGAATGCAATGCAGTTAGCAACAATAAAATTTATAGAACGTACTGGGGAGAAGCGGTGGAGGAAGCCGCCGAAGCTGTGGGGAGATCATGACAGAAGTCGGGTAAGTACCGAATTCACGGAGGCCACTCGGGCAAAGGCATATCCGAGTCGCCAGCATAGCCACGCACTGGAATCGTCGGTGTGTGATAGTACCATATGAATGTTTGAGCGCAGGTAGAAGGTAATTCGCGAACGGTGGTCAGGAAGAAGAATAGACAGTGGAGAGGTTTAGGAGTCTTAAGGTTTTTGGGAGCAGCCTTATAAGTTCTGGTCTGGTTTGCACGTGCACCGCCTCTCCGAAGGCTCCAAAATAGGCAACTCCCTTTGTATACAACAACGCCATACCAACATGTTATAGGACAATTTTGAACAAAATAATACACCCAAAGCTCGTCGTGGAGAAAGCGGTGCCAAGGTTGCTATCAGTTCAACTTCAGGCACAATATGCTTCGCTGTGGACAAGGAGTGGGACATCGATGTAATGCAAAACGTCGATCATCGATCACACACTAATCCACTCTCCTTGATTAGCGAAGGCTCAAGCAACATAAAATTACGCAAGCCAGTTGAAAGCATTCAAACCCGCAATGTATTTGAAGGTGGACGGGGACGACTTTACTCTGTGTGCAGGGATCCAAGAGTCAAAGAGACCCGGGTCCGCAATGAGAACAGCATTCAAGTTCAACTGCGAGTCTTTGTCAATGGCGACTTGCAATTGGGAGCTGTTACTCTCAGCGGAAATTTGCGAGCGTTAGTCAGTTCCTGGAGTCAAAATCGAGATCCGGTGTCAAAGGCGGGTTCAATGTGGGCTACGAGGGGGCTCCTGTTACCTGGATTGTCGACAATGTCTCCAGCAATACGGACACGCTGAATGGCAAAAGTTTATGTCCTTAGACTATGTACGTACCACCGCAATCTACCAACCAGCAGTTATAGTCGTGATATCGATCTGAGCCATAAATTCACAGGTAGTTCATCGCATCTGTTCGACAGAAGTCTACCCATGTAGGTGCGCTGACGGCCCAGAATATGTTTGCGGTCGCTTTCGCTACTACTTTTGCTTGTATTTCTGATTAGACCCGATGGGGACGACTTAAGTGCAGGTTAGGACATTCGTTGGAGCGTTCAAACGTTCAAGTTGTGAAATCCGACACCGCCGTTGAACCTGGTCGTTGCGTGGATGTTGAATGCTTGAACGCGCCAATTTATGTCAAGTTATTGTTCAACTAGGGCCACTCCAACAGCAGCTGTGGAGGACGAGTTCAAGTTGGCGTTCTAAATAAGTCAACAATATGGCCGCACTTCCACGGCAATTGCCGAGCTGTTGAATCATCAAACAGCCTTCAGTTAATCAATTAATCATTACAAATATTCGCCAGATTCTTATCCACATTTTTCGAGTCTTTCGAAACCTGTGGATGTCTCAGCAATCAACCGCGACAAAGCCTTCGCTGCAGGGGGTCAGAATCAAAGCAAGAAAGGGTGCCGTCAAGGCCCACGCAAAGCACGAGCCAACAAGTAACTCCACCTATACAATTTGTGGAATAGCTAACGGACTATGACTTTCAGTCTTCAGAGACCAACTCTATAAACACCTCGAAACAGTTCCAGAAGGCGACTTTGATTCCTTTGCTACCAAATTAGTCCAAGCAGGTTCTACACTCGAATTCCTCAAGTATGCAGATGCACTCTTCGAGATTCTCCTCGTCGGCGGTCTCATCCAGCCCGGAGGCAGCTATATCGACGATGGTGCTCCCGTCTCCCCTTTTACCGTTTTCAACGCAAAGGACCCTGCCGAGGTGGATGACATAAAGAAGTACATCGAGGTACTCAACAAACTAGTTAGAAGGTCTCACCGCGTCTTTGCATCCGTTGCACTGTAATTAAAATTGACATGTCTTTCATTAGATATAAATATCTTCAGAAACCTCTAGAGGAATCCGCTCTCCCGGGACTGCTCCAATACATTCACCGCTGGTCGTCTGCGCAGAAAGACAAATTGGCAATTGCGACTGGGCTCTTGATATCGCAAGGACTTGCCAACGCATCTTGCCTGCAGAGTTTAACGAAGGACCATCTGGTCAAGAACGGTTAACTCCTTCCCCCATCTAAGGCAGAGTCAATTTCTAATGCCATGATTCAGATGTATCCGTTAGTGTGATAACCCTCATCTTCCGCGCCTACCTCATCGACCAGTCCATGGACCACCTCTCTGCTACCCTCAAGCGCGGCGGTGTCAAAGACCTCCTCGCCTTCTTCCCACCCAACAAACGCGAGGGCAAGGAATTAGAAGAGCACTTTAAGAAGGAAGGTCTTACTCAGGTCGCCGAGTGGTGGGCCAAGAAGCAATACGCCGTTGTCAAGGAGGGCATTGTCAAAGATCTCCGGGAGCTTTGCGAACGGGAGGAAACCCCCGAACAAGTCAGTTGCTTGATCTTACTCGTTCAACCAAAATCCTGATAATCCACAGATCATCGCGTCGATCAAAGCGCGCCAGGAAGAAACGCCCATTCCGGAATCCGAATTGGTCCAATGTATTTGGCAAGGCCTCATGGCTTCCGTCGACTGGAGCGCCCGTCCAGACCAGATCGAAGGCCTCGCCCTTCGCGAAGTAGGAGTAAGTGTCCTCTGTCTTATTCATTCGGGTTATCTGACCCCTCTAACTGGCCTTCCCGAACCCCTCAGAAGTACGCCCCCATCCTTGAACCATTCTGCAACGGCCCCAAGACCGAAGTCGCTCTCATCAACGTCGTACAAGTATATTGTTATGAAGATACGCGCATCATCAAGGCATTCCCTCAAATTCTTAAAGTATGCTTCCTATCCAAGCTGCACTCCCTCGCGGCCCTAATCATCTTCATCAGGTTCTGTATAATAAGGACTGTATTTCTGATCAAGCCATTATATACTGGCACCAGAAGGGCTCAAAACCCCAGGGCCGACAGCATTTCCTCAAAAGCACCGAAGCGTTAGTCAAAGTATGTACCACATCATCACCCTGGCCCCCATTTCCTCACTGAAGTTCTGTGCTCTCTAGTTCTTGCAAGAACAGGAGGATAGCGATGAAGAAGAGGAGTGAAATCGATTCAAATTACATTCCAAAGTCACGACGATGTATTTTTTTTTTTGGCACCGTGGAAGACGTCATACATGGGTACAGGGTTTTTATCATAAGGGGAGTCAGTCATACACCAAAAGAAGGAATCAAAACGAACCCATAAACAAAAACAAGCCAACAGAAAAACATAATTGTACACTCAGAACCCAGTAACGTATTTACCATGCCTCGGGCACGGGCTCGAAGTTCCCCGTCCAACCATTCGCTCCGGTAAGTTGCAAGAAAATGCCATCCGAGCCATTGACGGGGAGTCCCAGGTCCGTCAAATTCTGCCGAAGCACAAGCCGTATCAGCTTAAATACATCGAGCTTAGAAGATTGTTAAATTCCAGACAGACCTGTTCCCGCAGCCACAGCGGAATAGCTGAAGGGCTAAATATCCCCCGATCACCTGACCAGACGAAGCCGAGCTCTTCCATGGTGAAGGGCGGAGGCATGTCAGGATCATTGAATGTTGGAGATCTGAGCATCCCTTCCGCGAAAGATGGTGGAGGCATATTCGGAACTGGTGTGTTGATGTCGCTGTTCAAGCCCATTTTGCGTCGGAGATTGGCAAGCATGATCCGCAGAGTGAGAGCGTATCTGTTGGGTGATTATGAGTGACTAGGATCCAGATGGTAGCCCCGGAGACATACCGCTCTGCTGCGACCTCCGAGAGCAGTAGCGCAAGCTGCTCAACTTGGCCGGTGATGGCTCCTAGGTCCAGCTCAGTAGGGAAGAGGCTGGCCATTTTTAGTAGGAATAGGCCGGAGAATGCAGCCGTCACAAGACTGTCATGAACCGCATAACGGAGAGCAGCCCTGTCGAAACAATTGTAAGGAATTGATGATCCGTGAAAATCAACGACCCTACCTGTATTCCGATGACGTCAGGAAAATAGAGAGGCAATTAAATGCTGCATCTTTGGCTTCGAACGCGAGTTCTCGTTGCTCAAAAGGCATTTTATCCCAGGCGACCCCTCGCAAGGCAACACAAACGACCCAAAGTTTAGCATAGTGCAATTCTCCTGCAAGAATTTTACGGAGCAGAGAATTTTCGTCCATGGTTTGCCCTTCTCACATACAGCAATCAGTACCCCGCGTCAGTAGAATAAATGACAACTTACTATGCAACTCATCACAATCTGCCCACCATTTATCTAGCGCGACGTAGGCGCGACGGATGAAAGTCAGTGTGTTGTGGTTAACTTGTCCATTCAGCGGAGCTAATGTTTCGTAGATCTGGGCTAGAGTTTGATGTCGTCATTCGCGTAGAAAGACCTTGGGATATTCGACAACATACTCTTCTGGGCTATCAGTTCGACTTGAGAAATGAGCCTAACATCAGTTGGCGAGGCCATGGGATGCTTCAAAAGAATGCGGCATTGACGAATGGAACTTTCATCACGAAGGACGATGGGTCGTCCTGTTCCCAGACTCATCCTACGTAAAAATGAGAGAGGCAATGCACAGAAACGGGGAAACATACTGATGATCAAACCAATACAGGCAGAGCCAAATACGCGCAGATACGACTGATGAATTCAAAGTAAGAAAGGTGTTTTTACTCCTGAACATGGCAACTTACCCAAATCTCTTTCTTCCTCCTGTGTACGGTGTTTGCCGCTGTCATCCGCCAACTTTTCCAGAGCACGATGCAGTCCAAGGTCCAAAGCCATACGTAAAGCGTGCCCACTAGGAAGCCAGCCATTGGTACTCCAGGCTGCTAGCAGGAGCATGCCTAGATAAAATATGGCAGCCATGAGCAACCATACGAAATTAGGAACCTGTGTGTTCAAACCTTGTACCGCCTCCTTCCGAACGACCGGCCCGAATAAAGAGGAGCGGGCGATTCCTTGAGCTTCCTCCAAACACTTGTAAAAGGTCGGACTAAGGGTACCACTCCCGCTCCTGATTTTTCCGGCAATTGCCAGTATCGCGTCGAAAGTCCACGGGGTGCGTTCCATCAAGCTTTCATACGTGTCGTAGGATGGGTCAAATAACGGAATAAAGAGATGACATCCTGCAAAGAAGCTTTTCGGAGGTCAGCGACTTTGAGGGCGTACTTGAAAAATGTGGTGACAGAAATTACATATTATACAATTCCCTGGCCTCGGAGTCTGCGACGAGACCCTGTAAACAAGAATTGTCGGTGTAGTTACAGTCTGGAGACAATTGGATAAGACACACACTTTTTCGACGACATGTGGAAAGGCATTTCGTGGTATGGGTTCGACCCGTTTACGTTTTTTTACCCTGTGACGACCAAGTTCAGTCAGAGTCCGGGGTGAGCAGAGACCATACAAACCTTGGAGAAGCCGAAGGAACTGCTGCAGCTTCTGCTGCCGCATTTGCCAAGCCTTGCAGGGCTTCAATTGGGGCGTTCAGTGTATTTCTGGGAAGCGTGTCTTCGGATTCATCGTCCGACGATGGAGAAGTGCTTGGAATGCCGTATCTTCCATACTTGTGGGGCTGTAGATTCGTGATCGGTCAACATTGGTGTGTAGAATAAAACCGTTGATTATGCCTACAGGTGGAGCGAAACCAGGAAGGGGAGGAAACGATCCCGTGCGGGACACCATGTCACTCGGCCCTGAAACGACATCAAATCCATTTCGATGCGGAGATGGATAACCCGGGCTATCACGGTTTAGACCCGGTCCCATGTTGGGAGAGTATAAGGATGGCTGTTGGGACATACCCCCGTTCGACTGCGATTGAGGTTGCACTGCGGATAAAATTCGGTCCAAGGACGACTGCATGCCAATCATTTGGCTTTGCATCACCTTTATGTGAATAAGTGGTTAGGTTTTAGAATTTCTTGGCCAAGAAACTGTGGATCCCACCAGGTATTGACCCTCCAGACGTGAAAGTCGTCTGAGGACAGATAGAAAACACGTTGAGTGGGCAATTCGCTGACAAACCTGACATGCTTACTCCACGTTAGCACCAGACAATCCTTGTACATTCTTTTTCTCTGGTTTCTCAAACACGCATGGGGTTCCACTGACTTGACAACGACGACAAGGAGCCTGAAGAACAACCCGGGCCGGGGCGGACGATGCGGGCCAGTGAGTAGAACGAAACGGTGGAGACCGTCAGATTCCATACCTCTCCTTCGCATCGGTTTTTCCCTTTCCTACAGGCGGTGCATGCCCGTGCTCCTCTCTTCGGAATGTGGCCAGTGGACTCTGGTTGAGGATAGCCGGGACTCGCCGAATTCATATCCTCGTCAACCGCCCGGCGTCTTTTGGAAGGACTTGCTGAGCCGTTGGACATTGAAGCCGACATTGATGGGCTGAGTGACATGACACAACTAGATTGGCACAAAAACGTTTCGAGCTTTGGAGTTGGCAGAAACTGAGAAAGAGTCCAATAGTAGACAGTCAGTGCAGCTCCACCACGTGTTCAACTTATGTAAATAAATCGATCACTTGATCTCAAAGTCTAGTCTCCTTTCGGAAGTGCGACTCTGAGAAAGCTCGAGCGATTCATACACTTTTCTTAATTCGATAACCATATCTCCGATGATCTTATCCTCAAGCACGTAATGTGTTTTCCCTCACTTGTACACGACATCCCCATCACCATCGACAACGCATTCACTGTTTCAAACAGTGACTTTCAGTTGCCACCCACCAGAAGGACTGCTTACGGCTAAGCAACTCAAATGTGCCGTATTAAACCTCGAATGTACAATGGAAGAT